>JABAHS010064058.1_pt5 | contig 13264 bp, 10 predicted proteins | sample 7062111 | NCBI WGS metagenome assembly JABAHS01 (sample SAMN14534600, study PRJNA622989) | marine sediment metagenome | biome: marine biome [ENVO:00000428]; feature: marine pelagic biome [ENVO:01000023]; material: deep marine sediment [ENVO:00002113]; isolation source: pool of 4 deep marine... | reverse complement strand
TCCACCGATTGTGGACGCGATTGATGAGGTCAATCAATTCCGGGCTGGCAAAATGAATCTTGTCCTGATGGACACCAACGAGCTGGCTCTGGTCGACCTGGTGAAAGAAATTTACAAATTTGAGAAAAACGAAATCACGGCGATTGTTTATATCGAAGAAGATTTTTCAAGGGTGATCTTTCTGAGGGGCAGCCATATCCATCACATCACGCCGATCATTCACAAAGGCAGCATGTCCAAAGACGTGCTGGAAGTCATCTACAGCCGAATAATTTTCGCACAAGATCAATATTTCATCCCCGAGTTGAACAAGGTATTGGTTGCCGGGCATTCTTCGAAGTTGAAAGCCAAATATTATTTTCGCCAGAAATTTCCCTCTGCGGTGACCGGCTATCTGAACTCAAAAAAGATTCAGTCCCGACTTAAGTTCAAAGATCGCGGCTTGCTGTTCTCACGCTACGCCATTCCCATTGCCTTGGCATGGAAGGCTCTTCAAAAACACGTGGTCTCTTCCAAGACAAATTTTCTGCCGGAGTATCTCCTGGAAAGACAGAGAATGCCCAAGCTGGCCCCACACGGATATTTGCTGATGTTTCTTTTGGCCATAACAGCATTCTCCTTTACATGGCTTCTGGTTGCGAAGAACCTGGACATCAGGGAGGTAACACGGCAGACCAATCGAATCAAAACTCAACTGGAGAACAACAAATCGCTCGCAGAGAGGGTCAAGACGTTTGACAATCAAATTATCGACATCGAAAAGAGGATCGCCCTTGTGGACAGTTTTAGCCAGGGCTACAATGAAACAACCAAATTTCTCGATTTGCTCAACCAGGCTGTTCGCAAAACCGGAGGTATCTGGATAACGCATCTCAGCAAGAAAAATGATCTGGTGCAGATCAGGGGATTAGCTCGACGACGAGACCGAATACCCACGTTAGCCAATTCCTTAGGCGGCGCCAATCTGAAAAAAGTCACGCGGGCAGAATACCAGAATGCCAGGGTCTTCGATTTTCGGTTAGAGAAGCGAGTTGACGCCCTGGGAGAAGAGGAGCCTTCTAAAAACTTGAACTTTTTTTCACTTTTGACAGGAAACAACGGGACGTCTGAGAAAGCATCAAGAGATAATGCCTCCTCGAGAAATGGTGTCAGTCCGAGGGGAAACACACAAAGCCGCAACAAGGCTGAATCCACCAGCACATCGAACAAAACAGCGGCCAAACAGACATCAGAATCAAAGAATTCACATTCGGAGAAAGCTGAATTAGACGCAATCGATTATCGTTATGGTTTGCAAATCGGAACGTTTGATTCAAAAACCGAAGCACACAAGGCTTCAAAAAAATATTCTGACCGGGGGTATCCGGTCATGATTTCACGCACGGGTTCTCCCGGAAAGAATAAGTATTCCGTCATAGTGGGCGCATACGAAAACAAGGGTCAAGCTCAGAAATTGTCTAAATTGTTTGCGTCACGTTCGAGAATCGAAAATAAAGTCGTGCGATTTAAGAATACAACGACAAATTAGGGATGGTTAGATGTTTGCCAAAAGGAACAGTGTCACCTTAGCCATACTGTGGCTCGTCCTCTTGATAACAGGTATCTTTCTGTATATCAAAGATACGGGCAACGTGGAAGCTGCAATCGAAGAGAAAAAAAAATACCAGGAGCAATTAAAAAAATCGCAGAGTCAGATTGAGCGGCTTAAAGACGTTGAAAACGTTCATGCTGATATGAAGGAGAACTGGCTCAATGCGCCAAAGCGGATTATTTCAGCCGATGAGCCTTCTTTCACTCTCTCCTACCTGAATTGGATCATGTCATCCAATAATTTAGTCATTGATTTTGACTTCGTCCTGAATCAAAAAAATAAAACCGGAGACCACACAAGATTCACCTACACGTTGACTGGCGAAGCGACCTACAATGACATCTATCGATTGATATGGTATTTAACGTATGAGCCGATACTCTATAAGATCAACTATATTAACCTCCAAAAACGGGACACGGCTTCTGAATATTTGAAGTTCAACATCAAGCTGCAGGGATATACGGTCGAAGGTCAGTCGGCATTAGACGACGATTTCGGAGAGCTTAGACCGAGAGACGATTCCAAATTGACAATCCAGACGGACATTTTTGAACCCTTGGTCAAGCCCAAACCGGTTGTGGTGAAGAAGCCAAAGGTTTCGAAGCCCAAACTTCCGCCAAAATTACCCGGGCAGATCGACGTCGAGAAAGCAACCTTAAAAGCCGTTACGAACAATTCTGTTTTTGTTTCAGAAGGCGGAAGCGGTTTGGTCGAATTGAAGATCGGCGATCCGGTGTATCTAGGCTCTCTTGTAAGAATCGATCAAGATAACAACCAGGCGGAATTCCTTATCAAAAAATTCGGTGTAACCAAATCAATTATTCTGAAAATCGACGAACGCAATTAGGTGTATATGATTCTTAAATATATTATTGCAATAGCACTTACCCTTAGCTGCTTGCCATGGCAGTCGGGTCCGGTTGCTCAGGAGACGCTCCCGCGCAACATCAACCCTGATGAGTATGTGACCTTTGACCGAAGCATACCGATGAAGACCGCAATCAATATTTTGAGTCAGTATAGCTTAAAAAACGAAGGTAAGCTGATCATCGACCCGGTTAGCAAGCAAGGTCCCATCGGGGTCATGGTAAACAACATGTATTGGAAACGTGCCCTGGAGTACATATTGCGCTCAAATTTACTGGGCTTTCAAGAGCACGAACGTTATTACGAAATCGTGCCGCTCACTGAAATACAGGAAGAAAAGATTCCGGAGGATGCCATCACCAGCGGCACGCGAGAAGTTGAAATCAATGCGGTCTTTTTTGAGGCAGATTATGAAACCGTGGTTGAAGCGGGCATCGATTGGTCTGTCATAAAAAATGGCCGGGTGCGTGTCAATGGGAATTTTGCCTCCGAGGTGACCCGTGATTTGTTCAGCGCTGAGTATACCAGAACATACAAATCCTGGGACATTTTCGCGTTGCTGCGCACCTTCGAGGCCATGAATAAAGGCGAAGTCATTGCCAACCCACAAATCAAGGTTATGGACGGACAAGAAGGCAAGATCAAAGTCGGAACCAATTTCTTTCTAACGACCCGCGATTTTGCCGGAAACACACGTTTCCAGGAGTACGAATCCGGTGTCATTCTCACTGTGACTCCACAAGTGATCGGTGATCAGGATTCGCTGTTTATCCACCTGGACATCAAAGCCGAACGCAGCTCCGTATTCCCGGATCCGGTCGCCGTAACCAAGGCCATCACGGAAAGCATCACCCAGGTTCTTCTGGTCAACGGCGAGGAGACCGTCATTGCCGGTCTATTTTCAAACGAAGTCACCAACAGCCGGAGAGGCATTCCGCTCTTAAAAGATTTGCCGCCCTGGTTTTTCGGATTGCGTTATCTCTTTGGTTTCGAATCCAAATCGGTCAAGAAAAAAGAACTGATCATTATCTTGCAAGCGAGCATGCTGCCCACGGTTGGGGAACGCTTGAGCATGAAGTTTGGGCAACGAAATTTCATCGAGCAAAAGAGGCTGGAATTTAAACGAAAAATCCGTCAGCTAAAAACCTTGAACGGCACCAATGGAAGATACTATCGCAGACGCAGGAGATAAGGCATGGGTCAAAAAGAGCTTCTGTTAACACTTGGCGCTATCGCAATGTTTTCTATTGCATCTCTCTCCATAAACCAGTTGGCGGGAAAAAACAGCGAAGCCGTGTACGGTCAACAAGCGACATTGTTTGTGACGAAGGTCGCACAACGATTTATTGAACAAGCAAAACTAAAGGCCTTTGATGAAACGACCGTTATTGGTACACCTCCGGTACTACCGGATGACTTCTCGGCAACCTTAGGCCCGGATTCAGAGAGCTATCCCAATTTTGATGATATGGACGACTATCATGGGCTGGACAGAACCTCTTCAACCAGTATGGGAGACGTGCGAGTGACTATCACGGTGATTTACGTGCAAGACTCGGATTTGGATACACCAGCCCTATCGCCGCCGACCTTTTACAAAAAGATGACGGTCACCGCGCAAAGTGCTTATTTGCCACAACCCGTGACAGCGCAATATGTTTTTACGTTTCAGAAGAATGAATAAATGAACTCCACTCTGACTCTTTTGGGCAGCATTATCATTGGCGGGATTTTCATGTTAGGTCTCATGGCCTTCTATGGCGATGTTACAGACTTCTCTCAAGAAGGGCGTCGACACCTGTTGGCGCAAGAGTCCACCGCATCCTTAATGGAGATCATTATGCATGATTTTCAGAAAATTGGCAGCGGGGTGCCGTCCCCGGCCTTGGCCATCATCGACACCTCCGAAATAAGCTTCTTGGGAGACATCGATGGGGACGGCGCAGTCGACACGGTCCGCTACTATACAAGTTCGCCATCGGCAGCAAGCGCGACTCCCAATCCCAACGATGTCATTCTATACCGTGAGATCAATGGAGTCGAAACCCTTGGAAGTCCGGCGGGAATAACAGACTTCACGATAACTATTTTGGATGCTGCAAGCGCCACGACCGAATTGATGAATGTGCAACAGCTTGTGGTTTCCATGACCGTACAAAGCCTCTTTCCTTATGACGGTGATTACGGAACAGCCCTTTGGGAAGAGAAAATTACTCCGGTAAATCTGATTAGAGGGCACCAATGACACAGGGGGAATTATGGATTCGACACTTTCATTAACCGGCAGCGTGGTTATCGGCGGTATTTTTTTGTTGGGACTGATGAGATTTTATGGCGGCGTTATCGATTATAAGCATGAAAAGAACTTTCAGCTTCTCGCTCAGGAAACCACGGCATCCTATATGGAAATCATAGAACAAGACTTCCGCAAAATAGGCAGCGGCACCACCTCACCCGCAATTGCAATCACGGGTAACAACCTTATTACCTTCTGGGGAGATGTGAACGGAGACGGAGTTGCTGATGAGGTTCAGTACTCATTGAGCGACTCCTCGGCCGCTTCGTCTACGCCCAACCCGAACGATCGCATTCTATATCGCGACGTGAACGGTGCACGAACCCTTGACACGCCGGGAGGTGTCACGGATTTTAGCGTGACCCTTCTCGATGAATTGGGAGACCCAACCACGGAATTGATGAATGTCTCGCAGATTCAGCTCTCCATAACCGTGGAAAGCATCTATCCATATGACGGTCAATATGTAACCGCGATTTGGCAAGAAAGAATTATCCCGCTGAATCTTGTGAGAATCAACTCAAACTGAAGTTTTTGACACTGACATCACTTTTTGAACCACAGCAAGGTGTAATGCAGCCATGGGAAAAGCTCTAATCATAATCGTTCTTGGATTTTCGACCATATTTACCGGGGTCATGTTTAACATGGCCTCCAATCAGCAGCGTTCTGCGCAATCCATTGTCCGACAATACGACAAGTGGATAGCCCGAAATGCCATCGAAAGCGTCACGAACGTGGCAGCTTCAAAGTTGTACCAGAATTTCGCTTGGAACGCAGGCTACAACAATATTACATTCACGGGCGCTGCTTGCTCTGTGGCGGTCGTCGATGTCACCACAGATTCGATCACAGAGGCCAAGAAAAACCAAATCACCACGTTCGTGAGTTACGAAGACCAGAGAGACACCACCGCTGCCATCTTCATCCGTCCGGCTTATTCTTATTACCGCTTTTTCTTGAATAACTGGCCTAACTCTTTGGAATATGAAACAGGTGATACCATCGTTGGTCCCGTTCACACAAACGGTAGAATTCGAATTAAGGGCACTCCGGTTTTCATTGAAAAGGTCTCGACGGCAGACGTTAATTTTCACCCCGTACTGGGTGGGGATGATCCCAAGTTCTATGGGGGAATAGAATATGGCACACAGACCATCTCCCTACCCGATCTGACCCCATTGGAAACTGTCGCCACCACCGCGGGAGGTGATGTATACAGCGGTGAGGTCTGGCTTACTTTCAACTCTGACGGCACCTATGATTGGTCAAGTGACGGTGTCACTTATGCAACCAAGAACCTCAGCGACTACAACGGCACCATCATAACCACAAGCAACAATATTCACATTTCGACGAGTACGGTCAATGGCCAGGTGACGGTTCTCGCCGAGAACGATATTCGAATTGAGGGCAGCATCGTTTATAACGATGACCCTCGAACCAACCCCAATTCGGACGACTATTTAGGTCTGATTGCAAAGCATCGCCTGGTCGTCGCCGACAGTGTTGCCACTAGCAGTGGCGTCGAAATTCATGCAGCCATTATCGCACATCATGATGAAATCAATGTTGAAAACTACAATAGCGGGTCACCCAGAGGAACCCTTACCATTCTGGGTTCCATTGTGGAAAACCACTATTTGCCGTATGGCACCTATTCGGGTGGAGTCCTGGACCACGGCTACGAAGGCGTGCATGTGTACGATGCGCGTTTACGGGATAAAACACCGCCTTATTTCCCCAGAGTTACAACACGGATAGAACAGATTTTTAGAAGTCATTGATGCAACGTAAAATGAGTGGGGATGCAATGGACGCACCAAAAGTACTAAACAATCGATATCAACTCCTTTCTGTAATCAAGAAGGGAGGCTTCGGTATCATTTACAAGGGGTATGACAGCGTGTTAGGGAAAGACATCGCGGTCAAGGAAATCAAACCGGAGCTCCTGGGGGAAGCCTGGTATGTGGAGCAATTCCAGAAAGAAGCTCGACATGCTGCCAAAATGAACCATCAAAATATTGTTCATATTTTTGACCTGGTGCAAACGGATGACCGGAACTTCTACATCGTCATGGAACACATCGATGGGCTCGATTTGAAGAAAGTCGTCCAGGAATGTAGGGATCAAGGGAAGCAGATGCCGATGCACCTCGCGGTTCACGTGATTGCCGAAATTTGCAAAGCGTTGGACTATGCACACAATTGTGCCAGCTTTGAAAATAATGAACCTCTGCATCTGGTCCATCAGGATATCTCACCCGGCAATATCATGATCTCTCGAAATGGCGTAGTCAAACTGATTGATTTTGGGATTGCGGGCGTACAAAGAAAATCCATTGACCAGAAAAATTACATTTCTTTACAAGGGAAAATCCCATACATGTCGCCAGAGCATGTGAGTCAGGAAACTCGACTTGACAAACGCTCTGATCTGTTTTCGTTGGGGCTGGTTCTGTATGAAGTCCTGGAAGGCAAACGCTTTTTTGCAAACGAGAGCAGCCAATCGATTATCGAAACCCTGAGAAATGGCAAGCTTAAGATAAAAGATCTGAGAGCTTCCCCAAAACCTTTGCAAGACATTCTGCACAGAGCGCTTGAAAAATCGCCCGACCGGCGCTATCAGAATGCAAACCAATTCTACATTGATCTGGTTACTTATCTGGTGCTCCAGGCCGACACCTCGGCATTGGATTCCGAGTTGGCCAATTTTGTTTCAAAAATCACCAATCAACCGATTGAAGACAAGAATCTCTTTGATATGCCGAATTCGGACATCCTGTTTGATGACGTCATCGAAGATATTCAAGAAACTGCACCGCAACCCGGCGAAAGGCAACATGCACAAGACCTCGAGGATTCGATGGCCGAACTGGCTGACAACGACGTCAGTCACTCAAGTGTCCCTGTGGTTCCGCCAGCGACTCCGCCGCCTGAACCGAGCAACCCTGACTTTGATTCTTACTACCAGGCTGGAGACGAAGTGAAGACCGTCATCGATGCAGTGCGCCTGTCCACACGCGGGCATAAGAAGCTGGTCATCCGCAGCTTGATCGGCATGGCTGCCTTGACGCTTTTGTTCTTCGGTTTGGATTTTGTCTTTCAATGGACAACGCTTGGCACTGACATCTACGATGCCGTATTTCCACCGGACGTCAAAATTGCCTCAGTACCCTCAGACGCAAAGGTCTATCTAAACGATAAGCCTGTTTCGGGAACCACTCCCCTATCCATTGACAACATTAAACCCGGCGTGTATGAACTAAAGTTGGTAGCAGAGGGTTACCATCCCATTATCAAATCCTTGCACATTCCAAGCAAGGGCGAAGTTCAGATCAAAGGGGAGCGGAGTCGTCCGGGCAATCAACCCTACCTGTTTCGGTTCAAGACCAGCCTTAAGATAGACTCGAAGCCAGAAGGTGCAGAAGTCTACATTAACAATATAAAATATGGGCAAAACACGCCCTGTTCAATTACCTGGGAAGTAGGCGAACCCGTTGAGATTAAATTACGGAAAACGGGATACAAAGAATTAGCGGGTTTCAGTCTTGAGACCGAGAACATGCTTGAACGCGTTGATGACAAAAGAGTGTGGCAATTCAACGTCACGAAAGAACCGACGATTCGGGCCGAAATTACGGGCCTGTTTGGAAAATTCTTTACCTTTAAATCCAATCCGGCCGACGCCTTGATTCTCTTGGACAACAACTCTGACCCCATTGGCAGGACTGGTGAACAAAGTCATGTTTTCCTAACCGCCGGTAAGCACAAAATTGTCTTTGCTAAGAAGGGCTACAACAAAAAGGTTATCAATCTTGCCGTGAATGAAGCAACGCCATCCGAGGTCTTTGCCAGTTTATCACGACCTGTGAAATTTGTGGCTTACGACGCAACCAACGGTAAAGCCAAGGACCTGGGTGCGACCATCACCAGGATTGTAAGAAAGGGCAAGACCGTGATCCGGGGAAAACGCACGCCCACAACACTAAATCTGCTGGCCTTGACTTACGAAGCCTACTTTTCAAAGCAGGGATTCAGGGATGTCAAGGTAAAAGTATCCCCCCGGGACGACATCATAACGGCAAAGATGGAACCAGTGGACGTGCCGTTTTCAGTGGTCATCATCGACAAAAATACGGGGGCACCGTTGAGCAACGTTGAGGTTCGATACAAGTCGCTTGATAATCCGAACACCTCTGAAGTGTTGTTTGACATCACCGATGGCGACGGGACCTGCAGCGGTAGGTTAAAACCAGGGCTCTATCTCTTCAGAACAAGTAAAAACAGCTTTAGCTACCAGGAAAAATCGGTCATGATTCAACCAAAAGGTTTGAACTTAATCGAATTCAATCTTGAGAAACTTTGATAGAAGGATCAGTGCTATGCCAAAATTTATTCTCAAAAGAAACTCAGAGACGCTGAGAGAATTTGAGATAGACAACTCAAAACCCATCTACACGTTGGGCTCAGATTCGAGCAACGATTTTGTTATCTCAGAAGAGCAGATCTCGCCCAAACATCTCAAAATCGAGTACCACAATGGTCATTTTTATATCAGTGACCTTCAAACAAAGTACGGTGTCACTCTAAACGGCCGGCCTCTCCTGAGCCAGATGCAAATTGTCGACGGAGACGAGATAAAGTTGGGTGAGTTAAGCCTGTTGTTCGACAACCATTTCCCCACTCAACAGCAAGTCCCCTCCGAAGAAGAGGAACCTGAAGTCATCGATGAGGATTATTTCACCAGGCAATTGAGTTCAGGCTCACCTCCGGAGACGGAACCACCCGAGGCAGGTGCCAACATGTCCAGCGAACAAACTGAGGCTGAAGAATTTTTCGAGTTGGGTGAAATTGGCGAAGAACCCAAAACTCAACGACTCGAGTCGGCGCAAGTGCAGTCTCCATTCGCTTCTTCTACCGGCCGTAGTTACGGTCTTCTCGCCATCTATGGTCCATACATAGGAAAAAAATTTCCCTTAAAAATGGGGGACACTAAAATCGGGCGTGACAACACCCTGAATGACATCGTCATACGAAACAATGAAAACGGGGTGTTGGATCCCAGCATTTCTCGGCGTCATGTCACCATCAGCTACAGGGACGGTCGGTTCTATGTGAGCGACAAACGGAGCAAAACCCGAACCTATGTCAATCAAACTAAATTGGAGCCAGACGACGAAGTCCCTATTGAAGAAGGAGATGAAATTGAGATCGTCAGCGATCAAAAGAGCACTATTTTTCGCTTGTTGGTTGACGAAAAGAATGATTTTTCACCCCCTAAGAAAGCAGGTATCTGGTGGATTCGGAATAACTTAAGACTTGGTATGGTGTCCGCTGTATTATTCGGACTTATCGCGTTCGGCACGCTAGGCGTCTCCTGTGTAAACAAAATTGCGCTCAACAAAAAACCCTCGCAATTGAAGTTCATCGAGGAGGCCTGGTATCAAAATAATATCAGTAGCAATGGCGGGGCAAATATGAACGGAACAACCCAAATGTCGTATCTCGCCGCGGCCGATCTGACCGGCGATAACTCGGTTGACCTGGTGTATTCCGTCCCGTCAAAAGGGTTGGTCGCTCTCAACGGGGTGACCAAAAAGCCAATCTGGAAATTAGAGCGACTTCAAGGAGCACACAGCATTCCAATTGTCCTATCTGATCTCAATGCGAATGGATTACAGGATGTGCTGGTCGTGGGACAAGACTCCCGATTGCGAGCGCTGGACGGCTCCAGTGGGGCCGAGATCTGGCTCAGCCCGATTTTGGGTGAACGCATTTCCGGCCTGCCGGTCATCACCGATTTGAATGGCGACGGACTCAAAGATGTTTTGGCCTGTACCCCCAGTGGCCAAGTCCATCTCGGCTATAGCTATGTCAACGACATCGACTGGAGAACCATCGAAACCGGATCGAGCATTGAATCTGTCCCGTCTTCGATGGACCTCGACGACGACGGCAGCACCGAAACCTTCATCGGGACGGACGAGGGAAAACTCCTGATCATAGATGGCACCGCAGGAAAAGTGGCCAGAGTTTATGACTTCAACGAGGAAGTCAGTAAAGCCTCCGGCGACACCTATCTGGAGCACAGCATTCGATTTCCTGTGACGTTCGCAGATCTGGACAACGACGAGGTGACAGACCTGCTCATCTCCGCAACAAACGGCAACTATCTGGCGGTTCAAAGCAACACCTTAAGCAAGGTCTGGCATGAGCGACTGCCATTCGGAGCTGAGGACACTTCCGAGAAACTGGCGCCCTCCACCGGTCATCTCGATGATGATGAACACGAAGACGCCGTGTTGGTATCAACGCAAATGATCAAAGTTATCCGCGGTACCAACGATCCTGAAAGTGCTCGCAAGACCTTGTGGAAGTATGAGTTAACCGATGACACGTTCAACACACCCATCTCTCTCGCCGACTTCAACAAAGATGGCTTTACAGACGTCATCATCGCCAGCAGAAGCGGACGGCTCTATGTTTTCGATGGAACAACTGGCAAAATTCTGACCCAGGTTCACAGCAGCAACAATCCCGTCATGTCACCATTGGTGGTCGCTGACTTGGGCGAAGACGGACAATTGGACATTGTTTTCATTCGGAGCGACTATAACATCTACAAAATCCAAACCAACTCCCGGATAGACAAAAACAGCGTCGTCTGGGGACAAACTTACAGCAATCATGAACACACAGGCAGATATGACTACGTCAAACCCAGGTCCCCGGTTTACAACGTGCTTACGGCCACTTGCGGATTGCTTTTTCTTGGTTTTGCCGGCTTAACCGTCTACGGAAGAAAGAACCGCATGCAACTCATTCAAAAAAATCAAAGATCCGGTCATAACGGAATGCAACGCTCTTAATTGGTGAATGTGAGATGAGGCAAGCTTGCAACAAAAACTTCCGCCGAACATTCATTTTTTTCCTTTTTTTCTCCGGTGTCATGGGGGCAAACCCTCTGTTGAGTCAAAACTCGGCATCCGAATGGCTTGAAATCGGCTTGGATGCCTCCACGGTGGATGCAAAAATTCGAGCATTCGAAAATGTCATTCAGCTTGACCCCAACTACCTCGAAGCCTATTATTATCTGGGCCTCGCTTACAAATCCAAAGGCAACTTCTCAGAAGCTGAGGTTGCCCTCAACAAGGCATACTTCAAAAATCCTTTTGCCCTGAACAAGACCATAAAAACTCGCATTCTCTTTGAGCTTGGTGACATTTACACTAATTTAGGCAAAATGGACAAGGCGAAGGAGGCCCTGTTGGGAGCCAAAGAGCTCACCGACAACGATCTAATACTCGGAAGGATCCACTATCAACTCGGTCAAATCCACTTGAAGGAGGGCGACGTTAACCAAGCCTTGATCCAATTAAGAACGGGAAAAGCTCTTTTGCCTCAAAATGCCGAGCTATTCGATGAAGCCATCGCCTTAGCTGCAAGCAAAAAGTCGGTAAGTAACAAATATATGAATGGCATTTCTGCGTTGAACTCGGGTCGTTACCGAGAAGCCATTTCGCTCTTCAAGGAAGTGATAAACTCCGACCCGAATTTCAAGGATGTGCACCAGAAGCGACAAGAAGCGGAAAGAGCCTTGCAAGAGAACGCCAAACGCACCAGACTGAATTCATTGTATTCGCAGGCCAGTCAAAAATCACGGCGTCAACAGGTCGGCGAAGCCATGGATTTGCTAAATCAAGTTATCGAAATCGATCCAAATTATAAAGACGCCCAATCCCTTCTTGACAGGTTGAAACGATCCCGAAATCAGAAGCCGGAGATTCCTGAAATAGAGCAGACTTACAGGCAAGGCCGGATAGCTTTTAACCGAGAAGAATGGTCCCGCGCCTTAGACGCCTTCCAAGAGGTGAGGAGCACCGATCCCGATTATAAGGATGTCGTAAACTTGATCGCGGAGACCAACCGTGGCCTCGCCCAACAAAACCAACTTGCGGGATTGGAGAAGCTGTATCAAGACGGTCTCTCGTCGATGGAAAAGCAGGGCTGGAATCAGGCGCGTTCAACCTTCGAAAAAGTTAAAGCCATCGATCCCAATTATGACGACGTGTCGACGAAAATCGAGACCATACGAAATGCAAAGAACAACGATTCTACCCACGCCCGGGAGGACATCGAAAGTTTGTACCAAAACGGGCTGTTCGCGCTTCAAAATGGGGATTGGATACAGGCCGTGCTCGAATTCGAAAAAGTACACATGATGGATCCGCATTACAAAGACCTGCAGAACAAACTTGCGGACGCTCGTTTCAATCTCAAAAAACACAACACCACTATGGTGGAAACGGACGAGTCGGAAAGTGACAGCCTTCTGATACTCGGCACTGCGGTTTCTTTGATTCTCATCCCGCTGTTCGGGATTCTAATGGTTTCGCCAGCAACTCGGGCTCGCCTGTATCTTTTGCAGGGCAAACATGGCAAAGCCGCTGAGCTTTATGAAAAACTGTTGGAAAAGAATCGCGGGAAAATCAAATACTACTCCC
>JABAHS010148123.1_pt5 | contig 13275 bp, 10 predicted proteins | sample 7062111 | NCBI WGS metagenome assembly JABAHS01 (sample SAMN14534600, study PRJNA622989) | marine sediment metagenome | biome: marine biome [ENVO:00000428]; feature: marine pelagic biome [ENVO:01000023]; material: deep marine sediment [ENVO:00002113]; isolation source: pool of 4 deep marine... | reverse complement strand
TAATCACAAACGTTTCCCCCTCTTGCAGGTCAAACATATCTCTCACGATACTATACGCAGATCGTCCTAATTCATATTCGTAGTGTTTCGGCATTTGACTTTCCTCCAATGTTCCTCCCAAAACAGCATATTAAAATGACTCATCAAAAGCAGGATAATTTCTACCACTCAATTGAGAGTATCTCTCAAGACTTGAAGTAACTGGCAGTATGTTCAAGACCTCCATTAAGGAAGAACTTGGAATTAACAGTGCATTTACGTGGGAGAGCTCTTCACTGAAAACCTCTTCTAACAGTTTTTGAAAAAAGAAGGAGAAACAGTGAACTTTATGCCGAACGAAGCTAGCTACTTTTTGTTTTTAAGAAAAATAGGAGAGTGGTACATTGCTCTACCAATTAAAGAGCCAGCATAGCGAACGGTTCGGTGAGTAAAAATGAAATCAACACAAGATCAAAGAGATAAAGCGCAAAAACTGCATGAGAAGGCGTTAATTGTTGACTTTCACTGTGATGCGGTTCTAGCCACACTTCCTGACTCTGCATACTCACTCCACAAAGGTTTAGAAAGAACCTTGTTTGAGTGGTCTGACAAAGGACATGTGGACATTCCTCGATTCTTAGAGGGAGGTGTTGATTGTCAAGTATTTTCTCACTTTGTTGAACCCATTTACAATCCTATAGCACCTGGTAGAATGCTTCAAGTTTTGGGGTTCTCCTTACCACTGATTGAGAGGTCTCCCAAGCTTGATTTGGTAACCGATCCTGAACAGATCTACCGTAACTATGGAAAAACGATCTCTGTCATCATCGGGTTTGAGGGTGGCGAGGCCCTAGGGGGAGATATCCGACGATTAAGAGTCTTCCATGAATTAGGACTTAGAAGACTTACACTTACGTGGAACAACCGAAACATGATCGCAGATGGCGTGAAGTGGCAAAAGGCACAAGGAGGATTAACGAAGTTTGGTGAGGAGGTAATCGAGGAATGTAACAAGCTGGGTATACTCGTGGATGTATCCCACATGACGGATCGTGGTTTCTGGGATACCGTTGAAGTCAGCGATGATCCTGTGATTGCGTCTCATTCTAACTGTAGAGTTCTCTGTGATCGTAAGAGAAACCTAACGGATAGAATGATTAAGGCCCTAGCAGAGCAAGACGGCGTGATAGGGGTTAATTACGCCACTAAATATCTGGTAGATCAACGGAAGGAAGGTGAACCAGTAACTGTACAGCATGTAGTGGATCACATAGATCACATCGTGAAGGTGGTCGGAGATACGAAACACGTTGGTTTAGGATCTGACTTTGAAGGTGTATCGAGTGTTGCTCAAGGATTGGATGATGTAAGTAAACTACCAAACTTAACGAAGACGCTTATTGCTAGGGGATATTCCGATCAAGATATAAAGAAGATCCTTGGGGAGAACTTCCTCCGTGTGATCAAACAAGTGTGGAAATAGGACGACTCTCCAGAGGCATACCATTCTGGTTGGGGCCCCCTCAGGAAGATAGGCACCTCAAGCGTATTTACGGGATTATTAAATACCAGTTTTTTTAGAGGATTATTATTCAAGCAAGGTAGAAAACGATGACGTATCGAATAGGAGTGGATATCGGGGGGGCATTCACTGATCTGGTGGCGTATAATGAGGAAACTGGCGAAACAACATGGGTTAAAGGTGAAACGACTCCACAGGATCCCTCACGGGGAGTTATTGATACCGTGCAAAAAAGTAAGTTAGATCTATCTAAAGCTAACACCCTCATTCACGGACAAACACTAGTGATTAATACAGTTGTTGAACGTAACGGTGCAAAAACGGGACTTATTACCACTAAAGGATTTAGAGATAATATCCAATTGCAAAGAGCAAACCGACGTGACATGTACAACCTTAGATACAAGAAACCAGAACCTTTTGTACCTAGGTATTTACGGAGAGAGGTTAAAGAGCGAATTATGGCTGATGGCACAGTGCGTGAGCCACTTCACCCGCAACAGGTAAAAAAGGCTACTAAGAAGCTTCTAGAAGAGGATGTAGATTCTCTTTGTGTTAGCTTCATTAATTCGTATGCCAACCCAGAACATGAATTACAAGCAAAAGAGATCGTCAAAAGCGTAGCTGATGGTATTCCCGTTACGCTAAGCCATGAGCTTACAAGAGAATGGAGAGAATATGAACGGACGAATACCGCCGTCCTTAATGCGTACGTTACCCCAAGAATTCAGAAATATTTAGGGACATTAGAGGAGGAGATCAAATCTATGGGATTTGGGGGCACATTCTTCACGATGCTCTCAAACGGAGGTATGTCTACCTTCCAGTTCGCAGAAGATTACCCCATCTATACTATCGAATCCGGGCCAGTTGGTGGCGTCATGGGTGCTATAACACTGAGTGAGGTAATAGAAGAAGAAAACATTATTAGTTTAGACGGAGGAAGCACCACCACGAAGGCAAGCCTGGTGGAAGGCCTTGCTCCTCGAATGCATAAGGAATATCATGTCGGACGAGATGAGTTCAGACCAGGATACCCTGTCAAAGTACCCGTGGTGGATACTGTCGAAGTTGGAAACGGGGGGACGAGTGTGACGTGGATCGACGAGATTGGAAACTTAAAGGTCGGACCCAAGGCGATGGGTGCGGAACCTGGTCCAGCGTGCTATGGTAAGGGAGGCAATACTCCAACTGTGACAGACGCCTACGTTATCAATGGGCTAATCAACCCGGAGTATCTCTTAGGTGGTGAAATGAAACTTCATAAAGATTTAGCCGTAAAAGCTGTACGAAAGATCGCTGACCACTATGGTATCTCCATCCAAGAGGCTGCTGAAGGCATCATCAAGCTAGCGAATGAGAATGCATCTGATGCAATTAGACTTGTTTCTGTACAGAGAGGGTTTGACCCTAGAGAGTTTGCTTTAGTTGCATATGGCGGCGCAGGACCTATGTTTGCTCCCTTCATAGCCGAAGAATTAGAACTCAAAAACATTGTAATTCCTACCGTTCCACCTGGTGTTTTTTCAGCCTGGGGCGTACTTGTTACAGACATCAGACACGATCTAGTACAAACGAATGTACTTCGACTTGACCGAAAGGGTGCAATTGAAACTATAAATGGAACCTATGAGGATCTTGAGGATAAAATCGTGAATATCTTCGAGGATGAGGGCCTAGAAACCGAGAAAGTAGTACTAAAGAGATTTGCGGATATGCGATATTATGGACAAGAACACACTGTGAGAGTACCAATCTTCTCTGGTAAACTGACGGAATCTAAGATTCCTCAAATAATTGAACGCCTTCATGAAATTCATAATCGAGAATATAGCTTTAAGTTGAAAGATAGTCCTGTGGAAATCGTCAACTTCCATGTCACTGGCATTTCAAAGGTTAAGAAAATCTCCTTAGAAGAAAAAGAAGACCGAGGTGGATCTGTAAAAGAATCAATTAAAGGAGAACGAGATGTGTTTCTTAACGGTCAATCTCGTACTTTGAAGGTTTACTATAAACCAAAGGTTCCAAAAGGCGCTTCAATTCGTGGTCCTGCTATTATAGAAGATCCTACTTCTACCGTACTTGTGTTAGATGATCAAGTGGCAGAATGTGATAAATTTGGAAACATCGTAATTAGTAAAAGGTGATATTGAATGGAAGAAAAGATAGACCCCTTTACGGTTGAGATCATCAAAAAGAGCCTGAAAGTTGCTGCAGAGGAAATGTTTTACGCCTTTGGAAGAACTGCAAAAAGTCCAGTGATTTATGAGGTATTAGACTTCGCAGTCGGGTTAACAAATGCGAACGGTGATCTGATCGCTCAAGCTCATGGTGTTCCAGGTTTTACAGGGGTATTGGATTATGCTGCTAGGAAAGTGATTGATAAGTGGGACGGTGAACTTTCTCCGGGAGATGTAATCGTGGATAATGTTCCTTATGAAAGTGGGACGCACCTAAATGACACTACGTTAAGCATGCCAGTATTCCACAAAGATGAACTTGTAGCTCTTATAGTGAACAAAGGACATTGGAGTGAGATAGGTGGAATGCACTTTGGTAGTTGGACTCCAGATGCCACTGAAATTTATCAGGAAGGACTTCAGCTTCCGTGTATTAAGTTATTCCACGAAGGTAAAGCGGATGAGGATCTCATAACCCTCATAAAAACGAATTCTAGACTTCCCGCACATACTGAAGGAGACTTACGGGCTCAAGCAGCTTCAATGAGAGTGGCGCGTAAAAGAATCCACCATCTCATTGAGAAGTACGGCTATCAAAAAGTGCGTTATAGTATGCAAAAACTTCTAGAGGATGGTAAAGAGTACGCACGGTTAAAACTTGAAAGTGTACCCAAAGGAGAGTTCAAAGCAGTTGATTACATTGATGATGATGGAATTACGGATGACCCTTTGAAGATACAGGTGAAGGTGACAATCTCAGATGAAGAATTCATTGCCGACTTCACTGGAAGTAGTGAGCAAGGTGAAGGGTCTCTGAATTCCGCGTTTCCTGCTACAGTTTCTGGCGTGAGAGTAACCTACATGGGAGTTACTGATCCTCACATGGATCCAAACGGTGGATTCTTCAGCCCCATAGATGTCATTGCCCCAGAAGGTACGGTATTTCATCCAACACCACCCGCCCCCACCTCTACGTTTTGGGAAGCCACGAGTTTCGCATCAGACTTGGTTTGGAAGGCTCTAGCACCACACGTACCAGAAAAACTTTCAGCGGGACACTTCCTTTCCATTCTTGCTACAATACTTGGAGGTACGGACGACAAAACTGGTGAAGCGTTCTCTATTGTTGAACCGCAACCGGGAGGTTGGGGTGCCTGCTACAATAGGGATGGGGAAAGTGGTTTAGTAGCGTGTGTAGATGGTGAAACGTATATTGCTCCTGTAGAAATTTACGAGAGAAACATGCCAATAATGGTTGACCGATATGAGTTGAATACTGAAGACGGTACTGGTCACGGAACGTATAGAGGAGGTTTTGGTGTCATCAGAGACTATCGTGTACTGAATAGTAAGGCTAACCTTTCTCTCTCTATCGGAAGATCAAAATATCCCCCATGGGGAGTGAAGGAAGGGCAGCACGGAAGCCCAAACTATGCAATCGTGTTCAAAAAAGGTGAAGAACCAAGGAAAGTTCGGAAGTGTTCGGCCCTTGAAATGGAAAGGGGTGATGTAGTAAGCATTAGACCTGGTAGCGGTGGCGGATGGGGCCCCTCAGTAGAAAGAGATATAGAACTGATCAAAAGAGATGTAAAAAATGATTACATTACCGCAAAGACAGCACGAGAGGTATATGGTGTCGCCATAGACCCGGATACCCTAGAGATCGATGAGGATAAAACGAAACGGTTACGTGAAAAGCTAAGAATGAACCAGAGCAAGACAGCATAATCGTAACCCGTATTTTTCTTTTTTCTTTTTCCGAACGTTTCTAGACTTTAGAGGAGAAACATGGTCGAAATCGTACGTCTCACAGATCAAACGTGGAAAAAGGCAGTAAATACGGCTCTTCCTTTAGTATCCCATAGGAATGTGGAAATTGGCATCCTTACCCTTTCAAGTGGTGAGAGATTACCAGAAGAGGGATATAGTAGCCATGAGGACAATGAAGAATACGCACTCATACTTTCTGGAACAGTGACCTTCTGTACTGAAAACGACCGTTACGAGTTATGTGAGGGAGATCTCCCGTATAATTCCAAAGGTACGCGACATTACACGATAAATGAAACGAATTCTTTAGCAAAGCTTCTTTGGATTCTCTCCCCTGGTAGGAAATAGTAACTTTTCCTCAGAATAACCACTCAATGCAAAAATCGAAAACCCGCCCTTAATGTTAGGCTTTCCTCTCCGCACTTCAAGCAGGTAAGAGCATTCGGGAGGAGAATCGTAAAATGTTTGGGAGTTACTGGTTTACTGAAAAAAAGTAGAAAACATGAAATGGTATTGGTTTACGATTGAAGCTATAAGTCCATTCTTCCACTGAGGAACATTACCTTCAGACCTCTCGAAGCTCTTTGTCTAAGCTCGTCAAATTTTCATACCCCTCATCGGTAACGACAATGTTATCTTCTACTCGGACACCAAACTCACCTGAGAGATAAATCCCTGGTTCTACGGTAAACACCATACCAGGCTCCAGCGTTTGGGAGTTTCCCTTCAGGATAAAGGGAGCCTCATGAACCTCTAGTCCCAATCCATGTCCGGTCCGATGAATAAATTGCTCTCCATAACCTTTCTCTTCAATGTAGCCTCTAGCTTTACGATCGATCTCTTCTGCTTTCACGTCAGGTTTTACTGCTTCTATCGCCCGTTTTTGTGCTTCTACAACAATTTTATGAACCTCTTTCATTTTTTCACTGGGTGTTCCAATGACTACAGTTCTTGAGATATCAGTGACGTAACCTTCATACTTACAACCGATATCTAACAAAAGCACGTCATTACGTTGAATCCGTCGTTCCCCATAACTATGGTGTGGGATGGCAGAATTACGCCCAGATTGTATCAAACAGAATGGTACGTCCCCCTTCTGGTCTTCAATTCTGTGAGTAACTACCCTTGCAACCTCTTTTTCGGTCATCCCTGTCTTGCTGGTGTTCAAAACGTAAGATATAGCCTCCTCTAAGATCTGTGAGGATTGCCTGAGTTTTTCAAGTTCTTGCTCACTTTTCGTAAGGCGTAATTGCTGCAGAATTGGATCTACATTCTCCAACTGGATTTTTGCAGAAGTTTTGGTAAGTAACTGGATAGTAGAGAACGGTGTTTGACCTTCAACCCCTAGTATTCCACTCTGAAGATTTAATCGCGACAGCACAGATGATAGTACTTGTTGTATATTCTCTGCATCTTTGTAAGAAGTGATACGTTGAATTGCCGAGAGTCTCCTCCCACGGTCGGCTTCAAGTTCAGGAAGAAGAAGTGATGGTTCTCCATCTAACGGGATGAATAGGCCCATAAACCGTTCGAAACTTTCTACGGTGTAACTTGTGAAATATTGAAAATTAGGACCAGGAAGCACTAGACAACCGTTTAAATGTTTCTCATGCAGTCTCTTTTTACACGCTTTTATTCTTTGTAAGTATACGTTCATCTCGAAACCTTTTGGGATTGATCGATTCGGAGCTTAGAAAGTATTGTATACTTAGAAAGTATTGTATATAAAATGGGAAAGTAGGCGTTCTCCAGTAGTTAACTCTGAATTGAATAGAACTATATTGACTACGTTGGTGAAATGTATGTGAAGAGGAGTATGCCTGTCCAATATATTCGTGTAAGAGAGCGTCGTGGTTACGCAATATATCAAAATGAGTGTTTCTACTTCACTAAAAGCCTAGGAATTAGAAAAAAGTAGAGAACTCATATATATAGAGATATTTTATGGCGAATAGTTTCCTTTGACTGGAAAAAACGGTGTAAACAAAATGGTCGCAAGAAAGAACCTAATTGGGATTGTAGTTGGTGTTATTATCGTCGTAGCCGCTGTTGGCGTTGGAGCATGGTACTTATCAAGACCCTCAGAGGAAGTAGACTACTGGGATGGTGGAAACATTGTGGTAGACTGGTGTAAGGCTGTACCAGCTGAAGAAGATGTTGCCTTGATATTTAAAGATAGTGTGGAAGCTATCTCCGATGAACTAGAAGGACTAGACCTGGAAGTTGAATTAGTAAAGACTCCATGGAGTAGAATGGTGGAAGAAGGATCAAGTAAGACGGAAAGCCCCAACATTCAGACTACCTTCGTGGCAGCTCATTATGCTGAAGCAGGATCCTTGCTGCATTCGAAGTACCATTCTGAATCCGCTGCTACATGGGAACAAAACGAATGGCTTGAGAATGATACCATTGACACGATGATTGATGACGCCATCGCCACGATTAGTCGTTCAGAAAGAAAAACTGCCTATCAAGAANNTATTCGTATAATGGAGGTAACCAAGGGGGACAGGTTAAAAGCGTACTTCTCATTTCCCACTGAAGTCGATCCAGCGAAAGGATCAGATCGTTCAAGCTCTTGCACCTACACACTCGTATATGATCCATTAGTCTTCCCTACCGAGGGCGGCGGGATCAGACCGTGGGTGGCCGAAAGCTGGACCACTTCCTCCGATGGTTTAACCTATAACTTTACCATCAGAGATGGCATTACGTCCCATACTGGTGGAGAGCTTACTCCTGAGGATGTCTACTACAGCATGGAACGGATGAAGGAACTCGGAAGAGGTTATGCATACCTGTTCGAAAAGGTAAACATGACTAAATCCAACTATTGGAACGACGAAAATATTGTGCAATTTGTCCTTGATGCGTCATACGGTCCCTTCGAGTCAACCTTATGCAGATTAAACATCGTTGACAAAGATGCCGTAGAGGCTCATGATGAAGGCTGGCTAGACTCAAACGATGCTGGCTCCGGGCCATACACAGTAACTGAAGTCGTAAAGAAAGACCACGTGACCGCCGAAAAAGTTGAAGATTACTGGGCATACGAGACATTTGAGGATATATCCGACGTAAACAAGCCCTCCACGGTTATATACGCTGAGCATCCCGAACCTTCTACCGTAGTCACAGAGATGAAAAATGAGGAAGTAGAGATGACCTCTCAATGGTTAACCGAATCCGCTATTGAGGAGTTGGGTCAAACAGAAGGAATAAGTGTTGCCTTTCTACCCACTAGTGACATTTTCTATTATATGATGCACACCCAAAAGAAACCCACAGATAGTATACACCTCAGAAAAGCTATTGCCTACGCCATGGACTATAACAAAGTGGTAGAGAATGTCTACCCTGGACGAGAGGTATCGACTTCATGTGTTCCCACTTACATGTTTGGGTATAAAGATCTTTCTAGTATGCTACCTGACAGAGCTGTGAATCTGGACAAAGCTATTGAAGAGATAAAGAAGTCGAAATACTGGACAGGCCCTGAACCTGGTGAGGAAGCAGCAAGCCAAAGTACTCTCGCAAACTGGATTTTAGGGGTCCTCTACTGCGTAAACATACAGCGGAAATCGATCTTTGCTCTATTCAACTAAGAGTTTTTGAACTACACCAGCAGAAAACCCTTTTTCCTTTTTTTATTATTAACAAAAGCAAAATCTTTCCGTTCTGTTCTTTAAACTTTTTACGACCGTCGAAGTCAGTATTTATGCGTGAAATCTCCTAGATCTTTTACGGTCATAGCTCAAGTATCCCGTCTAATGAGCGAAATACGATGAAATCTCGTATCATCGTGCATATTACGGAGAATCAGTTGGTCGTGCATTTTGGTTTCACAGACTTATAAAAGCTATTATAAGGGAGTAAAGGAAATCCACACAAAAAAAAGAAAGCTGTATTACGAGAGGAAAAAATGAAGGAGATGGTAAAGTATATCGGAAAGAGACTACTTTATGCCTTACTAACACTCTTTATTCTCTCAATAATCGTATTCAGTATTGCCCGTATCTTACCAGGTGATCCAGCACGAACGGTTGCAGGTCCTAGAGCCCCAGAAGAAGCTGTTGAACAGATACGGCATAGACTCCACCTCGATGAACCCCTCCCAATCCAATATGTGATCTGGCTAAAGGATGTTCTCTCCGGTGATTTGGGCTATTCGGTTCTTACTGGACGAAGTGTCACGAAAGATGTCATTGCATTCCTTCCCATCACGATGGAAGTTATACTGCTCGCAGCATCTTTGGAAATAATTGGAGGAGTGCTACTGGGGGTACTTGCTGGGAGCTTTCCTAATAAACCACCTGATTATTTTGGTCGGCTCTTCGCATATGTGGGTATCGCTATCCCCTCCTTCGCTTGGGCGATCATCCTTCAACAGATGTTAACTTGGTCTATCCCACTATTTCCCACCGCTGGACGCCTCAGTGGAGAAATGACTGCGCCTCAGAGGGTTACAGGCTTCATATTAATCGATGCGTTAATCGCTGGGAGCCCTTCTGTAGCTCTTGATGCGCTTCGTCATATGATTCTGCCTGCTCTTGCTCTAGCTATTCCCCCCATGGGACAAGATGCTAGAATTGTGAGACAAGAGATGGCTAGAAATGCCAACAAAGACTATGCAGCTTTAGCTCGTTCTTACGGTCTACCATTCGGCTCCTACCGGTTTAAATATTTATTAAAACCATCTTTAATTCCCGCAGTCACTGTGATGGGCATGGATGTAGCCTCATTGTTGGGCAATGCGTTTGTCGTGGAAATCGTCTTTAATTACCCTGGTTTCTCACGTTATGGTATGCAGGCGATATTGAACACAGATTTAAACGGTGTCGTAGCCTTAGTATTAGTAATTGGCATTATCTTTGCCATTGCAAATATTATCGTTGATATTGTAGTAGCAAGTTTAGATCCTCGAGTTAGATTAGGACAGTAGATGGTGAACATAATGAGTACTAAACCAGAATCAACTCAAAAAGAGAGTGGAGAGTCTCCCTTTTGGGAATCCGCAAAATCAGCATGGTATCGTTTTAAGCAGGATCCTTTGCCTCTTATTGGCCTAGGAATTGTCGTGTTTGCTGTATTCGTTGCCATATTTGCTCCCTATGTGTCCCCCTATCCAGAACAAGCCTACCTATACCTAGATTATGATAATTCCCATCAGCCCCCCTCTTTACCCCATCCTTTCGGGACTGATAGAAGAGGACGGGATATTCTCACTCGGGTCTTTTTCGGAGTTCGATTTTCCTTAGGTATGGCCGCGGGAATTTTGGCTATCGCTGCCCCTCCTGGAATCCTACTAGGGTTAGTGGCCGGCTACTATAGGGACACTTGGATCGATAGTGTCATCNNGTCTTCAATGCAATGATGGCGGTAACCTTGATGTGGTGGCCATGGTACACTAGGTTGACGTATAATCAAGCGTCGTCGATCAGAACCGAATATTACGTGACTGCAGCCGAACTCACGGGATCCAAACCTCGACAGATCATGTTTCAGGATCTATTGCCTAACAGCATGGGACCGATTCTGACAAAATTAACCTTGGACTTGGGATGGGTCATCCTCATTGGTTCAACGTTAAGCTTTGTAGGACTTGGTGCTCAACCTCCCACGCCTGATCTAGGAACCATGACTTCGGAATCACTGGTGTATGTGCTTCCCTCCGATGGATTTTGGCCAAAAAACTGGTGGGTTACGCTATTCCCAGCTCTAGCTATTGCCTTCTTGGTATTAGGGTTCAACCTCTTAGGAGACGGGATCAACCGAATCTTTGCTAAAGAAGAGGTAGTAAGGTGAGATCATTGAAACCCATACTTGAAGCTAAGAATTTGCATGTATATTACAAAACACGGCTTGGCAATCGTAAAGTACTCCATGGAGTCAATCTAAGCCTAGCACACGGTGAAACATTAGGCCTTATCGGAGAATCTGGATGTGGTAAAACCACCCTTCTAAAAAGTTTTTTAAGAATCCTCCCCTCCAATGGCTTGATCCCCGATGGGGAAATTTGGTATAAGGAGAGAGACCTTCTTAAAGAGAAAAACATCACGGACATTAGGAGACACGCGATCTCAATGATCTTTCAAGACCCCACGGGCGCTCTAAACCCAGTATACAAGATTGGAAGGCAGTTAATGGATGCTATAAAATCTACAAGTGATAAGAAGAAGATTACTGCCAAAGAAGCTGAAGAATTAGCCAAAGACAACCTGAAAAAGGCTGGTCTACCAAACACTGAGCGGATCCTTGATAGCTATCCCTTCCAATTAAGTGGAGGAATGAAGCAACGGGTGTGTATCGCCCTTGCCAACGCTACGGCTAAAGATGTACTGCTAGCCGATGAACCAACCACTAATCTGGATGTGACAATTCAAAACCAAGTGTTACGAGAGATCCACCGGTTAATTGAAGAAACAAATCTTTCGGTCATCCTGGTCAGCCAAGCGTTAGGGCTCGTCAAGAATATTACCGATAGGGTTTACGTGATGTATGCTGGTATGATAGCGGAAAGCGCTGAAGCTAATGAACTTTTTGCTGATCCTCTGCATCCCTACACACAGGGCCTACTGGCAGCTGTACCCAAACTCACAGGAGGAGGAATTCCAGAGGGCATACCAGGACGAATTGCCAATTATCTCAACCCGCCACGTGGCTGTAGATTTCACCCTCGTTGTGACCGAAAAATGGACATTTGCTCAAAGGAGCAACCCCCCATGATAGAGATGGGTGACGGACATCACGTCGCATGTCATCTCTTTACGTAATTGGAGGAGAAGAAGAATGTTAAAACAGGAAGATAAGACCATTTTAGAGGTTAAAGACTTAAAGAAACACTTTGAAACGGCTCAAGGCACCGTTAAAGCCGTCGATGGCATCAACTTTGATGTGAAAACTGGGGAAATGTTTGGCTTGGTGGGTGAGTCTGGCTCGGGAAAGACCACCACTGGATTTGCGATAGCGGGAGCTAGGGTTTACGTCCCGACTGCTGGGAAAATACTTTATAACGGACAAGATATAACTATCCCAGCGAGAGAACGACCTCAGAACCTAAAAGGGGATATATCCATGGTCTTCCAGGATCCTGCGTCTTCACTGAACCCCCGTGAAACAGTTAAAGAGATCATCTCTCGTCCTTTAAAGGTACACGGTGCGTATGACAACGACGCGGATCTGCGGGAAAAGGTTGCCCATGTACTTAAAGAAGTTCGGTTACCGCCCGAAGAATTCATGAGAAGAACTCCAGGTGAGCTAGGTGGGGGAGAAGCTCAATTAGTAGCGATTGCGAGGGCACTCGCACTTGATCCTTCCTTCGTGATATTCGATGAGCCAACGTCAGCTCTTGATGTTTCAATACAGGCTAAGGTTCTACGGGTAGTTCTAGATGCTCAGAAAGACTATAACCTTTCTGGGATCTTCATTACCCATAACCTAGGGGTAGTGAGGAATATTACCACAAGACTGGGGATCATGTACTTAGGGAGGCTCTATGAAAAAGGACCGACCCAAAAAATCTTTGAGAACCCCCTTCATCCATACACTAAGATGCTACTGTCTTCCATTCCCGTGCTTACCGAGGAAGAAGAAAAAATGAAGCCAGCGGCTATAGAATCTATTGGAGAGATCCCCTCTCCAGTGAACCCTCCACCAGGATGTAGTTTTCATCCTAGATGTCCATTCTCAAAGGATAAGTGTAGTAAAACCACACCAGAATTTGTTGAGGCAGAAAAAGGCCATTTTGTAGCGTGTAATTCGTTCTAGATGAGGAGTTAGTGAAAGTTGCCACGCTTTTTTCCTTCACCCCTTTTTTAAATT
>JABAHS010073949.1_pt1 | contig 13281 bp, 12 predicted proteins | sample 7062111 | NCBI WGS metagenome assembly JABAHS01 (sample SAMN14534600, study PRJNA622989) | marine sediment metagenome | biome: marine biome [ENVO:00000428]; feature: marine pelagic biome [ENVO:01000023]; material: deep marine sediment [ENVO:00002113]; isolation source: pool of 4 deep marine... | reverse complement strand
ATTCTTAGAAAATTCTTAGAAAGGGTTTGAGAACTATATTGATCAAATTCTGTAACTATCTTTAATCATTAAATAATATTGCTCCACTTAAAGGACTTGAATCTCTGACAAACGGACTAAAATCCGTTTGACTATAGATTAATTCATTTTAGGGTTTATATGTTAAAGATTGTACAATTCAAGAATGCATCAGCGATTAAAAAGGTTGGTTTGAATTGATTGTCTGACATCTGTAACTAGCTGTAATCATTGAATAATAGTTCGCGCCCGAGAGGATTCGAACCTCTGACCTACGGATTAGAAGTCCGTTGCTCTGTCCAGCTGAGCTACGGGCGCAGAGTCTTTTTTAAAGTGGTCGGGGCGAGAGGATTTGAACCTCCGACCTCGGCGTCCCAAACGCCGCGCGCTGCCAACTGCGCTACGCCCCGACAATAAGAACAGCAATTATACCTACGTTTATGTAAACGACAAGTCGAAAAAACGCCATTTCTTCAAGTGGAATAATAATTGAAATATTTAAAGAATTGCGAAGTTTAGCCAGATTTGCGTCTTTATTTTATTCAAATAAAAGTAACGAGCCGTACTTAACAATATCTCAATTTATTTATGTGTATGAAGGGGTTAGTAAGTAAGAAGGGTAATTGATGCCTTGTATTAAGTAAGGTATTCCCTTAAGATCTCACCATAGGGATTATTCTTGATTTTTATTAAGGCGTTTCTTTCAATCTGCAGAATTCTCTCTCTTGTTAGGTCATATGAATTTCCGATCTCGTCTAAAGTATAGTTTTGCTCATATCCTATACCAAACCTCATATTGATAATTGTTTTCTCTCTTTCGCTAAGTTTAGATAGAGCCTTGGATATGTTTTGGCTCATCTCAATTTGGGATATACATGATTCGACACAGTCAGAAGTATCCGGTATGAAAACCTGAATCGTATTTCCCTGTTCAACGTTAGTTCTGTATTTAGGAGTGTCTAAGGAGATTACGGATAAACTGGCGGCCTTCTCTACTTTTTTAATTTTCTTATGATTAATTCCCAGATGCTCTGAAATATCTTAAGGTTTTGGCGTTGTGCCGTTTTCTATACTAAGGGACTTGCGCGATTTATTAATCTTGAAAAATTCTTCCTGAATTTTTACAGGCAGCCTTATTAATCTTGACTGGTCTAATACAGTCCTGTTCATGCTTTGCTGTATCCACCAAGATGCATAGGTTGAGAATTTGTCCCCTTTATATGGATCAAACCTGTCTATGGCTTTTAGCAGCCCAATGTTTCCTTCTTGGATAAGGTCACTATACAGGAGTCCTCTGTTTGAAAAATTCTTTGCCAAACTGATCACTAACCGCAAGTTGGAGTTAGCAAACTGCGATTTGTAACCATGTATAATATTGCCGGTGGTTTTAGAAACAACATTTAGGCTGGCAATCCTCCTGGTTTGGTTTGAACTATTAAGCTTGTTGTTTGTATGACTTTCAATTGTGGACTTTATTACTTTATGAAAGGATTCAAATACCCTTATTTTAATAGCAAACCTAATTTCCTGGTTTGAATTAAATGTATATTCTTTTCCTACTTCATTAAAATATCTTTGTAAACATGAGTTCTCGGATGAACTAACAAAAGGTTTTCTTCCGTTAGTTTTACTTTGATTAATTGAACTTCTGGCTGTTTTTCTCTCTGCAGAAGGAGCAGATTTAGTTTGAGCACTAAAGCTGTCATTGTTGTCAGCATAGATTGAATTACTCATTTCATCAAAGTTCATACAAATACCAAAGCAATATATGTGCCATTAGCTGTTTTTTTAATTTTTTTCAGGAGCAACAATTCGTACATTTGATATTGGTTTATAGTAAAGAATATTTGAAAACCACTAGCTTCTAGTATTCATTGATGATTGCCCGCTCTTGAAATGAGCTTTTGGTTTTTATATTACGGTATATCTTCACTGACAGACCTTAGTCAAATGCTATTTGCGGGTTGGTCAAATACTAAATTAAGCTTCAGATTTTGTTATTTTTTGATGTAAATGACAGTTTTTGTAAAGAATTTCGTTATTTGTCATAAGTAAATAAATTGCTTTTATCATAGCAAATAATAGATATTTGCTTTATAAAAAGAAATAAAATTGAATTTTGTATTTCTCATATTACATAAATTAGTAGAATTATCGGCAAAGTACTTTACAAATAAATCTATTGCTACCGTTGTTAATTAATAAAAGTTAGATAATATAAGCATTCTTGTTATCTAACTTTTGTTAGACTGGAAAAATATGAAAATACTTATAACTGGCGGAGCAGGTTTTATAGGATCATGGGTGGTAGACAAGTTTGCTGAGCAGGGGCATGAGATAGTTCTGATAGATGACCTGTCCAGCGGAACTGAATCGAATATCAACAGCAAGGCAGAATTTATAAAGTGTGATATTAGGGATAAAGATCTTCTGACCAAAGTATTTGCTGATTTTAAGCCCGATGTCGTAGACCACCATGCTGCACAAATAAATGTGAGGACATCGGTGGATGATCCCGTATATGACGCGCAGATAAATATCATCGGATCATTAAACCTCCTGGAGCTTTGCAGGGTTCATAGTGTGAAGAAATTCATTTTTGCGTCAACTGGTGGCGCAATATATGGTGAGCCTGAGCTCTTGCCAGCCCCTGAAGATACTTTGCCTATGCCGATTTCCCCTTATGGTACATCTAAATATGCGGTTGAAAAATATATCGGCTACTATCATCAGGTTTATGGGCTTGAGTATGTAGCGCTTCGTTATGCTAATGTTTACGGGCCGAGGCAAAACCCTCATGGAGAAGCAGGGGTCGTAGCTATCTTTTGCAATAAAATTCTTGCAAATGAGCCGTGTATGATATTTGGTGATGGTACTCAGAGCAGAGATTATGTTTATGTATCTGATGTAGCTGAGGCCAATCTGCTTGCCTTATCTGCCGATTGCGGCTGTTATAATATTGGAACCGGTGTAGAGACTACGGTAATAAGGCTTACTGAGTTGTTAAAAGGCTCGGTTTCAGGCTTTAGAGTAGATGTGGATCATACAGACGCCAGGGATGGAGAAGTGCAAAGTATATCCCTTGACAACAGCTACTCAAGGCAAAAGCTTGGGTGGAGTCCAGATGTGAATATTGAGCAGGGGATAGAACGGACATGGGACTGGTTTTTACAAAACTCTAAAAAATAGCATGCTCTTTAAAATAGTATAAAATATTTTAGTTGATTGTCAGAACACGAGAAGGAGGATTTAAGATATGAAAGATAAATTTGACATAGATTTTGATGTCAGGGTAGTGGACAGAAACATCAGAGACAATAAGATAACCCGGAAGGACTATGAAAAGCAGCTCGATGCCCTCGATGATATAAGTGAATTAGCAGAACCGCTTATTATTGAAGATGATACCGAACAAGTGCAGGATGAAGGCCACGTGTTAGATAATGAGGCTGCCGCTGAGCAGGCTAATGATGTTGAGGGAGAAGAGTAATGTCCTGGGAATACAAGGTCGTGTCGATAGAAAGCTTGATACCGGATGAAGGGGATCACGATATCGCCGTATCCAAGCGGGCGGCTCAAGACAGAAAAGAAAAGCTTTCTAACAGCATGGAAGATAGTTTGAATAATCTTGGTAAGGAAGGGTGGGAGCTTGTGTCGGTTTTTAGTGAATTTGGGATTTTTAAAAAAATGGCTGGCTGATCTAGGCAAATTCATTTCAATTTTTCACATTCCAAAAATGATTAAGTTTACATTAGCTCTGGTTAATCTACTTATCCTGACATCTTTTTTGAATTTAGCCGCACTTGGATATTTATCTGAAGTAAAGCAGTCGGCAACTATTTCTAATAAAAACCTTGTTAATGGCAGTTACATAATATCATCCGGCAAGTCTCAATATCGGTTATCACAACTAACTGAAAATAAAAGTTTTTATATAGAACTCTCATACAATTCCGATGTCTCTAATGTGCTGACTAAAGATATTTTGTCCAGGGCGCTTAGAGAAATGACTACTATATTCATTGGTTCAGGGTTTACATATGTGGCCAAAGAAAAGGCTGATTTTATTGCTAAGGTATATATAGATGCGGAAATCTCAGATTATGAGCGTGCAGATGCGAAAAAATATGATTTTCTTTCTAAAGTAACAATAAAGTTATATGAAAAAGATGATAACTTAAACCGGCAAACCAATAAGAACGTGTTTTTATCCGGAGAAAATTTAGAGCAGCTTGCAGTTGATTCGATTAGCAAGAGCTCCACTCTTGCGGCAAAAGATATTGTCTTAAGTCTGGATAAAGAAACAGCTCAAGAAAATCAAAATCAGGTAGCCGCGGTTGCGCCTACACTAAAAATAGAACTGCTTTTTGAGGGGGGCGCTAACTATAAATTCTTTGAAACTGTTAATAATATAGTAATAAGGGAATCCTTATCAGAGATAAAGGTACTAAAACGCACTATAAAATATGGTCAGTCTTTTAGCCTGCTTGTTCTATCAAAGCTTGGAAGCCAGAAGCTTGCCGAACTTATAATTGACAGAGTTCCAGACAAGGATTCGCTTGAAGTAATTAATGTAAGCGACAACCGGGTAGTGTTTAAAATGAACTGATACCGGTTTTTGCAGTTATTCCCATTCTATAGTGCTCGGCGGTTTTGTAGAAACATCATAAACAACCCTGTTTACGCCCTTAACTTCATTTATGATCTTAACAGAGACCCTCTCTAAGATATCGTAGGGAATCCTGGCCCAGCTTGCGGTCATCCCATCGGTACTGGTTACTGCTCTTAGAGCAAGAACATTTTCATATGTTCTTTCATCGCCCATAACACCAACGGTTTTTACCGGGACAAAAACCGAAAATGCCTGCCATATATCATCATAAATACTGGAGGCTTTTAGTTCTTCAATAAATATCCAGTCGGTCTGTCTTAATATTTCCAGACGCTGCTTTGTGATTTCACCCATAATTCTTATTCCAAGCCCGGGACCGGGGAATGGGTGTCTTCTGAGTATTTCATCCGGTACTCCAAGCTGCCTGCCAGCCTGCCTTACTTCGTCTTTAAACAGTTCTTTTAGGGGTTCTACCAGTTTGAGGTTCATTTTTTTCGGCAGTCCGCCGACGTTATGATGAGACTTGATGGTTGCAGAAGGCCCTTTTACGCTTACGCTCTCTATTATATCGGGATATAGTGTTCCCTGTGCCAGGTACTTTGCGTCTTTTACCTTTTTAGCTTCGGCATCGAACACCTTAATAAACTCTCTGCCTATGATCTTTCTCTTCTTCTCCGGGTCGGTTACGCCTTTTAATTTTTCTAAAAATCTCTTTTCAGCATTAACTACTTTTAGGTTCAGCTCCATCTCCTTGTAGGACTGCACAATATCCTTCGATTCGTTTAACCTTAAAAGCCCCGTGTCAACAAAGATGCAGTGGAGGTTTTTTCCTATGGTTTCTTTTAAAAGTGCTGCTGTAACTGTTGAATCAATGCCGCCGGAAAGGCCGCATATTACTCTTGATCCCTGCAGCCTTTCTTTAAGTTCATGAATACTTCTTTGCACAAAGGACTTAGGCGTCCAGTTTTTTTTGCAGTCTGCGATTTTGAATAAAAAGTTCTTTAATATTTCTTTTCCATGGGGAGTATGCACAACCTCAGGGTGAAACTGGGTTGCATATATTTTTTTGTTTTTGTTTCTAATAGCCGCAATCGGGCAGCTATTGGTTTTGGCTATTATTTCGAAATCTTGTGGCAGTGTTAAAACCTTATCACTATGTGACATCCAGACTCCGGTTTTGCTAACCTTAAGTCTCGAAAACAGATCGCCAGAATCCTCAATTATTATTTCAGCAGGTCCAAACTCTCTTTTTTCTGATTTTTCAACGCTGCCGCCTAGAGCACTCACAATAAGCTGCATACCGTAGCATATACCCAGAATGGGGATTCCAAGATCAAACAGGTCGGCAGATATTCCGGGGCTGTCTTTATCCCATACGCTCGATGGGCCCCCTGAAAGAATAATTGCCGCAGGGGCAGCTTCTTTTATCTTCTCTGCCGAATAGTTAAATGGTTTAATTTCTGAATAAACCCCCAGCTCGCGCACTCTTCTTGCTATAAGCTGGGTATATTGAGATCCAAAATCTATGATTAATACGAGTTGTCTCATATAATTACTTGTTAATGAAGATTGTGAGAAGGCGTATAACGAAAAATTATTCTACCCTGTAGTTTGGAGCTTCTTTGGTAATTATTACATCATGCACATGGCTTTCTTTAAGGCCTGCGTTTGTTATTTTGGTGAATTTAGATTTTTCTCTAAGCTCAGCTACGCTGGCGCAGCCTGTATAACCCATGCCTGCCCTGAGTCCTCCAAGCAGCTGATAAATGATGCTTCCGATAGACCCCCTGTTTGGGATTCTTCCTTCTATTCCTTCCGGAACAAGTTTGGAATCGATCATCTCATCCTGAGAATACCTGTCCTTACTGCCCTTTTTCATAGCCTCTATTGAACCCATACCTCTGTACACTTTATAAGTTCTGCCCTGATATAAAATCACTTCTCCGGGGGCTTCATCGGCGCCTGCAAACAGATTTCCAATCATTACCGAATTTGCGCCGGCCGATATGGCCTTTGTAATGTCGCCTGAGTATTTAATGCCGCCGTCGGCTACAACGGGTACATTGTGTTTTTTTGCGGCTTTTAACACATTCGTTATTGCTGTTATCTGGGGCACGCCAATACCGGCTATTACCCTTGTTGTACAGATTGAACCCGGCCCTACGCCTATCTTAAGGCAGTCTGCACCGGCTTTTATAAGAGCCTCAGCTGCTTCTGTGGTTGCTATATTGCCCGCTATTAATTCAGTATCTGGGAAATTCTTTTTTGTTGATTTTATAGCGTCAATTACCCTTTGTGAGTGACCATGGGCAGTATCTATTACTATTACGTCGCAACTTGCATCAATAAGCGCCTGAACCCTGCTCTCCCTGTCATCTCCAACCCCGACTGCCGCTCCGCACCTTAACCTTCCAAGTCTGTCCTTGCAGGCAAGCGGGTGTTTTTCGATTTTTTCAATATCTTTCATGGTAATGAGTCCCGTAAGCTTGAACTCATCGTTTACAACAGGCAGCTTTTCAATTTTATATTTATGCAGAAGCTGCTTGGCTGATTCTAAAGATATATCCTCATTAACCGTTACAAGCCTGGACTTCTTGGTCATTATTTTCTTTACCGGATAGTCCAGGTTTTTTTCAAACCTTAGATCCCTGTAAGTAACAATTCCAAGAAGAGTATTATCTGAACGGGTAACCGGAAGCCCTGTTATGTTTTTTGTAAGCATGATGTTTACTGCGTCCCCTACGGTATTATCCGGTCTTACCGTAAGAGGGTTAATTATCATGCCGCCCTCATATTTCTTTACTTTTTCTACCTCTGATGCCTGATCCTCGATAGTAAAGTTTTTATGAATAATTCCTATCCCGCCCTCCGATGCCATGGAAATTGCAGTTTTGGCCTCTGTAACCGTATCCATAGCTGCGCTAATAAGCGGTATATTCAGTTTTATGTTAGGAGTGAGGAGCGTGGAAACATCTACTTCGCCGGGCAAAACTTCAGAATAGGAGGGTAATAATAGTACATCATCAAAGGTTAGAGATTCTTCTATTTTATCCTCTAACATATTCCTAATCTTCTTCTTTTTTTACTTTTGGTTTTCTGCCCCTTTTGGATTTTGGTTTTACTACCGGGGTTTCGGGCTTAAGTTGTATTCTCTGATCTTCCGGGGTATTGAACTGTATAACCTCCAATACTTTTTTCCGCATTTCCGGCTGGTTGACGCCAAGTTCTATTTCTATTTCCTGCTCTTTATCCAGAAGGTTAACAAAAACAGGCAGAACTCCTACAAATGTGCTGGTATCAACCCGCTCAAAACCAAGCGCCTTTAAAAGCTTTTTAGGAATTACGGGGAACTCCAGCGTTTCAACATCTACGGTCTCCTGAGGGAGTAAGCCATCCTGACTTATACTTATTTTTAGTTTAGTTGTTTTCATTATTTTTTACATGTTAAATAAAATGAGAGCGGTATTTTACTTTAGAGTTCTCAAATAGCAATCACAAATTTTATTACACGGAATTTTCCACTAAAATAATCTCTGCATCTATAACTTCTATATTGTGTTTGAGGCCCAGTATCTGAGTTTTGGAAGGGAAGATTGAATAAAATTCGATACTATCTCCGGGCATCAGATTGTAGTTGGTTCCGGCAAGTTTTCTTGGGTCGCTGAAATCAATATCACCGTTCCTTCTGTTTAGTCTTTCGGTGATCTTGTTTAAAGACAATGTTTGCAGCTCTTTGCTGGTAAATGTATTGCCGGCGTATAAATTTGTATTATATATCACCTGTCCATTATTAAGATACTCTGCTTTAAGCTGTATATAATTTACTATGCTGTCAGACAGGTTTGTTATGCTCCCTCTAACTACAAAAAGCGGCCCATTGCTTGAATTTATCCACTGACCATGCGTCTGTGTAATATTAATGCCTGAAAGTGGGTCTTTTATATTTATGGGAAGGGTCGCAACTAAAAAACTTCTAAGTTCTCTTGTTTTTTCCTTTGAAAGTATTTCAAGGTTAACCGCAAGGATTAGTCCGACACTACCAACAATCACCAGAATGCATACAGCTACCAAAATTTTAACAAAGAACGATCCAATTTTTGATCCAAAGCTCTTTTTTTGAGGTTTATAAGTGGATTTTGTAACCGGCGCATCAAATTCAGCATCAAAATCCTGCGTGTTTACACCGTAAGATTCTGCCTGGACTTGTGCCATTGTGTTCTGATCGACTGAAATATCCGAACTCATGATGTCTTCATGGGGCTGTGACGATTGGAATTCCTGCTGCTGGTCTACCTGCCTTGCCTTTTCAATATCCAAATCGAGGCTTGGTTCCGGCGGTATCTGCTGAGCAGGGTCTGTAGGGCTGTCCTCAGAAAAGCTTTGCGGAGGTTCGGCCGCAGCTCCCGGAGCATCCAAATCATCATTTGCTTCGGGTGGAGCAGTCTGCATTGTTGATTGCACCGTGGGCGTTAGATCATCATCTGAAGGCTTGTCCTCATCATCGCTTTTAGGTGAAGTATCAGTATCCAGGTTTAAGCCCTCTGCCACAGGCTGTACCTGCTGGGGTGGTTCCTGCTGAGATTGGGGCTCTGGTTCTTGTTGAGAGTTAAGATCAACTTCTATAGATGGGTTTTCAAGGTCAGGGGCCTGACTATCCTGCTCTTCGCTAATTGACCAGACCCTTTCTCCGCTCTTTTCTTCAGGGGGCTCAGTTTCTGTTGAGACTTCCACTTTTGGAGATTCATCGGGAATTGGAACAGGTGTACCATCCAGCTTTTCATCCTTTGCTTCACTGTCAATTTTAAGATTATCCAGATTGGGAGATGGAGGCGGGGCAGGGGCTTTTTCCTCAGGTTTTGAGGACTCTTTCTTTTCTACAAAAAACACATTGCCGCACTTTGAACACCTAACCCTGCTGCCTGGCGGCTTTATTTTCGTATCATCAACCCTGAATTTCCTGTCACACTGGTCACATTGAATAATCATATATCTGTGCTCTTTTTGCTAGATTGAACCAAAATGGCGCATTATTATCTTGAATTTATTAACTTTTTCTTAAAAACTAATGCTAACTTGATATTAAGTCAACTATTATACTATATTTTTCGTGATTTTTAATAGAAAGAGCGAAAATTTAAGCTTTTTAAGTGCGCTATGGCCTGTTTTTAATTATTTACTTTAATGATTTTATAATAAGTATGTTTTATATGAGATTTATGCGCCCTGTAATATGCTACCTGTATTATGATAGCACAAGGAAAATGCAAAAGTTTTTAATTATTTGGACGCTTTTACGGCTCTGTCAGCTGCCCAGCGTTCAAGAGCTGAAATTTCTTCTCTCATAGTGGTAGAAAGAGGGACAATGGAAGAAGCCGCTATTATAAGCTCTGTATCATCAAGCTCTTTTTTCTTGGAAAATGATTCAAATAGCCCGGAAACTACAGCCTGCTCTATTTCCGAACCGCTAAGGCCTTCAGTGTTTTTGGCAAGTGAATCAAGATCAAAAATATCCGGATCCTTCTTCCTGTTTAATAAATGTATCCTGAAAATCTCCTTCCTTTCTTTTCTTGACGGAAGAGTAACAAAGAATATTTCATCAAATCTTCCCTTTCTTAGAAGCTCCGGGGGTAGAAGATCAATCTGGTTTGCCGTAGCTGTAATAAAGACGGGTTTTTGCTTTTCCTGCATCCAGGTAAGAAAATATCCGAAAATTCTTGATGATGGGCTGTCGCCGGTTTTTTCACCCGATCTTGTGATACCTGCTTCTATTTCGTCTATCCAGAGTATACAGGGGGCGCTTGCCTCAACGGTTTTTATCGCTCTTCTAAAAACCTCTTCTGGTGAACCGAATGCTCCTCCATATACCTGGTTTAATTCAAGCCTTATAAGCGGCAGGTTCCAGGCCGTAGAAACAGCTTTTGAGCACAGGCTCTTTCCGCAGCCACTTATTCCCATAATAAGCATTCCATTTGGAAAATCGAGTCCAAAATCCTTTGCCTCACTTGAAAATGCCAGATGCCTTGTGTACAACCACTCTTTTATATTCTCCAGTCCTCCAACTCCATCGAGCACTATATTCGACCTTACGAACTCAAGCGTTCCCGATTTTCTTATTATCTGAACCTTTTCTTCTAAAAGCTCTTCGATTATGGATCTGTCTATGCTGGTTTTATTAACCAGCACCCTCTTTACAGCAAGCTCAATTTCAATTGCAGCAAGTCCCAAAAGCGCATTAATGCAGTCGTTTTTAAGCTCCGGGGTAAAGGAGTGGGTAAGAGTTTCATTGCCTATAGCTGCAAGCGTCTTCTCAAATATTTCGCGGGTTTCGTCTGCATCCGGGAGATCAACGTCTATTACATTAACCTCTTTTTCCAGCTCATAGGGAAGAACAAGCGCCGGTGAAACAATAAACAATGTCTTATTAGTGTTTCTGAAAGCTGCGTAGACATCTTTTATTTTTCTGATTATCTTGGGATCGTTAATTATGTGATGAAAGTCCCTAATGTAAAATATCGCTTTTTCATTGCTCTCAATTGCAAAATCGAGGGCTTTCTGAATATCCTCCGATCCTTCAATTTTTGAGCCGCCATTTAGCAGACCCTTGGTAGTTGACCAGCTGTAAAAACTGCCATCCTCTCCGTATATTTCATCTTTGAGCGAGTTTAGATTATCTTCAATACGCTCTTCTTCCCATGATACCAAGTATATAACGGGATATTGAGCCCTTATAAGGTTTGTTAAATTTTCTTTAGGAAATGCCATATTTATAAATTAATGTGATTATTTAAACCCCGGTAGAGGACGCCTTTTTGGGATGCTCTTTTCTCCACCTTAGTTTGTTAAGGGCGTTTATATAGGCTTTTGCGCTTGCAACGACAATATCGGTGTTAGCTCCCTGCCCCTGAGATATAATCCCGTCTTCTTCAATTCTTACCGTGACCGCTCCCTGCGCATCTGTTCCGCCTGTGATTGCGCCTACATTATAATCCAAAAGCTTTGGCGATTCACCTGTGGCTTTTGCTATAGCCCTGTATGTTGCGTCTACCGGTCCGTCACCATGCTCCGATACGGTTTTTTCTATTCCGTCCATTATAATAGTTAGCGTTGCAACCGGCTGCATATTCGTGCCGCTTGCAAAGTTAGCGGATACAAGCTTATAAAAATCTGATGATCTTATAAACTCTTCGCTTATCAGAGCTTCTATATCTTCATCGAATACGTATTTTTTAAGGTCACAAAGGTCTTTAAACTTTTTAAAAGCAGTTTCAAAGTTCTTATCGCTTAAAAAGTATCCATACTCTTCAATACGTTTTCTAAATGCATGTCTTCCGGAGTGTTTACCGAGAATGATTTTATTCGATGGTATGCCGACGTCTTCAGGATTCATTATTTCATATGTGATTCGTTCTTTTAGAACGCCGTCCTGATGAATACCGGCTTCATGGGCAAACGCGTTTGCTCCTACTATTGCCTTATTAGGTTGTACCTTTACTCCGGTAACCTGTGACACTATTCTGCTTGTAGGGAAGATGTGTTCAGTGTTAATTCCCGTTTCAAACGGGTTTTTATCATTTCTTACCTTAAGAGCCATTACTATTTCTTCAAGCGATGCATTGCCCGCTCTCTCGCCAAGCCCGTTAATGGTGCATTCCACCTGTCTTGCTCCCGCATTAATAGCGGCTATGGAGTTTGCCACTGCAAGCCCCAGGTCATTATGGCAGTGTACGCTTAAGGTTACTTTGTGAAGTCCTTTTACCCTATCGAGCAGAGTAGAGATAATACTATGAAACTCCTCAGGAACCGTATACCCAACAGTATCGGGAATATTTATTGTAGTTGCCCCGCATTTAACTGCAAGCTCTACTGCCTTGCACAAAAAATCAATATCTGTTCTCGTGGCGTCTTCGCAGGAAAACTCAACATTGTCCGTATAGGCGGCAGCGTGCTTTACGGTTTTTTCTATAATCGCTAAAACCTCATCCTGCGTTTTTCTGAGCTTATGTTTCAGATGAATTTCGGATGTAGCAATGAATGTATGTATTCTTGGCTGTTTGGAGTGTTTTACAGCCTCCCAGCCTCTGTTTATATCGTTTATATTAGCCCTGCAAAGCCCTGCAATCTCGCAGTTTTTGATTTCTTCGGCTACAAGCTTTACAGACTGAAAGTCGCCTTCAGAAGAAATAGGGAAACCGGCTTCAATAATATCCACTCCGAGTTTTTCTAAATTATAGGCTACTTTTAGTTTTTCATCTGTGGTCATGCCGCACCCGGGGGCCTGCTCTCCGTCCCTAAGGGTGGTATCAAAAATCTTCACGTAATTTTCACTCATATCGGTTCACTCTAAAAAAATATAATATTAATAATGTTATTATTTTACTAAAGATTATAAATTAAACAATTACTCTAAAATAATTTCATAGTATTTGGAGATTTCCGTATCTCTGTCAAATCTAATTTCTATTTGATAACTTTCAATAAGAGAGTTTATGTTTTCACTTTCAAAGTTATTTATATAGTCTATTGTCTGTGGCTTGGTTCTTATGGTTAAGCGGTTTATGTTGCCGCCTGCAAGCTTTTCTTTTATCTCTCTGAAGATTTCGTATGTTACTGTTTCAGGAGACTTTAAAAATCCCGTACCCCGGCAGTGATAA
>JABAHS010029769.1_pt1 | contig 13298 bp, 12 predicted proteins | sample 7062111 | NCBI WGS metagenome assembly JABAHS01 (sample SAMN14534600, study PRJNA622989) | marine sediment metagenome | biome: marine biome [ENVO:00000428]; feature: marine pelagic biome [ENVO:01000023]; material: deep marine sediment [ENVO:00002113]; isolation source: pool of 4 deep marine... | reverse complement strand
GTCGTATTGAGCCCCTGAACCCGGCAATCACCACCTCCTCGGCGACCTCATGCTGATGCGCGACGCACAAAGCCAATGGGCAATCTGTGCGAAAATCCGCCGACCCGGCTGTGGTGGGCCCGAATTGTTCCAGCAGAAGACCATTTTCAGCGCGTTGCTCGCAGGCGCGCTTTGCGGCTGCACCGGCCATCACGAAGTCTCGTTGGTCGAGGTGCTCAATCACGACCAGTGCACGGATTCCGAGGCCGGGGTGGAGGTCGTGGGCATGGACGACGTGGCGCGCATCCGCGGCGGCCGCCTGCTCTCTGCTCCCCAGGAGCCGGACGGCGCGCCCTCGGACCTGCTGCTCATCGCGGTATCCAGGGGCCAGCAGCCCACGCCGGGATACGGCTTCGAGCTTCTCGAGGGCACCATGAAGGGCGAAGTGGTGACGGTGCGCCTGGCCTGGAACGAGCCGCCCACCGACGCGGTCTTAGCTCAGGTGATCACCCACCCCTGCATCGTCATCGGCCTGGAGGGCCAGGGCTTCAACACCCTGCGAGTCATCGACGACGAGGGCACGCCGTTGGGCGAGATCCTTCTGCCGGGCGCCTAAACGGTCAACAGCTCGAGTGCGGCCGCGGCCCGCTGCTGGACGCTCGCCTTGTAGGTCTCCAGGTCCATGTCGGGGCGATCGCCCATGGCGCCAACCAGGTATCGCTTGTAAACGCCCTGACCGATGGCGGCGAGCCGCCAGTGTGAAAAAGCCCGGTAGTAGTTGATCCCGGAGAGGTCCCGACCCGTCGCCGCCGTGTAAAGGGCACACAGGGCTTCCCGAGTGGGGAAGCCGCCGGCCGCCGTAGGCACGAGCTCTCCGGCGGCATCCTCGGGCTGGATCCAGTTGTTGAGCAGGTAGCCCACGTCCGCGAGGGGATCGCCCAGCGTGCAGAGCTCCCAGTCGAGTACGGCGAGGATTCGCCCGCCGCCGACGATCATGTTCCCCAGGCGATAATCACCGTGCACGATGGCCGCCCCGATCTGCTCCGGCATGTTTTCCTCGAGCAGCCTTGCGGTCTCCTCCATCTCCGGGATCTCGTGGGTCTTCGATGCCGCCCACTGCTTCTTCCAGCGATTGAGTTGCCGGGCAAGATAGGCCTCCTTGCGGCCCAGCGTACCGAGGCCAACGGCATCCGGGTCAATGGCATGGAGCCTCGCGAGCACGTCGATCACATCCTCGCCAAGGGCAAAGCGTTCCGCCGGGTCGAGCTCCCTGGCGGCTTCAGCGTCGTGTAGCACGGCCCCTCGGACGTAGCTCATCACGTAAAAGGGCGCCCCGTTGACGTCCTGGTCCTCACAAAGGCCGTGGGTCGGCGCGACGGGAACATCGGTGCCCGCGAGAGCGGAGACGATACGGTGTTCCCGGGCCATGTCGTGGGCACTCTCCAGGACGTGGCCCAGGGGCGGACGGCGCAGGACGTACTCGGCACCGGCCTGATCCGCGAAGCGATAGGTGAGGTTCGAGTGCCCCCCGGCGATCAGCGAAAACTCCAGCGGTGGCCTCAGGCCGGCTATCTGGCCAACGAGCCAATCGGTCACGCGCGTGGTATCGACGCCTTCGACGCTGCCGTCGTCTTTGCTCGCCGTCACGGAAACCCTCCCCATCCAGACGTGGGCAAGAGTACCCAAAGCCTTTGAGTTTTGACATGAGATCGTTTTCCATACTCCCGTGACGCGACATCTGCTTTTGGCAGCCGCCGTTCTCCTCATGGCGGCGTGCTCGACGATCTCGATAGACGGCCCGACTGCGCCCCGGGGCGATCCCACCGCCGGCAAGCTCACCCTGCCATCAGGACGTACCGTGTGGGTGTACCCGCAAGACCTCGCATTCACCGGGGAAGCGCGCTACGAATGGCCTGACGGTCGCATCTACGAGGGCGGCTTGCTCGCCGGTAAGCCACAGGGCACCGGGTCCATGCTGAGCAAACAGGGCGAACGCTACAGCGGCATGTGGGATGAAGGCCTGCGTCACGGCCACGGCGAGCTGACGAGCCCGAACGGCGACCACTACCTGGGAAGCTTTGTCAAAGGCGCGCGCGCGGGCATCGGCACCCAAAGATCCCGGGACGGTTTCTACCGGGGCCAATGGGCAAACGATCTCCCGAACGGTGAGGGCCGCTTCAACGCCAACGACGGAAGCATCTACGAGGGCCAATGGCTCGACGGCGAAAGGGCAGGCACAGGTTCATATAAGGACCCGGGCGGCAACCGCTACGAGGGCGAGTGGCTCGCGGACGTGCCCCACGGCTTCGGCATCCTCACCGAACGAGACGGGTCCGAGTACGACGGCCGGTGGACGGCCGGGCGCCGCGACGGCTACGGCACCTCGCGCAACGCGCTGGACGTGGCCTACGAGGGCACGTGGAACGCCGGCAACTATCACGGCTTCGGGATTCTCGCCCGCCCGGACGGCAGCCGCTACGAAGGCGAATGGCATCATGGCAAACGGCAGGGCCAGGGCCGCGAGACGGACCCCGAGGGGAGCTTTCACGATGGGAGCTGGGAGAACAACCAACCCCTGGGCCCCGGCACCCGCCGCGACGTCTCTGGCGTAGAGATCGCCGGGATGTGGACCGGCAATCGGGTGCGGACCGGGCTGGTGAGGCTGCCGACCGGGCTCGAGTACGCCGGCCCTCTTTTCTTGGACCGCAACCGGGGCACCAGCGATGCGCTGAAGGAGTGGCTGCTCGCACAGGCAACGCGCGGTGACCCCTACGCGCAGCTGTATCTCGGACGCGCGTTCGACGATCTCGGCGGCACGTCAGCCAACGCCTCCCGGGCGGCCGAGTGGTACGCGCGCGCGGCGGCAGCCGGCATCGCCGAGGCCCGCTACCGGCTCGCCGTGCAGAACATCGAAGCCAACCCACCGCGCGCCATCGAGCTGCTCGCTGCGGCGGCGGGCCAAGGCCACGCGCAGGCCAACGCCGCGCTGGCAGACTGCTACCTGACCGGCGAGATCGTGCCCCGCAATGTGGCCAGGGCCATCGCGTACCTGGAAAACGCCACGAACGCGGGCAACGTGGCGGCTCGAACTACCCTGGCCAGAGTCCTCGCAACTACTCCGGAGGACGACCTGCGCGATGGTCCCCGGGCGGTCGCGCTGATTCGCCCACTGGCGCTCTACACAGAGCACTGGTGGCAGCTCGACACCCTGGCCGCCGCGCTGGCCGAGACAGGCGCTTACGAGGACGCGGTGAGCGCGCTGCAGCTGGCGCTGGCACGGGCCGACCAGATCAGCCCCGTCGAGGTGCAGCATCTGGCAGACCATCTGGCCGCCTATAAGGCCCGGACACCTTTGCGGGAATGAGCCCATGAACGATCTCAACTGGCCCTTCCTCGGCGGCGCCACCATGGAAATCGAAAGTGCCAGCGGCGTCCATCTGATGACCCGGGACGGTAGGCGCATCCTCGATGCGGCGGGAGGAGCCATCGTCGTCAATGTGGGGCACGGCCGGCAGCGCGTGGCCGATCGCATCGCCAAGGCTGCGCTGACTTGCAGCTATGTGGTTCCCCCTTGGGTGACGCCGTCCCGCCGCGCCATGGTGCAGGCGCTGGAGGCGAACTGGCTGGATCCGGCCTTCACCAGGCTCCATTTCACCTCCGGCGGTTCGGAGGCAGTAGAGTCCGCCATGAAGCTCGCCCTGCAATACCATGCAGCCCGGGGGGAGACGACGCGCAGCCAGATCCTGTCACGAGCGGTCTCCTACCACGGCACCACGGTCGCCACCACCGCGGTCAGCGGGCACGCGGCGCGAAGACGCGGCCTCGAACACGGCCTGACCCGACCTCCAATGGTCCCGACCCCCGACCCGTTGCGCTGCCCGATGGGAGCAAACCATCCGGACGCGGGCGCCTACTACGCCAACGCCGTGCGAGGGGCCATCGTCGAGGCCGGGCCTGAGAACGTAGCGGCCTTTCTGGCCGAACCGATCACGGGCGCAAGCGGTGGCGCCATCGTGCCCCCGGCGGACTACTGGCCGAGAGTGAGCGAGATCTGTCGTGAGTACGGCGTGCTGCTGATCCTGGACGAGGTGATGACCGGGTTCGGCCGGACCGGAACGAACTTCGCCTACCAGCAATTCGAGCTGCTTCCCGACATCCTGATCGCGGGCAAGGGGCTCGCCGGCGGATATGCTCCCCTCGGCGGCGTCTTCGCGACCGAAGGCGTCGGCGGCGCCATTGGCGCGGCCGGGCTGCAGGTCATGTTCCACACCTTCGCAGCCCATCCAACGGCGTGCGCCGCAGCCGCGGAGGTCCTGGACATCCTGGTCGAGGAGGAACTGGTGGCGCGCGCGGAGCGGATGGGAACGCTCCTGCTGGAGGGGCTTCGGGAAGCTTTCTTCGACCACCCCCACGTGTCCGAGGTCCGTGGCCGGGGCCTGCTGCAGGCCATCGAGATCGTGAGCGATCGGAGCACCCTCACGCCGTTTCCCAAGGAGGACCAGATTACCCAGCGCGTGGTCGCCGCGGCGCTGGCGCGCGGCGTCTTCTTCTACGCCGGAGGCACGGGCGAGATGCGCGACATCGTCTGTCTGGGCCCCCCTTTCATCATCGAGGAGCGTCACATCGATGAGATGGTCTCGGTGCTGCGCCAGTCCGTCGACGCGGCGACCGCGTAAGCGGCAAGTTCGCCCCCGTTTGCCCGTCAGCCGAAGTGCCGGTCGATGTATCGGACCAGACGCGATAGCCCCTCTTCGAGCCGGTCGTGGGATTGGGCGAAGCAGATCCGGAAGTGCGCCCGGTTGTCGGGACCGAAGGTGTAGCCCGGGGCAAGACCCACGTCCTCCTCGGCCAGAACCCCGCGCACGAACGCGAGGCTGTCGGTCAGGCCCCGGACGCGAGGAAACGCGTAAAACGCTCCCTCCGGCGAAACGTAATCGACGAGCCGGTGGCCGCTCAGGGCCGCATCCACCAGCTCGCGCCCTCGCCGGTACTGGGCCTGGAGGTGACGAACGAATTCTTCACCGCCAGCCAGCGCGGCCTGAGCCCCCCGCTGGGCGAAAACCGTAGCGCCCGTGTTGAAGCACTCGGACAGGGCCGTCCAGGGGATGACCAGACGTCTGGGCGTCACCACCCAGCCCACCCGCCAACCCGTCATGGCCCATGCCTTGGAGAAGCTGTTGACGACCACCAGAGGGTCGTCTTCGGAAGCCGCTTCGAGGAAAGAGGGTGCCCGATCGGCATCGAAAACCGTCCGGTGATACACCTCGTCCGCAATGAGGAGAACCCCGCGCTCGCGGCAGGCGGCAAGCAGGTCCCGCTGATCTTCCGCACCCATGATCCAGCCCGTGGGGTTGCAGGGGGAGTTGACGAACACCGCCTTGGTATCCTCGCGCATGGCCGCGACGATCTCTCCCGCCGTCAGCTGCCAGCCGGTTTCGGTGAGGCGTTGGCGGACGTAGCTCACTTGCGCCCCGGTGGTCCGGAAGACGGCATCTATGTTCGGCCAGAACGGCCCCACGATGAGCGCGTGGTCGCCGGTGCTGCACGCGGTCTGGGCCGCGATGGTCACGCCCAGCATGGCGGACCCGGGCACCGTGATCCTGTCCGGATGAATGTCGAAGCCGTACAAGCGGTCCAGATACCGCTTGAGCTCGTCACGAAGCTCGGCGCGGCCTCGCGTATGCGAGTAGAAGGTCAGGCCATCGTCCAGGGCGGACTTGGCCGCAGCGCGGATGAAGTCCGGGGTGACCCGGTCCCCCTCTCCGAACCACAAGGGGATGACGTCCGGATCTCCAAGGCGCGGAAAGGCAACCTTGGTGATGCCGTTCTGCTCCATGGACTCGATTTCATCGCGAAAGGGTCGCATGCATCCTCCAGATCGATGTCTGCGGCCGGCCAGGCCATCTACCCTAGAGGAGAACCGGCGGCGGCGCATGAGATTCGCCCGGCGGGTCAATCCAGGTAGATCTCCCGGTCCGGCTGCTCGCGGTACTCGTTGAGCAGATGGACGTCTTCCGGCAACGTCCGGCCACGACTCAGCTCCGGCAGCCGGGCGAGGGGAAAGAACTCGGCCGACTCGGTCTCCAGGCTGGCGCGAGGCTCGCCTCCCATGAGATCACACAGAAAGAAGAGCTTGTAAACCCTGAGCATCGAGTGCTTTTCGTAGGCGTGCAGGTGTCTGTCCTTGATGGCGACCAGCCGCACCGCCCTGACCTCGTAGCCGGACTCCTCCAGCACCTCGCGCTCGATGGACGACCTCGGCGAGTCGCTCTCATCCCCCCATCCCCCGGGCAATGCCCAGCGGCCGTCGCTACGCTCCTTGACCAGAAGGATACTGTCGTCTCGAAACACGCCGGCGCGCACGTCGATCTTCGGCGTGGGATAGCCACGCTCGGGCAGAAATATCTCGGCGACGCGTTCCGGGTGCGCGTCCGACAACCAGGCGAGCATCCTTTCGGCAATGAGCCGCAGTTCCTGAAACCGATCGAGATCGTAGGGATCCCGGCTGTACGCGAGACCGGTCTGGGCGATGGCTCTCAAGCGCCTGCAGCTGTCCAGCCAGTCGAGCTCACTCGGCATGCCACCCTCCCCGGCCCGCGGCTTGTCGATCATCCGCTTCGTAGAGCGTTTCCAGCGCGTGCGCCAGCAGCCGGCCGGCACGGAACAGAAAGCGTCCGCGAACCTGCTCGCCCGCCAACACGCGGGGCAACCAGACGCGATCGTCGTCCCACATCCGACCGTAGGGAATCGCGTCAAGCGCATGCCAGCCTGGCCTCGCCTCGGCCGTCTCCACGGGTTCTCCGTCATAGGCTCGCGCCACGAAGACGTAGCCGAACCACTGGCTGCCGCGTAGATCGGCAAACGCGAGTTCCGCGTGAAGCCGTGGATCTTTCGCGGTGATGCCGACCTCTTCGCGCACTTCACGCACCGCGCAGGCCCGGGGGCTTTCGCCGGGCTCCAGCTTGCCACCCGGCGCGTTAATCTTGCCTGCGCCATGGCCGGTCTTCTTGTCGATGAGCAGCACCCGAGGGCCATCGATGACGAAGAGCAGCGTCCCCGTGAGCTCAGGCACCCACCCTCCAAAGAAGACGTCCATATCCCGGGCGGCGCTAAGGTCTTTAACGAGCACCGGGGGCAACTCACCGCGCCCCTCGAACGGGTAATAGCCCCGCCGTTGGTACCAGTCTGCCAGCGTCTCGTCGTCGCGCGGCCAGCTGATACCGACCTTGCCAACACCAAGGGCGCCGGCGCCCCGCTCCACCGACGCCAGCAGCTCATCGGCAACCCCTTCGGCCCGCTGCGCGCCGCCGACCGCCAACGAGGCAAAGAACAGCTCGCAGCCGCGCACCGACCAACGGGCGCCGGGGTCGAGCTGCGCGATGGAGCTGGCAAGAAGGGTCATGGCCCACCATTGTCGGCACGCCAAGCAGGCTTGGCAATTTTACCCCGCGCCAGGCCCGGGCTACTCTTCCCGACCAGCCGGGAGTAGTCACTGTGGACGGGATCGACGTGCCCCAGATCGAGGTCGTGGAAGGCGACATCACCAAGCAATCGGTTGACGCGATCGTCAACGCGGCCAACGGGTCCCTGCTGGGCGGGGGCGGCGTGGACGGTGCCATCCACCGGGCCGCCGGTCCCGGGCTGCTGGCCGAGTGCCGAAGGCTCGGCGGATGTCCCACCGGCGAAGCGCGAATTACGGGGGGCTACGACCTGCCCGCCGGTCACGTCATTCACACGGTCGGGCCCATCTGGCGCGGCGGTAACGCCGGCGAGGCCGAGCTGCTCGCGGGCTGCTATCGCAACGTGCTCATTCTGGCCCAGCGCCACCACCTCCGCAGCATCGCGTTTCCCGCCATCAGCACCGGCGTGTTCGGATATCCCTTGGCGGAAGCGACGGCCATCGCCGTCGCCACCGTCGGCAACTTTGCGACCACCACCCCCCTTTTGGCCCGGTTCGTCTGCTTCGACGCCCGCACCGCCGAAGCCTACCGCGCGGAGATCGCCGCTTACGCGGGGTAACGGGCTTCCAGCGCGCGGTAAAGCTCGCCAGGAACCGCCTCGGCGGGGCAGTCGAGCGCACCCAGAATGTCGATCAGGTGCTCGTTGTCCTCGCGGCCCTGCCATAGCTTCTGGTACTCGCCGGTCTTGTAGCCGTGATCCTGCCTGAAGTTGTTGAGCACGTTCTTGCCGACATACATTTCGAACAGCTCCGCAAATGACAGCGGCAGGCTTTCCATGACCGCGGCAAAGGGCGCCATGGCGAAAGCGCGGTTAGCCAGCGTGTCGGCCGCCAGCGATTCCACCGCCAGGCGGAAAGCCTCGAGATCCGTGGGCTTTGCCGCGGAGACCTCCAGCAGTGCCGGAGCGGCCGTGCCCAGCGTGCCCGCCCGGATCAGATCGCTCAAACCGAAGTGCCAGATGTCCACGACCTCTAGCTTCACCTGGCCGAGATCCGGCTCCTGCTTCTTCCACCACTTCCAACCGAAGTGGTCCAGCAGCTCCGCGCACTCCACCCATACGGCCCGGTAGTAGGCATAGCCCTGATTGATCCAGTCCGGATGCACATGACGATTGTGGCTGTCCTGCATTTCCGCCATGGTCTGGATCATTGCCAGCGCACGCGCTCTGTCCATTTTCCGATCGATCCCCACGGGTAAACGAAAGACTGAAAATTATGGGGTATTCTTCACCCCATGGCCAAAAGCCCGTCCACCGCGCTGGTTATGCATCCCGTCGTCCGCGACGAGCTGATCACGGACGCTCACTTCGAACGCCTGCGCAGAGCGGTCAACTTCATCGACGAGGAACCTTTTCCGGACCTGGACGCCATCGGAGGCGCGCTCGGCCAGGTGGAGCTGCTGATCACCAGCTGGGGCTGCCCGCGGGTCGACGCGGACAGCATCGCGCGACTGCCCCGCCTGAAACTCATCGCCCACCTGGCCGGCAGCGTCAAGGGCTTTCTCGACGACAGCGTGTGGCGCCGCGGCATCCTGGTGACCAACGCGGTTGCGGCCAACGCAGTGCCGGTGGCCGAGTACACGCTGGCCGCCATTCTATTCGCGAACAAAAGGGTCTTTCAGCTGAACCGCGTCTACCTCGAGCACCGCGAGCACCGCCCGCCGTGGACGAAGGACGCACCGGACGTGGGGAATTACCACAAGACCGTGGGCATCGTGGGAGCTTCTCACGTCGGCCGGCTTGTGATGGAGCATCTGCGACCCTTCGACATCCGCCTTCTGCTCTACGACCCGTTCGTCACGCCCCTGGCCGCAAGGGACCTCGGCGCGACCAAGGTGGGGCTGTCCGAGCTGCTGTCGCAGTCGGACACCGTCAGCCTGCACGCGCCCCTCCTAAAGGAAACGCGCCAGCTGATCGGGGCGCGCGAGCTCGCTCTGATGCACGACGGCGCGACCATCGTAAACACCGCCCGCGGCGCGCTCATCGACCAGGCCGCCCTGGAAGCGGAGCTGACACGCGGCCGCCTCTACGCCGTGCTGGACACCACCGATCCAGAGGAGCTGCCGCCCGAGTCACCCCTGTACGAGTTGCCCAACGTGTTTCTGACACCGCACATCGCGGGCTCCCTGGGAGCGGAAACCCAGCGGCTGACCGACTGCATCATCGAAGAGCTCGAACGCTACGTCCGGGGCGTGCCGCTCAAGTACCGGGTAAAGCGGGAACAGCTAGATCACCTGGCCTGAAACCCAGGGTCGGGCGGCCATGTTGCCGCCCCTCCCGGTAGCGGTTATGTTGTTGCTCGAACCCTGTCTTTTGCCCCTGATTCCGCCCGGGAGATTGGTATGGATCTTTCCTTCGGTCCGCAGTACGAGGAGTTCCGCGAGGAGGTCAGATCGTTTCTCGCCGACAATGCCAAAAGCGCCCCGCGCGGCGAGCCCATCCGATCGAAAAAAACACTCGCCTGGCAGCAAATGCTGATCAAAAAGGGGTACGCGGCCAGAACGATTCCCCGCGAGTACGGTGGCTACGGTGCCGGCCCCGACATCCTGAAGTCTCGGATCATCGCCGAAGAGTTCGCGGCCGCGCGCGTGAGCCCCGGCCTTGGCGGCCAGGGCATATCCATGCTCGTGCCGACGCTGCTGGAGATGGGCACCGAGGAGCAGAAAACCACCTTCATTCCACCGACGCTGCGCGGCGAGATGTTGTGGTGTCAGGGTTATTCCGAGCCCGGGGCCGGGAGCGATCTGGCCAGCCTGTCCACCCGCGCCGAGCTCGACGGCGACGAGTGGGTGATCAACGGGCAGAAGATCTGGACCAGCACCGCTCACATCGCGGACTGGATGTTCTGCCTGGTCCGCACGGAGCCCGAGGCGCCCAAGCACCAGGGGATCAGCTTTCTGCTGCTGCGAATGGACACCCCGGGTATTGAGGTCCGCCCCCTGGTGGACATGACGGGCGTTGCGAACTTCAACGAGACCTTCTTCACCGACGTCCGGGTCCCCAAACATCAGATCGTCGGCCGCCGCGGCGAGGGCTGGCCGGTCGCCAACTCCATCCTCGGCCACGAGCGGGACTCCCTTGGCGACCCGAACATCATGCTCTCACGCCTCAACGCGCTCATCGAGCTCATGAAGACCGAAACCCTGGGCGGGCAGCGGCTGATCGACCATCCTGTGTTCCGCGACCGCCTCATGCAGATCCAGGGACGGGTCATGGCGCTGAGCTACAACGACCTGCGCCTGCTCTCCGCCAAGGTCAACGGCGCAGACGCCCGGCTGGCAAGAATGATCGTCAAGCTGCAGGGGACCGAGCTGCGCCACGATCTCGAGGGTCTGGCCGTGGATGCCATGGGAGAGCTGGGCCTGGCCTACGGCGACAATCCCTACCTGCGGGACCACGGCAGCTGGCAGAGCCAGTACATGTTCTACCTGGGTCTGATCATCGGCGGGGGCACCTCGCAGATCCAGAAGAACATCATCAGCGAACGCGGGCTCGGCATGCCGAAAGAGCCCAAGTACGAGAAGCAGGGTTAGGAGGCTGCCATGGAGTTCGGGCTTTCCGAAGAGCAGACACTGTTGCAGGACAGCGTGACCCGCTATCTGGATGCCAACTGCCCCCTGGATCGGGTACGCCGTTTTGCCGAGGAGGCCAGCGCGCCAGACCTGCAATCCGGCCTGGCGGAACTCGGCGTGTTCGGGCTGCTGGTCCCGGAGGACACCGGCGGGGTCGGTCTCGGCTGCTTCGAGGCCGCGCTGGTCGCCGAAGCCCTGGGAAGCCACACCGCCCCTGTTGCCTATCTCGGGTCGGCCGTCATGGCACCGCTGGCGATCACACTGGCCGGGGACGGCCACACGGAGACGCTGTCCAGGCTCGCAACGGGCGAGCTCAGCGTCGGGGTCGCGGTTGCCGAGTTCGTCGGCGCGCGGGCGGATGGCGGCATCTCCGCAAACGGCGGAACGCTCACCGGCAAAGCCCTCTCGGTTCTGGATTTCGACGCCCAGGCTTACCTGGTCGCCGATGCGGCAGGGCACAGCTACCTCGTCGAGGCGTCCGCGCCAGGGGTGACGGCCGAGGCGCTTCCAACCATCGACAAAACCCGCCTCACCGGAGCGCTCACGCTGAACCGGGCGCCCGCACAACTCATCTCGGACGACCCGCAAGTGCTCGCCCGGGTGATTGACGCCGGACGAGTGATGCTTGCTGCAGACACCCTCGGTGCTGCCCAGAACATGCTCGACCAGGCAGTGGAGTACGCCAACCAGCGGGAGCAGTTCAACCGGCCGATCGGCTCGTTTCAGGCTGTGAAGCACATGTGCGCCGAGATGGCCGCGGGGCTGGAACCGTGCAGGGCAATGGTCTGGTACGCCTCGCACGCGCTCGATGCCCTGCCCGGGGAAGCCTCTGTATCCGCCTGCCATGCCAAGGCCCACCTCTCGGAGGTCGGCAAGTTCGTCGCCAAGACGGCCACCGAGGTGCACGGCGGCATGGGCTTCACCGACCTTCTCGGGCTCCACTACTGGTTCAAGCGGATCGGCTACAACCGGCAGATGCTGGGAGCACCGGAGCTGCTGCGGGAACAGGCCGCCCGGCTCCAAGGCCTTTGCGCCTGACGGGAACGCCATGCCAGTCCTCCCCGTCCTGCCGCTGAAAGACACCGTCGTCTACCCGCAGATCGTTCGCCCCCTCGGCGTCGGTCGACGTCGTTCCCTGGCCGCGCTGAACCACGTGGTGGAAGGGCCGCGGGAGATCATCACCGTGGCGCAGCAAGATGCCGCCAACGAGGAACCGGGTCTCGAGGACCTTTACCCCGTGGGCTGCATCGCCAGCATCAGCCGGGTGGAAAAACGCGAAGGCGGCGCCCAGGTCATCGTTCAGGGCACGCGCCGGGTGCGGTTGACGGCCATCGTCGACGAGGACGACTTCCTCGCCGCCGAGTACGAAGAGCTGCCGGGTCTGGGCATGGACGGCCTCGGCGGCGACGGCCCAGCCGTGGACGCCACCCTCCGCGAGAACCTGCAGCTCGCTCAGCGCATTGCCGAGATCATGGACAGCGAGAACGGCGCGCAGATCTATCAGCAGCTCGTGGGCTCCATCTCCGATCCCATCACGCAGATGTACCGCATCGCATCCCTCGCCCCCGGCATAGAGCTGGTCCAGGAGCAGCGGATCCTCGAAGCCGACACGACGCTCGCCCTGATGGAAGCCATCCACGAGCTGCTCGGGCACGAGCTGCAGGTCACCGAGCTGCGCAAGCAGATCGCGGAGCGGGCCCGGGACGACATGGATCAGCAGCAGCGTGAGCACGTGCTGCGCCAGCAGAAGCGAGCCATCGAGCAGGCTCTGGGCGAGTCGGGCGAGGACGAGGACATCGCCGAGCTGAAGGGCCAGCTGGACGATGCCCGCCTGCCCGAGCCGATTCAGGCGGAGGTCGACCGAGAGCTCAAACGGCTGGCAAGGATGTCGGCCAACGCCGCCGATTACCAGGTTGCCAGGGCCTACCTGGAGCTCATCGCGGAGCTGCCCTGGCATCAGCAGACCGAGGATCGGCTCGATCTCCAGCATGCCCGGGAGGTTCTCGACGAAGATCACTACGGTCTCGAAGACGTCAAGGAGCGCATCCTCGAGTCGCTGGCCGTCATGCAGCTGAACCCGACGGCCAAGGCGCCTATTCTCTGCTTCGTCGGGCCGCCCGGGGTCGGCAAGACGTCGCTGGGCCAATCCATCGCCCGGGCCATGGGACGCAAGTTCGAGCGGTTGAGCCTGGGCGGCCTGCACGACGAGGCCGAGCTCAGAGGGCACCGGCGCACCTACATCGGCGCCATGCCCGGCCGGATCATCCAGGGAGTGCGGCGCGCCGGCGT
>JABAHS010078824.1_pt2 | contig 13309 bp, 15 predicted proteins | sample 7062111 | NCBI WGS metagenome assembly JABAHS01 (sample SAMN14534600, study PRJNA622989) | marine sediment metagenome | biome: marine biome [ENVO:00000428]; feature: marine pelagic biome [ENVO:01000023]; material: deep marine sediment [ENVO:00002113]; isolation source: pool of 4 deep marine... | reverse complement strand
GCAATGTCAAGCAATGACCCCCTGCTTCCTAGCGCCCCGGCGGCAGCGCCCGGGCCACACTCCACACCTCCACGGTCTTCACCCCTTGGCGGCGCAGCAGCCGAACGAGCTCGCCCACGGTGCGGCCTGTGGTGATCACGTCGTCGAACACGGCCACGTGGGCCGCCGGGGGTGGGCCGCGCCAGGCGAACGCGCCGCGCACGTTGCGCCGGCGCTCGCTCGCCTCCAGCGCGCTCTGGGCCTCGGTGGGGCGCACCCGCCGGCAGGCCCGAAGCTCCAGGACCGCCCCCAGGCGGCGGGCCACCGGGCGGGCCAGCTCGATGGCCTGGTTGAACCCCCGCCGGCGCTGGCGGCCCGGATGCAGGGGCACCGGGAGGATCATCCCGGGCGCCGGTTGGTCGCGCCGCGCCAGGGCCGCCGCCGTCAGCTCGCCCAGCAGGCGGGCGTACTGCAGCCGGCCGCCGAACTTGAGGGCATAGACCAGGTGGTTGACGGGCGGGGCGTAGCGAAACAGGGCGAAGGCGCGCTGGGCCAGCGGCGCCCCCGCCAGGCAGCGCCCGCACAGCCCGGCCCCCTCCGGTTCCGTACCGGCCGGTGTGGCGGGCAGGGGCAGGGCGCAGCCGGTACAGGCCGGGCCGTTGTAGGGCAGCTCCCGGCGGCAGGGATCGCACAGGTCGAGGTCGCCGCTGCCGGGCTGGCCGCACAGCACGCACACCGGCGGGTACAGGAGAGACTGTATAAGATGTAGCCGCCTGTAAACCACGGAACTCCCTTCCGGTTGACAGCAACAGGCAACGCGCTACCATGCGCGGGCAGGCCCATCATATCCCCATCGGACTCCATGGGGAACGCCCGGAACGGCCGATGGAACCACACTCCGAATCTCAGCCCATGCCCCAGGAGCTGCTCTCGGTCCAGCGGCTCAGCGCCCGGGCCGCCCGCACCGCGGCGTCCCTGTTCAACTACGGCACGATCGCCGCCGTCCTGGTGCCGGTGCCCCTGGGTCTGCTTTGGCTGTGCGCCTCCATGGCGGTGTACGCCATGAACCGCCGCCACCCCGAGCCGCGGGTCGGGCACTACGCCCAGCAGGCCGCCTACCGTCTCTACGCCGTGGCGGGGGGCTTCGTGGCCCTGGCCACGTTCTTCCCCGGCCAGCAGTGGTCCTATTACCTCTATGCCTGGATCGCCGCGGCCGCCATGCTGGTGCCGTGGTCGGTGATCGACCCGGTGCGCATCCGCCGAGAGCAGTGGTGTGACCTGGAGCTGATACCCCAGGCGGGTGAGGCCGCATGAGCGGGGCGGCGCCGGCACGGCCCGCCGACGGCCTTCGCCATGACTGGGACACCGGTGAGGTCTGCGCCCTGTTCGACCGGCCGTTCAACGACTTGCTGTTCGAGGCCCATTCGCTGTTTCGCCGCCATTTCGATCCGAACCGCCTGCAGGTCAGCACGCTGCTGAGCATCAAGACCGGCGGCTGCCCGGAGGACTGCGGCTACTGCTCCCAGAGCGCCCATCACCGCGAGGTGGAGCTGGAGCGCGAGGTCCTGCTGGATGTGCCGGCGGTGCTGGAGGCGGCCCGGGCGGCGCGGGACAACGGTGCCCGGCGCTTTTGCATGGGGGCGGCGTGGCGCTCGCCCAATGCGCGGGACTTCGAGCGCGTCTTGGAGATGGTCGAGGGCGTGAAGGCGCTGGGCCTGGAGACCTGCATGACGCTGGGGATGTTGAGCGCCGAGCAGGCCGAGGCCCTCAAGCGCGCCGGCCTGGACTACTACAACCACAACCTGGACACCTCGCCGGAGTACTACGGCGAGATCATCACCACCCGCACCTACGAGGACCGGCTGGAGACGCTGCACCGGGTGCGCGAGGCGGGGATCCTCGTGTGCGCCGGCGGCATCGTGGGCATGGGCGAGGACCGGCGCGACCGCGCAAGCCTGCTCCGCCAGCTCGCCAATCTGCCGCGCCACCCGGAGAGCGTGCCCATCAATCTGCTGGTGCGCGTGGCCGGCACGCCGCTGGCCGATGTCGAGGCCCTGGACCCCCTGGAGCTCGTGCGCACCATCGCCGTGGCCCGCATCCTCATGCCGGCCTCCCACGTGCGCCTGTCGGCCGGGCGCACCGAGCTCACCGACGAGGCCCAGGCCCTTTGCTTCTTCGCCGGGGCCAACTCCATCTTCGGCGGCGAGCGCCTGCTGACCACCGACAATCCCGAGCAGGATCACGACCGCGCCCTGTTCCGGCGCCTGGGGCTCGAGCCTCTTTCATAGGAATCGCCCGTGAAGGACCTGGCCGCAGATCGCGAACGGCGCAAGGCCGCCCACCTGTATCGGCGCCGTCGCATCGCGGGCGGACCCCAGGGGGTGGAGCGGACCGTGGACGGCGCCCCGGTGCTGGCCTTTTGCAGCAACGACTACCTGGGGCTGGCCGGCCACCCGCAGCTGGTGTGGGCCCTGCAGCGCGGCGCTGAGTCCTACGGGGCCGGCAGCGGCGCGGCCCACCTGGTCACCGGGCACACCCCCGCCCACCACGCCCTGGAAGAAGAGCTGGCCGAGCTCGTGCAGCGGCCCCGGGCCCTGCTCTTCTCCACCGGCTACATGGCCAACCTGGGGGCTGTCGCCGCCTTGGCCGGGCGCGGCGATGCTGTGCTGGAGGACCGCCTCAACCATGCCTCCCTTCTCGATGCCGGCCTGCTCTCCGGGGCACGGCTGATCCGTTATCGCCACGCAGACGCCGAAGATCTCGCCCGGCGCCTGGCCCGGCCCCGCGACGGGCAGCGGCTGGTGCTCAGCGACGGGGTGTTCAGCATGGACGGCGATCTGGCCCCCCTGCCCGAGCTGGCGGCGGCCGCGCGTTCGGCCGGGGCCTGGCTGATGGTCGATGACGCCCACGGGCTCGGGGTGCTCGGGGCCCGGGGGCGCGGCTCCCTGGAGCACTTCGGGCTGGGGCTCGAGGACGTGCCGGTGCTGATGGGGACCCTGGGCAAGGCCTTCGGTACCTTCGGCGCGTTCGTCGCCGGCTCCGATGATTTGGTGGATTTCCTGATCCAGACCGCGCGCACCTACATATATTCGACCGCCCCGCCCCCGGCGCTGGCCGAGGCCACACGCGCAGCCCTGCGCCTGGTGCAGGGCGAGCCCTGGCGGCGCCAGCACCTGGAGGCGTTGGTGGCCCGGTTCCGGCGCGGCGCGGGCGAGCTGGGCTTGCCCCTGGGGCGCTCCACGACCCCCATCCAGCCCCTGGTGCTGGGCAGCGCCGAGCGGGCGCTCGCCTGGCAGCAGGCCCTGGAGGTGCGCGGCATCCTCATCAGCGCCATCCGCCCGCCCACCGTCCCGAAGGGCGCGGCCCGCCTTCGCATCACCTTCAGCGCCGCCCACACCGAGGCCCAGGTGGATCGGCTGCTGGGGGCGCTGGAGGCGGCGGGCGCCGAGCTTGGGGCCGCGGCCCCGGGGACGGACGATGATGCCTGATGCCCCCGAGCTTCAGGGCGACCGTCCCGGAGTGTGCGCCCGCAGCCGCGGCGCCGGCCCCGAGGTGGTGCTGGTGCACGGCTGGGCCATGCACGGCGGGGTATGGGAGGAGGTCGCCGGGCGCCTGGCGGGACGGTTTCGGGTCACGGTGGTGGACCTGCCCGGCCACGGGGCCAGCGCGCCCGTGCAGCCCTATTCCATTGAGAACCTGGCCGACAGCCTGGCGGACGCTGTCTCCGGGCCGGCCCTGTGGGTGGGCTGGTCCCTGGGGGGCATGGTGTGCGCCGAGCTGGCCGCCCGGGCGCCCGAGCGGGTCCGGGGCCTGGCGCTGGTGGCCGCCAGCGCCCGCTTCGTGCGCGAGCCCGGCTGGGGCTCTGCCCTCAGCCCGGAGGCGCTGGAGCAATTCGCCCGCGAGCTCGAGCAGGATTACGCCGGGACCCTGCGCCGCTTCCTGGCGCTGCAGACCCTGGGTGCGGCCGGCGGTCGGGCCGCGCTGCAGCGCCTGCGCGCGCTGCTGGATCAGGCGCCCGCGCCGGCGCCGTCCGCCTTGCGTGGCGGGCTGCGGCTGCTGCGCGAGGCCGATCTGCGCCCGCGCCTGGGGGCCGTTCGATGCCCCGCCCTGGTGATCGCCGGCGAGCGCGACACCCTGGTCCCGGTGCAGGCGGCCCGCAACACGGCCGAGGCCCTGCCGCGGGGGCGGCTTCAGATCATCGCCGGGGCCGGGCATGCCCCGTTTCTGTCGCACACCGACACGTTCTTGCAGATGCTGCAGGACTTTTTGGTGCAACCAGGGGACCGGGAACATGGCTGACGATCCAGCCAGCCCCGCGCCGTTGGACAAAGGTCGCGTGCGGCGTTTCTTCGACGCCGCGGCCGAAAGCTATGACGCCGCCGCCGTGCTCCAGCACGAGGTGGGCCGGCGCCTGATCGAGCGGCTGGACTACGTGCGCCTGCGCCCCGCAGTGGTGCTCGACGTGGGGGCCGGCACCGGGGTCACCACGGCGGAGTTGGGCAGGCGCTACCGCCGTTCGCGGCTGCTGGCGCTCGACCTGTCCCCGCGCATGCTTCAGCGGGCCCGGCGCCGCGCCCCCTGGTTTCGGCGGCAGGGCCATCTCGTCGGCGACGCCCAGCGCCTGCCCCTGGCGGGCGGCTGCTGCGACCTGGTGTTCTCCAACCTGACCCTGCAGTGGTGCGAGCGCCTGGAGGCGGCGCTGGCCGAGTTCCGGCGCGTGCTGCGCCCGGGCGGGCTGCTGATGTTCACCACCTTCGGCCCGGATACCTTGCAGGAGCTGCGCCGGTCCTGGGCCGCCGCCGACGGCTACAGTCACGTGAGCGCCTTTCCGGACATGCACGATGTGGGCGACGCCCTACTTCGCGCCCGGTTCGCCGATCCGGTGATGGACACCGAGCGCTTCACCCTGACCTATCCTACGGTGGCGCGGCTGGTGCAGGACCTAAGGGCCTGGGGTGCGCGCAACGCCACCCAGGGCCGGGCCCGGGGGCTGACGGGCCGCCGGCGGGCCCGGGCCATGGCCGAGGCCTATGAGGGGTTTCGCCGCGACGGTGTGCTGCCGGCCACCTACGAGGTCGTGTACGGGCATGCGTGGGTCCCGGAGGCCGCTGCCGCAGTGAGCGTACCGTTTCCCCGGCTCGATCCACGCCGGCGTTGAGCGGCCCCGAATCGGCTGTCACGGGATCACCGTCTCCACGCGCCGCCATGATCGATACTCCATGACATGACTGCCCCCGGTTACTTCGTTACGGGCACCGACACCGGCGTTGGCAAGACGGCGGTGGCGGCGGCGCTCATGCGGGCCCTTCAGCGCCGCGGGCTGAGCGTGGCCGGGATGAAGCCCATCGCGGCGGGCTGCAGCCCCACGCCCCAGGGGCTTCGCAACGACGACGCCTTGCGCCTGCAGGCGCAGGATTCCGTGGAGCTGCCCTACGACACCGTCAACCCCTATGCCTTCGAGCCACCCATCGCGCCCCATGTGGCCGCGGCGGAGGCGGGCGTGGAGATCCGCGCCGCCCGGATCCTGGAGGCATTCGGCAGCCTGCAGGCCCAGGTCGAGTGCGTGGTCGTGGAGGGGATCGGAGGATGGCAGGTGCCCATCAACGGCCGCCAGACCACGGCGGACCTGGCCCGGGAGCTGGGACTTCCCGTGGTGCTGGTGGTGGGCCTGCGCTTGGGCTGCCTCAATCACGCACTGCTCACCCGCGATGCGATCCGGTCGGCCGGGGTGGGCTGTGCGGGCTGGGTGGCGACCCAGATAGAGCCCGGCATGTCCCGTGCCGACGACATACTGCACGCCCTTCAGGAACGCCTTGGGGCGCCACTGCTGGGGGCCGTGCCCTACCTCGATCCTTGGGACCCAGGGGCCTTCGACGCCTATATAGAGGCCCCTGGTCGCAGGCCGGGACCGGCATGATACCTCTTTAGAGCCTGCGGGCGCCGCAAATTTGACGGCTCCTCAAAGATGGCCCTAAATGGTATGTTTTGAGGCCGATCCGGGGGCGATTGTCTATGAGACGATTTTATAGCCAACGACCATGCCAGGAGTCCCAATGGGCTCGGACTGTTTAAAAAACATGGAATTACCCGTCGAGTCGACATATTCCATTATTATAACGAGTCTTTGTAGACGCTCACACACATAATCGTAGATTATAGTCTCGAAAACCCATTTTTAATTGCATGCCCCAGCCCCATGCGCTAGCATTTTGTGCAAATAATCATTAGGTCGGCTCGCGGCACGGGGCCGGCCATTGCGGGGCGACAACTGTGGTAGCGACACATTCGGACTCGACCGGGTCGAGTCAGCGTTTTGTGCTGCAGCCCAACTCTTCCTTGAGCTGGCAAGCCACCCTGCGGGTGTTTGCCGGCACCTGCACCGTTGCCCTGACGATTGCATTCATGCTTGCCCTGGCCGGGGCCTGGCTGGTCCTGCCATTCGCCGGCCTGGGGCTGGCCGGCCTGGGCCTCGGGCTGCACCGCTGCGCCGCCCGGGGATGCGAGCGCGAGGTGATCAGCATCGAGGGCGACACCGTGGCCATCGAGCGCGGGCGGTTCCGCCCGACCCAGCGCCACGAGCTTCCGCGCAGTTGGACCCGCGTGGTGCTGGACCGCCCGGACGCGCAGGGGCACCCCAGCAGGCTGTCGATTCGGGCCCATGACCGCAGCGTCGAGGTCGGGGCGTGGCTGGTGGAGGAGGAACGCACTTGGCTCGCCCGAGAGCTGCGCCATCGTCTGGCCGCGTGAGGGCGGCGGCATGAACAGGCTTCGCATAACGACAACACCCTGATGGTGAGGAGTGATGACGGCATGTCGGCAAAGAAATCTACCCGTCCGTTGACTCGATACGCGGGGCCCGCCCTGGTGCTCGCGACGCCACCGGCGCTTGCGGACTACAAGCTGAACTTCCAGGAGCCGGTCAGTTCGGTTGCGCATCAGATCTACGACCTGCATATGCTGATCTTTTGGATCTGCGTGGCCATCGCCGTAGCGGTGTTCGGCGCCATGTTCATCTCCATCTACCGCCACCGCAAATCCAAGGGCGCCGTGCCCGCCCAGTTCCACGAAAACACCAAGCTCGAGTTCCTCTGGACCATCATCCCCTTTGCGATCCTCGTCGCCGTGGCGATCCCCGCGACCAAGGTCCTGCTGGAGCTCGAGGACACGAGCGAGCCGGGTCTTACCATCAAGGTCACCGGGATGCAGTGGAAGTGGAAATACGAGTACGACGGTGAGGGGGTGTCGTTCATCAGCACGCTCGCCTCGGACCACGACCAGGCCCGCCGGCTCGGCTCCGGGGCGGACGTGAGCGGGATCGACAACTACCTCCTGGAGGTGGACAACCAGCTGGTCGTGCCCACCAATACCCGGGTGCGCTTCCTCGTAACCTCCAATGACGTCATCCACTCCTGGTGGGTTCAGCCCTTCGGCGTGAAAAAGGACGCCATCCCCGGTTTCGTCAACGAGACCTGGACGCAGATCGAGCAGGAAGGCGTATACCGCGGCCAATGCGCCGAGCTCTGCGGCAAGGACCACGCGTTCATGCCTATCGTCGTGCGCGCGGTCAGCCAGGAAAAGTACGACAACTGGCTGGCGATGAAAAAGGCCGAGGCGGCGGCAGCGGCGGCGGAGGCCGCGGCCGAGAAGGTCTGGTCCAAGGACGAGCTCATGAGCCGGGGCCAGCAGGTCTATCAAGGCAAGGGGGGCTGCGTCGGTTGCCACGGCCCCGGCGGCGAGGGCGTGGCCAATTTCCCCGCGCTGACGGGCAGCGCCGTTACCACCGGACCGGTGCCGGGGCACCTGGACGTGGTGATCAACGGCCGTCCGGGGACGGCCATGGCCGCATTCGGGCCGCAGCTGAACGATCTGGAGATTGCCGCGGCGGTGACCTATGAGCGCAACGCCTTGGGCAACCAAACCGGCGATGTCGTGCAACCCGCCGACGTCAAGGCGGCACGTTAGTGGAGCGCGGAGGATTGACGATGAGTACGGCTACGATGCACGAGGCGCACCACGAGGCGCACCCCGCCGGGATACGGCGCTGGTTGTTCACGACCAACCACAAGGACATCGGCACCCTGTACCTGTGGTTCAGCTTCATCATGCTGCTGGTGGGCGGGCTGTTCGCGCTCGTCATTCGCGCCGAGCTCTTCCAGCCGGGCCTGCAGGTGGTGGATCCGAACTTCTTCAACATGATGACCACGCTGCATGGGCTGATCATGGTGTTCGGCGCCATCATGCCGGCCTTCGTCGGCCTGGCCAACTGGCAGATCCCGCTCATGATCGGCGCCCCGGACATGGCGCTGCCGCGCATGAACAACTGGAGCTTCTGGATCCTGCCTTTCGCCGGCGTGATGCTGCTGGCCCCCATGTTCATGGGCCCGGACTTCAGCGCCGGCCAGGGCCCGGCGTTCGGGTGGACGTTCTACGTGCCGCTGTCGCTGCAGTACGACAAGCTGGCCTATTTCGTGTTCGCCGTCCATCTCCTGGGCCTGTCTTCGATCATGGGCTCGATCAACATCATCGCCACCATCCTGAACATGCGCGCCCCGGGCATGACCTTGATGAAGATGCCGCTGTTCGTCTGGACCTGGCTGATCACGGCGTTCCTGCTGCTGGCGGTGATGCCGGTGCTGGCGGGCGCGGTGACCATGATCCTCACGGACAAGTACTTCGGCACGAGCTTCTTCGACGCCGCGGGCGGCGGCGATCCGGTGCTGTTCCAGCACGTCTTCTGGTTCTTCGGGCACCCCGAGGTCTACATCATGATCCTGCCGGCGTTCGGCGTGATCTCGCAGATCATCCCGACCTTCGCCCGCAAGCCGCTGTTCGGCTACGCGTCCATGGTCTACGCCACGGCCTCCATCGCCTTCCTGTCGTTCATCGTGTGGGCGCACCACATGTTCACCGTTGGCATGCCGGTGGCCGGCGAGCTGTACTTCATGTATGCCACCGTGCTGATTGCGGTGCCCACCGGCGTGAAGGTGTTCAACTGGGTGTCGACCATGTGGCGCGGCGCGATGAGCTTCGAGACGCCCATGCTCTGGGCCGTCGCCTTCGTCGTGCTGTTCACCATCGGGGGGCTGTCCGGGCTGATGCTGGGCGTGGCGCCGGCCGACTTCCAGTACCACGACACCTACTTCGTCGTCGCCCACTTCCACTACGTGCTGGTGACCGGCGCGCTGTTCGCCATCATCGCCGCCGTCTATTACTGGCTGCCCAAGTGGACCGGCAACATGTACGACGAGACGCTGGGCAAGTGGCACTTCTGGCTCTCGGCGATCTCGGTGAACGTCACCTTCTTCCCCATGCATTTCACCGGGCTGGCCGGGATGCCGCGGCGTTATTCGGATTACCCGCTGCAGTTCACCGAGTTCAATGCCATCTCCAGCGTCGGGGCGTTCGTCTTCGGCTTCTCGCAGCTCATTTTCCTCTATTTGGTCGTCAAGGCCATACGCGGCGGCGAGCGGGCGAGCGACCGCGTCTGGGAGGGTGCCGAGGGCTTGGAGTGGAGCGTGCCCTCCCCGGCCCCCTACCACACCTTCGCGACCGCGCCGGAGGTCAAGTAGACGGGGGCGCCATGGGCGAGCTGAACCAGGCACAGCGGCGCAGGCTGCGGGTCACGGTGATCGCGCTGGTCGTCGTCGTGGTCCTGATTTACGGGGGCTTCTACGTCATGCAGGCACTCAGGTGATGGCCGGCGGCGATCTGGAAAAGCGCCACGCGCGAACCGTGGGCAAGCTGGTGCTCGTGGTGATTGCCATGTTTGGCTTCGGCTTTGCCATGGTGCCGATGTACTCGGCCGTGTGTGCGGCCTTCGGGCTCAACGGCAAGACCGAGCGGATCTCCAGCGAAGACGGCGATCGCTACGTCGTGGACGAGGACCGGGTGGTCGCCGTGAGCTTCGACGCCACGGCGCACCCCAGGCTGCCCTGGTCCTTCGAGCCCGCCGTGGACCGGGTGCGGGTCCATCCGGGCGAGCGCAAACGGGTGATGTTCGTGGTCAGGAATCTGTCGGGATCGTCAATCACGGGGCAGGCGGTCCACAGCGTGACGCCGAGCGCCGCGGCGCCCCACTTCAAGAAGACCGAGTGCTTTTGTTTCAGCCAGCAGTCGCTGGCACCGGGCGAGCGCCAGGAGATGCCGGTGGTGTTCGTGGTCGATCCGGACCTGCCCGAGCAGGTATCCAGCGTCACGCTGTCCTACACCTTCCTGCGGGCAGACAAGTATGCGGGGGCCAACTAGGGCGAACGACCGTGGCTGCAATCATCGCGTTTGATCGAGGATCGGGGGTTGCTCGCAGCGAGCGCAAGCGGTGCAAGGCCCCCGGTCCTCGATGTCACTGCCGGCCCAATCCAGCGGCGAGCGCCCGGGCCATGTAGAGGGACAACGGGCATCAAGGAGCCCAAGAGCACACGTTAGTGCAACAATCACCGAGCACCGAAGAGAGGGTCGAGCATGTCTGAGACACACGGCGGGTACTATCTACCGCAGCCCAGCTTCTGGCCTCTGATGGGATCGATCGGGCTGTTCCTGATGCTGGGGGGCTTTGCCTATTTCCTGGTCCACGAAGGCTCCGCCTGGGTGATGATCGCCGGCGCGGCCGTCGTGCTGCTGATGATGTTCGGCTGGTTCGGCACCGTCATCCATGAGAGCGTGAACGGGGTCTACAACGAGCAGGTGGACCGCTCCTTCCGCCTCGGGATGGTGTGGTTCATCTTCTCCGAGGTGATGTTTTTCGCCGCCTTCTTCGGCGCGCTCTTTTATATCCGGGTGTTCGCCGAGCCGTGGCTGGGGGGCGCCGGCAACAACGCCATGACCAACGAGTGGCTCTGGCCCCAGTACACCTCGCACTGGCCCACCAACGGGCCGGCCAGGGTGGGGGGGGAGTTCGAGCCCATGCACGCCTGGGGCATCCCCGCCCTCAACACGCTCATCCTGCTGAGCAGCGGTGTCACGGTGACCTGGGCCCACTGGGGCCTCAAGCGGGCGGCGCGCAACCAGCTGACCCTTGGGCTGATCGCCACCGTGGCCTTGGGCATCCTGTTCATTATCCTGCAGGCCCACGAGTACACCACGGCCTACCGCGAGATGGGTCTGACCCTGCAGGACGGGGCCTACGGCAACACCTTTTTCATGTTGACCGGATTCCACGGCATGCACGTCACCATCGGCGCGCTCATGCTGCTGGTGATCCTGCTGCGTGCGCTCAAGGGCCACTTCAGTCCGGAGCACCACTTCGCCTTCGAGGCGGCGGCGTGGTATTGGCACTTCGTGGACGTGGTGTGGCTGGGCCTGTTCGTCTTCGTGTACTGGCTGGCCTAGCCCGCATATCTCACCGGGCGGCCAACGGCTATGGCGCAATGCCCTGAAAGACGACAGGAATCGGGCACGATGCGGAGCGGTAGGGCAGTGACACACTTTATCGCTCAGTGACAAGGTTGGGCTGAGGGGACCAAGATCAGGGAGCGGTTGTCCTATCGATCCCCACACCCCGGCCCTCTCCCGGAGGGAGAGGGAGCTCCACTCTGACCGGGGATGGTTGGCAGACGTCAGTGCTGCAGCCCATGGGGCTCGATGAGGCCGGTGGCGGCGCCGATCAGCAGCAGGGCGAACAGTGCCACCGAAAGGGCGATCCGCCAGGTCAGGGATTTGACGGCCCGGGTGGATTGCCCCTTGTCTTTGAGCATGTAGTACAGCCCGGAAAACAGCGCGGAGACCACCAGGAGCAGGGCCGCGACAACGATCGCCTTGAATATCATGGGTACGGATCTGTATTCGACTGAGTCTACGAGTATACAGCCCGGCGGGACCCCCGCCAAAGCGGGCCGGCGCCGCCTGTGCCTGCGCCGCCCCGGCTGGCTGCCCACCGCCGTTACGCTGGGCCTGGTCCCGGCGCTGGTGTGGCTGGGGCTATGGCAGCTCGATCGCGCGGAGGAAAAGGCAGAGACCCGCAGTCGCTTCGAGCGCAATGCCGAGCTGCCGCCCGTCCTGCTCACACCCGGGCTCGCCGCCAACCCCGAGGATGTCCTGTATCGGCGGGTGAGGCTGCGCGGCACCTTCGACGAGGGGCGCCAGATCCTGCTGGAGAACCAAAAGCATCGCGGGCGGCCCGGCTACCGCGTGTTCACCGCCATGGAGCTGGCCGGTTCCCGGCAACGGATCCTCGTGGACCGCGGATGGATCCCTCAGGACCCGGGGCGCCGCCGGGCGCCGGACCCTCCGGTGCCAGCAGGTGCGGTGAATATGCGCGGGCGCGCGGGCACCCCGCCCAGCGTGGGGATGAGGCTGGGCCCGCCGGCGTCGACCGACTCCTGGCCGAGGCCCGTGGTGTACCTGGACCTGGCCTGGGCCGAACGCGAGCTGGGTGTGCGGCTGCTGCCGTTCATCGTGGTGCAGACCGCCGCGACCCCCGGCGATGGGCTAGTGCGCCGGTGGGACCCGGTCCCGGCGGGCCAGCGGCGCATGCCCCCCGAGCGGCACGTGAGCTACGCGGTGCAGTGGTTCGCGCTGGCCGCGGCCTTGGTGGCGATCTTCATCGGCGTGCACCTGCGCCGCCGGCCGGTCACGGAGGGTGGGGAGCCATGAGCACCGCCCTGGCGCAGGCCGCCGTGTCGGCGCGCGGGCGTTGGGCGCTGCTGGCCCTGGTGGGGCTGTTCGCCCTTCCGGCCGCCGCGGCCTGGGTGCTGTATGCCTTCTTCCCCGATGCGGCCCGTTCCTTGGGCACCACCAATCACGGGCACTTCGTGCACCCGGCCCGCGCCGTCGCCCTGCCGGCCCTGCAGGACCCGGATGGCACGGCCATCGATCCGCAGTTTCTGCGCGGCAAGTGGACCTATGTCTATTTCGATACCGCGGCCTGCGACGAGGTGTGCAGGGAAAACCTGTGGAAGATGCGCCAGGTGCGCCTCGCCCAGGGCGAGGAGGCCCGCCGGGTACAGGGCGTGCTGGTGCTCACCGACACCCGAGCGCTGACCCGGCTGCAGGCCTTTCTCCAGGCCTATCCGGGGCTCACGGTCGCGGCTGGGCCGGGCGACGCCGCGCGGGCCCTGGCCCGACAGTTTGCGGTGGGTGGCGGGCAGCCCGCCGCCGGGGCCCGGCGGATCTACATCGTCGACCCGGCCGGGCGCTTGATGATGTACTACGGTCCGCAGGCCGATCCCAAGGGGATGATCGATGACATGCAGCGGCTGCTGAAGGTCAGCCGGATCGGCTAGCGCCGTCCACCGGCGCGGCACGTGCCATCGTCTTGCGGGCCAGGTCCCTGGCCATTCGACCAGCTATCTTGAGGGCCTGTCTGGGCATCCCGCTCGGCCGGCCACTATATTCC
>JABAHS010007748.1_pt1 | contig 13313 bp, 13 predicted proteins | sample 7062111 | NCBI WGS metagenome assembly JABAHS01 (sample SAMN14534600, study PRJNA622989) | marine sediment metagenome | biome: marine biome [ENVO:00000428]; feature: marine pelagic biome [ENVO:01000023]; material: deep marine sediment [ENVO:00002113]; isolation source: pool of 4 deep marine... | reverse complement strand
ATGGCGAGCACCGCGGCGCGGCCCTGGTCGTACTGGGCGCCGACGATGGCGAAGAAGATGCTCGTCGAGAGCACGTCGTACTCGCCGCCGAGCACCAGCGGGTTGCCGAAGTCGGCCAGGCTCTCGATGAAGCCGAGCAGGAAGGCGTTGGCGAGCCCCGGGCGCATCAGCGGCAGCGACACCGTGGTGAACGTCTTCCAGGCGTCGGCGCGCAGCGTCTGCGCCGCCTCCTCCATCGACGGGCTGACGCCCTCGACCACGCCGATCAGCACCAGGAAGGCGATCGGCGTGAAGGCCAGCATCTGCGCCAGCCAGATCCCCGGCAGCCCGTAGATGTAGCGGCTCGGCGGCACGCCGAACGCCGTCTCCAGCAACTGCGTCACCGTGCCGGAGACGCCGAAGAGCAGGATCAGCGACAGCCCGATGACGAACGGCGGCGTGATCAGCGGCAGCACCGTCATCACCCGCAGCAGCCGCTTGGCGCGGAAGCCCGTGCGCGTGACCAGCAGCGCGAAGGCGAGCCCCAGCAGCGTCGTGCCCGCGCCGGTGAGCACGCCCAGGGTGAGCGAGTTCCAGGCGATGCCGCACACCACCTCCCCGGTGAGACAGCCCAGGCCCCAGATGTCGGGCGAGGTGATCTTGTCGAGAAAGAGCGCCGGCGCGTACTGGTAGTCGTTGTCCTGGAAGGCGCTGGCGAGGATGCGCGTCACCGGAAACAGGATAAAGGTCGCCACCAGCGCCACCACCAGGCTGACGGCGCCGACCACGAAGCCGTCGCCGTTGACCGCGCCGCGCGCGGCCAGGCCCTGGGAGAACAGGAACAAGAGCCCGCTCGCGAGCAGCAGCGCGCCGTAGCCCATGCCGAACTGGCGCTGCTCGGTGGCGCCGAAGAGCTCGGCGAGCACCGCGAACTCCCAGCCGTCGATGCCGAAGGCAAAGCCCTGCGCCAGCAGGTAGGCGAGGCCGAAGGCGCCGCAACCGATCAGCAGCGGCGCGTAGAGCGGGTCGCTGCGGTGGCGCAGCACCACCGCGAGCGCCGGCACGAGGGCGAGCCCCGCCGGGGCCAGCCACCAGCGGTCGTGGGAGAGCACCTGCACGATGCCCGGCGCGTAGTCCGGGTCGAGCGGGTAGCCGTCGAGCCAGGCGAAGGACCAGAAGCCGCCGTCGATGGCGTACCAGGGCAGCAGGCAGAACCCGGCGGCGCCGAGCGCGAGCCACACGGCGGCGGCACGACCGGCCCTCACCGCCGCGCCGCCGCCTGCCCGGTCAGTCGCCGCGTGCCGCCGCGGCGCCCCGTCGCGAGACGCTCACGGCGCACGCGTGCAGGGTCGTGGGCCGGATGCAAACCGCGTGCGTTCAGCGCGGCAGCGACTTGACCTCCTGGTCCCACTTCGCGAGCAGGCGCTTGCGCTCCGCCGAGGAGCCGTACTTCTTGAAGTCGTAGTCGATGAGCTTGATCTTCGACAGATCCGGCGCCTGCGGCGGCGGTGTGGCGCTCGCGTTGGAGGGCACCTGGTAGGCCTTGGCCTGGGCCGCCATCATCTGGATGTCGGCCTGCAGCGCGAAGTCGTAGAACTTCTTGGCGCTCTCGGGGTTGCGCGCGCCCTTGATGATGCTCATCGAGCCGATCTCGTAGCCGGTGCCCTCGCACGGCGAGACGATCTCGATCGGAAAGCCGTTGACCACCTGCGTCACCATGTCGTGCTGGAAGGTGATGCCGATCGTGGTCTCGCCGCGCGCCGCCGCCTTGATCGGCGCCGAGCCGGACTTGGTGTACTGGTTGATGTTCTTGTGCAGGCCCTTCATGAACTCGAAGCCCTCGTCCTCGCCGAAGATCTGCACGATGGTGGCGAGCGTGGTGTAGGCCGTGCCCGAGGAGTTGGGGTTGGCCATCTGCACGTGCCCCTTGTACTCGGGCTTGGTCAGGTCCTGCCAGCACTCGGGCACGGGCAGCCCGTGCTTCTCGAGGAGCTCGCTGTTGTAGCCGAAGCCGAGCGCGCCGGCGTAGATGCCGACGGTGCGCTTGCCCGCGCTGTCGGCCTGGCGCTGCGCCCAGGGGTGCAGCTTCCCCAGCATGGGCGAGTCGTAGACCTCGGTGAGCTCCTCCTCGGCGGCCTGCAGGTGCGGGTCGCCGGTGCCGCCCCACCAGACGTCGCCCTTGGGGTTGCGCGCCTCGGCCTTGATCTGGGCGAAGGTCTCGCCGGAGCTCTTGCGCGTCATCGCCACCTTGATGCCGGTGGCCTTCTCGAACTCCTCGACCATCAGCTGGCACCACTCGATCTGCGGGCTGCAGTAGAGCGTCAGCTTGCCCTGCGCCTGCGCCGGCGCCGGCGCGCCGCTCAGCATGGCGGCGGCGACGATGGGAACGAACGCACGTGTCGTCATCGATCTGATCATTGCCCAAATCCTCCTCGAAGCGGGTCGGCGGAAGCCCGCAGCGCCGGCGCCTGCGCGGCGATGGTGGGGCCCCGACGCCGTACTGTAACATCACTGTCACACTCCCGCGCAGCCCCCGCGCTGCCCACGGCAAAAGGACATGAGCGAGGACTCAACGGGCCGGCGCCTGCGGGCCGCCGAGCGCATCGCGCGCGAGGCCGGCGCGCGGGCGCTCGAGCTGCAGCGCCACCGCGACGCGCTGGCCGTCGCCACCAAGACGCACGGCGTCTACGACATCGCCACCGAGGCCGACCGCGCGGTGGAGGCGCTGGTGCGCGAGCGGCTGCTGGCGGAGTTCCCGCGCGACGGCTTCCTCGGCGAGGAGAGCGCGGCGACGCCGACGCGCGGCGACGGCACCCGCACCTGGGTGGTGGACCCCATCGACGGCACCGACTGCTTCGTCGCGGGCATACCCGCCTGGTGCGTGTCCATCGCGCTGGCGCGCGACGGCGCCGTTGAGCTCGGCGTGGTCTACGACCCCGTCCACGACGAGCTCTTCGCCGCGCGCGCCGGCGCCGCGGCGACGCTCAACGGCGCCGCGATCGCCGTGAGCGCGGCGCGCTCGCTCGCCGAGGGCGTGGTGGGCGTGGGCATCAACCACCGCGTGGCGGCGCAGCACACCCTCGACGTCATGGGGCGACTGCTCGCGGCGGGGGGCATGTACCAGCGCAACGGCTCGGGCGCGCTCATGCTGTGCTACGTCGCCTGCGGGCGGCTGCTCGGCTACTACGAGCACCACATCAACGCCTGGGACGCGCTCGCCGGCATCGCCCTGGTGCAGTCGGCGGGGGGCTGGTGCAGCGAGTTCCTCGCCGGCGACGGCCTGCGCCGCGGCAACGAGCTGCTCGCCTGCGCGCCCCAGCTCACGGAGCCCCTGCGCGCGCTGTGCGCGCCGGCGCCCTGAAGCGCGCGTCCCGGGGCCGGCGGCCCTCAGCCGCGGCCGATGAAGGGCATCTTGGTGGCCATCACCGTCATGAACTGCACGTTCGCCTCGAGCGGCAGCGACGCCATGTACACCACCGCCTGCGCCACGTGCTCGGGGTCCATGCGCGGCTCCACCCGGATCTCGCCGTTCGCCTGCGGCACGCCCTCGGCCATGCGCTCGGTCATCGGCGTCGCGGCGTTGCCGATGTCGATCTGCCCGCAGGCGATGTCGTAGGCGCGCCCGTCGAGCGAGGTCGAGCGGGTGAGGCCGGTGATGGCGTGCTTGGTGGCGGTGTAGGGCGCCGAGTACGGCCGCGGCACGTGGGCGGAGATGGAGCCGTTGTTGATGATGCGCCCGCCGCGCGGCTGCTGGCTCTTCATCAGGCGGAAGGCCTCGCGGGTGCACAGGAAGGCGCCGGTCAGGTTGACGTCGACCACGCTCTGCCACTGCTCGACGGTGAGCTCCTCCAGCGGCACCGGCGGCGCGCCCATGCCGGCGTTGTTGAACAGCAGATCGAGGCGGCCGAAGGCTTCCTGCGCGCGGGCGAAGAGCTCCCCCACCGAGGCCGCGTCGCCGACGTCGGTGGGCACCACCAGCGTGCGGCCCGACGCCGCCGCCTCGGCGGCGGTCGCCTCCAGCGTCGGCGCCTGGCGCCCGGCGAGCGCGACGTGGTAGCCCGCCCGCACCAGCGCCAGGGCGGCGGCTCGCCCTACGCCCGAACCCGCGCCCGTGACGACGGCCGCCTTCACAGTCTTGTCCATGAGCTCCACTCCCCGGTTCGCGAATGCGCGCGAGTGTAACCGATGACGGCGCCGCGCGACCGGCCCGCGGCGCCGTCTGCGCGCGCGCCGGCTCCGAGCGCACGCGCCGCGACGTTGATCCACCCCCGGATTGTGGTGTAGCGTACCGGCGCATCCCGATAACGCAACGACGCTGCGCGGCGGGCGCCCCGCCCGGGCCGCCGTCGGCGGCGTCACCCAGTGAAGGAGGAGAGCAGCATGACCCGATCCGGAATTGTCAAGGCCGCCGTCGTTCTGGCCTTCGTGTTCCCGTTCCAGCTCGCCGCCGCCGCGGAATGCCCGCGCGGCACCCTCGACGAGCAGTACTGCGACCGCGACCACGACCTGGTGGCCGACCTGCCCCTGAACGACAGCGAGTGGGTGGACCCGGACACCATCATCTTCTCCTTCACCCCGGTCGAGGACCCGGCGGTGTACCAGAAGGTCTGGGACGGCTTCATCAAGCACATGGCGGAGGTCACCGGCAAGAAGGTGGTGTTCTTCCCGGTGCAGTCCTACGCCGCCCAGTACGAGGCCATGCGCTCGGGGCGGCTGCACATCGCCGGCGTCAACACCGGCGGCAACCCCGTCGCCGTGTCCTGCGCGGGCATGGTGCCGTTCGCCATGATGGCCAAGGCCAACGGGCGCTTCGGTTACGAGATGGAGATCATCGTGCCCGCCGACAGCGACATGAAGTCGCCGGCCGATCTGAAGGGCCGCACCCTGGCCTTCACCTCGCCGACCTCGAACTCCGGCTTCAAGGCGCCCTCGGCGCTGCTCAAGTCCGAGTTCGGCCTGATCGCCGAGCAGGACTTCAAGACCACGTTCTCCGGCAAGCACGACAACTCCATCCTCGGCGTCGCCAACGGCGACTACGAGGCAGCGGCGGTCGCCAACTCCGTGCTGCAGCGCATGCTCGACCGCGGCGTCATCAAGGCGGACCAGTACAAGATGATCTACCGCTCGCAGACCTTCCCCACCACCGGCTACGGCCACGCCCACAACCTGAACCCGGTGGTGGCGGCGAAGATCCGCCAGGCCTTCTTCACCTTCGACTGGGAGGGCTCGGACCTGCAGAAGGAGTTCGGCAAGCAGGCCGACGGCTTCATCTCCATCCACCACAAGTCCGACTGGGACGTGATCCGCAAGATCGACACCGCCAACGGCGTCACCTACGACTGCAAGTAGCCGCTGGCGCCGACGGCTGACGCGGGCCCGCGTGCCGGGCCCGCGCACGTCGCGCGCGAAGGAGCGCACGCCTTGCTGCGACTCGAGGGCCTCGTCAAGCAGTACCCCACCGGCGACCGGGCGCTCAAGGGCATCGACCTGACGGTGCCCCAGGGCCAGGTGATGGCGCTCATCGGCCCCTCCGGCGCCGGCAAGAGCACGCTGATCCGCTGCATCAACCGCCTGGTGGAGCCCACCGCCGGGCGGGTCTTCCTCGGCGACGCGGAGCTGTCCGCGCTCGGCGCGCGCGCGCTGCGCCACGCGCGCCGGCGCATGGGCATGATCTTCCAGGAATACGCCCTGGTCGAGCGGCTGACGGTGATGGAGAACGTGCTCTCGGGGCGGCTCGGCTACGTCGGCTTCTGGCGCAGCTTCTTGCGCCGGTTCCCGCAGCCCGACGTCGACGAGGCCTTCCGCCTGCTCGAGCGCGTCGGCCTCGACGACATGGTCGACAAGCGCGCCGACGAGCTCTCCGGCGGCCAGCGCCAGCGCGTCGGCATCGCCCGCGCGCTGGTGCAGGACCCCGAGCTGCTGCTGGTCGACGAGCCCACGGCGAGCCTCGACCCGAAGACGTCGCGGCAGATCATGCGGCTGATCTGCGAGCTCTGCGAGGAGCGCGGCCTCGCCGCCATCATCAACATCCACGACGTGCTGCTGGCGCAGATGTTCGCCAAGCGCATCGTCGGGCTGCAGCTCGGCGAGATCGTCTACGACGGCCCCCCCGACGGCCTCACCCCGAAGGTGCTGACGCGCATCTACGGCGAGGAGGACTGGGAGGCGACCATCGATAAGGTCGACGAGGAAGATCTGACCGACGCCGAGCGTGCCGAGCGCGCCCGGCTCAGGCGGGACGGCCCGTGAGCGCCGACGCCACGGGCGGGGCGCGCGCCGCGCCGCGGCGCTGGAAACGCCCCCCCTTCATCGCCGACCCGCGCCTGCGCTGGGCGCTGATGCTCGGCGCCGCCGTCTACCTCGCGCTCGCGCTGGGCACCATGGAGGTGAACTGGAGCCGGGTCGTCGACGGCATCCCGCGCGGGCAGCGCTTCGTGCTGTCGTTCTTTCCGCCCGATTTCTTCTCGCGCTGGGAGGAGATCCTCGGCGGCATCTACGAGAGCCTGTGGATGACGGTCACCTCCACCGTCATCGGCGTCGCCCTGTCCGTGCCGATCGGGCTCGGCGCGGCGCGCAACCTCTCGCCGCGCTGGGTGTACCTCGTGTGCCGCGCCGTCGTCGCCATCTCGCGCACCTTTCCCGAGGTCATCCTCGCGATCTTCTTCGTCAAGCTGTTCGGCTTCGGCCCGTTCGCCGGCTTCCTCGCGCTCAGCGTCGGCACCATCGGCTTCTACGGCAAGCTGCTGGCCGAGGACATCGAGGACATGGACCCGGGCCAGGCCGAGGCCGTGCGCGCCACCGGCGCCGGCTGGTTCCAGTGGCTCAACTACGCGGTGCAGCCCCAGGTGCTGCCGCGCATGATCGGCCTGGGGCTGTACCGCTTCGACATCAACTTCCGCGAGTCGGCCGTGGTCGGCATCGTCGGCGGCGGCGGCATCGGCGCCACCCTGCTCACCGCCTTCGACCGCTACGAGTTCGACTCGGCGGCGGCCATCCTGCTCATCATCATCGCCATCGTCATGGTGGTGGAGTACACGTCCGGCTTCGTGCGCCGCTGGGTGCAGTAGCGTGGCGGTGCACCGGCGCGGCGGGACGAAGGTGTGGCAGCGCCGCGAGCGCGGCAAGCAGCTCGCCATCTGGGCGGGCTGGCTCGCGGGCACGGCGGTGTTCGTCTACTGCTGGCAGCTGATCTCCGAGAAGACGATCTGGATGTTCGTCCTCGACGCGCCCAACCAGGCGGCGGACCTCGTCGAGCGCATGGTGCCGCCCAAGTGGAGCTACATGAACAGCCTGTGGCTGCCGCTGTGGGACACGCTCAACATCGCCACGCTGGGCACGCTCATGGCCCTCGTCATCGCCGTGCCCGTCGCCTTCTGCGCGGCGCGCAACACCACGCCGAGCGTGCTGCTGGTGCGCCCGGTGGCGCTGTTCATCATCGTCTCCTCGCGCTCGATCAACTCGCTGATCTGGGCGCTGATGCTGGTGACCATCATCGGCCCGGGCGTGCTCGCCGGCGTGATCGCCATCGGCCTGCGCTCCATCGGCTTCTGCGCCAAGCTGCTCTACGAGGCCATCGAGGAGATCGACCCCAACCAGGTCGAGGCCGTCACCGCCACCGGGGCGGCCGGCCCGCAGGTGCTGAACTACGGCATCGTGCCGCAGGTGCTGCCGGCCTTCGCCGGCATCACCGTCTTCCGCTGGGACATCAACATCCGCGAGTCCACGGTGCTCGGGCTGGTGGGCGCCGGCGGCATCGGCCTGCAGCTCGACGCCTCCATCTCCAACCTCGCCTGGACCCAGGTCTCGCTCATCCTGCTGGCCATCCTCGCCACCGTGGTGGTGAGCGAGTGGGTCTCGGCCAAGGTGCGCCACGCCATCATCTGACGGCGCGGCGCGCTGCCTAGAGCGCCGTGAACGGCGTGTCCTTGACCGACGCGACGAAGCCGTCGAAGACCTCGTTCACCCCGGGCCAGCTCGGCAGCGCCTTCATGGTGGCGATCCAGCGCGTCAGGTTCGGGTAGGGCGAGTAGTCACAGCGGATGACCTCGCCGAGCGTCAGCATCGGCGCGCCGAAGTAGTCGGCCAGCGTGATGCGCTCGCCGCACAGGTAGGCGGCGTCGGCGCCGATCAGGTGACGGTCGAGGATCTCGAGCCAGCCGCGGGACTTCTCGGCGGCCCACGCCAGCGTCGCCGCCTGCACGGCGTCGTCGGTGCGGCGGTGGTGCGGAAACACCTGCGGGTAGATGAGGCCGTAGCCGAGATCGCGGTAGAGGTTGCTGTTGAGCCAGTCCATGCGCTCGTGCACGCGGGCGCGCGCCTTGAGATCCCTGGGGTAGGCCGGCGAGCCGCTCTTGTCGCCGAGGTACTTGAGGATGGCGGCGCTCTCGGTGAGGACCAGATCGCCGTCCTCGAGCACCGGTACCAGGCGGTTCGGGTTGATGGCGGCGTAAGCGGCCTGCAGGTGCTCGCCGCTCATGAGGTCGACCACCTGCATGTCGAGATCGACGCCTTCCTCGGCGGCGAACAGCATGATCATGCGGCTGGTGGTGGAAACGGGGTGATAGTAGAGCTTCATGGTGTCGTCCTCCGTCGGCAGGCGGCGCTCTCGCCGCGGCGTATCTTACTCCCGCGACGGGGCGTTGTGCGTGCTTTCGGGCCGCGGCCTCAGCCGCCCTCGCCCGCGGCCTCGTCGCGGCGGGCGAAGCGGCGCGCGAGCGCCGGCGTGAGCGTGGGCACGAACAGGATCAGCAGGGCGATGACCAGGATCGCCAGCGTCAGCGGGCGCTCCCACAGGAACGACCAGGAGCCGTCGTTGATGATGAGCGCGCGGCGCAGGTTCTCCTCCATCATGCCGCCGAGGATGAAGCCGAGCAGCATGGGCGCGAGCGGGAAGTCAAGCAGCCGCAGCGCCACGGCGCCGACGGCGAAGAGCACCATGAGGTGGATGTCGAAGGTGTTGAAGGAGACGAAGTACACGCCGATCATGGAGAAGAACAGGATCATCGGAATGAGGATCGCCCGCGGCACCGCCAGCACGCGCGCGATGTAGGGAATGAGCGGCAGGTTGAGGATCAGCAGGATGACGTTGCCGAGGTACATCGAGATGATCACCGACCAGAACACCGCCGGGTTGTCGACGAACAGCCGCGGCCCCGGCTGGATGCCGTAGGAGATCAGCGCGCCCAGCATGATCGCCGTGGTGCCCGAGCCGGGGATGCCCAGCGTCAGCAGCGGCACGAACGAGCCCGTGCAGGCGGCGTTGTTGGCCGTCTCCGGCGCCGCCAGGCCGCGGATGGAGCCCGAGCCGAACTCGCGCCCCTTGACCGCCCCGGCGAAACGCTGCTCGGTGCCGTAGGCGAGAAAGCTGGCGATGGTGGCGCCGGCGCCCGGCAGCACGCCGACGAAGAAGCCGAGCACCGACGAGCGCCCGATGACCGGCGCCATCTCGCGCACCTCCTCGCGCGTCACCGCCATGGAGCCGAGGTTGCGCTGCGCCTCGAGCTCGCGCCGCCGGTCTGCGTCGGACTTGGGCTTCAACACCGCCATCAGCGCCTCCGACATGGCGAAGGTCGCCATGGCCAGCAGCAGGAAGGAGATGCCGTCGATCAGGTCCATGGAGCCCAGGGTGAAGCGCTGCACGCCCTGCGTCTGGTCGGTGCCGACGGTGGAGAGCATGAGGCCGAACACCGTCATCAGCAGCGCCTTGGTGACGTGGCCGCGCCCCGCGAAGGCCGACACGGCGGTGAGGCCGAGCACCATGAGCGCGAAGTAGTCGGTGGACTGGAAGGCGAGCGACACCGTCGCCAGCGACGGCGCCGCCACCAGCAGGAACAGCGCGGCGATGGTGCCGCCGGAGAACGACGAGTAGGCGGCGATGGCGAGCGCCTTGCCGGCATGGCCCTTGCGCGCCAGCGGGTAGCCGTCGAAGGCGGTGGCCACGGTGCCGGCCACGCCGGGCGCGTTGATCAGGATCGACGAGGTCGAGCCGCCGAAGATGGCGCCGTAGTAGACGCCGGCCATGAGGATGAGCCCCGAGGCGGGGTCCAGGCCGTAGGTGATCGGGATCATCAGCGCGATGGCCGAGATCGGGCCGAGGCCCGGCAGCATGCCGATGAAGGTGCCGACGAAGCAGCCCGACGCCACCATCAGCAGGTTGATCGGCGAGGCGGCGGTGGCGAGGCCGGTGAGGATACCCTCGAGCACGGCCTCAGTCGCGCAGGAACTCGGGCCAGGGCTCGACGTGCACGCTGAGCACCTGCGTCATGAGTGCCCAGAAGAACACCGTGACGGGGATCGATGCGGCCAGCACCAGCCACCAGCGGCGCTCGCCGAGGACGACGAAGCCCGCGATGAGAAAGAGGCTGGTGGCCGGGATCATGCCCCACGGGCGCACCGTGAGACCGTAGCCGATCATGAGCAGGCACAGGAGCCCCGCCGGCCCCCAGCGGAAGCCGGCGACGCCGCCGCCGGCGTCGGCGCCGGGCTTCAACAGCAGCACCAGCGACAGCGCCGCGCCCAGCACNNGCCACGCCCAGCACGGCGAGCGCCTTCGGCACGGTGCGCGCGGTGAAGGCCGCCTGCTCCTGGAACGCCAGCAGCGGGATCTTGAAGGTGAGCGCGCCGTAGCCGATGCAGAACGCCAGCAGCAGCAGCGCGCCGATGCGGTCGCGGTTGATCATGGGTGCGGCGCCCGGGGCCGGGACGTCCGGGCACGGCCGGCGCCGGGTGCGCCGGCCGTGCCCCGGGGTTCGATCAGAGGAAACCGAGCTCGCGCATCAGGTCGCCGATGACCTTCTCCTGTCCCTCGAGGAAGGTGATGAACTCGTCGCCCGGGTTGTAGATGTTGACCCAGCCGTTGCGCGCCCGCACCGCCTCCCACTCAGGCGTGGTGTACATCTTGGAGAGCACGGCGACGTAGCGCTGCTGCTTGTCCGCGGACAGGCCCGGGGCGCCGAAGAAGCCGCGCCAGTTGACGAACTCGGCGTCGGCGCCGGCCTCCTTGCAGGTGGTGACGTCGGGCGCGTCGGCGAGCCGCTCGGGCGCGGTCACGCACAGCACGCGCACCTGGCCCTGCTTGGACAGGTCCAGCGCCTCGCCGAAGCCGGTGGACAGCGCCTGCACCTCGCCCGAGAGCAGCCCCGCCATGGCCTTGCCGCCGGCGTCGTAGGGCACGTACTTGACCTCGGTGGGCTTGGCCCCGGCGGCCTTCATGACCATCGCCGCCACCAGGTGGTCCATGCCGCCGGCGACGGAGCCGCCGCCGATGGACACCGACTTCGGGTCGGCCTGGTAGCGCGACACCAGCTCCTGGAAGTCGCCGATGTCGGAGTCGGCGCCCACCACCAGCGCGGCGTAGTCGCCGATGATGCCGGCGATGGGCGTCAGGTCGCGGAACGACTGCGGGAACACCTTCTGCAGCGAGCGGATGACGATGGGCGTGGAGTTCACCATCAGCGTGCCCTGCTGCTTCTCGGCGGTCTCGATGAGGTAGGCGATGGCCTTGCCGCCGCCGCCGCCGGACATGTTCTCGTAGGACGCCGTGCCGACCAGGCCGGCCTTGGTCAGCGCCTCGCCGGTGCCGCGCGCGGTGCCGTCCCAGCCGCCGCCGGCGCCGCCGGGGATGAGGAAGTGGATGCTGTCGACGTCGGCCGCCTGCGCCGGCGCGCCGGCGAGGACGCCGAGGGCCAGGACGCCGGCGCCGACGGTGCGCGCCGCGCGCACGAGTGCGGGTGTCTTGCTGGTCATGCGGTGCTCCTTAAGTTTTACGGTAATGGGGACGAACGCACCCGGCCTGTTCACCGGCCGGTGAAGAGAGAACTCTAACCGATCGCCGCGCGCAATTCACTCGCCGCGGCGGCGGCTTTCAGACGACGCCGTCGGCGGCGAGGGCGTCGATCTCGGCGTCGTCGAGGCCGAGCTCGTGCAGCAGCGCGCGCGTGTGCTCGCCGAGCCGCGGCGGCGGCGCGTCCACCCGCGGGCGCGCGCCGTCGATGCGAAAGCCCGTGCCCACCACGCTGACCGGGGCGTCGACGCCGGCGACCCCCTCGAAGGTCGCCACCAGCTCGCGCTCGCGCACCTGCGGCATGGCCAGCGCCTGCGCCACCGTCTGCACCGGCCCGGCGGGCACGCCGGCGGCCACCAGCGCCNNGTCGCGCTCGACGAAGCGCGGGTCGGCGGCGAGCTCCGGGCGGCCCACCACGCGGCACAGCGCCTCGAAGTGCTCCTGCTTGTTGGCGGCGATGTTCACCAGGCCGTCGGCGGCGGCGAAGGCGCCGGAGGGGCTGGCGGTGGCGTTGTCGTTGCCGCAGGGCTCGGGCTCGCGCCCGGCGACGAGGTAGTTGGACACCGCCCAGCCCATGCTCGCCAGCATCGCCTCGAGCATGGACACGTCGATCAGGCAGCCGCGCCCGCCGCGGCCCGCCCGCCCGGCCAGCGCCGCGGCGATGGCGAAGGCGGCGGTGAGGCCGCCGACGGTGTCGGCCACCGGGTAGCCGACGCGGTAGGGCGCGGTGTCGGCGTCGCCGGTGATGCTCATCACGCCCGCCATGCCCTGGATGACCTGGTCGTAGGCGGGCACGTCGCGCAGCGGCCCGTCGCGGCCGAAGCCGGAGATGGCGCAGTACACGAGCGCGGGGTTGTCGGCGCGCAGGCTCTCGTAGCCGAGCCCGAGGCGCTCCATGACGCCGGGGCGGAAGTTCTCCACCAGCACGTCGGCGCGCGCGACGAGGCGGCGCAGCAGCGCCTTGCCGCGCGCGTCCTTGAGGTCGAGGGTGAGCGAGCGCTTGCCGGTGTTCTGCGCCAGGAACGACACCCCCATGGCGCGCGCGTTGAGCGCGGGGTCGGCGCCGAGGCGCCGCGCCAGGTCGCCGACGCCGGGGATCTCGACCTTCACCACCTCGGCGCCGAGGTGGGCGAGCTGGTGGCAGCAGAAGGGGCCGGCGAGCACGTTGGTGAGATCGACGACGCGCGTGCCCGCGAGCGGGGCCGCCGGCGGCGGCGCGCGCGGCGCCTCGGCGTCGGCCGTCACGTTCCCGGGTCCCCCGCTGTCTGCGCGTCGCGCTGCACGGCGCGATTGTAGCCCGCGCCGGCGCGCGGCTACGACTCGGTGGCGCAGATGCGCGGCTCCATGAGCCAGCGCCACGTCGACGACCCCAGCGCCTTCGAGCGCGCCAACTACATCCGCGCGCTGACGAGCTACGCCAACCCCTACGCCGGCTGAGGCGCCGCCGCGGCCGCCGGGCGACGAAAAGGGCGCGCGCCGGGGGCGATTTTCGTGTATGCTGACGGGGTCGACCACGACATCCATGGAGTCCACGACATGCGCACGATCACCA
>JABAHS010000889.1_pt1 | contig 13315 bp, 14 predicted proteins | sample 7062111 | NCBI WGS metagenome assembly JABAHS01 (sample SAMN14534600, study PRJNA622989) | marine sediment metagenome | biome: marine biome [ENVO:00000428]; feature: marine pelagic biome [ENVO:01000023]; material: deep marine sediment [ENVO:00002113]; isolation source: pool of 4 deep marine... | reverse complement strand
AAGTTCGTCAAGTCGAACGCGATCGTCTTCTGCCGCGACGGCATGACGATCGGCGTCGGCGCGGGACAGATGAGTCGCGTTTATTCGACTAAGATTGCTGCAATCAAGGCAGGCGATGAAGGCCTGACCGTCGAGGACTCGGTGATGGCGTCGGATGCCTTCTTCCCGTTCCGCGACGGCATCGACAGCGCCGCCGAGCACGGCATTTCGGCCATCATCCAGCCCGGCGGCTCGATGCGCGACGATGAGGTCATCGCCGCCGCGAACGAGCATGGCCTGGCCATGGTCTTCACCGGCATGAGGCATTTCCGACACTGATGAAAGTTCTGATCGTAGGCAGCGGCGGACGCGAACATGCGCTGGCGTGGAAGTGCGCCGCGTCCGATCGCGTCAGCGAAGTACTCGTCGCTCCGGGCAACGCCGGAACGGCGCTCGAAGCGGGCGTCCGCAATGTCGCGGTTGGCGCGGAGGATATCGGCGGCCTGCTCGAAGTCGCCGCAAACGAGCAGGTCGGACTGACTATCGTCGGCCCTGAAGTGCCGCTCGTTAACGGCATCGTCGACCGATTCCGCGGCGCAGGGCACGCATGCTTTGGCCCAGACTCGGCGGGCGCCAGGCTCGAAGGCTCAAAAGCATTCACAAAAGACTTTCTCGCCAGGTACGACATCCCGACCGCGCGGTATCGGAATTTCGACGAACCGGAACCGGCGCTTGCCTACGTTCGTGAACAGGGCGCGCCGATCGTCGTCAAGGCGGACGGGCTGGCCGCCGGCAAGGGCGTGATCGTCGCGCAGACGCAGGCGGAGGCCGAAGCGGCCGTTACCGGCATGCTGAGTGGCGGCAGCTTCGGCGATGCCGGTCATCGTGTGGTCATCGAGGAGTTCCTGGAGGGCGAGGAAGCGAGCTTCATCGTTATCACCGACGGAACGAATGTCCTGTCGCTGGCGAGCTCACAGGACCACAAGGCGCGGGACGAAGGCGATTCGGGACCCAACACTGGCGGCATGGGCGCTTACTCTCCCGCGCCTGTCGTCACGCCGGAGATCGAGGCGCGCATACTGAACGAAGTGATCCAGCCGACGCTTGCCGGGCTGCGCGCCGAGGGCATCACCTACACCGGCTTTCTGTATGCCGGGCTGATGATCTCACCGGACGGCACCCCGAAAGTCATCGAATTCAATTGCCGCATGGGCGACCCGGAGACGCAGCCGATCATGGCGCGACTGCAGTCGGACCTGGTCGATATCTGCGAAGCCACGCTGCAAGGCCGGCTTGCTGAGATCGAGGCCGACTGGGACCCCCGTGCCGCCCTCGGTGTCGTCATGGCGGCGGGCGGCTATCCCGCCAGCTACGCGAAGGGCAAGACGATATCCGGCCTGGACGAAGACGGCGCGGACTCGGTCAAGGTATTCCACGCGGGTACTGCGATGGAAGGAGACCAGGTCGTGACCAGTGGCGGACGCGTGCTGTGCGTTGTCGGCCTGGGCGACTCGGTATCCAGTGCCGGCCGCAGGGCCTACGAGCGTGTCGCGTCGATCGACTGGGACGGCGTCTATTACCGCCGGGATATCGGCCACCGGGCCATCGCCCGGGAACGGCTCTGACGCGCCATGTTGACGGTGGCCGAAGCATCGCGCGCGATCGCAGACGCCATTCCGGCCTTCGGTAAAGAGACGGTGGCGCTTGACCGGGCCTGCGGCCGGGTCCTCAGGCAAAGCGTCACCGCGGAACGCGACCAGCCTCCATTCGACCGGGTGACGATGGACGGCATCGCGATCGACTTCGACGCCTGGGAGAGCGGCACGCGCTCTTTCAAAATCCAGGGCACGCAACATGCTGGTGACGAGGTCCAGGCCCTGCTCGACGCGGGCAACTGCATCGAGATCATGACCGGCGGCGTTCTTCCCGTTGGCACCGACTGCGTGATCGCGGTCGAACGTATTGCCGTCAGCGACGGCAGCGTAACGATCGAAGACGGTTATGAACCGGCGCGGCGGCAGTTCATCCATCCGCGAGGGTCGGATTACCGGGACGGCGTCGAAATCCTCTGCGAACATACGCTCATCACGCCAATGGAGATCGCGATCATCGCTTCCTGCGGACTCGACGAGGTTTCCGTCAGCAGTAAACCGATCATCCGTGTCATTTCGACGGGTAACGAGCTCGTCGCGCCAGGACAGCCGATCGAGCAACACCAGGTCAGGCTGTCGAACGGCCCCGCGCTGGTCGCGATGCTGGCGTCGGCCGGCTACGACGACGCGGCGCACGAACACATTGCGGACGATCCCGACGTCCTGGCGACGCGCCTGTCAGCATTGCTGTCGGCCAGCGACGTCCTCGTCATGAGCGGCGGGGTATCGATGGGCAAAGCGGATTTCGTGCCGGGCGTGCTCGCCGAGCTGGGCGTCGAGATGGTCTTTCACAAGATCAGCCAGCGACCGGGCAAACCGATGTGGTTCGGGATCGGACCGGCCGGTCAGGCTGTCTTTGCGCTGCCCGGCAACCCGGTGTCGTCACTGGTCTGCTGTCGTCAGTATGTCCTGCCGGCGCTGCTTAGCGCCAGCGGCCGTCCGCAACCTGAACCGGCATACGCGGTGCTTGCCGAGGATGTCGAATTCATTCCCGACCTGACCTGTTTCCTGCCCGTTCGTGTCCTGCCCGCGCAGGACGGCACCGTCAGCGTGCTGCCTGTGCCGACCAACACCTCCGGCGATTTTGCGGCGCTGCGCGGCACCGACGGCTACGTGGAACTTGTGAAAGAAGAATCCCTGTTCCTCGAGGGCCGCGCCGTGCCGCTGCATCGCTGGGAACTGCGCTGACGTCACTCGGCGCCGAGCGACGTCATCAGAAAGGCTTCGAGCGCATCGAGGATCTGCCTGCGGCCGTCTTCGTTATCGATCTCTTCCCCGCCATATTCGAGCTCGATGTAAACGACATCGCGATCGAGGTTCTCAAGCCGCCGCGCGAGGCGTCTGCCATGCTGCGGCGGAACGAAGACATTGTCCGCCGTCTGTATGATCAGCATCGGGACCCGTATGTGCTCGGCCTGGTGCAGTGGAGAAATGGCCGGCACATCGACCGCATAGAGGCCCGTCTCGTCGATTGCCACTCTTTCCTCAACGTAGCGCAGGGAATCTGCCACGAATTTCGGCAGGTCATGTGCACCATTGACGCTCGCAGCGCAGCGATACAGCGCCGGCTCCTGGGCCACTCCGATTGCGGCAGCGTAGCCGCCCCAGCGATACCAGCCGACAATGCAGACGCGGCTCGGATCAGCGATTCCTGCAGCGATCAGCCAGCGGGCGCCGTCTGCGACATCGCGCACCATTCCCCGGCCCCACTCGCCTTCTCCCGCCCGTCGGAACGAGTCGCCATAGCCGGATGAGCCGCGTGTATTCGGCACCAGGACCGCAAATCCCCGGGACGCGAGAAACTGCGAGACATACCAGAACGACTGGTCCATTCGCTCTGCGAATTTGCCCACGGGCAGGACGACCAGCGGCAGGTCTTTTTCATCCAGGTGGCCAGGCAGGGTAAGGTATCCCGGTATTCGCAAACCATCGGAGGCTTCGTACGACACGGGCCGGGTCCTGCTCATATTATCGGGCGACAAGCCCGGCATAGCGTCAGCGAAATAACGAAGCTGCTGACTGTCACGATCGAGAATCGCGTAGGCGCCGGCATCTCTGTCGCTTACAGAGCGGATCAGCAATCTTCGCCTGTCGCGCGATATCGTGACCAGTTCATTATTGGTCTCGGGCAGAGCAGCGTCCACGGACCTTTGCAATCGGTCCAGGTTATCGTTGAAGTAGGCGGCTGTCCTGAAATGCGCGGTGTAGTTAACGCCGACGGGCAGCGACGTCGTTGAATCGAATTCAATACTGATCGCGTCGAATTCGTCGTGCGCGAATTGCGTATCCAGAAATTCATCACGCAGCAGGTCGTAAGTCCTGACCACGGCCAAGCCGCGACTATCGGGGCCCAGCATGTAGGCGATGTCCCGCGAGGCTGCAAATGCCAGCGGGAAAAAACCTTCCCGGTACCATCGCGAGTTTTCCTGGCGTTTCCAGAGACCGTCGTCGTGGTTGCCGATCACGCGGCTCTCGCCGACACGATAGCCCCAGCCGAAGCGCAGGTCCCCGCTCTGGTCAGCGAGCCAGTTCTGAACATGGGGAAACCCCCGCCGCGTCTCTCGATAGCGACCGCTGCGCGCATCCACTCGGCGCACCTCGTAGGCGTTGTCGTGGTCACCATCGACTGCGATTATCAGGGCGTTCGGCTGTTCCGGCAGCCAGTGCACTACCTGGCTTTGGTTTTGCGGCGGATGCAGGTCTTCTCCGAGATGCGTGCCTATCACGTCTCGACGAACCGGCTGCACGATATTGATGGGATCGCCACCGTCCCGAGACAGGGACAACAGGCGGGATTCCACGGTCTCAGAAATGTCGCGCCGACCCTTTGCGGCGATAAGAAATACGATTCGATAATCGTTTAACCAATGCAGCCACTCGAAGTCGAAGCCGACGTGCGCTGATATGGCGAATGGTTCTCCGTCACCTTTTTCGATCGGCTCGATGACCAGGTGTCGGCGACCGTCGATAGGGCTGAAATAAGCAATGTGTGATCCGTCGGGCGACAGTCGCGCGCCCTCGATAGCCGGCAGTTGGGCAAAAAGCGAGACCGGTATACCTGATGACTCGGGCTGTAACTGGGCGAGCGCGACGCCCGCGCCGCCAGTCAGTATTAGCGTGATGAGACTGCAAGCCAGGTGCCTCATCTCGCCCGCCTATTCTTGTTGCACACGGCGGTAGTTTTTTACGTAGTTCGGCACCTCCGTTGCAGATTTCATGACGGGGTCCGCTATCGGCTCGCCGGACCTGAGCGCGAGGGGAATCACGCCCGTCCAGTGTCCCTCATCGAGATCCTTGGCCGCATCCTTCGGCGGCCCTGAACGAATCTTGACGCTGGCTTCGTCAATCGGTACTGCCAGTACGGTGGTCGCCTCCGTTTCCTTGCGGTCCGGCTGCTTGGTGTCGTCCCAGCGGCCGGGAATCAAATGGTCAACGAAGGCCTGCAAGGCCGCGGCTTTTTTCTCGCCGTCGGTCACCAGCGTCGCTTCACCGAAGCAGACGACCGAGCGATAGTTCATCGAATGGGAAAAGGCCGACTGCGCCAGCACGAGGCCGTCCAGCAAAGTCACGCAGACGCTGACCGGCCGGCCGTTTTCGAAGCTCGACAGCCAGCGGCTCGCGACGGCGCCGTGCAGAACGAGTTCGTCGCCGAGGCGCGCATAGGTCATCGGGATGACGGTCACGCCGTTACCGGCATCGAAACCGACGTGCGCGACCATGCCTTCGTCGAGGATCGCGTAGGCTGTTTCCGCGTCATAGCTGCCGCGCTCCGCATGCCGGCTGATGGTCGTCCTGTCTGTCTGCTGCAGTTGTTTTGCCACGAATGCTCCCCTTCGAATCCAGCGCCCTGCTCCGCTTGAGAGCAAACCACACATTTGCATGCTCAGCAATTCTTCCCCGCGCCCACGATCGCGAGTCGAGCGGGGCGAGCGCGCAATACACCGACTGACGAATACGAGCCAGCGTCACGCTCAACGCAACAAGTTACGTTACGCCGGGCAACGGCGATGGTAGTCTTTGGCCAGCGTCATCGACCGGCCAGGGGGGAAACGGCCGGATTAACCACTAGAAAAATAAGCGAGGACCAAGCACATGGTGTCATTCATGAAGGCCTACGAGGCCCAGACCTACGCGCTCATGCGCATTACGACAGGATTCATGTTTTTCTGTCACGGCGCAGTTAAGTTTATGAACATGCCGGACGACCGGCCAATGCACATCCAGTGGATCGCGGGTCCGGTGGAGCTGATCGGGGGCGCCCTCGTCATGATTGGCTTCCTGACCAGCCCGGCCGCCTTTATCTGTTCCGGGATGGGCGCTGCGGCATACTGGATGGGACATTTCAGCGCCGACAACTGGCTGCCGATCATGAATCGCGGCGACGCTGCCGCGCTTTATGCGTTCGTCTTCCTTTATATTGCCGCCAAAGGCACGGGCATCTGGGGAATCAGCAAGGACTAGATGACGCTGCCGCAGACAGAAAAAAGCCCCGCATAGCGGGGCTTTTTTCATTCCGGGTCGCTGGAAGCGGCAACCGCGGCGAGGTCGCCATGACCTATCGTTTCATGGCCTCGAAAAACTCGGCGTTCGTCTTCGTGTCCTGCAGCTTGTTGAGCAGGAACTCGACCGCCGCGAGCTCGTCCATCGGATGCAGGACCTTGCGCAGGACCCACATCTTCTGCAGCTCCTCCGGCTCGGTCAGCAGCTCTTCCTTGCGCGTTCCGGAGCGATTGATATTGATCGACGGGAAGACGCGCTTCTCGGCGATACGGCGATCCAGGTGGATCTCCATGTTGCCGGTGCCTTTGAACTCCTCGTAGATCACTTCGTCCATCTTCGAGCCGGTATCGACCAGCGCCGTCGCGAGAATGGTCAGGCTGCCGCCCTCCTCGATGTTTCTCGCCGCGCCGAAGAATCGCTTCGGCCGGTGCAGCGCATTGGCGTCGACGCCGCCGGTCAACACCTTGCCCGACGATGGCACGACCGTGTTGTAAGCGCGCGCGAGGCGCGTGATCGAATCCAGCAGGATGATCACATCGCGTTTGTGCTCGACGAGGCGTTTGGCCTTCTCGATAACCATGTCCGCAACCTGCACGTGACGGCTTGCCGGCTCGTCGAAGGTGGAGGAAACCACCTCGCCACGCACCGTGCGCTCCATCTCGGTGACCTCTTCCGGACGCTCGTCGATCAGCAGCACCATCAGGTCACATTCCGGATTGTTGGCGGAAATCGCCGACGCAATGTTCTGCAACAACATCGTTTTACCGGCTTTCGGCGGCGACACGATCAGCCCACGCTGGCCCTTGCCGATCGGCGCGACCATGTCGATGATCCGCGCAGTCAGGTCCTCGGTGCTACCATTGCCCTGCTCGAGCTTCAGTCGCTGACGCGGGAACTCCGCCGTCAGGTTCTCGAACAGAACCTTGCTGCGCGCGTTCTCCGGCGCGTCGAAGTTGATCTCGCCGACCTTGAGAAGCGCGAAATAACGCTCGCCGTCTTTGGGCGGCCGGATCAGACCGGATACCGTGTCGCCAGTGCGCAGATTGAAGCGACGAATCTGGCTCGGGCTCACATAAATGTCATCGGGGCCGGCGAGGTAGGAACTGTCGGCCGAGCGCAGGAAACCGAAACCGTCCTGGAGTATTTCCAGTACGCCGTCGCCGTAAATGTCCTCGCCTTGCTTGGCGTGCGCCTTCAGGATCGAGAATATGATGTCCTGCTTGCGCGAACGGGCAAGGTTCTCGAGGCCCAGGTTTTCGCCCATCTCGACGAGTTCGGACGCCTGGCGGGTCTTGAGATCCGTCAGGTTCATCGCGTTTTTGCTCATCTCGAGCTGGTCGGCAGGTATGACTTCCAGGCTACCGTCATCATCCTGCATCAGTTCCGGCTGACTGCGCCGCCGACGCCGGCGATTGCCGGTGTTGCCCTTGTTTGATTTTGCCGACTGCTTGGGCCGGCTTCGTGTTTGATTACCCAAGTATCCTCTCACAGATTGGCTTCCAGAAACTCATCAAGACTCTTTTTCGACATGGCACCGACGATCTGTCCCTGGACGGTACCGTCCTTGAACAGCATCAGTGTCGGGATGCTGCGAATACCGAACTTCGGTGGCGTATTCGGATTCTCGTCGATGTTCAGCTTCGCGACCGTCATGCGGTCGGAATACTCGGCGGCCGCGTCTTCGAGGAGCGGCGCTATCATCTTGCAGGGACCGCACCATTCCGCCCAGAAGTCGAGCAGTACGGGTTTGTCCGAGCTGAGAATATCGGAATCGAAATTGTCATCATTGGTGTACACGATCTTGTCGCTCACCGGGTCTACCTCCAAATGAAACGGGTTGGATTTTGATTTTAGAGAATGCCCGTGCCGGCCCCTGGGGCCATACGAACATTGCAAAATGGATGACGCTGCCTTCTCAATCAGGCAATATGTCGCAGCTTTATCGCGGCTTCTCTTGGATTTCGATGATGGCGAATTTGGCAGGTGCGACGGTTGTCGCGTCGATGTTCAGCCAATTTGACCCCTTCACGAAGCATTTTGCAAGCCCCTGATCGACATTTTCTGACCGGATTTCAATGACTGACAGCCACCTGAGCGAACTCAGATTCGACACGCTCGAGCTCGAGAACAGCCTGCGCAAAGGCATAGCCGACGCGGGCTTCGAATTCTGCACGCCGATCCAGGCGAGCACGCTCCCGATCGCCCTCGAGGGCCGCGATGTCGCCGGCCAGGCGCAGACGGGGACCGGCAAGACGGCTGCGTTCCTGATCGCCGCCTACCAACGGGTCTTGACGCAAGCCGAGCGGGCAGAATCCGCTGAGGGCGAAGACGCGAGGCAGCGGCAGCCGAAGATCTTCATCCTGGCGCCGACCCGCGAACTCGCGGTACAGATCGCCAACGATGCCGAGGTCCTCGGCAAGCATACGGGACTCAAAATTGCGCTGGCTTTCGGCGGCACCGGATACGAACAGCAACGCCGGACCATCGAAGCCGGCATCGATATCCTGATCGGCACGCCCGGGCGCATCATCGATTACTTCAAACAGGGCGTTTTCAAGCTCAATGAGGTCCAGGTCGCCGTGCTCGATGAAGCCGACCGCATGTTCGACCTCGGCTTCATCAAGGACATCCGTTATCTCCTGCGTCGGCTGCCCAAACCCGACCAGCGCCTCAACATGCTGTTCTCGGCAACCCTGTCGCACCGGGTCATGGAGCTGGCCTACGAGCATATGAACGAGCCGGAATTGATCCGCGTCGAACCCGACAAGGTGACTGCCGACCGCGTCCGGCAAGCGATCTTCTTTCCGTCGAACGAAGAAAAGATCCCGCTGCTGGTCGGCCTCATCCGCGAGATGGGCGCCAGCCGCATCATGGTATTCGTCAACACCAAACGCGAGGCCGAGCGGATACAGGCGTATCTGCAGGCTAATGACATCGATGCCAGCGCCATTTCCGGCGACGTGCCGCAGAAGAAACGCCTCAACATGCTGATGCGTTTCCAGACCGGCGAACTGCCGGTCCTGATCGGCACCGATGTCGCATCACGCGGCCTGCACATTCCCGACGTGCAATACGTCATCAACTACGACCTGCCGCAGGACCGTGAGGACTATGTGCATCGGATCGGCCGCACGGCGCGTGCAGGCGCCGCGGGCGATGCCATCAGCTTCGGTTGCGAAACCTACGTCGTCTCGCTGCCGGATATCGAGGATTACATCGGCCACAAGATCCCGGTCGCCAACTACGACCCGACGATGCTTCCCGCGCTGACAAAACCAAAGCCGCGACCCAGAAAAGAGCGGCGCGGCCCGCCGCGACGCAAATCGGGGGGCGGCAAGAAGGGCCCGCCGCGACGCAGGTCACGCGGCGGCCGACCCGCTAATTGAGATCGCCGACACCCTCGATGCCGACAAAGTCATCGTGATCCCTCGCCGAGCGGCGCGTGTCGGGGCGGGTAATATGCAGCAACATCTCCATGCCGAAATCGCGCGCGGACTGCAGCACCGCCACGTTGTCATCGATGAAAATGGTCCTCGCCGAATCGAATGATTCCTTTTCCTGCAGCGCCTCCCAGAACGGCTGGTCTTCTTTTGCGGCGCCAAGCGCGTGCGATGTATAGACATCGTCGAAGTAATCGATGATGTCCGTTACCTCGGCCTTGATGTCCAGCGTGTGCTGGTGTGAGTTGGTCACCAGCAATACGCGTACCTGATGATCCGCCACCGTCTCGAGAAATTTTTTTGCGCCTGGCAAAAAGCCGATACGCCCGTTCTGTTCGCGATGCAGGGCGACTACGTCCAGGTCGAGTTCATTGCTCCAGTGATCGAGGCAATACCAGTTGAGCTTGCCCTCGAGACGTTTGAAGGTCGCGTACAAGTGATCCCGCGCATGCGCCTTGGTGACGTCGTGCTTACGGGCGTATTCTGCCGGTATATGCTCCATCCACATGTAGTTGTCGTAGGCAAGATCGAGCAGGGTGCCGTCCATATCGAGCATCAGCGTATCGCAGCTGTCGAGCAATTCATCAACATTGTCAGGCTTCTTTTTCATAGCAATGATTTATACTGCGCGGCCTGATTAATTCAATCCTTCGCAGAATAGGGCATCCTGAAATGAACCGCGCGGACCTGGTCGAACCGGTTGTCGCGCTCGCCAGGTCGGCGGGTGACGCAATCATGGAAGTTTACGCCACCGATTTCGATGTACAAGCAAAGGACGATAACTCGCCGCTGACGCAAGCAGATATGGCGTCGCACCGGGTCATCGACAAGGGGCTTCGCGAACTGACGCCGGATATGCCGATCATCTCCGAGGAATCCGGCCTGCCCCCCTTCGAGGAGCGCAGCCAGTGGCCTAGCTACTGGCTGATCGACCCCCTCGACGGCACCAAGGAATTCGTCAGCCGGAACGGCGAATTCACCGTCAATATCGCGCTGATCGAGGGCAATAGACCGGTGCTGGGCGTCGTCCACGTGCCGGTCTCCGGCAGGACCTTCACGGGCTGCGAAGGCGTGGGCGCTGCTGTGCGGGAAGCGGCCGGCGCCTCCCGGTCCATCGTCGTGGCCAGTGAATCGGCGACCCCGCTCAGGGTGGTTGGCAGCCGTTCGCACCGGGGAGCCAGCCTGGATGCATACCTCGAGCGCCTCGGCGACGTCGAGATGCTGCCAATGGGCAGTTCGCTCAAGTTCTGCGTCGTAGCCGAGGGCAATGCGGATATTTATCCACGGCTCGGTCCGACCTCCGAATGGGACACCGCGGCAGCGCAGGCCGTAGTCGAACAAGCGGGCGGCGCCGTACTGGAACTGGACGGCCGCCCGCTGACGTATAACGCGAAGGAGGACATCCTGAACCCGCATTTCCTGGTCCGCGGGCCCGAAGACCGCGACTGGCTTGGCCTGCTCGGCAACGGCTAGGGTATTTCCGTTTTGCTAAGATCAACAGACTGGCAGGCCGAGATTCGCTGATCATGAGCGGCAAAGTCGACACCGAGTCCTTCAAGCAGTTCGAGCGACTGAGGGAGCTTCGCGTGACCCATCGCGATCTCGACTACCTGATCGACAGCCTCTCGCACGACCCGATGGTCGACCAGCTGCGCATCCGGCGGCTCAAGAAACGCCGCCTGATCCTGAAAGACATGATCTCGCAGCTCGAGAGCGAACTCATCCCGGACATGGATGCCTGATTCCCAAATCCGGGTGCTCGCGTTATTCCTCCGCCTTCTGGACGACAATCAAGACAGCCCCGTATACGAACCGCCCGTCGTGCCGGACCTGAACTGCGAATCGCGCAAGCAATAAGTGACCGGCGGTTACGGAGACCTGATTCGTCACTCGTTTCTGACGGGGCGTGACGAACTGTGCGTGTGAACGACCTTCCATTGGCCATCTATGCGTCGAAAAAGGAACGTTTCGTAACCACGGTTATGAATCTCGCGGCCATCTCTGTTGACCGTTGCCTTGACTTCGACATCGGCGATCGCCCAGGCGAAATCGCCTTCGAAATGGGTTTCGACATTCGTCAGCCCCAGTTCGAAATTGGACAAAGCGTCGCCTTCGGGCTCGACATGATGCTCGACCAGGTCGGTGAGCCCTTCGTTCTGACCGCCGGATTCAACATATCGAGCACCGTCCCAGTCCAGGAAATGTTCCCGGAAAGGGGTCCCGTCTCCCTGCTCCCAACCTTTCTCGATTGCGTCGATGATGGCCACCAGGTTGTTGCGATCACCCTCCTGAGCATTGCCAATTGACCCGGCAGACAGCGCAACAAGCGTCAGGGCTACCTGCATCGCCACGATATTCCCGGTTTTTTTCATTCTGATCTCCAAATCTGCGTTTGCGTTACCCGAAAGATCCAGGGCCGCTCCCGTTCGGTCACTCCCCCACCTGCCTTTCTCGCCACAAGAGAAACATGGCGGGAATGACGACGAGAGTCAAAAGCGTTGCGCTGACCATACCACCTACCATAGGCGCTGCAATTCTCCGCATAACCTCGGAGCCCGTGCCGCTACCCAGCATGATGGGAAGCAGGCCAGCGATGGTCGCCGCGACTGTCATCATGATGGGGCGAACGCGCATGAGGGAACCGTCGATAATTGCCTGTTCGACGTCGCTGCGCGTCAGTGCACGACCTGCCTGGTTTGCCAGATCCTTGTGCTTCCTGATCGCCTGGTCGAGGTAAACAAGCATAACGACGCCGATTTCCACCGCCACGCCGGCCAGCGCAATAAAGCCAACGCCAACCGCAACGGAAAGTTCGTACTCCAGCAGGTACAGCAACCAGATACCACCCACCAGTGCGAGCGGTAACGTACCCATGATAATGACCACCTCCGCGAAACCCCGGAAGTTCAGGTACAGGAGCAGCAGGATGATTGCCAGTGTGACCGGACCCACAATGGATAGCCGCTCCTGCGCTCTGACCATGTATTCGTACTGTCCTGACCACGCGATCGAGTAACCCGGCGGCAAGTCGACGCCATCGCGAACGGCAGCCTGTGCCTCGGCTACATAGGAACCCAGATCACGATCGGCAATGTCGACGTAAGTCCAGCCGTTCAGTCGCGCATTTTCACTCTTGATGACTGGCGGGCCGTCGACCACCTTCACTTCGGCAACGTCAGCCAGGGCAATTCTCGCGCCCTGTGGCGTCACAATCGGCAGGAGCTTGAGCTGCTCAACCGAATCTCTGACCCTTTGCGGATATCGGAGGTTGACCGGGTAGCGCTCCAGGCCTTCGACAGTCTGTGTCACGTTCATGCCACCAACAGCGGTGCGGACAATATCCTGGACATCAATGATATTCAGACCGAATCGCGATGCTCGCAACCTGTCGATGTCCACCGTGACATAACGGCCGCCTGCGACGCGCTCGGAATAGACAGACGCAGTACCGGGCACATCAGCAAGCACGACTTCCAGGTCCCTGCCAATGTCCTCGATAACCGCCAGGTCCGGGCCAGCCACTTTGACGCCTACCGGCGTCTTGATTCCGGTTGCCAACATGTCGATTCGTGTTTTGATCGGCATGACCCACGCATTTGTCAGGCCTGGCACCTGTACTGTCCGATCAAGCTCCGCCCGTATTGATTCCGGCGTCATGCCGGGTCGCCATTCGGCTCGAGGTTTGAGCTGGATGACGGTCTCGATCATGGTCAGCGGCGCCGGATCGGTTGCTGTCTCTGCGCG
>JABAHS010095730.1_pt7 | contig 13317 bp, 8 predicted proteins | sample 7062111 | NCBI WGS metagenome assembly JABAHS01 (sample SAMN14534600, study PRJNA622989) | marine sediment metagenome | biome: marine biome [ENVO:00000428]; feature: marine pelagic biome [ENVO:01000023]; material: deep marine sediment [ENVO:00002113]; isolation source: pool of 4 deep marine... | reverse complement strand
GCCGGGCGGCCTGCTGCATGGAGACATACTCCTTGACCAGATGCTCGCGAACCTGGACGTCGAACACGTCCGGGGACAAAGCCACCGTTCCCACTTTTTTATTTTCCAGGTCTGTCAAATCCAAATCAGGCATTTTTCTTTCTTGCTGTTTACTTTTGTATGATCCGAACGATACCGCCGTTGGCGCCCGGCACGGAACCCTTCAGCATCAAAATATTGTTGCCGGCGTCCACCCGGACGACTTGAACGTTATTTTCGCAAACCCGCTGACCGCCCATTCTTCCCGCCATGGGATGGCCTTTCAGCACCCGCCCGGGATAGGTGGCCATACCGATAGACCCCGCCCCCCGGAACGATTCGTGGGTACCGCGGGACGCGGGATGGCCGCCGAAACCGTGACGCTTCATCACCCCGGCAAACCCTTTACCCTTGGAAGTACCGGTGACCTGAACCTGATCCCCTTCCTTGAACATTTCAACGCTGAGGGGTTTGCCCAATTCTTCGTCGCCGATGTCCATGCTCCGGAATTCGGTGAGCATTTTCGCGGGTTCGATCTTCAATTGTTTATAGACCCCCTGGAGCGGCTTGTTGGTATGCTTGGCCTTACGTTTACCGTAGGCCACCAGAACCGCTTCATAGCCGTTTTTCTCCTGGGTCCGCTTGAGAACCGGAACACACCCTTCTACCTGGATTACGGTGACGGGCACACAATCCCCGGTTTCCGTAAACACCTGAGTCATTCCGATTTTTTTGCCCAGCAAAGCTTTCATTACCGTACTTTCACTAAAGTTTGATTTCGATATCCACACCGCCGGACAGGTCCAGCTTCATCAGAGCGTCCACCGTTTGCGGGGTGGGTTCGAGAATTTCCAGTATCCGCTTGTGAGTGCGGATCTCGAACTGCTCTCTGGACTTTTTATCCACGTGCGGGGACCGCAGGACCGTCCACTTGTTCTTGACGGTCGGCAATGGAATGGGGCCGACCACCCGGGCGCCGGTGCGCTTGGTGGTTTCCACGATTTCCCCCACCGACCAATCCAGAAGTTTATGGTCGTAGGCTTTCAGTTTGATTTTGATTTTCTGATCGTTCATTATTCAACAATCTCACTGACGATACCCGCGCCGACGGTCCGGCCACCTTCACGAATGGCGAACTTCAGACCTTTGGCCATGGCCACCGGGGTGATCAACACCACCTCAAAAGTGACATTATCCCCGGGCATCACCATTTCCACGCCGTCAGGCAGGGTCACCACACCCGTCACGTCCGTGGTCCGGAAATAGAACTGGGGACGGTAGCCGTTGAAGAAGGGGGTATGCCGTCCGCCCTCTTCTTTGGTCAGGATGTACACTTCCGCCTTGAATTTGGCGTGGGGAGTGATGGAACCGGGCTTGGCCAGAACCTGCCCGCGCTCGATATCATCACGCTTGGTTCCGCGCAACAGACATCCGACGTTGTCGCCCGCCTGTCCCTGATCCAGCAGTTTGCGGAACATTTCCACACCGGTCACGGTGGTCTTGGTGGTATCTTTGATACCGACGATTTCCACTTCGTCACCGACGTTGATGATTCCGGTTTCGACACGGCCGGTGGCGACGGTTCCGCGGCCGGAAATACTGAAGATATCTTCGATCGGCATCAGGAACGGTTTGTCCACGGGACGCTCGGGAACGGGAATGTAATCGTCGACGGCATCCATCAATTCAAAAATGGACTTGTTCTTTTCTGCGTCGCCCGCATTTTCCAGGGCCTGCAGGGCGCTTCCCCGGATCACCGGAATATCGTCTCCCGGGAATTCATATTTGCTCAACAGTTCGCGCACTTCCAGCTCAACCAGGTCCAGCAGTTCTTCATCGTCCACCATGTCGCATTTGTTCATGAACACGACGATCCGGGGCACGCCCACCTGGCGGGCGAGAAGGATATGCTCACGGGTCTGCGGCATGGGGCCGTCGGACGCGCTGATAACCAGAATGGCGCCGTCCATCTGCGCGGCACCGGTGATCATGTTTTTAACGTAGTCCGCGTGACCGGGGCAGTCCACGTGAGCGTAATGACGCTTTTCGGTCTGATACTCAACGTGGGCGATGGCGATGGTGATTCCGCGGTCTTTTTCCTCCGGGGCCTTATCGATCTGGTCGAAAGCGATACTCTCAGCGAGCCCTTTTTTAGATAAAACTTCGGTAATGGCCGCTGTGAGTGTGGTTTTCCCGTGGTCTACGTGCCCAATGGTTCCAATATTGACATGTGGTTTGTCTCTCACAAATTTTTCTTTAGCCATACCAGATCACTCCATTTTTTTGTCCATTCATTGTTATTTGTATAGGTATTAGATTCATACCGAAACCTCACTAGAAGTTCCCTTCGATTTCGCGATCAACTCCTCCGCGATGCTGGACGGAACCACGTCGTATTTCAAAAACTCCATACTGTAATTGGCCCGGCCCTGAGTCGCCGACCTTAAATCCGTGGAATAACCGAACATCCCCGCGAGCGGGACTTCCGCCTTGACCACTTTGGCTCCCGCCCGGTCACTCAATTCTTTCACTTTGCCGCGCTTGGAATTCAGGTTACCGATCACGTCGCCCATGAATTCTTCCGGCGTCATCACTTCCACATCCATCACCGGCTCGAGAAGAACGGGGGTCGCCTTGCGGCCGGCTTCCTGAAAGGCGATGGACGCACAAATCTTAAATGCCATTTCCGAGGAATCGACTTCATGATAGGAACCGTCCTGCAGCGTCACCCGGACATCCACCACGGAGAATCCGCACAGGATTCCGCGGCCCATGGCTTCTTCAATTCCCTTCTGCACCGCCGGAATATATTCCTTGGGAATGGAACCGCCGACGATTTTGTTGACGAACTCAAACCCACTGCCGGGCTCGCGGGGTTCCACCAGAATCACCACATGGCCGAACTGTCCCCGGCCGCCGCTCTGCTTGACGTACCGGTACTCGTGCTCCACGGCCTTGGTGATGGTTTCCCGGAAGGCCACCTGCGGTTTCGACACGTTGACGTCCAGCGAAAACTCCCGCCGCATGCGGTCCACCAGAATTTCCAGATGCAGCTCCCCCATACCGGAAATGATGGTTTGATTGGTTTCGGAATCGATTTTGACTTCGAAGGTGGGATCTTCCTGCTGAAGCTTGATGAGGCAATCGGAAAGCTTGTCCTGTTCCTGTTTGGTTTTGGGTTCGATGGCCACCGAGATCACCGGTTGCGGGAAGGAGATGGCTTCCAGAACCACCGGGCTATCTTCATCGCAAAGCGTATCCCCGGTAAAAGTCTTTTTAAACCCAATGGCCGCGGCGATATCCCCGGCGGCGACGGATTTAACCTCCTCCCGTTTGTTGGAATGCATACGCAGAATACGCCCGACACGCTCCCGCACATTCTTGGTGGAATTATAAATATAGGAACCGCTTTTCAATTCACCCGAGTAAATCCGGAAATACGCCAACTGCCCGACGAACGGATCGGTCATGATTTTAAACGCCAGGGCGGAGACCGGTTCGCCGTTATCAGCGTTTCGCGCGATGGCCTCCTGGTTATTGGGGTTGACGCCTTCGATAGCGGGAACATCCAGGGGGGAGGGCAGGTAATCCGGAACCGCGTCCAGCAGTTGCTGGACCCCTTTATTCTTAAAAGCGGCGCCGCACAGCACCGGGGTAAACTTCAACTCCAGGGCGCCCTTGCGAATCGCGGCCTTCAGATCGGCCTCGGCAACCTCTTCGCCGCCCAGGTATTTTTCCATGATATTTTCATCGACATCAGACACCGCTTCCATCAGCTTTTCCCGGTACTCATCCGCCAGCGTGGCCATATCCCCGGGAATCTCCAGCTCTTCGAAGAGTTCCCCTTTGGGATTGTTTTTTTCCGGATAGACGTAAGCCACCATTTTAACCAGATCCACCATTCCCGAAAATTCGCTTTCCGCCCCAATGGGCAACTGCAGAGGAACCGGGTTGGCGCTCAACCGGTCACGCATCTGCTCGACACAACCGAGAAAGTTGGCTCCAGAGCGGTCCATCTTGTTGACGAACCCGATCCGGGGAACGTGGTATTTGGTCGCCTGCCGCCAAACCGTTTCCGACTGGGGTTCCACCCCGCCCACCGCGCAGAACACACCGATGGCGCCATCCAGCACCCGCAGGGAACGCTCCACTTCGGCGGTAAAATCCACATGACCGGGGGTATCGATAATATTGATCTGATGATCCCTCCAGAAACAGGTGGTGGCGGCGGAGGTGATCGTGATTCCCCGTTCCTGCTCCTGCTCCATCCAGTCCATGGTGGCGTTGCCATCATGCACTTCACCGATCTTGTGGCTCTTGCCGGTGTAATACAGCACCCGTTCCGTGGTGGTGGTTTTTCCGGCATCGATATGCGCGATGATTCCGATATTTCTTATTTTTTCAAGTTTGACTTTTTTACTCATAATTCCCTGGACCAAAAATTACCAGCGATAATGCGCAAACGCCTTATTGGCCTCGGCCATGCGGTGCACGTCTTCTTTTTTACGAACAGCCCCCCCGGTATTGTTATAGGCGTCCAGCAACTCACTGGTCAACTTATCCGCCATGGATTTACCCGCCCGCGCTTTGGAATTCAAAATCAGCCAGCGGATGCTCAACGCCAACCTGCGATTGCGGCTGACTTCCACGGGCACCTGGTACGTGGCGCCACCCACCCGGCGCGACCGGACTTCGAGCACCGGCGCGGCGTTTTCGATCGCCTTCTTGAACACATCCAGCGGTTGCTCACCGGGCACTTTTTCGCCGATGTTATCCAGGGCGGTATAGGTCACCCGCTCCGCCAGGCTTTTTTTGCCGCGCTTCAACAGATTGTTAATGAAGCGGGCGACCAGAATATCGTTGAACTTGGGATCCGGTAAAATCTCCCGCTTTTCCGCTTCGCGTCTTCGTGCCATATAATCCTACAATCCTCCAACTAACTCTTTTTAGGCTTCTTGGCGCCATATTTGGAACGCGCCTGCTGCCGGTTATCCACGCCCAGGGTATCCAGGCTTCCCCGCACCACATGGTAGCGGACACCGGGCAAATCCTTGACCCGGCCCCCGCGGATCAACACAATCGAATGCTCCTGCAAATTATGTCCCACCCCGGGGATGTAAGTGGTCACTTCCATCCCGTTGGTCAGGCGAACGCGGGCCACCTTGCGCAAAGCCGAGTTCGGCTTTTTGGGGGTGGACGTGTACACCCGGACGCAAACACCCCGCTTCTGGGGGCAGCGCTTCAAAGCCGGGCTGGCTGTTTTCACTTCCGGGCTTTTTCTGCCCATTTTGACAAGCTGATTTATGGTCGGCAAAATATACCTCTCTACCCTGGGACCACCCACCAAATACGGGGATCCCTACTATCAAAAGCTATTGATTTCGTTGGCGTTATTTAGATAGCGCTTCCGATTCGCAGAAAGCTTTGGATTTTATCACTCTACCGGCCGGAGTCAAGCGTAATTTTCGAATTTATTCGACGGGCGTTACGGCCGTTTCCTCCGGTTTTTCCTCTTCTTCCGCTCCTTCGATTTCCGGTTCCTCGATGCGGATGCCGGTGTACGCCTGACAGCCGGTACCCGCCGGGATCAACCGGCCCATAATCACGTTCTCTTTCAATCCGACCAGCCGGTCCTCTTTTCCGCTGACCGCCACTTCGGTCAACACCCGGGTGGTCTCCTGGAAGGAGGCCGAGGAGATAAAGCTCTCGGTGCTGAGTGAGGATTTGGTAATTCCCAGCAATACCGGCATTCCCTGAGCCGGTTTGCCTTTATCCTTGATCACTTCCTGATTTTTAACATTGAAAACTTTTTTCGTGATTTGTTCTCCTATCAGAAGGTCCGTATCGCCGGGATCCTCGACCTGCAGATGCCGGAGCATTTGCCGCACGATGATTTCGATGTGCTTGTCGTTGATGGTAACGCCTTGCAGACGATACACTTCCTGAACTTCATTCACGAGATATTTCTGCAGTTCATTTTCACCCAGAATGCGGAGGATATCGTGCGGATTGGAGGCGCCATCCATCAAGGGCTCCCCGGCCACCACATCATCCCCCTCATGAACATTGATATGCTTTCCGTGAGGAATGAGATATTCCCGCTCCTCGCCGCCTTCACTCACCACAACCACTTTGCGCATTCCCTTGACGAACCCGCCGAATTTCACTTTACCGTCGATTTCGGTAATGGTGGCCTGCTCGTGCGGTTTGCGCGCTTCGAACAGTTCCGCCACGCGCGGCAGGCCGCCGGTAATATCCTTGGTCTTGGCCGTTTCCCGCGGAATTTTTACAATCACGTCGCCGGCGTTGACCCGGTCGTGCTCGTTGACGTTGATGAGCGCGCCGGCGGGAAGGAGGTAGCGCCGCAGGGTTTCCTCATTGTCATCCTTGATCGAAATGCGCGGCTGTTTCTTCTCATCCCGGTGGCTGATGATGACCTTGGAGGATAATCCGGTGGTTTCGTCGAAATCCTCCTTCATCGTGACGCCTTCCACCACGTCGCCAAAGGCGATGGTTCCGGCTTCTTCGGTCAGGATGGAATTGGTATAAGGATCCCATTCCACCAGGGTCTGGTGAGGTTGAACTTCCTGACCGTCGGCCACTTTGAGCTTGGCGGCATAAACGATGGAGTATTTTTCCTTTTCGCGGCCATGCTCGTCCTGAATGGCCAGGTACCCGTTGCGGTTCATAACGATGATTTCGCCCTGCTGGCTTTTGATGGTGCGCAGACCGGTATATTTGACGATCCCGCCCTTTTTGGTGCTGAGGGTGGTTTGCTCCACCGCCCGGCTGACGGTTCCGCCGATATGGAAAGTACGCATGGTCAACTGCGTGCCCGGCTCACCAATGGATTGCGCGGCGATCACACCGACCGGCTCGCCGATCTCCACCCAGTCGTTGGTCGCCAGATTCCGGCCATAGCACTTCACGCACAATCCCTGGTGGGATTCGCAGGTGAGGTTGGACCGGATCCGGACTTTTTCGATTCCCGCGTTTTCGATAATTTCGATCCCTTCTTCATCGATCATCTCGTTGGCTTTGATCAACACGTTGCCGGTAAAAGGATCAACGATGTCTTCCAGCGTGGTACGGCCCAGAATCCGCTCGGACAACGGCTGGATGATTTCACCGGCTTCCACGAGGGAAAAGACATCGATCCCGCGCAACGTTCCGCAATCCTCTTCCAGAATAATAATATCCTGGGCGACATCGACCAGGCGCCGGGTCAGGTAACCGGAGTTGGCGGTTTTCAGGGCGGTGTCCGCCAAACCTTTGCGGGCTCCGTGGGTGGAAATGAAATACTGGATCACCGACAACCCTTCGCGGAAGTTCGCGGTAATGGGGGTTTCAATAATTTCTCCCGACGGCTTGGCCATCAGACCCCGCATCCCCGCCAACTGGCGCAACTGCTGGGAACTGCCGCGCGCGCCGGAATCCGCCATGATGAAAATGGAATTGAAATCCTGATCGTCTTCACCGTTCACGATCCGTTCATCGGCGGTTTCCAGTTCCCGGAACATTTCCTCGGAAACCCTTTCGGTCACATGCGCCCAGATATCGATCACCTTGTTGTAGCGTTCCCCATTGGTGATCAGACCGTCCTGATACTGCTTGTAAACTTTCAGGACATCATCACCGGCCTTCGTGACCAGGTGTTCCTTCTGCTCGGGAATCCGCATGTGGTCGATGGAAATCGACAGACCCGCTTCGGTGGCGTACTTGAAACCCAGTTCCTTGACAAAATCCAGCAGGGCGACGGTTTTCTCCCGCCCGACCACTTTGAAGGAGGTCCCGATAAGTTCGGACAGGGATTTTTTATTCATTTCCTGGTTCACCAGCGAGAACGGCAGTTCTTTCGGCAGACCTTCGCCCATGATCACACGGCCCGTGGTGGTCACTTCCAGCCGGCCACCCATTTGGACCATAATGCGGGCCTGCAGATCCAGCTCGTCATGGTCGAAGGCCATGCGGACCTCATCGGGTCCGGAAAACACACGGCCCTCGCCCAGGCATCCGCCGCGAATCTTGGTCATGTAATAACAGCCGAGAACGATGTCCTGACTGGGCACCGCGATGGGACGTCCGTTGGCGGGCGACAACACATTATTGGGCGCCATCATGAGAAGCTTGGCTTCCACCTGCGCTTCCATGGACAACGGCACATGAACCGCCATCTGGTCGCCGTCGAAATCGGCGTTGAAAGCGGTACACACCAGCGGATGAATACGAATGGCTTTGCCTTCGATCAGAATCGGCTCGAACGCCTGAATCCCCAGCCGGTGCAGGGTCGGGGCGCGGTTCAGCAATACCGGGTGCTTCTGGATGACTTCTTCCAGCACTTCCCACACTTCCGACCGTTCCTGTTCCACCATCTTTTTGGCGGTTTTAATGGTGGCGGCGTATCCTTTTTGTTCCAGCCGGTTGAAGATGAACGGTTTGAACAGCTCCAGCGCCATTTTCTTGGGAAGACCGCATTGATGCAGTTTCAGCTCGGGCCCCACCACGATGACGGACCGGCCGGAGTAATCGACGCGTTTGCCGAGCAGGTTCTGGCGAAACCGCCCCTGTTTGCCTTTCAGCATATCGCTCAGGGATTTCAACGGACGCTTGTTGGTTCCGCGCAGGGTGCGGCCGCGCCGGCCGTTGTCGAATAACGCCGACACGGCTTCCTGCAACATGCGTTTTTCGTTGCGGATGATGATCTGCGGCGCCTTCAGTTCCTGCAATCGTTTTAACCGGTTGTTGCGGTTGATCACCCGGCGATACAGATCGTTGAGATCGGAAGTGGCGAATCGTCCGCCGTCGAGCGGCACCAGAGGCCGCAATTCCGGGGGAATCACCGGCACGACCTGCAGAATCATCCACTCGGGCTTATTGCCGGATTTGCGGAACGCTTCCACAATCTTCAATCGTTTCGAAAGTTTTCGCTTGTTCAAAACCGAGGTGGTTTTGACCAAATCCTCTTTCAATTGCGCGGCGACCGCATCGAGATCGAGGTTTTTCAGCAGTTCCATCACCGCTTCGGAACCGACCATGGTTTTCAGGCCGTGGGGAAATTCGATTTCCGCTTCGCGGTATTCCGCTTCCGTCAGCAGTTGGCCGAGTTTGAAGTCGGATTCGCCGGGGTCCACGACCACGTAGTTTTCAAAATAAATGATGCGCTCCAGCTCTTTCAGGCTGAGGTCGAGGATATGTCCGATCCGGCTGGGGAGGCCTTTGAAGAACCAGATGTGCGCCACCGGACTGGCCAGCTCGATATGGCCCATGCGCTCGCGCCGCACTTTGGACAGAATCACTTCTACACCGCATTTTTCACAAATGACGCCCCGGTGCTTCATGCGTTTGTATTTGCCGCAATTGCATTCCCAATCCTTGACCGGCCCGAAAATTTTGGCGCAGAACAGACCGTCCCGCTCCGGCTTGAAGGTCCGGTAATTGATGGTTTCGGGCTTTTTGACTTCGCCGTAGGACCAGGACCGGATTTTTTCCGGGGAGGCGAGCCGGATGCGTATGGCATCAAACATAATCGGATTTTTGGGTTTCTCAAAAAAATTCAGGCTATCCACAAGCGTGGTCTCCTAAAATAAAGTTTAATGATCACAGACCCAATCAATATGAGCTGCCGCCGGGTTTCTTAACCCTCTTTGGCGGTTTCAATCAATTCCACATCGATGGCCAGGCTTTGCAGTTCCTTGACCAGAACGTTAAAGGATTCCGGCAGACTGGGCGCGAGATTGGTATCCCCTTTGACGATGGCCTCGTACATTCTTTTCCGGCCTTCGACATCGTCGGATTTAACCGTCAGCATTTCCTGCAGGGTGTAAGCGGCGCCGTACGCTTCCAGGGCCCATACTTCCATTTCACCCAACCGCTGGCCTCCAAACTGGGCCTTACCTCCCAACGGCTGCTGGGTGACCAGGGAGTACGGTCCGGTCGAGCGGGCGTGAATCTTGTCGTCCACCAGATGATGCAGTTTCAGCATATAGATGTAACCAATCATCACCTGCTGATGAAAGGGAAGACCGGACCGCCCGTCGAACAAGCGCACCTCACCGGTGGGTGAACACTCACTCTCGGCCAGCAGGCGGCGAACGTCTTCCTCGCTGGCGCCGTCAAACACGGGAGTGGCCATGTACTTGCCAAGCGCCCGGGCCGCCATCCCCAGATTGGTTTCCAGGATTTGTCCCACGTTCATCCGGGAGGGAACCCCCAGCGGATTCAGAATCAGTTCAATCGGCCGGCCTTCCTCGGTGTAGGGCATATCTTCTTCCGGAACAATTTTAGAAACCACACCCTTGTTCCCGTGCCGTCCGGCCATTTTGTCGCCCACCTGCAGTTTGCGTTTCATGGCGACAAACACCTTGACCAGTTTGATGACTCCGGGCGCCAGATCATCGCCTTTTTTCAGCTTGGCGACCTTGTCATTCATCATGGTCTTGAGAATATGAACCTGATCCTTGCCGCTGTCTTCAATTTCCTGAAGCCGGGCGGGGTCCACATCCTGCGCCGGTATTTTGGCCAGGTCTTTGGATGCCATCTTATCCAGGACCTCGGCATCCAGCTTGTCTCCCTTTTTGAACGACTTGCGGCCGATGGTAACGCTTTTGCCGACGGTTTTTCCTTTCAGCATACCCATCAACCGGTTTTCGGTTTCGGACTTGACGATTTGAATTTCATCGCCAAAATCCTTTTCGATTTTGGAAATCTCTTCCTCTTCGATGGAAAGCGTCCGGGAATCCTTATCCACGCCCTTGCGGGAGAAGACTTTGACATCGATCACAATGCCCTGAATTCCGGGCGGCACGCGCAGGGACGTGTCGCGAACGTCTCCGGCTTTTTCGCCGAAAATCGCTTTCAGCAGTTTTTCTTCCGGGCTCAGCTGGGTTTCCCCTTTCGGGGTGATCTTGCCCACCAGAATATCATTGGGCTTGACGCTGGCCCCGATGCGGATAATCCCGCTGTCATCGAGATTTTTAAGAGCCTCTTCGCCCACATTGGAAATATCCCGGGTGATTTCTTCCTTGCCCTGCTTGGTATCGCGGGCTTCCACCTCGAATTCCTCAATATGGATGGAGGTAAAGATATCCTCTTTGACCACTTTTTCGCTGATGACGATGGCGTCTTCAAAGTTGTAGCCTTCCCAGGGCATGAACGCCACCAGCACATTGCGGCCCAAAGCCAGTTCGCCGTTTTCCGTCGAGGGACCGTCGGCGATCACCTGGCCTTTTTTAATTTTCTCACCGGTGGTCACCAGTGGCCGCTGGTTGATGCAGGTATTCTGATTCGACCGCTGGTATTTGGACAGGGTATAGATGTCCACGCTGGAATCCACCCCCCGGTTTTTCCGCCGCCCTTTTTCAGTGGAGCGGACCACGATACGGGAGGCGTCGGCACTGATCACCTGGCCGTCCCTTTCAGCGACGATCACCGCGCCGGAATCGCGTGCGACGATGCCTTCCATTCCGGTACCGACCAGAGGCGCTTCGGCCCGCAACAGGGGCACCGCCTGACGCTGCATGTTGGAACCCATCAGCGCCCGGTTGGNNTCAACTGTTTGGGGGAAACATCCATCAGGTTGACCTTGTCTCTCGGCGAGAGAATGAAATCCCCGCCCTGGCGGGCATCGACGATCTCGGCCACGAATTTATTTTTGTTGTCGAGATCGGCATTGGCCTGGGCGATGATGTAATCGTCTTCCACCATGGCGTTGTGGAATTCCACCGAATCGCTGGCCTGCCCGCTGGTGACCTTGCGGTACGGGGTTTCAATAAACCCGTAATCGTTCACCCGCGCGTAAGTACTCAGCGACGCGATCAATCCGATGTTGGGACCTTCCGGAGTTTCAATCGGGCAAATCCGGCCGTAGTGGGTGGGATGCACATCCCTCACCTCGAAACCGGCCCTTTCACGCGTCAATCCGCCCGGCCCCAATGCGCTCAAACGCCGTTTATGGGTCACCTCCGACAGGGGATTGGTTTGATCCATGAACTGGGACAACTGACTGCTTCCGAAAAACTCCTTGATCGCGGCGATCACCGGCTTGGAGTTGATCAGGTCGTGCGGCATGGAGACTTCCAGGTCCTGAATGGACATGCGCTCGATGATGGCGCGTTCCATCCGCACCAGCCCGACCCGGAACTGATTTTCCAGAGACTCGCCGACCGCCCGGACCCGCCGGTTGCCCAGATGATCGATATCGTCGATCGCTCCGACCCCGTTGCGCAAATCCACAATGTACCTGACCACGGCAATCACATCTTCAACGGTTAACAACCGGTTGTCTTCCGGGATCTCCAAACCGAATTTCTGGTTCATCTTGATCCGGCCAACCACCGACAGGTTGTAGCGCTTGGGATTGAAGAACAGATTCACAAACAGGGTCTTGGCGATTTCCGAAGTGGGGGGATCGCCCGGGCGCAGGCGTTTGTAAATTTCCCGAATGGCCTCGTCCTGGGTTTTAATTTTCGCCAGAGCCATGGTGTCCCGGATGGTGGTGTCCGGGCTTTCTTCATCAATATGAAGAATCCCGAATTCCGAGATACGGTTCGCCGCTATTTTTTCAAATACCTCGCCGGTGACTTCTTCATTGGCCTCGACGACCACCTCACCGGTTTCGCTGTCGATCAAGTCCGTGGCCAGAATAGTTCCGATCAGGGTTTCCGGATCGATCTCCACCTTGGGAGACCGTCCCATGCGGCCCAGCTTCCGGACATGAGTGATGGCGACCTTTTTACCGGCCTTAACCACCACTTCGTCGGTCTTCGAATCCACCACATCTTCCAGCACTTTGATTCCGACCAGCAAACCCTTTGCGCCCATGCTGAACCGGCCATCGCGGGTACAGGAAACTTTCTCCACCGGGTAAAAGATGGACAATATTTCCTGCTGGCTCAACCCAAAGGCGCTGAGCAGAATAGTGGCGGGCATTTTTCGCCGCCGGTCGATTTTGACATGCAGGATATCCTTGATGTCGAATTCGAAATCCAGCCAGGAACCCCGGTCGGGAATGACACGGGCGGAATACAGCAGTTTGCCGCTCACGTGCGACTTTCCTTTGTCGTGGGCGAAAAACGCGCCGGGGGAACGGTGCATCTGGCTGACGATCACCCGCTCCACGCCATTGATCATGAAGGTACCGGTGGGGCTCATGACCGGCATTTCCCCGAGAAAGATTTTCTGTTCCTTGACTTCGCGGACGGAGTTGATGGTGACTTCCGGAATTTTCTCCTTGGTCAGGAGTTCCACGATTTTGGCGTCAATCAGAGTCCTGGCGGGAATGACGACTTTCCCGCTTTGGGG
>JABAHS010130456.1_pt3 | contig 13325 bp, 18 predicted proteins | sample 7062111 | NCBI WGS metagenome assembly JABAHS01 (sample SAMN14534600, study PRJNA622989) | marine sediment metagenome | biome: marine biome [ENVO:00000428]; feature: marine pelagic biome [ENVO:01000023]; material: deep marine sediment [ENVO:00002113]; isolation source: pool of 4 deep marine... | reverse complement strand
CCCGTGATCGTGGTATGGTTTGAATACCACAAGCGAATACCATCCCCGTTGTTGGTGATGGTGTTCCCCGTGATCGTGGTATTGCTTGATCCATTAAGAAGAATGGCCGCATCATACCACTTGTTTGCATGGTGTTTGATGGTAAAGCCGTTGATCGTGATGTTGCTGGTGGTCACCTCGATACCCGTAGTATTTCCTGTGCCGTAGATGATGGTTGTTGAAGCGTTGGTCGTGGCGGTGAGGCTGACGTGTGCGGTGTTCATCTGGAGGGGAAAGGATTCAATCGTGCGATTGTAGGTGCCTGGCTGGACCTTGATCGTGTCGTACGTACTCGGGGAAGTCAAGTTGTTGAGCACGTAGGTAATGTTACCCGCTGGATTGACGTCACTCGTCCCGTTGCCGTTCCCCCCCGCCTCCACCCAATACGTGACGGAAGCATCGGAAGTGAGAGTGGTAGTACTACTGTCTTTTTGGTGGTTCTCGTGAAGAAATGTTCGTATCTTGTGCTGGTGGGTTCGTGGTGCGGTTGATGGGTGGTGGACATGGTGGTATTCGTGGTCGATAATCCACCTCCCATAGGTAAACCTGGTTTCACCGTGAAGATAGTGATGTTTGTGATGTTCGTGGTGGTAGGGCCGTGTTTCATGTGGGGGGGATCGATGCGGGGGGATCCATTCGGTGTGCTGTTTGATGCCCTGCAGCGTTGACGGGGTGCCCTTGTTTTTGGGGAGATGCGTTAGCTGGTTTTTCTGTGGGGTTGGTGGTATGTGGCGTGTTAGTGTGGTAACAAGTGGTTGGAAGAGTGAGAGGTATATGAGACCGAGTGCAAGGATGCTTCCTAGCTGCATGCGTTCCGGGTGCATATTGCTCTTCACAGGATGTAGGTATTTTGTTTTAAAAAGGTGAGGTTCTCTAGGGGAGGTGCTAGAGAAAAAAGAGAAAAACCAAGAGAGAATCGAGGGAGCACGGTGCAATATGGAATCTTTATGACGAATACGAAGACGTAGGAGACGATACGAGATAGGTAGGGACGGACGCAGTTCATCTATATAGAAACGATAAGCAGGATGAAGACGAAAGCTGAGGAGTTCAGCGACGTGCATGGGAAGCACTCATTCACGGTGGTAGTGGTAAAGGCACTCGGAGAAGAGCCGAACAATGAGCTGAAGGAGAAAGCCGAACGAGAAGCGGAAGAAGCTGAGACACGGGGGGAGGAGTTCCCCAAGTGAGCAGAATCCCCGAACGTCCTCCAGAAGAAAGATTTGAGGCCGAAGGAATTGAAGAGGAAGCAGTTACGGAGTTGGAAGGTGAAGAGGAAGAGTTGGGAGAACCGCACAGAGCATCCATTCAGCTTTTGAGGGAGAAGGGGGCGGTGAGCGGGGAGGATGCCATCACAGTGGGAGAGTATGACGAGGGTTTGGATGTTTCTAGGGCAATTGGTTGGAGGGTACGGGATTACCTGGAGGAGAAAGGCTTCATCAGGCAGGAGAAATCGGGAAGGGTTCGCAAGATATGGCTTACTCTAAAGGGTGTGCGTGTGGACATTGATGCATGAAGGCGAGGCATGTTCATGTTCCCTCTTCTTTAAGCTAAAACTACCACGGTATACTCAAGTCCGCAAACCATATGTTTCAATGTGTTTCACGATATGTTTCATCTGAGGGTAAATATGTTTCACAAGAGAAGGGATATGTTTCACGATATATCTCAAGTGACCAAGATATGTTTCATCAGAGGATGAAAACGTTTCATCCTGAAGGGAAAATGTTTCAGATACGTTTCAGTCTAGGGTTTCTTATGGCTCTTACCTATAGGGAAGTTCAATGGTAAACCATATTCATTATCTTTCGAGTTTCCCTCCGTCCTTCACTTCTTTTTAGAGATACGTCTCTTCGGGCACTTTTTGTGACCCCTTAAATTTATCCTGTACTACAGGGGTGAGGGACAGAGAACGAACTATGATGATGCCTCTTGGAGTAGATCACATCTGCCCCTCGGAGTCGATCAAAAATGAATGGAGGACAAACGGTTCAAACACTAAAGCATGTCCTTTCAATTGCCGCAATAGGTACGCTCCTGCTCGCTAACCTTCTCATCCTTCCAATACAAGCAGGGACACTAGAAACGAGCCCTCAGAGGGGGAGTCTAACGTATAAAGGGAGAACTCGAGGAAGACACAGCACCACCTTCTTCTCCTGGAAAGACACAGCAGTATCGTCCTATCCTCTTTCTACAGAAGAGTTCTCAACGATGAGCACAAGTTCAAACGATGACTCCAATAACATGGAAGTCGGTATCGAGTGGATAAATCTCTATCCTCCAGATGATGATACTTGGGGTGATCTAGAGTACTGCGATGACGATGCAGAAGGTTTTTATGATCTGCTTGGTGCCAATGGTTGGACACAGAGTGATGTTAATTATGGAAATGATGATGCGTGGGAAAAAGACTTCGAGAAAGCTTCCGTTGGCGGTTGGGACAGCACCTACATTGATAATGTAGATTTTGCCTATTTTGCAGGCCATGGAGATATAGGATTTTTAAAGTTCTCAACAGATCATGATGGAGATGGAAGCCATGAGACAGAAGTACACTATTCAGAGACGAAATGGGGTGATGGGGATCTCGAATGGATAGCTTTAAGCTCCTGTCGCACGTTACATCCCTCTGTAAAGGAGGAATGGATCGCTCATGCATGTGCGGGAGGGCACCTACATGCCATCGTGGGATTCAAAACAAATATGCCAGATACAGCAGATCTTGGAGAAACGTTCGCGTGGCATCTCCTAGATGGGAAAGGTATCAAAGATGCGTGGAAGACGGCAACAAAAGAAGAATTTGGGTCTGCTGTAGAGGCGGCGATCATCTACGCTGTAGTCTACAGTACTGTTGGTTCGCCCATAAACTATGCCCAAGAGACACTTCCTAATGAAGGGAATTACCTATCTGATCCAAGTTACTATGCACAGTACTACATGTTCTCTTCACCCGTCTACTATTATGATAGTTGGAGTTGCTGAAAAGAGCATCTCCGCTCTTTTTTTCTTTTTATTCAACTCTCTTCAGGTTATCTGAAGAAAGAAACTCTTAATCCCACATAGGCGGGAGAGGTGTTGTTTGTTCTTGTGTGAAAGCTCGTATGCAGGTCGAGCTGCAGGCCAAAATCATCGTATATTATTCGCAAATTCTTGTAAGAAACGAAGTCTGACTGTGCCCCAAACCTCATTCTGCACAACCCTTTAAAAATGGAAAAATCTGGAAGCTCTTTTCCTATCATTTTCTTTTTTCATTATGGTAATCTTCGTGATGTAAAGCACTGAGACTCAAATAGCTACCATAGGTCCAAAAAGAGGATAGAAAAATATCTTTACCAAGATAAAAGGATTTTCCTGCGATCCCTTCTTTAATGAGACCAAATGAAAGCCCTAATAGCATCAAACTACCATATTTCTGCCCTCATCTAATCCAAAGCTCTCGAATGAGTAAGGTGCCACTACCACATAGCGTCCAGAAAACCAAAAAGAAAAGAGGATCAAAGAAGTCAAGAGGCAGAGTGGACCCCGTAATGATCTCTCCTATGAAGGGAGAGAGATGTATGCCCCTAGGACTCAGATTCTTAGCGGCAAGATCGGTAGCTACCGATCCTCTCTGTTTCTCGTGAGTGTAACAGAGGAATTCTACAAACCGAGGATGTTGATCAATTCTTCAAGTCCTTCGCCTGTTTTCGCAGAAGTTGGCACCACTTGTAGCTTGGGATTCGCCTTCTCTGCTCCTTCAAGCATCTCATCGAGAGTAACGTCTAATGCGGGTAGTAAGTCAATTTTACTTATCACGATGAGATCAGAGTTCAAAAATGCGGTCGGATATTTTTCGAACTTCTCTTTCCCCTCATTGGGATCGATAAGCACGACACGTTTATCTGACCCTATTTTCAATTGAAAGGGGCAAATGAGGTTGCCAACGTTCTCAACTATGATCAGGTCAGTGTTTTCATCGGGATTGAGCTTTTTAAGTGCATCGCGGAAATGGAACCCTTGGAGATGACACATACCGCCCGTGTTTATCTGGATTGCAGGTACATCCAATTTGCTGATGAGTTCTGCGTCGTGTTGACCCGCGATATCCCCTCCAATGTACGCTAAATTATACTCATCCTTCAATTTTTTTACAAGTACGTTGATCAACCATGTTTTGCCACTCCCTGGACCACCAAGAAACTCTATCGCCTTTATTCCATGGTTTTTGAGGAAGTTCTTGTTTTCTTTCACGATTTCTTCGTTTTTTTCTAGTACTTTACGTTTTGTTTTTACGACTTCGACCTTACTCATTTTCATTACCAGTTTTAGCAACTCACTGTCCTGCTACTTTTTTAAATTTTATTTCCCAACATTCAAAAGTTAAGCACATAGCTTTGTATAAAGTAATGTTGGCGGTTTCCTAATAAATCCTGTATCTTTTCCGAAACGAGAAACGGGAAGGAGATAGTCCAACAATTTTTGCTGGGAAAACGAAGGATTTGAGTAGAACTTAAAAGTTCCGCTTGCCTATCAAACTAAAACTATTAAGTGGAAAAAATGAAGAAAAAAGAACTTGAAGGTAAATTTGTCCTCCCTGGAGAAAAGATCACTGAAAAATCAGATTTCCAAGCAGATAAAGGATCATTTGTAAGTGAAGATGCCATTTACGCTGCGGTACCTGGTCGAATTAAAATACAGGGTAAGAAGCTTGAGGTCAGGGGGCTTGAAGAGAAGGGGACGCTCCCTCCTCAAGAAGGAGAATTTGTGATTGGGAGGGTCTATTCCGTTAGAAGGGTCCATGCTAGTATGAAGCTTCTCTACTTCTTTCGGGATGAAAAGCTTTTCCCGCTTGAACGAAGACTCTCGGGCTCGATTTACATCGGGGATGTGGGACCTTACGTCGACGAAATGACCGATGCCATACGGAGGGGGGATATTGTCCTCGGGAAGGTCACCATCGCCCGTCGATCTCCACTTTCGATCTCCTTTGGAGGACGAAGGGAACTCGGTTGTGTTGCTGCACGGTGCAAAGAGTGCGGTCAAGAGTTAGTTAAAAAAGGAAAGAAGTTATACTGTACGGAATGCGAAGAGTATAGAAAACGGAAGACCTCTTCTCTGTACGATTTTGAAACCTTTGATTCTCTCGCTCGCTTTTTGGAAGAAGAGGAAGGGTAAAAACATGGATAAACCGAAGAAGTCTTCTGATAGGACCAATGATTTGCCTTATAATAGACTTGCATTAATCCGTCTAGGGGTGTTTCCACCTGACGTCACACCAAGAGATATCCGAGGCACTTTCATTTGGAAATTTTGGGACGTTTTTCGAGACTACTGTCGTTTTGCGAAGATCAATGAGAAGAAGAAACAGTTCAAAATACGTTGTAAGGAAGTACAGCGGGAATGCAAGTTTTCAGTTTGCCCTATCCTTAGTAAGACTATTAAAGGATATAACTCCTCCTAGCATGCGTGGTGATAGGTTCGCCCCTCCGTGGGGAGCGGCCTCCTGAAAATTAAAAATATAATGTAATGAAAAAGTGGGTAACATGTCAGAATCTAAACGAGAACAAGTTATGCTTGCACTCCCTTCCTTAATTTTGGAAGTGCGACAACCAAGTGATTTACTGAAAAAAATTTTGCTGAGCGTCGTCTTAAGTTTGGGTATTGCCCTTCTATCTGTAGCCCCTCTCCTGGCATTAGAATTCCCAGCGGTCTCTCCTTTCCCTGAAAGTGAGTACGGTATGGGGCTTGGATCTCTTCTAACTCTCCTATTTTACCTTAGCTTGGTAATAGGGACCACGTTCCTCATTGTTTTCTTGCTAAAAATGGGAAAATTCAACGTGTTAAACATCATTCTAATTGGAACATTAAGCTTTGCTGCTGGAAGTATCGCATCTGTGTTCATCCCGGTCTGGAGTTCTTTTATAGTGAGCTTCATAGGTATAGAGCTCCCTTCCGTCTTTTGGTACAGCTTGTTGTGGGGGTCCTTTGGGATCTTCTTTCTCTTGTTTACCTTGTTAATGTTAAAACCGAAGTTTAGGCGTGCTAGGAACGGGGTAATGCTTTTGATTGGCGCATGGGTGGGAAGTTTTATGTCTCTCTTGGGTGAGCTTACTCCGCTCGTCCTGATGGGGGGATTCGCACTTTATGATGTTTTTTCCGTGTTTAAAGGTCCTTTGGGAGAAATGGTGAAAGAATTGCAGAAAGGAAGATCAGAAGGCGCAGAAAGAGAAGAAGCAGGTAACGATGGTGAAGAAATCATGCTCGGCCTCGGAGATATCGTTTTCTACGGGATTGCTGCCTCTTACGCCTATCGTCTATCGTTTATCGGATTTATTGCTGTGGTGTTCACTTTACTCGTAGGGTTATCACTCACTTTGTACTTTCTCGTAAAAGGCCTTAGAAAAGGTGACAGATCGGCTCTACCGGCCCTTCCTCTTCCGATATTCCTGTCTCTGGCCGTGATTATCGTTTTTAAGTTTCTCTTATGAAGGAACGTCCGCGGATGAGGAAGCGACAAATGTTAAAAAACACTTAAAAAATGAAATTAAACTACATGAAAGCTTGAACAGGGGAGCGACGTGGATTACCGGAAACTTTCTATTAGAATGATACTACTAATTGCGGGCATCATTTCACTCATTGTTGCTATTCAATTAACTATGTGGGATCGAGTTTTTGACCTCCTTAATGCTGGTGAAATTATCCCATATGAGAATGCGGGGGTACCGTAACTGTCGATCCCTTATACGGTAAAACTGAACAGCCCTTGAAAACGCACTGTTGATTGTTGTTGGCTGTTCAAAACTTAAAATTTTCAAGAAGAGAAAAATGAAGGAGAACAAGGAAGGGCAAAGCAGAGGGTTCGGAGAAAAAATACGGAGGAAGCGAATTTCCATTCCGAGATTCTTGATACAAACTGTGTCGTTCTTCCTCATTTTCGGTGGTCTATTTGGTATAGCTGCTACGCACTTAATTTTACCAATAATTGCTCCATTTGGAAACCCTTACACAACAGTTGGAGGAGCTTGGGCTTTTCTTGAGATTACTGTAACTGCAGGGCTATTTCCTGCCCTTGCAATTGCTTTTATTGTACTTTCCTCTCTTTTAGTGGGTAGACTGTTCTGCGCTTGGGTATGTCCGTTAGGGTTCATCTATGAGGTTGAGAGTTTCTTTGGAAGGAAGATGAACGTCTCGAAATATACTAACAAGGCACTGTACAAACTTTCCCTCGTGTTAGCTGGTCTTTTTCTCTTTATTGGTGTATCTATTGGATATCGGGAAGCAATAGGGAAGTCTATTCGAGAAACTTTTGGGAAAATGGCCCGAGAACCCTCTTCCATTATAGATCCTCTTTCTACAGTTTTTAGCATGCTTTTTTGGCTCTTTTATTTGGAAAAGTATCCGAGAGAGTTAGCTGATCTCGCTACTCTACCCGCAGTTTTTTGGTTTCGGGTGGCCTTCTTAATAATTTCCTTTATCCTGAGCTTCTATGTTACTCGGGGATACTGCCGCTATCTTTGCCCTTTAGGAGGGGTTATGGGGGTAGCATCCCAGTATGGATTTTTAACGGTTTACCGAGATCCTAGAAAGTGCGAGAAGGGATGCAGAGAGTGCGAGGAGGTCTGTCCAATGGGGATCAAACTCAGAGACTATGAGGGAAGAGTGGAGGATCCGCTCTGCATCCTCTGCGGTAGGTGTATTGAGGCGTGTCCAGAGGGTGCTTTTAGCTTGGATTTCCACTGAAGTTACGCTTGACCCTTGAGGAGTAAGATATAGATGTCCTGCATCCTAAATATATGAAATATGTAATCGCTAAGTTTTACTTGTAGGGCTTTTATTGAGGAAATTTCCATTTCTTGCCCTAGTGGTTTGATTTTTTCAAAAATGTCCTTTGCTAGTGCTCCAAATATGTCAGAATGCTTTTTTTGGTCGAGAGAGGAGTAAATTATCAATCCCTCCTTATCAATAACGAGAAATGCTTGGATTTCATCGTTCTCAGCTACTATTTTTTCAGCAATCCGTTTAANNTAACGTTTTCCTCTCGGATGTTCTATGATTTTACCTTTGCTACTTCCACTTTCACTCACGATAATGAGCCCTTCACTCTCTAAACTCATTAGTTTGTTGTTTAAAAGAGTTTGAGAAAAGTCACCGTACACATCTTCAAGGATCTCTCTTAATTTAGTTTCGTAAATTCGACCTTCTGTCTCTAAAATCTCTAGAATCACGATCTTTGAGGGTAGAACGCTTTTTTTCGAGTTAACCATTTCGACTCTCTCTAGAAAGTAATGGCAGGATGTCTTTCATATATTGTGTACCTATCCCTTTTAAGATCTTGAAAAGAAGTATGAACTACTTTTTTCTCCAGGGGGTTAAGAAATTTATTCGAAAGAGAGACATGTTTCTTCTTTTAGTAAGGTTTATTGTGAGGCAAAGACACCTTCGAAAAAGAAAATGAAAGAACGCATTAATGAGATAGCAAATAAGATCGAATAAATCGGCTGATCAATAGAGATCACTAGATTTGGTGACTGTAGGAAAAACAAAATTTTTTAATAGTTTTACTTTCCTCACGCTAAAATGGGGACTTCAATGGAGAAAAAGCGGGTTCATGTTTTTATCGATGGTCGCGTTCAAATGGTTGGCTTCAGAGCAAGTACAAGAAGAAAGGCGCATAGATTGGGCATAAACGGCTGGATAAAAAATTTGCAAGATGGTCGCGTTGAAGTCGTTGCAGAAGGAAATGAGAAACAAGTTGAAGAACTGATTGACTTCCTCCATCAAGGACCACCAGCTGCTAGGGTTGAAAATGTTCAAATTACCGACGAGAAATACCAAGGAGAGTTTGAAGATTTCAGGATACGATTCTAATGTTCTTGATAGAGTTTTCCCTTCATTGAATGGTGGCCCCAATTTGACCGAGACTGATGCCTCCATCGCCCGCAGGGATCCGTCTTGGCAGAAGTAGTTCTAGGTCCGAAGATCTGATGGCACGTTTGATTCCTCGTATCAACAAGGTGTTGACAGCACTCCCTCCAGAGGCGACAATACGGTTGGATCCATACGATTCAGCAACTTGCTTTGCAATTTTCCCTAACGCTCGACCGATCTCAATTTGTGCGGTAAACGCCAATGAACGTCGCTTTTTACCAAGGTTCTCTAGTAGGGATCTAAATAGTGGAGAGGTCTCTATTATGAATTTTCCATTACTTCTCGTTATTGGAATGTCTATCCCTTCAAGCCGTTTCCCAGTGTATCCAGCACTCTCCAATTTCATTGCTGCTTCACCTTCATAATTTCTGCTGAAGCAGATTCCAAGTAACGCTGAAATTGCATCAAGAGTTCTTCCCAGACTAGATGTTAGTATGTTTGGTGATTTTGATTGCTCCAGTACGACGTGTAATTCTTGCTCTCCATATTTTAATCCCTTTGTAAGCTTCCGTTCTCTTATAAGCTCTCTTATTTCGTTACGATCCATGATTCTTGAGAGAATTCCAACAAGCATACGAACGGGATATTTTGTGGCTCGATCTCCTCCTGGCATGGGTTGATACTGTAAGTGCCCTACCCTCTTCCATCCTTTATAATCTGATAGTAAAATTTCGCCCCCCCAAATATTTCCGTCTTTTCCGTACCCAACCCCATCTATCGCTATCCCTACTACCTTTTCTCCAAGAGGGACATTACGATCAATCATCGCTGACACGATGTGGGCGTAATGGTGCTGGACTAGCTTTAACTCGGCGTTAAACTTTTCTTTCCACTTTTCCGCTAGATGTCTACTCTGGTATTGGGGATGTAAGTCGGCTACTAACGCGGCGTTCGATGGTGAGATCTCATACGTTTCTATCAAAAACTTGATCGCCTCTTCGAAGAAGCGTAGCGTGCTGATGTTATACAAATCACCGATATACTGAGTGGGAATTGCCTTATCTTTTACTCCTACACTCCCTGTGTTTTTTAAGTCAGCACCAAATGCGATTTGCGGATGCTTAAGGGTCATTGGAAGATTGAACCAAGTAGGGGCAAACCCTCGACTTCTCCGTAACATCGTTACGTCATCATATGTTACTCTTAGCACAGAATCGTCCGTGCGGTTAAAGATTTCTCTATTATGGAGCAAGAAATAATCCACTTTCTTAGAGAGTTTCGAGATGGCACACGAGTTACCTTTACAGATCGGCTCTCCTCGTGGATTTCCACTGGTCATGATCAAGAAGTGGTCTTTAACACTCTTCAACAGTAGGTGATGGGTTCCTGTATACGCAAGCATGACACCAAGTGTACGTAAGCCAGGAGCGACATATTTTGATACAGAACTTCCCGTTTTTTCAGGGAGGAGAAGGATCGGACGTCTGGAAGAAGTAAGAATTTGCGCGTCTTCTGGCCTGATCTTAACAATTCTTCGTGCTGTTTCAAGGTTTAACGCCATTAAAGCAAAAGGCTTCTGAGGGCGTCTCTTTTTGTCCCTTAACCTTTGAACTACTTCATCATTTGTTGCCAAACTTGCTATGTGAAACCCTCCTATTCCTTTGATTCCTAAGATCTTACCTTGATTGATGAGGTTCGTAGCTTTTAGGATGGGATCTCCTTCAATGACATTTCCCTTTCGGTCTGTGAGCCATAAATTAGGTCCACACTCTGGACAAGAGATTCCTTGAATGTGTCCTCGACGGATATTGGTCCTATTCGTATATTCATCTCTACACTCCTCACAGAGGGGGAATTCTACCATTGACGTGTTTTCCCGATCATATGGTACCTTCTTAATAGCAGAAAATCGAGGTCCGCAATGGGCGCAGGAGTTGAAAGGATACTGATACCGTCGTAACGAGGGATCTTCGATTTCTTTCAGGCATTCCTCGCACACACCAAAATCTGGGGGGATCATAGAGAGGGAACTAACTTTCTCTTTGCTCCTAGCGATCTTAAATGAATCAAAATCTTCGCTCTCTATCTTTTTTGAGGAGAGGGAGTAAATCTCTGCAGCTCTAGGTTTTTGATTCTTCAGTCGTCTGATAAATTCCTTGATTTTCTGCTGTGGCCCTTCAAGGAGGATCTCCACTTCTTCTCCTGTATTTATTACTCGGCCTTTCAAATCTAAAGAATTAGCTAGTCGGAAAACGAAAGGTCGAAAGCCCACTCCTTGGACAATTCCAGATAAAGTCAGTTTCCTGGCTTCTTTCTCCTTTCGTAATTTTAGATCGTTCACTCTTCCACTCTATATTAAGTTATCCTTTCTCCTTTCGGGGCGGATCCACTAAAAAGTTTTTAGGAACATGAGAGAATAGATATTTGTGAATTTTATTTACCTATTACAAACCTCCTTTAAGATCAAAAACATAAGAGGACGCACACCTCCGTCCCGTGGTTAGATATAGGGAGATAGGCGAGAAGGAAAGGCAAGAATTCAGCGCTAATGAATCGAGATCCGATAAATAGAAGAAGGTACGTGAAAAGGTGAAAACAGGAGAGTGAGTATAGGAGATTCTATTTTGCCAATTCTATAACTCTTCTCGCCTCTTCAACAACTTCACTGGCATTCTGCTCAAGCCACCTTCGTGATTCTTGCGTTTTATCTTCGATCCATGTCACTAATGACTTTGAAATTATTCCTTCGTTACATAAACGCTCCAGATTTTTCCTATCTAATATTTTGACCTCACCCTCGTTAGTTAGAACTACATCAACCTCTAAATCGTAGTATCCTACCCCATTTTTGTATAATTCAATTGGCGAATTGATATTCACATAAATGCCCTTTAAGTCCTCTCTCATATCGAAGTAGAGGGTTACTAGTTTCTCTGACCCTATTTCAACGAACGTTACCCCAATGTCTCCACTTTCCTGCCTAGCTTCAATACCATCATAGATTCCACCTGTCTCGAATCTCCTAAACGTTCGATACTCCCAGTCATTTTCCTTTGTTTTACTCTCGATGACGGTGGCAGGACCTAAGATGACTTCTCGACCCTTTAGTTTTTTGTGATAGATGGGAAGTTCCTTGCCTTCTCTCCTACACCGACTGAAAAGGAACTCATTTAGCATATCACTTGCTTTACTTGGATCTAACGTTGTGGAGAGTTGATCTTCGGTAAAATCTACGAGTAATGCGTACTTCATGCCTAGGGATTTAAATTGATGGTGGTTTTTAACGGTAGGAACTACTTTCCTTCTAGTAGAGTCTAGTTTTCTTTTGCTCATTCCTGGGAAGAACACTTCCATGGACTGGAATCCATTTCGGAGTTTAGTAAGAGAAGGCGCCTCTTCAATGGAAGCAGTAAATTCAGCTGCTTTTTCGGTTAAACGGTCAATCTCGCGTTTTAACTCTTCAATTCCTACGTTCTTTGCTGCAGTCCTCCAGAGGATTCCCCATTCATCTGGTAAAAGTATTTCTCCTAGACCTGATAATCTTTCTTGTTCCTCTTGCGAAAGTTTGTTCGAAACTTTTACTTCATTCGGTTTAGCAAGGAGAACTGCAAAGTCACCAGGATAGTTAATATCTCTCGAAACGCGGGGTATGCCGATCTCACTATCCAGCTCTTTCACTTCTAGTATCGTTATATCACCTGTGTTGATGTTTCCAGTTTGAATTGTTCTTGGTGGAAGCCACGCTTCATATTGGGGTGTTAATCTAGCGATATAGCCGCCTTTTGGCGAAGGACGGTGAATAATTGCCTTATATACGGCTCCCTTCTCAATTTCCTTTTGATTGATAATTACATCTTCAAATTCGTTTGTAAACAGGGATCGTGTCTTCTCGCTATGACTGGAAAGACAGCTGATCTTTACCCCCTGCTTTCCATAGAGCGTTTTAATATCTATTTGCGGGGAGAGGGGCTTCTCCTCTAAGGGTAACCTTTCTTTCATAAGGTCTGAAGATTGAACGATCTGATACTCACGATCTAAAAAGAACTTAGAGAGGGCGGTTGCGTATATTCCTCTGATTCTAACTCTTGGCTGATCTGTACTTCTAAGAGGGGGGTCAACAGGTAACTTCAATCCCATCCCACGTTCTACACTTTTTACTTATGTAAAGATAATAAAAAAGGAGAATTTAAGAGTTCAGCCCGTTCGGATAAGGATATCAAGATCTTTAGCGTATTCTTTGATCTCATCTACGGAAAGTAATTTGAATCCCTTTTCATCAATCACAGCGATATCAATTCCATCCCCTGTGAACACGTCCCTTTTTATTGCAGAGGATAACGCGTTAATAGCCAGTTTTATTGCCTCTTCTTTGTTCATATTCTTCTGAAATTCCCGTTCTAATAATCCTAACGCCACCGTTGAGCCAGAACCACTGG
>JABAHS010029512.1_pt2 | contig 13333 bp, 11 predicted proteins | sample 7062111 | NCBI WGS metagenome assembly JABAHS01 (sample SAMN14534600, study PRJNA622989) | marine sediment metagenome | biome: marine biome [ENVO:00000428]; feature: marine pelagic biome [ENVO:01000023]; material: deep marine sediment [ENVO:00002113]; isolation source: pool of 4 deep marine... | reverse complement strand
CGATCCGCCGGCGTGGGAGGGGCGCGTCGCCCTCACCAGCCCCGGGCTCGATCTGGGCTCGCTGGTGCTTCTGCCGAGCGGGGACAGGCGCCTCGCGGGACAGGTCCAGGGTCGCGTGGAGATGACTGTGCAGCGTGACTTGCTGGCGCGGGCGCACGGTACAGTGCTGCTGCGTGACCTCGAGCTTCCCGGAGCCGGGGACATCCCGCCCCTGCGGCTGGCGGAAGTCGGCAGCGGCTTTCGCTGGAGTCGCCACGAGGGCGGCTGGTCGCTGGACATGCAGGGGCTGGCGCTCAGGGCGGGGCGGCAGCCGTGGCGGGTGGGAGCCCTCACCCTGTCCCGGCGCGACGACGTGCTGACCCTCGCCGCGAAGCGCTTGCAGCTGGGCGATGTCGTCGCCCAGCTGCCCTGGCTCGGGGTGAGCGCGCCCTGGACGGAGCGGCTGCGAGGACTGCGCCCGGTGGGCGCCGCCGCGGATGTCGAAGTCCGCTGGCGCGACAGTGCGTTCGAGGCCCTCCAGGCCCGCCTGCAGGACGTCGGTGTGCGCAGCCGCGGGCGCAGCCCCGGGCTCTCGGGGGTCGGCGGCCTGGTGACGCTGCGCCGCAGCGGCGGCACGCTGGCGCTCGACGCCGCTCAGGTAAAAGTCGCTCTGCCGTGGCTGTTCCGGGACCCACTCGAGTTCGAGAGCGCCGTCGGGCGCCTCGACTGGGAGCGCGCTCAAGAGGGCTGGGTGGTGCGCGCGCACGACGTGGCGCTGAGCGCCGGCGCGCTGCGGGCCGAGGCCGCCGGCGAGGTGCGCGTCGCGGCAGCCGGCGGCTCGCCGCATCTGCGCCTGGAGGCCGCCTTTGCCGGCGGCGACGCCGCGCAGGCGCCCGCTTTCTATCCCGTGGGCGTCATGTCGCCCACCCTGGTCGACTGGCTCGACCGAGCCATCGTCGGCGGAACCGTCGCCGAGGGCCGCCTGGTGCTCGACGGCCGCGCCGCGGACTTTCCCTTCGACAAGGCCCCGGGAACCTTCGAGGTGAACGCCCTCATCGAGGACGGCACCCTTGACTACGTGCCCGGCTGGCCGCGGCTCGAGGCGGCGGACGTGCGAGTCATCGTGCAGGGCCCGCGCATGCGCCTGGTGGCGACCCGCGGCGAGGTGGGTGGTATGACCGTCGCCGCCGGGGAAGCCGGTTTCGCAAGCCTGAAGACGTCGGCGCCGACGCTCGAGCTGCGGGGCGTGCTGCAGGGGCCGGCCGAGCGCGGCGTGGAATTTCTGCGCGAAGGCCCGCTTTTCAAGGACTCGCCGCTGCTGCCCACGGATCTCAGCGCGCAGGGCGACGGCACGTTGCACCTCGACGTCGCGCTGCCGCTGCGCGAGCTCGCCGCGACACGCGTGCGGGGCCGCTTCGAGTTCGACGGCAACACGGTGACGTTGCCGCAGTCAATCACGCTGTCCGAACTGCGCGGCGCGCTCGATTTCACCAATCGGGACGTGAACGGACGCGCTCTGCGCGGGCGACTGCTCGGAGGCGACGTGCAGTTCGACGTCAGGGCCACGGCCAAGGAGCAACCGGCGCTGCTGGTGATCACGGGGAGCGGCCGGGCCGAGCCGGCCGAGCTCACCCCATTTCTCGGCCGGCTCGTGGCCCCGCGGCTAGTCGGCGCCGTTCCCTGGAACGCGCAGATGCTGCTGCGCGGGCGCACACGCCGCCTGGACATCGAGTCAAGCCTGGCCGGTGTGGAGATCGATCTGCCGGAGCCGGTGGGCAAGCCGGCGGCGCAGACGGATGTGCTCACCGCGCGCATCGAGTTCGACGCCGATCGCCCCATCGAGGTGAGCTTCGACGTTGGCGCCCGCGTCAACGGCATGCTCGAGCTGGTGCCGATGGCCGAGGGCGCCGCGATCGACACCGGCGCGATCACCATCGGTGCGCCGCCGGCGGTGCTGCCGAACGAGCCCGGCGTATCGGTGGGCATCCACGCCCCCTACGTCGACCTCGATCGCTGGTGGGAGGTGGTGCGCGGCGAGGGCGACGACGCCGAGCGCGAGCCGGTGGACGTGCGCCGCCTGCGCGTCGAGACGCCGCGCGCCCGCTATCTCGGCAGACCCTGGCGCAACCTGAGCGTCGCGGCGGCGCTCGACGGCGAAGGCGTCTGGCAGGCGCGGGTCGCGGGCGACGGCGTCGCCGGGGACGTGGAGGTACATCTGCCGGCAGAGCCGGCAGGTGATGCCCTCGGCGCCGGGCGCGTGGTGGCACGCTTCGAGCGCCTTTACCTCGAGCGTCTGGCCGAGGCCCGTGAGGAGACCACCGACCCCCGCACCTTGCCGCGGCTGGAGATCGTCTGCGATGATTTTCACTACGGCGAGATGCAGCTGGGCCGCCTCGAGCTGAGCGCGGAGCCGGGAGCGAGGGGCATGCGCTTTCTCGCCATCAATCTGACCCGCCCGGAGATGACTGTGCAGGCTCAGGGCACATGGGATTTCCTCGAGCCCGGTCACCGTACGGCACTGTCCGGCGAGGCGCAGAGCAGCGATCTCGGGAAAACGCTGACGGCTCTCGGCTATGCCGGCTACGTGGAGGACGGTGCTGGCAGCGGCAACGGATATTTCGTCTGGGGCGACGGCCCCGGAGGCTTCGAGTTCTCCAAGTTGAGCGGCAATTATCAGCTCACGGCGACGGAGGGTCGCTTCGTGAAGGTCAGTCCCGGCGGCGGCGGAAGGCTGCTCGGTCTGCTCAACATCGAGGCGTTGGCACGTCGGGTGAGCCTGGATTTCTCCGATGTCTTTGCGCAGGGGTTCGCCTTCGATCGCCTCGACGGTGTCGGCATCATCGCCCGGGGCGACCTGATCAGCGACGGCTTCGTGATCGTTGGCCCGGCGGCGCTGGTCGAGGCCAAGGGTCGGGTGGGCCTGCCGCAGGAAGACTACGATCTCGAGCTGATGGTTGCGCCGGGGGTGGCGAGCAACATCAGCCTGGGCCTTTTCGCCGCGCTGGCGAATCCGGCCGCCGGCGCCGCCGTGTTCCTCGCTCAGAAGCTTTTCCAGAAACGGCTGTCGAAGGCGATCTACCGCAAATACCTCGTCACCGGCTCCTGGGAAGACCCGATCCTGGAGCCGGTGAGCCCCGAGCCGACGGGCGTATCCGGCCAGCGGGATACCATCGATGAGCGCTGAGCGGCGCTCGCCGCGCCGGCGCGGCGTCATCCTCGGCGTTGCCCTCGCTCTCGCGGGCGCGGCGGTGCTGGGCGCGGAAATCGAGTACCTGACGCGTGCCGACTGGCCCAAGGTGCGCAGCGCCGAGACCGTCATGGCGCTGCCGGCGCTCAAGCGCACCGTCATGCGCTTCGACGAGCAGCAGAGCGCCGGCATCGTCATCCGCTATCCGGGGGGCGATCTGGGCAACGCCTGGGCGTTCGAGGTGCGCGACTGGCTGATCAGCCTCGGTGTGGCCTCGCGACACATCGTGCTGGAGCCGGGCTCCGGCGCGGCGGACGTTCTCGCGATCGAGGTGGTGGACGCGCGCAGCCGATGAGCCGGGTGGCGGCGGTGCAGATGAGCTCGGGCGGCGACGTCGACGCCAATCTCGCGGCCGCGGGACGCTTGATTGCCGCTGCCGCCGCGGCCGGCGCGCGCGTCGCCGTGCTGCCGGAGAACTTCTCGCTCATGGCGCGCTCGCGCGAGGACCGGCGGCGGGCGGCCGAGGACGAGCGCGGCGGGCCGACGCAGTCGTACCTGCGCGCGCAGGCCCGCGAGCACTCGATCTGGCTGATTGCGGGCAGCATCCCCTACAAAAGCGCGGCGGGGGCACGGGTGCGCAGCGCCTGCCTGGTTTTCGACGACGGCGGCGCGCTCGTCGCTCGCTACGACAAGATGCACCTGTTCGACGTTCGCCTCGGTGCGGGCGAGGTCTACGAGGAGTCGGCCTACGTGGAGCCGGGCGACGAACTGGTGTGCGTGGNNTTTCCCGAGATGTTCCGCCGCCTGCTCGACGACGGCGCCCAGTGGTTCGTGGTGCCTTCGGCTTTCACCGTCGCCACGGGGCGCGCGCACTGGGAGGTGCTGCTGCGGGCCCGTGCCATCGAGAACCTGGCCTACGTGGTGGCGCCGGCACAGAGCGGCACGCACGACAACGGCCGCGAGACCCATGGCGACTCGATGATCGTCGATCCCTGGGGAGAGGTGCTGGCGCGCCGCCCGCGGGGCGAAGGCATCATCACGGCCGAGATCGATCTCGAGCGGGAGGCGCGGGCGCGGGCGGCCCTGCCGACGCTCGGCCACCGCCGTCTCGGCATCCGAGCTTAGCCGTTGCGCCACGCCTGCGTCGGCGGGCGCCAAAACCCCTCACGGCGCGAGGTTGAATGTGGTTGCTGCCGCCGCCATTGTCTAGCCACCCCGACAGCGCATCCCACACGCAGGTGCCCCGCATGAGTGAGCCTCTGAAGACCGCGCGCACGGCGCTGCTGGAGCCCGCCGGCATCGGCGAGCGCGAGCTCGACCGGCTCATCGGCTCCATGATGGGCCGGGACGTGGATTACGCCGACCTCTACTTCCAGTACCTGCGCCAGGAGTCGTGGATGCTCGAGGAGGGCCGGGTCAAGTCGGGCTCACACAACATCGCCCAAGGGGTCGGTGTGCGTGCCGTGAGCGGCGAGAAGACCGGTTTCGCTTACTCCGACGAGTTCCTGCTGCCGGCGCTGACCGACGCCGCCGCGGCGGCGCGGGCGATCGCGCGGGCGCCGGCGCGCCCGACGGGGGAGGCGATCTCGTGGAACGGGGGCGGCGGCATGGCGCTCTACGCCCCGGCCGACCCCCTGGCCAGCCTGAGCGACGAGGCCAAGGTGCAGCTCCTGGAGAGCGTCGAGGCGCAGGCGCGGCGGGCGGATCCGCGCGTGAAGCAGGTCATGGCCAGCCTCGCCGGCGTCCACGAGGTGGTGCTGGTGGCGCGCAGCGACGGCCTGATGGCGGCGGACGTGCGCCCGCTCGTGCGTCTGAACGTGACCGTGATCGCGGAGCAAAACGGTCGGCGCGAGCAGGGCAGTGCCGGGGGCGGGGGTCGCGTGAGCTACGGCTATTTCCTCGATGCCGAACGCGCGCTCGGCTATGCGCGCGAGGCGGTGCGCCAGGCGCTCGTCAACCTCGAGGCCGTGGACGCGCCCGCCGGCTCGATGCAGGTCGTGCTGGGCCCGGGTTGGCCCGGTATTCTGCTCCACGAGGCCGTGGGCCACGGCCTGGAGGGGGATTTCAACCGCAAGGGCACGTCCGCCTTCGCCGGGCGCATCGGCGAGCGCGTCGCCGCGCCCGCGTGCACGGTGGTCGACGACGGCACCCTCGCCGAGCGCCGCGGCTCGCTCAACGTCGACGACGAGGGCACGCCGACGCAGCGCACCGTGCTCATCGAGAACGGCATCCTCAAGGGTTACATGCAGGACACTCTCAACGCACGCCTCACGGGAACCGCGCCGACGGGCAACGGTCGCCGTGAGTCCTTTTCGCATCTGCCGATGCCGCGCATGACCAACACCTACATGCTCAGCGGCGAGCACGACCCGGCGGAGATCGTCGCCTCGGTGGACAAGGGGCTCTACGCGGTGAACTTTGGCGGCGGACAGGTTGACATCACCTCGGGCAATTTCGTCTTCTCGGCCAGCGAGGCTTATCTGATCGAGGCGGGCAAGGTGACACGACCGGTGCGCGGAGCCACGCTGATCGGCAACGGGCCCGACGTGCTCACGCGGGTCGCGATGGTCGGCAACGACCTCGAGCTCGACACCGGCGTCGGCACCTGCGGCAAAGAGGGTCAGAGAGTGCCCGTCGGCGTCGGGCAGCCGACGCTGCGCATCGACGGCATTACCGTCGGCGGGGTGGAGGTCGCTTGAAGGCGTCGCGGGCAAGACCATGAAGAAGCTGAACGAGCCCGTGCGCGCCGGCGACCCGCAGCAAGGCGGGCAGGGCCAGCATGAGCTTGTCGAGCGCGTCCTGAGCGAAGCCCGCCGCCTCGGCGTTGGGGCTGCCGAGACGACGGTGACCCGCAGCGGCGGCCTCTCGGCGAGCGTGCGTATGGGGGCACTGGAGACCGTAGAGCACACCCGTGACAAAAGCCTCGTGGTCAGCGTGTACCTCGACAACCGGGTCGGCGCGGCGAGCACCTCGGATTTCACGGCGGCGGCGGTGACCGACACCGTGCGGGCGGCCTGCGCCATCGCGCGGCACACCGGGGCCGACCCCTGCAACGGCCTGGCCGATCCGGCACGGCTGGCGACGCAGGTGCCCGACCTGGACCTGTATCACCCCTGGGCGCTAGACGTGGACCGGGCCGTCGAGCTAGCCATGACCTGCGAGGACGCCGCGCGCGCGAGCGATGCGCGTATAACCAACTCCGAGGGTGCGACGGTCGCGAGCTCGGAGCGTGACAAGGTCTATGGCAACACGAACGGCTTTGTCGGCCGCGTGCGCTCGACGCGCCACACGATCAGCTGCGCGGTGGTCGGCCGCGGCGAGTCGGGCATGCAACGGGATTACTGGTACACGGCGGCGCGCAAAGCGGACGAGCTCGAGGCGCCGGAGCAGGTGGGACGCATCGCGGCCCGGCGCACGCTGCGTCGCCTCGATGCGCGGCGCCTCAAGACGCGGCAGGCGCCGGTGCTCTACGAGGCGCCGGTGGCCGCAAGCCTGTTGAGACATCTGGTGAGCGCGATCAGCGGCTCGAGTGTCTACCGCGGCGCGTCGTTTCTGGTCGATCACGTCGGCAAGGCCATATTCCCCGCGAACGTGCGCATTCACGAACAGCCGCACCTGCCCCGGGCGATGGGCAGCGCCGCCTTCGACGGCGAGGGCGTGGCGACAGCGGCACGCGACGTGGTCGCCGACGGCGTGCTGCAGGGCTACGTGCTCGATTCTTACTCCGCGCGCAAGCTCGGTCTGGAGACCACCGGCAATGCCGGCGGCGTGCACAACCTGACCATCGAGCCCGGCGGCAAGGACTTTCGCGAGCTGCTGGCCGCCATGGACACGGGGCTGCTCGTCACCGAACTCATCGGTTTCGGCGTGAACAACGTCACCGGCGACTACTCCCGCGGCGCGGCGGGCTTCTGGGTGGAGGGCGGCGAGCTGCGCCACCCGGTGCAGGAGATCACCGTCGCCGGCAACCTGCGCGAGATGTTCCGCGGGCTCGTGGAGAGCGGCACCGACGTGGACGTGCGCGGCGGCACGCGCACGGGGTCGCTGCTCGTCGACGGCCTCACCATTGCCGGGGCTTGATGCCGCTTGCGGCGACGACGCTGAAGGCGATGGGCGGCGTCGCGCGGGCTATCCGCTCGGCGGGGCGACGCGATATACTTATTGATTGTCGGTGATCTGCCCCCACCTTCCGGGGGCAGTGTTGTTTTGGAGACGCAAACCATGCCGATCTACGAGTATCTCTGCAATTCCTGCGGTCACCAGCTCGAAACGCTGCAGAAGATCTCCGAGGAGCCGCTCGTGTACTGCCCCGAGTGCGGTCAAGCGGAGCTGAGGCGCAAGGTGTCGGCAGCGGGATTTCGACTCAAGGGTAGCGGCTGGTACGAGACCGACTTCAAGGACAAGGACAAGGACAAGGACAAGGACAAGGACAAGGACAAGGACAAGGACAAGGACAAGGACAAGACGAAAAAACCCGAGAAGAAGGACGGCGATTCGAGCGACACGAAAGGGGGGGCGGAGAAGAAGGTCGAGAAGCCGAAGACCGAATCGGGCAAGTCCGGCGGCGAGAGCAAGAGCAGTGCAGCGAGCGGCGGCTGATAAGCGGCCTCTCGGCACTGCGCGCAGCCACTTCTGCGGCGAGCTCGCCGAAGAGCACATCGGTCAGGAAGTCGCCCTGTGCGGGTGGGTGCATCGTCGCCGCGATCACGGCGGCGTCATCTTCATCGATTTGCGTGACCGAGGCGGTCTGGCACAGGTAGTCGTCGACCCGGAGTTGGCGGAGTCGTTCGCGCTCGCCGAGCAGCTGCGCCACGAGTACGTGCTGCGGGTGTGCGGCAGGGTGCGCCGGCGCCCCGAGGGCACGGAGAATCCCGAGCTGCCGAGCGGCGCCGTCGAGCTCGTGGGAACGGCCATCGAGGTGCTGAACCGGGCCGACGCGCTGCCCTACCAGCTCGACGAGCCCGACGTCAACGAGGCGGTGCGGCTCCGGCATCGCTATATCGATCTGCGCGGCGAACGCATGCAGCGCAACCTGCGACTGCGCCACGAGGTCGCGCGCAGCCTGCGCCGGTTCCTCGACGAGCGCGGCTTCGTCGAGATCGAGACCCCGATCCTCACCCGGTCCACGCCGGAAGGTGCGCGCGACTATCTGGTGCCCAGCCGCACGCACCCGGGCCAGTTCTTCGCGCTGCCGCAGTCGCCGCAGATATTCAAGCAGTTGCTGATGGTGTCGGGTTTCGAGCGCTACTACCAGATCGCCCGCTGCTTTCGCGACGAAGACCTGCGCGCCGACCGTCAGCCCGAGTTCACCCAGCTCGATATCGAGATGTCGTTCGTGGACGAAGACGCCGTCATCGCGACGATGGAGGCGATGATTCGGGAGTTGTTCGCAACGGTGCTGGACGTGGAGCTGCCCGAGCCTTTTCCGCGCATGAGCTATGCCGAGGCCGTCGACCGCTATGGCACGGATCGTCCTGACCTCAGAATTCCGCTGCACCTGGTCGACGTGACCGGCCTCATGCGCGACGTCGAGTTCAAGGTGTTCGCCGGGCCGGCGAACGACCCCGGCGGTCGCGTCGCCGCGATGCGAGTGCCGCAGGGCGGGCGGCTCTCGCGCCTGCAGATAGACGGCTACACCGAGTTCGTGAAGCAGTTCGGTGCGCGGGGGCTTGCTTACGTCAAGGTCAACGACGTTGCCCGCGGGCGGGACGGTCTGCAGTCGCCCATCCTGAAGTTTTTACCCGATGCGGTGGTGGACGCACTGCTCGAGCGCACCGTCGTGCGCGACGGCGATCTGCTCTTCTTCGGCGCCGACCGAGCGAGCGTCGTCAATGAAGCCCTCGGCGCGCTGCGCCTGCAGCTCGGCGCGGAGATGGGGCTCGTGGAGGCCGCGTGGCAACCGCTGTGGGTCGTCGATTTTCCGCTCGTGCAGTACGATCACGACGCCAAGCGCTGGGACTCGCTGCATCATCCCTTCACCTCGCCTCGCGAGGAGGATGTCGATCTGCTGCTGACGGACCCCGGCAGTGCGCTCTCGCGCGCCTACGACCTCGTGCTGAACGGCACCGAGCTCGGCGGCGGCTCCATCCGTATCCACCGCGCCGACGTGCAGGAACGCGTGTTCGATCTTCTCGGCATCGGCGCCGAGGAGGCGCGTGCCAAGTTCGGTTTCCTCATCGACGCGCTCGCCCACGGGGCGCCGCCCCACGGCGGCATCGCCTTCGGACTCGACCGCCTTGTTGCCATGATGCTGGGGGAGGACTCGATTCGCGACGTCATCGCGTTTCCCAAGACGCAGCGGGCGACCTGCCTGCTCACGGACGCTCCGAGCGCCGTCGAGGATCAGCAGCTGCGCGAGCTCGGCATTCGTCTGCGTCCGGCGCCGGCGGCTTAGGCCGCCGAGGCGGCGGCGCCCGCGTGCGGCGGGCGGACCCCGGCGCACTCGAGCAGACCGAGTCCCCGTCATGACGCACCCTGAGCATGCTTACAAGCGCCCGGAGTCGGTGCTGGTGGTGGTGTACACCGAAGACGGCCTCGTGTTGCTGCTGCGCCGCGTGAAGCCGCGCGACTTCTGGCAGTCTGTCACCGGCAGTCTCAAGTGGCCGAGCGAGACGCCGTGCGAGGCGGCCGAGCGCGAGCTTGCCGAGGAAACGGGCATTCGCTGCGTCGCGGGCCTGCACGACTGGTGTCGCCGCTTTCGTTTCGAGATCAGGCCGCAGTGGAGCACGCGTTTTGCTCCCGGCGTGCGCGAGAATCTCGAGCATATGTTCTCCCTCGAGCTGCCGGCGGTGACCGAGGTCGCCGTCAATCCGCGTGAGCACACGGCCTACGCGTGGGTCGATTTCGACGTTGCTGCCAAGCGCGTGTGGTCGTGGACCAACCGAGAGGCGATCCGCGCCGTGGCGGCACAACGTACTGCGCGGGGGCAACGCCGCGACCCGCGTCATGGCGACGCCTAGAGCGCCTCGCCGCGCCCGGGTTGCGCCGCGTCGCCCGGCTTACCGCGAACGTCGCCTCGGTTGGGGCGCCGGTGCCGGCGATGGTAGACTGCGGCGTCAACGCTTCGATCGGACGGGGCACGACGACGGGATCCACAGATGGCCGGTCACAGCAAGTGGGCCAACATCCGCTTTCGCAAGGCGGCGCAGGACGCCAAGCGCGGCAAGCTGTTCACCAAACTGATCCGTGAAATCACCACCGCGGCCAGGGCCGGCGGCGGCGATGCCGACCACAATCCCCGCCTGCGCACGGCCATCGACAAGGCGCTGGCGGCGAACATGACGCGCGACACCGTTGATCGCGCGGTCAAGCGCGGAACCGGGGAGCTCGAAGGCGTCGTCTACGAGGACGTGCGCTACGAGGGCTATGCTCCGGGCGGCGTCGCCGTGCTGGTGGAGTGCATGACGGACAACCGCAACCGCACCGTCGGCGAAGTGCGCCACGTCTTCTCGAAGTTCGGCGGCAATCTGGGCACGGACGGCTCGGTGGCCTATCTGTTCAGCAAGGTCGGGGTGCTGACTTTTGCACCGGCAAGCGACGAGGACCGTATCATGGACGTTGCTGCCGGGGCGGGCGCGGAGGATGTCCACAGCGACGACGACGGCAGCGTCGAGGTGGTCACCGACCCGGAGAATTTCGAAGCCGTTCGCGCCGCCCTGGCCGAGGCGGGCCTCGAGCCCGAGCACGGCGAGATCACGCAGCGGGCGAGCACCGAAGCGGTGCTCGGCGGAGAAGACGCCGACAAGGTGCTGCGGCTGCTCAATGCCCTCGAGGATCTCGACGACGTCCAGGAAGTGTTCACGAATGCCAGCTTTCCCGAGGAGATGGCGGACTCGTATGCGGCTTAGGCGATTGCGCTGCGGGCGCGCCGGCGCCGTGCGTGACCCCGCGGCGCGAGGCCCCCGGCTCTGAGCGATGCGTGTGCTCGGCATCGATCCGGGTTCGCAGATCACCGGCTTCGGTGTCGTCGATGCATCGCGCGCGGGGCTCTCACACGTTGCCAGCGGCTGCGTGCGTGCACCCGCGCACGAGCTGGCGTCGCGTCTGAAGAGCATCTACGACGGCATCGGCGATGTCATAGAAGCCAACCGTCCCGATGTCATGGCGATCGAGCAGGTTTTCCTCGCGCGCAACGCGCGCTCGGCGCTGGTGCTGGGGCATGCGCGCGGTACAGCGATGCTGGTCGGCGTGAACTACGGCCTGCCCGTGGTGGAGTATGCCGCCCTCGAAGTCAAACGGGCCATCGTCGGCAGCGGTCGTGCCGACAAGCAGCAGGTGCAGCACATGGTGCGTGCTCTGCTCGGGCTGAGCACGACTCCGGCGAGCGATGCGGCCGATGCCCTGGCCTGCGCCATCTGTCACATCCACAAGTCCGCCGTGCAGCGGCGTCTGCAGGCGGCCGCCCGGGCGTAACGCGATGATCGGCCGTCTGCGCGGCAAGCTCATCCTCAAGCACGCACCGCTGCTGGTGCTCGACGTGCACGGCGTCGGTTACGAGCTCGAGGCGCCCATGACGACCTTCTACGACCTCGGGGAGGTCGGCGAGGAGGTGACGCTGCACACCCATCTCGTCGTGCGCGAGGACGCGCAACTCCTGTACGGTTTCCTGCGCCACGTCGAGCGCGACCTGTTCCGCAGCCTTCTGCGGGTAAGCGGCATCGGGCCCCGGGTGGCGCTGGCGATTCTCTCGGGCCTGTCCGCCGAGGATTTCCTTGCCTGTGTCGGCAGCGAGGACGTTGCCATGCTGACGCGTGTTCCCGGCATCGGCAGCAAGACGGCGCAGCGCCTGATCGTGGAGATGCGCGACCGCGTCGCCTCGGCCACCCTCGCCCCGCCCGGCGCGGGCGGGGCCGGCGAGCGCCGTGAGATCACGCCGCTGCAGGACGCCGTCAGCGCGTTGGTGGCGCTCGGATACAAGCCCGCCGAGGCGCAGCGCGCTGCGCGCGCCGTCGAGGGTCAGGGCCTCAATAGCGAGGAGATCATCCGCCGGGCGCTGCGCTCGATGTCGGCGGGGGCGGCGTGACGGACCCCGACAGGCTGCTCTCGCCCCTGTCGGGATCCGACCCGAAAGAGCGCGAGCTCGACCGCAGTCTGCGTCCGGCGCGGCTTGCCGACTTCGTCGGGCAGTCGACGGCGCGCGAGCAGCTGCAGATCTTCATCGAGGCGGCCCGTCGGCGAAGCGAGGCGCTCGACCACGTGCTGGTGTTCGGACCGCCCGGCCTGGGTAAGACGACGCTGGCGCATATCATCGCCAACGAGCTCGAGGCGAGCCTGCGCCAGACCTCGGGCCCCGTGCTCGAGCGCCCGGGCGACCTGGCGGCGTTGCTGACGAACCTCGAGCCGCGGGACGTCCTGTTCGTCGACGAGATCCATCGCCTGAGCCCGGTGGTGGAGGAGATCCTCTACCCCGCGCTGGAGGACTACCAGCTCGACATCATGATCGGCGAGGGCCCGGCGGCACGCTCGATCAAGCTCGACCTGCCGCCCTTTACGCTGGTCGGCGCCACTACCCGCGCGGGCCTGCTCACCTCGCCGCTGCGCGATCGCTTCGGCATCGTCCAGCGGCTGGAGTTCTACACCGCCGAGGAGCTCGGCCGCATCGTGCAACGCTCGGCCGACATCCTCGAGGTGCCCAGCGAGGCAGAGGGCATCGCCGCCATCGCATCGCGCTCGCGCGGCACCCCGCGCATCGCCAACCGGCTGTTGCGGCGCGTGCGCGACTACGCCGAGGTCAAGGGCGACGGCCGCATCACGGCCGAGCTCGCCGACCGTGCGCTGGACATGCTGGAGGTGGACGACAGCGGACTCGACCTGCTCGATCGCCAGCTGCTGCGCACCATCATCGAGAAGTTCGACGGCGGACCGGTGGGGGTGGACAGTCTCGCCGCCGCCACCGGTGAGGAACGCGGCACCATCGAAGACGTGATCGAGCCGTTTCTGATACAGCAGGGGTTTCTGGTGCGCACGCCGCGCGGGCGCGTAGCCACACAGAGAGCCTGGCAGCATTGCGGCATCGATCGCATCGGCGAATCGTCGCCGCAGCGCAACGTGTTCGACCCGAAATGAGTGCTCGCCCGGGCGCCGCCTTCTCCATACCCGTGCGCATTTACTACGAGGATACCGATGCAGCGGGCGTTGTATACTACGCCGGTTATCTGAGGTTCATGG
>JABAHS010063746.1_pt4 | contig 13338 bp, 10 predicted proteins | sample 7062111 | NCBI WGS metagenome assembly JABAHS01 (sample SAMN14534600, study PRJNA622989) | marine sediment metagenome | biome: marine biome [ENVO:00000428]; feature: marine pelagic biome [ENVO:01000023]; material: deep marine sediment [ENVO:00002113]; isolation source: pool of 4 deep marine... | reverse complement strand
CGGACGAACGCTATCAGCGGGTTGGCGCCGAGCGAGCGGGCCGCGCGCAGGTAGCTCGGCGGGATCGTCTTCATTACGCTGAACAACGGCAACACCATGAACGGCAGCAGAATATGCGTCATGGCGATGATCGTTCCGGTGCGGTTGTGGATCATGGCGAGCCGATTGTCATCACCGATCAGGCCGACTCCGACCAAGAGATCGTTGATCACGCCTTCCTGCTGCAACAGCGCGATCCAGGCCGTCGTGCGCACCAGCAGCGACGTCCAGAACGGCAGCAGCACGAGGATCATCAGCAGGTTGCTCTTGCTGGTCGGCAGCGTCGACAGCAGATAGGAGATCGGGTNNAGAACAGCTTGAGATAGATTCGCTTGTCGCTGGACAACAGCATCGGCGACCCTTCGGCGTCGTAGCCGACGTCGACGGCTGACAGGTAGTACGAGACGGTGTACGCTCCGATCTCACGCTTGAGCACGCGCCAGTACTCGATCGAACCCCAGTCCTTGTCCGCCTTGATGAATGCCTCCTTGTAGGGCGGCTCCATGCGCCGCGCCTTGCGACCCGTGGAGCGAAACAGCCCGGAGAAACCGCTCTTCTCGTAGTTCAGCCGCAGCCCCACCTTGCCGATGGTCTTGTCTTTGTATCCCGCGACGAAATCCTCGTGCAGGGCGGCGAACATCTCTTCGCTCGGCAGCTCACCGGTGCTGTCGTCCCATGCGCCAATGAGCGGCGCAGATTTCTGCAGCACTTCCCCGACCATCTGGTTCTCCACACTGCGGAACAGCATGTCGAAGATGGGGATGAAGAACGTGACCAGGATGAACGCAAACAGCGGCGCGACGAGCATTATCGCACGCCAGCGCGCACGCCGATTGGCGCGCGCCAGGCTGACTTTCAGCGGTGTACCGTCCGCCGTCGTCATGGCAACGGGGACGGTTTCGCTCACTGCCTGCGCCATGGGAAGTCCCTCCGCGGAATCCTCCGCGATGTACTCCGCGCTTGCCGCCCTCGCGGCATGCTAAGCGGGGCGGCCGCCCCGGCCGCCCCGCCCTCCGAGACAGCCGCTACCGGGCCAGCCAGGCCTGGAACCGCTCGTTCATGTCGTCGAGGTTGTCCGCCCACCACTCGAAGTTGTAGAGCAGCGTGTGCTTGGCGTTGTTCGGATCGGTCGGCATGTGCGGCGCCATGTCGATGCCGAGCTCGGCGTGCTTGCCGACCAGCGGCGCCGAGGACTTGCGCGCCGGGCCGTAGGAGATGTACTTGGCCTGGTCCGCCAGCCGCTGGGTGTCGCTCGAGAACGTGAGAAGCTTCATGGCCTCCTCGCGATGCTGCCCCCCGGTCGGGAGAATCCAGCCGTCGAGGTCGAACACCTGCCAGTCCCACATCATGGCGATGGGCTGCTTCTCCTCCTCGATGACGGAGAACAGGCGGCCGTTGTAGGTCGAACCCATGACCACCTCGCCGTCGGCCAAGAGCTGCGGAGTCTGCGCACCCTTCTCCCACCAGACCACCTGATCCTTGATGGTATTGAGCTTGGCGAACGCGCGGGCGATGCCCTCCTCGGTGTCGAGCACCTCGTAGACCTCTTCGGCGGGCACGCCGTCGGCCAGCAGCGCCCACTCCATGTTGTTGATGGGGCGCCGTTCGAGCGAGCGCTTGCCGGGGATCTTCTCGAGGTCGAAGACGTCGGCAATCGACGTCGGCGGCGTCTTGACCAGGTCCGTCCGGTAGCCAAAGGTCGTCGAGTACACGATCAGCGGAACGAAGCACTCCGAGACGACAAGGTCGCCGAAATCCTCCGAGGCCGGCGTGCCGTCGGGGGCTGAAGGGAGCATCGCATCGTGATCGATCGGCTCGGCGAGCCCCTCGTCGCAGAGGCGGATCGCGTCGGCGGCGACCACGTCGACCAGCGCCCAGGTCACGTTACCGGCCTCGTTCATGGCCCTGAGCTTGGCGACCGCCTCGTTCGAGGAGTCGTCGTTGATGATCTTAACGTCGGGGTTCGCCTCCATGTACGGCTCGTGGTAGGCCTTCTGCTGGCTCGCCGAGTAGGCGCCGCCCCAGGACACCACCACCAAGTCGACCGCGTTGGCGGAACCCGCGCCGCCTATCCCGACGGCCACCGCTGCCGCCAAGGCCGCTTTTCTAGCTGATATGCTCATGTCGAGAACGTCTCCTCCTGTTAAGAGCTGTAGAGAGTGTTGCAAGCCGGCCGGGCCGGCCTATGTCGGCTCCGGTGCCGCCGAGCTTCCCATGCAGCCTACGGCCCCGCCGTCGAAGGCCCATCCAGGGCCCGACAGTCCTCCGCCTGCCAAGCGACGGAGATAGCTTCGCGCGGCCGCAGCCGGCCGTGTCCCGACGAGTTCGGCACCTTGACGATGAAATTCGAATCGCCCAGCACATTGAGTCGCGTTCGGATATGGTCGCCAAGATAGATGACCTCTTCGACCATGGCCTCGAACTCGTTCGGGAAAGCCCCGGGCTCGGGGTCGATGGCGACCCGCTCGGGGCGCAGCGACAGGGTCGTGGGCCCGCCGACCACGCCGATATTGACCGGAAAGGCCTTCACCGTCTGGCCATTGACGTCGACGACGCACTGCGCGCCGTTATGCTCCCGGATCTCACCGAGCAACGTGTTGTTCTCGCCGATGAACTGGGCCACGAAAGCGTTCTGCGGCTGCTCGTAGAGAACGTCCGGGGACGCCAGCTGCTGAATGACGCCGTCGTCGAACACCGCGATGCGGTTCGACATCGTCAGCGCCTCGCTCTGGTCGTGGGTCACGTAGACGACCGTCACGCCGAGATTCTCGTGGATATGCTTGATCTCGTACTGCATCTGCTCGCGCAGCTGCTTGTCGAGCGCGCCCAGCGGCTCGTCCATGAGCACCAGCTTGGGCTCGAAGACGAGCGCCCTGGCGACGGCCACGCGCTGCTGCTGCCCGCCGGAGAGCTGAGCCGGCCGCCGCGCACCGAAATCCGCCAGCTGGACCATCTCGAGCGCCTTGCGGACTCGCTCGGCGACCTCGCTCTGTGGCTGTTTGCGCACCTCGAGCGGAAAGGCGAGGTTCTCCGCGACCGTCATATGCGGAAACAGCGCGTAGTTCTGGAACACCATGCCGATGTCGCGCCGGTGCGGCGGCACGTTGTTGATGGGGCGACCGTCGAGATAGATCTCGCCGTGGGTGGCCGGCTCGAATCCCGCGAGCATCATCAGGCACGTGGTCTTGCCCGACCCGGACGGACCCAGCATGGTCAGGAACTCGCCGCGCTCGATGTCGAGATTCAGGTCCTTGACGACCAGCGTCTCGCCGTCGTAGCTCTTCTGGACGTCGACGAATTGAACGTAGTGCTCTGTGCCAGTCTCTGCCATGGAAATCTGGTCCGTATGCGCGGCCGCACGGGGAAACGCTCTGCTTCCCGCTCCGCCAACGCCGCGCACCCCCACCGGGTCGCGACTTGGATTTCTTTTGCTCGTCAGCCCAGTACTCTATCGGAATTCGCCTAGATTTTTCAAACGACACGACACCCCTCGCCGCACGCACCGCGCTTTGCCTCCGTGTCCCACAGCGCGCCATTTGGCGACATCGGCCTGATCCGCGACGCTGCCGCGAGCGGCGCCAAAGCGGGCAGAACCGACCGCGTTCGGGTCGTCACAGGCCGTGTTCCTGCAGCGCTGCATCGCCGACCGTTCGTGATCCCGGCGAGCACCGCTAGGCCCACCGAGCTACCGCGCCCACTGCCGGGCCGGGACAGAACGCCTGCCGTGCGTCTCGGCGCGGGGCGCTGGGGAGGACGTGCAATTCGGCGTGAGTGTGCAATACTTACAGTGATGTCCAGAAGAAGCGAGTAATCGCCGAATAAGAACATGTATGACAGCGTGTCTGAGTCATCGCAGAGGTTTGAGCGGGGCTGCGCATAGCTCCTGATGAGGACGAGCGCGTCAGGCGCTTCGTTTACTCATCGATACCGACACCGGCATTTCCGGGTCCCGCGCGCCGCCGGCTGCGACCGGCTCACTCAGCGTCACAGCACGAGCACAATAAAACAACGGCGCAGCCGACGTAGGACATCAAAGCGCTTTACGGGACAACAGCAACGACAATTACCGCAGCAGTTACCGCAGCGGAAAGGATGGGCCGACCCACTAACTGCGGTCGGCGGCAGTTGAGGGGATGACCGAACGGTGGACGGGCGCCGCGAGTTTGAGCCGCTACGCGATCACGCGCTGAAGATCGCGGCAGCCTGCGCGACCATCGGCCTGCTCTGGGTACTGACGACGGACTTTATCTCCGCCGCGCTGCGACAGGGCGGACCCTGGTCGCAGGTCTTGATCGACTCTATGAGCATCATCTATCTGCTGACGACGACGCTCGTCGTCTGCGGAATGGTCTGGTCGTATCTCCACCATCTCGGGAAGATCGGCGGTCGAGACGGTAGGACAGCCGGCTTCGATGCTGAGTCAGCGAACTCGCTTTCGGAGACGGTGCTACGGCGTCATGCGCTGGGCATCGCCGTTGCGTACACCGTTCTCGGCTATGCGTGGCTTCTGCTCCCCGATGCCGTGATCGCGGCAACCGGCCTCGGCGGCTGGATCGACGTCACGGGTCGTTCTCGTCTTGCGATATTCATACTGCTTGCCACGTGCCTCATTTACCTGTGGGCACGCGCCCACGCAGCACGGGTCGGCCGGGCACAGCGTACGCTGGCCGGCCGCCTGGGCGACCTCGGGCGCGTCGTCGACCTGCTGCCGCAGCAGATCTTCGTCAAGGACACCGACGGACGCTATCTGCTCCGCAACGAGGCCTTCTTGCGCGGTCGTGGGACGGGGGTCGAGCAATCAGGCGACGACACGCCCCAGGCAGTGGAGCCGAGCCCCGCGGACGGCGTTCCGCTTCTCCTCGAAGAGCGACTGCTCCTGGCAGCAGCGGCGGGAGCCCTGACGACGGACGAGGTGACCGTCGATGGCCGGGGCCGCCGCCGCGTCTTGCAGACCACACGCGTACCGCTCACCGGTTCTCGGGTCGGCTCGCCCGCTATCCTGGGTCTCTCCATCGATGTTACCGACAGCAGGCGGACGGAGGAGGCGCTGCGCTACGCCAGCAGAAAGAACGCGCCGAGGTCACGCTGCAATCGATCTCCGATGCCGTCATCACCACCGGACAGAGCGGCACCATCGACTATCTCAATCCGACCGCAGAGAAGCTCACCCGATGGCCTCTCGACGAAGCCCGTGGCCGAGCCCTGCCTGATGTCCTCAACGTCATCGACGGGCAAACCCGCCGGACGGTGCCGGATTTGTTCCTCGACGCCGTCGAGGAGCGTCTCGCCCATCGCCACCGCGACCGTCTCGTTCTCGTCGACCGTCGCGGTCAAGAGCACGCCATCGAGATGTCGGCCTCCGCGATTCGCGAAGCTGACGACACTGTCGGCGGCGCCGTTATCGTATTCCGAGACGTCACCGATTCGCGGCGCATGGCGCGACGCATGACCTACCTCGCTAGCCACGATCCGCTCACCGGGTTGCTAAACCGCCGCGAGCTCGAGCGGCGCCTCAAGCGTGCCGTGCTCGACGCGCAGCACAACGATAACCGACATGTGCTTTGCTACATCGACCTCGATCAGTTCAAGCTCGTCAACGACGCTGCAGGGCACATCGCGGGAGACGCGTTGCTCAGAGAGCTCGCTACGCGACTCGGCCGCACGCTGCCTTCACATCATGCGTTCGCGCGTCTCGGCGGCGACGAGTTCAGCCTGCTGCTCGAGAATTGCGCGCTGGAGCACGCCATCGACATCGCGCAGGGGCTGGTCGAGAGCGTGGCGGACTACCGCTTCGTGTGGGAGGGACGCAGCTTCGCGGTCAGCGCCAGCGTAGGCCTTGTCCCCATTACCGGAGCGACGCCGGACTTCGTCCAAATCCTCAGCCACGGCGACATCGCGTGCTACACCGCCAAGAACCGCGGCCGCAACCGCGTCCATGTTTATCGGCCGGACGATCGGCGGCACCCGAAGCGGTTGGCGCCCACCGCACGTTTCACCGACGCATTCAACGAGAAGCGCTTCTCGCTCCATGGGCAACCGATCTTCCGCCTCGCCGCCGGCCCGGCGACCCCCTGTATGATCGAGATACTGCTGCGGATGGTCGACGACCGCGGTGAGCTGGTCCCCGCGGGCGAGTTCCTGCCCGCCGCGGAGCGCTACGGGCTTACGCACACCATCGACAGATGGGTCATACGCACTGCGCTGCGCCGGTTCTTTCGCCATGCAAGCGAATTCAGCGGCGTCGACATATCCATCAATGTCGCGGCCGACTCATTGAACAACGACCATCTTGCACATTTCGTCCAGAGCGAGCTGGCGCGCGGCGACATACCGGCCGAGCGCATCTGTTTCGAGATACCGGAGAGGTCGGCAGCCAACATCGATCGCGCGATCAGTTTCGCCGACATGATCAAGAACCTCGGCGCTCGCGTGGCCCTCGACGGCACGGGCAGCGCCTTGTCCTCGCTGGATCTTCTCAGGCAGCTCCCTTGCGACTATCTGAAGATCGACGCGAACGTCGTCGGCGCGCTGGCGTCGGACCGGATCGACCAAGCCATCGTCGAAGCCGTCAACCACGTTGGCCACCTCATGGGCGTCGAGATCATTGCCGAGGGCGTCGACGACGCCAGCGTCGTCGAGCGGTTGCGCGAAATCGGCTTCGACATGGCGCAGGGAGCCTGTCTCGGTGCAGTCGAGCCGCTCGAGGACGTCGCCGCCCGGCTCGACGCTCGGCGCCCGAAACAGCGGGCACGTCGGCCACCCGCAGGCGGCAGCCCGGGGGGCACTTGACCCGGCAGCTGCTTGGCGGCGCGTCGGGGAGCGCGGAGCGGTCGCTCTGTCCACCGCACGGCGGCCTGCTTGTGCTGCGCGCGGGCAATGGTTCGGACGGACGGCCCCGTGCGAAGCCCCACCACGCTCCCGGAGCCATCGCCACACGCCGTGCGACCCAGGCGGACTAGCCGCGCAGCAACGACTCGGCGCCGCCAAGCCCGTCCGGCGACCAAAGTCAGGCCTGCTCGAGCGAGGCCAGCGAGCGGCGCGCGTGATAGGCAATCTGCTCGGGGGAGTAGCGGTGCTCGGCGCCGACCGGGCACGCCAGGCGTGCCGCGCAGCTCGCCGCGCACGGCGACGCCGGAGCCAGCCGCTGGCGGGTGCATGCGGCGAGCCGAAATGCGCCGCCGGCGACGAGCGCCCGGCCGGGGCACGCCTCAATGCACGGCTTCTCCGCGCAGCGCTCGCAGGGGGACGGTTGCCGGCGCGTCACCGAGACCGGCAGCGCCGCGGCAACGAGAATGGCCGCTCGGTAGGCGAACCACGTGCCGAACCGCGCGTGGATACCCAGCCCGAGCGGCGAGGGGTGGCTCCAACCGGCGAGCGACCCGAGCTGCTGCAACGGCAGAGGCAGCGCGGAAGGATAGAGCAGGCGAGCGGGCGGGTCGCCGAGATAGCGTCGCAGCAATGTCTCCGCGATGGCCGTGCTGAAGGTGTCGACGGGGTCGGGCCCGCCCGTCCGCGACGCCCGCAGCGCCTGCCAGAAGCGGCCGCCGCCATGCGCCATCAGCACGAGCCGCGAAAAGCGCCCCGTCTCCGGCTCACAGCGGACCACCGCCTCGGCTACGGCCCCCGGCAGAGCGGCGGTGTCGAACACGTGCGTGAGCACAATGCCTTGCCGCTCCAGGTATCTGATCCCCGCGTGGTAGGACTCCTCCATGCTCATCGGCGCGTTCTCCCGCCGCACCCGGGTCGGGCGCGCATCGGTCGAGGACTCGAGACGACAGGTTACCATCGGCCGGCGCCCGATGGGCGGCGCCACGGCTAACCTGGAAAGGCTTTGCGCGCGCACCGGCCGGCGCTATAGTCGCCGCCTTTGCCCACCCTTCCCGACGTGGCATCGACACTCATTCAGGGCCACCGGGGCGCCCGCGGCCTGGCGCCCGAGAATTCCCTGCCGGCGTTCGCCCGCGCGTTCTCGATAGGGGTTGACGCCGTCGAGCTCGACGTCGGCGTCTCGGCCGACGGCGTCGTCGTCGTGGCGCACGACCGCGAGTTGAATCCGGACATCGCCCGCCGCGCCGACGGCACCCCGCTGAGCGAGCCCACCCCGACCCTGCACGGTCTGACCCTGGAGCAGATCAAGTCGTTCACCATCGGCCGTCTGCGCCCCGGGTCCGTGAGCGCACGTCGCTTCGCCGAGCAGGACCAGCTCGACGGTGTGACGATCCCGACCCTCGAGGAAGTGGTCGCCCTCGCCCAGGCCGCCGCCGACGAACGCGTCCACTTCAACATCGAGATCAAGACCTCCCCTGAGCAGCCGCAGCAGACCTTGCCGCCGGAACGTTTTGCCGAGGTGGTCGTCGACGAGATTCGCCGCCTGCGCATTGCGCGGCGCACATGGATTCAGGCATTCGACTGGCGGGTGCTGCAACACGTCCAGCGGATCGCCGCGGAGATTCCCACCGGCTATCTGAGCGCCGCACAGAGCTGGTTCGACACCGTCCGCGCCGCCGATCCCAGGCCATCGCCGTGGACGGCGGGTTTCACCGTTCGCGAGTTCGGCACGCTGCCGCGAATGGTCATGGCGGCCGGCGGTACAATGTGGTGCCCCTACTACGAGGACGTCGAACCGGCGTGCATTGCCGAGGCCCACGCGCTCGGCCTGCGCGTCTTCGTCTGGACGGTCAACGGACCGGCCGACATGCGGCGTCTCATCGAGTGGTCCATCGACGGCGTCATCTCCGACTATCCCGACCGCTTGCGGACGGTCGCCATCGAGATGGGGCGTCCGGTGCCGCCGCCCGCTCGTAGCAGAAGGTGAATCGGCGCCACGCCAAGGTCGGTTTGCTGCTTCCGGGCACAGCGGCGTCCGAGGCGGCGGGGCGCCGGCGAGGGGAGCGCGAGCGGAAATTCTTGTGCGAAGCCGTTTTGAGTTACACTCGTATGCGGTCATCCGGGCGGCGGACGACTGTGGCGGCATCACTATAATAATCCGAGCACTCCGGTGGATACCCTGCTGAGCGTACGGGACCTCGAAGTCCAATTTCACATCCACGGCGGCGTGGTGGAGGCGGTCCGCGGCGTGTCGTTCGACATTCGTCAGGGTGCCACGGTGGCCCTCGTCGGCGAGTCCGGCTCGGGTAAGACCGTAACGGCACAGGCGATCCAGGGCATCCTCCCCGAGGTCGCGCACATCGGAGCCGGGCAGATTCTGCTGCACAATCCGAGCAAGCCCGACAAACCGATCGACATCGCCAAGCTCGAGCGTAACTCGGCCACCATGCGCGCCATTCGCGGCGGGCGCATATCCATGATCTTCCAGGAGCCGATGGTGTCGCTGTCGCCGCTGCACACCATCGGCGACCAAATCAGCGAGGCGCTCTTCCTGCACCGCGACGTGGGCAAACGCGAGGGCATGGCGCTGACCGTCGAGATGCTGCGCATGGTCGGCTTTCCTCACCCGGATCGGGCGCTGCGGACCTATCCCTTCGAGCTCTCGGGCGGACTGCGTCAGCGCGCCATGATCGCCATGGCCCTGGTCTGCCATCCGGCGCTGCTCATCGCCGACGAGCCGACGACGGCGCTGGACGTGACCATCCAGGCGCAAATCCTCGAGCTCATCCTCGATCTGCAGGCGGAGCTCGGGATGGCGGTGCTCATCATTACCCACGACCTCGGGGTCGTGGCGAACATCGCCGAAGAAGTCGTCGTGCTGTATCACGGCGAGGTGATGGAGAGCGGCACGGCGCAGGACATATTCTCCAATCCGGGTCACCCCTACCTTCAGGCCCTGCTGCGCGCCGTCCCGCACTTCGACATGAAGGACGGTGAGCGGCTCGTGCCCGTGCGCGAGGTCCAGAGCGAGGTGGGTGCGTTTCTGTCCCAGCGCGAGCCGTGGCCGGCATCGGCCACCGATAACGGCCCGCACCTCGCGGTTCGCCACGTGAACCGCTCCTTCGCGATCCGCAAGGGGGGCAGTGGCGGCGGCGACGCACGGATCAAGGCGGTCGACAACGTGGAGTTCACGATCCGGCCGGGCGAGTGTTTCGGCCTCGTCGGCGAGAGCGGCTGCGGCAAGACGACGCTGGCCAAGATACTGATGCGGGCCATCCGTCCCGACAGCGGCGAGGTGCTCTACAACGATCGTGGCAAGATCGTCGACGTGCTGGCCCTCGAGGGCGACGCCCTCTTAGAGTTCCGCAAGAGAATGCAGTTCATCTTCCAGGACCCGTTCGGCTCGCTCACCCCGCGCATGACCGTATTCGACATCCTGCGCGAGCCGCTCATCATCCACGAGATCGGTGACGCGGCATCGCAGGCGCAGATGGCCCAGGACCTGATGCGCGTCGTGGGACTCGACCCCCGCTTCCTCAGCCGCTACCCGCACAGCTTCTCGGGCGGACAGCGCCAGCGCATCGGCATTGCCCGCGCGCTCGCGCTTCAACCCGACCTGCTGATCTGCGACGAGCCGGTCTCGGCGCTCGACGTCTCCATTCAGGCCCAGGTTCTCAACCTGCTCAAGGATCTTCAGGAGCGGCTCGGGCTGACCTACCTCTTCATCTCGCACAACCTCGCGGTGGTGGATTACGTCGCCGACCGTATCGCGGTGATGTGCCGCGGCCGTCTTGTCGAGACTGCGCCGCGGGAGGTATTGTTTCGTAACCCCGTGCATCCGTACACGAGGGCGTTGCTGGCAGCGGTGCCGTTTCCGGATCTGGACCGGCGTCTCGATTTCGAGGTGGTGGTGGAGACGCGCTCCTCGGATCCGGCCGCATGGCCTGAGCCCTTCACCGTTGTCGACGAGGTTGCGACCGAGATGGTCGACCTCGGTGACGAGCATTCCGTACGCGCCGTCGCCGGGGCACAGCGAGGAGATATTTCACAATGAAGCTGAAGGATTATTGCCTGACTGCGGCGGCCGCGCTCGGTCTCGCCGCCGTATCGCTCGTCGGCGCTCCTGCTCTCGCGGTCGCCAACGAGATCCCCTCGCTCGTCGAGCGGGTGAAGGCGGGCGAGCTGCCCCCGCTCAGCGGGCGGCTCCCCGAGACGCCCCACGTGACCACGCTCGACGGTTCGGATCTGAAACCAGGCGAGTACGGCGGCGAGCTGCGCCTTCTGATGGGCAAATCGCGCGACATTCGCATGATGTCCGTGTACGGCTATGCACGTCTGGTGACATACAACAAAGAGCTCGAGATGGAGCCCGACATCCTCGAGCGTATCGATGTCGAGGACGACCGCGTGTTCACGATGCATCTGCGCAAGGGACACCGGTGGTCCGACGGCCATCCCTTCACCGCCGAGGACTTTCGTTACTACTGGGAGGACGTTGCCAATAACAAGACGCTGTCGCCGTTCGGTCCGGAGCGGGAGCTGTTCATCGACGACGAGCCGCCGACGGTGGAGTTCCTCGACGAACACACCGTGCGCTACTCCTGGTCCCAGCCCAACCCCCATTTTCTGGTGTCGCTGGCCGGCGCCCTGCCCCTTTACATCTATAGACCGGCTCACTACCTGAAACAGTTTCACGCCAAGTACACCGACGAGGCCAAGCTGGCCGAGCTCGTCGACGAGTCGGGCTCGCGCAACTGGGCGGGGCTTCACCACCGCTACGACAAGCTCTATCGCTTCGACAATCCCGATCTGCCGGTTTTGCAGCCGTGGCTGAACACCACTGCGATGCCCTCGGAGCGCTTCGTGTTCGTGCGCAACCCGTTCTTCCATCGCGTCGACCAGCAGGGGCGCCAGCTACCCTACATAGACACCGTCGTTCTCAACATCGCGAGCTCGTCGCTGGTGCCCGCCAAGACCGGCTCTGGAGAATCCGATCTGCAGGCACGCTACCTGCGACTCGACAACTTTCCCTTTCTCAAGGATGGCGCGGAGCGCAACGACTACGAGGTCCGCCTGTGGCGGCACGTCTCGGGATCGCAGATGGCTCTGTATCCCAACCTCAACAGTGCCGATCCGGTGTGGCGCGAGCTGGCCCGCGACGCCCGCTTGCGGCGCGCGCTCTCCCTTGCCGTAGACCGCAACGAGATCAATCAGGTGATTTATTTCGGCTCGGTGATCGAGAGCAACAACACGGTGCTTCCCGAAAGCCCCCTGTTCAAGCCGAAGTACCAGAAAAGCTTCGCGGAGTTCGACTTGGCCAAGGCCAATGCCCTGCTCGACGAGATCGGCCTGACGGAGCGCGACGATCGCGGTGTGCGACTGATGTCCGATGGCCGGCCGCTGGAGATCGTCGTGCAGACCGCCGGCGAGAGCACAGAGGAAAGCGACATTCTCGAACTGGTGCACGACAGCTGGCTCAAGGCCGGCATCAAGCTCTACACCAAGCCGTCGCAACGCGAGGTGTTCCGCAATCGCGTCTATGCCGGGGAGGCGATGATGTCGGTTTGGAAAGGCGTCGAAAACGGCATTCCGAACGCCGCCATGAGCCCGCGGGAGTTCGCCCCCACGTCTCAGGAGCAGCTGCAGTGGCCGAAGTGGGGGCAGTTCTTCGAGACCAAAGGGCAGGCCGGCGAAGCCCCCGATATTCCGGAGGGTCAGCGTCTAGCCGNNGAGGCCTCCAACCGCGAGCAGAAGGAGACGATCTGGCACGAAATCCTCGATCTGCACGCGGAGCAGGTCTTCAGCATCGGTATCGTGTGCGGAGCCCGGCAACCGGTCGTCGTCAACAAACATCTGAACAACGTCCCCAAGGAAGGCATCTACAACTGGGAGCCTGGGGCGTATTTCGGCATCTATCGCCCGGACACCTTCTGGTTCAGCGAACCCCGTCGGTCGTCGAGCAGCTGAGCCACAGCGCACACGGCGAGGGAGTCCGGCACAATGGACATGTTCAGCTACGTCATTCGGCGTGTGCTGATGATGATACCGACGCTGCTGGCCATCAGCATCATCGTCTTCATCATCATTCAATTGCCGCCTGGCGACTACCTCGAGAGCCATATCGCCGAACTACAGAGCCAGGGTGAATCCGTCGACGAGGCGAAGATTCGCTTCCTTCGGCAGCATTACGGTCTCGACAAACCGCTCTATCAGCAGTACCTGTACTGGCTGTGGGGCATGCTCCACTGGGACTTCGGCTTTTCGTTCGAGTATGACCTGCCGGTGATGGACGTCGTGGGGGACCGCATGTTCCTCACCGTCATCGTCTCCTTCGTGACCATCATCTTCACCTGGATCGTCGCCTTCCCGATCGGCGTCTACTCCGCGACGCATCAGTACAGCTGGGGCGATTACGGACTCACCTTTCTGGGCTTCATCGGTCTTGCCACACCGAACTTTCTGCTCGCCCTG
>JABAHS010011493.1_pt1 | contig 13351 bp, 10 predicted proteins | sample 7062111 | NCBI WGS metagenome assembly JABAHS01 (sample SAMN14534600, study PRJNA622989) | marine sediment metagenome | biome: marine biome [ENVO:00000428]; feature: marine pelagic biome [ENVO:01000023]; material: deep marine sediment [ENVO:00002113]; isolation source: pool of 4 deep marine... | reverse complement strand
GGGTGTTCACGGCCTGACCCTGCTGGGTGTCATGGGCGAGGCGCCGAAGCTCTCCATCGAAGAGCAGATCGAGTTCTTGCGCCATGTCTTGAAACGCATCGGCGCCCGCATTCCGGCGATCGTCGGCGTCAGCAACCCGGGTATGGACAATCTGGAAAAGCTGTCGCGGACCGCCATGGACGAAGGCGCGGCCGGCGTCATGGTGGCCGGTATGCCGGGGCTCAAGACCGACGAGCAAGTGCACGGCTATTTCTCCGCGCTCGGCGATCGGCTGGGCAGCGAGATCCCCATCTGCCTACAGGACTACCCGCCGACCACCACGGTCTACCTGTCGGTTCCCGTCGTGAATCGCCTGATCGGCGAGCTTCCCCAGCTGAAGATGTTCAAGCACGAGGATTGCCCCGGGCATCGCAAGCTGAGCCGACTGCGGCGGGCCTCGGAGAGCGAGGGCGTGCGTCGGGTAAGCATCTTGACCGGGAACAACGGCATCTACGTGCCGCAGGAGCTCGCCCGCGGAGCCGACGGCATCATGACCGGGTTCGCCTTTCCCGGCATGCTCGCCGAGGTGTACAGGCTTTTCGGAATCGGCAAGCCGGAAGAGGCCGAAGATCTTTTCGACCTTTACCTTCCGGTCTTGCGCCACGAGCAGCAGTTCGGATTCGGGCTGGCCCTGAGAAAGGAGACGCTGCGCCGGCGCGGCGCCATCGCATCGGCCAAGGCGCGTGATCCCGGCCCCAAGATGGATGCCATGGACCATGCCGAGATGGACGGCCTCTTCGCCCGCCTCAAACAGAAACTGCGCGACGCCGGCCAGCCGCTCCCGTCTGGCCTTTAGCACGCCGGCGCAACGGACTAATGCTGCGTCAGGAATGAAACACGCAGATCCGGCTTAGCCGATCTTTGTCGGCACTAGGGGGAAAGGCACCAGTGGAATATCGAGCATCCACGCGCCTCGCCGTCGACATCGGCGGCACTTTCACGGATGTCGTACTGGAGGCAGAGAACGAACAGAGGATCGCCAAGGTCTTGACCACACCGGCGGCGCCGGAAGAGGGCGTTCTTACCGGCATTTCGCAAATCTTTGAGCAGGCCGGGATCGAACCGGGTGCGATCGGTCTGCTGATACATGGCACCACCCTTGCGACCAACGCCATATTGGAGCGCAAGGGTGCGCGAACGGCCTTCATCACCACCGAAGGCTTCAGAGACGTCATAGATATCGGCTATGAAAGTCGGTACGACCAGTACGATCTCATGATCGAAAAAACTGTGCCTTTGGTGCCGCGGCAGCTCCGCCTGACCGTGCCGGAGCGCATGGACGTGCGGGGCCGCGTCCTGACCCCACTCGACGAAAATGCGGTCTCGGCGCTGATTCCCGAACTCAAGCGTTTGCGGACCGAAAGCGTTGCTGTCGGCTTCCTCCATTCCTATGCCAATCCGGCCCATGAACGGCGCGTCGGCCAGCTCTTGGCCCGGGAGCTACCCGGTTTATCGGTCAGTCTGTCTTGCGACGTGTGCCCGGAAGTACGGGAGTTCGAGCGTTTCACGACGACTACGGCGAACGCCTATGTTCGGCCTTTGATGTCCAACTATCTAGGACGGCTAGACGAACGCCTGACGGCAATCGGGCTCCGCTGCCCGATTTTGCTGATGACATCGGGGGGCGGCTTGACGACTCTCGAGACCGCCAGGCGATTTCCCATCCGGCTCGTCGAATCCGGCCCGGCGGGCGGCGCAATTCTGGCGAGCCAAGTCGCCGCGGAGGCCGGTCTCGACCGGACTCTCTCCTTCGATATGGGGGGGACGACCGCGAAGATCTGCCTGATCAATGCCTTCGAGCCGCAGACCGCCCGACAGCTCGAGGTCGATCGCGCCGCCCAGTTCACAAAAGGCAGCGGCTTGCCGCTGCGGATTCCGGTCATCGAGATGGTCGAGATCGGCGCCGGCGGCGGCTCGATCGCACGCCTCGACAGCATGAGACGAATTGCCATCGGGCCGGATAGCGCCGGTGCCGACCCGGGGCCTGCGGCCTACGATCGTGGGGGCGACCGACCAACGATCACGGACGCCGATGTCCTGCTCGGCCGCATCGATACGGAAAGCTTCGCCGGCGGCAAGGTAAAGCTCGTCGAGGCGCGCGCCGAGGAGGCAATTCGGCGTGACATCGCCGAGCCGCTCGGCCTTCCCACCCGCCTGGCAGCTTACGGAATTACCGAAATGGTCGATGAAACCATGTCCAACGCGGCGCGGGTCCACGCCGTCGAGCGCGGCAAGACCGTGAGCCAGTATTCGCTGGTCGCCTTCGGCGGGGCGGCCCCCCTCCACGCGGCCCGACTCGCCGAAAAATTGGGGATCGAGCGGGTGGTCGTCCCTACCAATGCCGGGGTCGGCTCCGCCATTGGGTTCTTGCGCGCGCCCATCGCCTACGAAGTCGTCCGCAGCCGCAACATGCGCCTCAAGGGTTTCGACGTTCCCATGGCCAACGCAGTATTCGAGGAGATGCGCGCCGAAGCCATTGAGGTGGTTCGGGCCGGCGCTCCTGATGCCTCGCTGACCGAACAACGGGCGGCCTTCATGCGTTACCTCGGGCAGGGACACGAGATCCTCGTCCCGCTTCCGTTGAGGCCGCTCGAGGACACGGACGCCGGCACGATCCAAGCCGCTTATGACCGCGCCTACCGAAGCCACTATAAGCGGGTCATTCCAGATGCCGAGGTCGAGATTCTAACTTGGACGCTCTCTCTTTCGACCCTGCAAGAGCGTCCCAATGCGCTGCCAGGGCCCACCTCCTCGAAGCCCTCTTCCCCCGTTGGTACGCGCCGTATCTTCGATGCCGAGACATCGAGCCTGATCGAGGTCCCGCTCCATTGGCGGCCTGATCTGGTGCCCGGCACGACAATAGACGGCCCCGCCCTGATCGCAGAAAACGAAACCGCAACCTTCGTTACGGCGCAGTTCGGCGCTCAGATAGCGGAGAACGATTGTATCATCCTAGAGCGCAAGCCGGAGCCCGCCAGATGAGCAGCGCGAAGGGACTCGACGAGATCCGCCTGCAGATCATGTGGCGTAGGCTGCTTGCCGTCGTCGAAGAGCAGGCTCTCACTCTCTTGCGCACGGCCTTCAGCCCGATCGTGCGCGAGTGCGGCGATCTGTCTGCCGGCGTCTTCGACCTCAAAGGCCGGATGCTCGCCCAGGCGGTGACCGGCACGCCCGGCCACGTCAACTCCATGGCGGAATCGGTCAAGCACTTCATGCGCCACTTCCCCGTCGAGACGATGGCCGAGGGCGACGTCTACATCACCAACGATCCCTGGATGGGCACCGGTCACCTCAACGACTTCGTGCTGACGACGCCGTGTTTCCGCAGCGGACAGCCGGTCGCCCTGTTCTCCTGCACGGCCCATCTGACCGACATCGGCGGCATTGGAACCGGGCCGGACGGCACGGATGTACACATGGAGGGCATCTACATTCCGATGCTGAAGCTCGCCGACCGTGGCGTCTTCAACGAGACGCTCTTAAAGATGGTGCGTGCCAACACCCGGCAACCGGTGGAGTCCGAAGGCGATGTCTATTCGCTCGCCGCCTGCAACGATACCGGCTCCGCCCGGCTCCTCGAGATGATGGATGAGTTCGGGCTCGACGACCTGACGGAGCTGGCGGACTATATTTGCAAGAGCTCCTATGCCGCCGTCATGAGCGAGCTGTCTCGACTGCCGAAGGGCCGCTATCGCAACCGCATGCGCGTCGACGGGTACGATTGTCCCATCGAGCTGTGTGCCGAGCTGACGATCGACGAGGCCGGCATCTCCGTGGACTACGAAGGGACTTCGCCCCTGTCGCGCTACGGCATCAACGTCCCGGCCGCCTACACTGCCGCATACACCTGCTTCGGCCTGCGATGCGTCGTCGCGGGACAGATCCCCAACAATGCTGGATCGCTGGCACCCTTCACCGTCACTGCACCTCGAGGGACGATCCTGAATGCAGCTTATCCGGCAGCCGTCTGCGCCCGCCACATCATCGGCCAAATGCTGCCCGACGTCGTGTTCGGCTGCCTCGAGCAAGTGGTGCCCGAGAGAGTTCCGGCGGAAGGGGCTTCGTGCCTGTGGAATTTGACTTTCAGGGGCAAGACGGAACCCAATTCGCACGATGGGCCCATCTTCACCATTACAGCCGTCTGCAATGGCGGGACGGGCGCTCGACCCGTCAAGGATGGACTCTCGGCCACGGCCTACCCGAGCGGCGTACGCGGCACGCCTGTGGAGATCAACGAGTCCGTCGCACCGGTGATCTTTCGCCGCAAGGAGTACCGGACGGACTCCGGTGGCGTCGGCGAGCACCGCGGAGGGCTCGGGCAAGCGCTCGAAATCGAAACGGCGATCGGCGCCGACATCGAACTGCTGGCCGCCTTCGATCGCATTGAAAACCCGGCGCGCGGGCGCCGGGGCGGCGCGCCCGGTGAGCCCGGCACGGTACGTCTGGCGTCGGGCGCTGAACTACGCGGCAAAGGCACCCAAACGGTGCACGCCGGCGAGCGACTTGTCATCCATACGCCGGGCGGCGGCGGCTATGGTGATCCGAGCGCGCGCCAGCCGGACAAGATTGCTGCCGATCTTCTCGGCGGATTGATCTCAAAGGCTGCAGCGCGGCGCGACTACGGAATGACAGAAGCGCCCGGCGGATCGGACACCGTGGCCGAGCCCACCGAGTGACTCTTGTGGCCGGCCTCAGTCGCGTAGGGGCGGCTGACGGTCCGCATCGAACGAGGTCCGAACGTCTGGGATCGACGAGTTGCGACCGGGATAGGAGCGTTCCCAATGCGCTTATGGGACGTTAGCATTGGACGCGCGTTGTATGCAGAGTGGAATGGGGAATGGACGGGCAGGCGCTACGCCACAAGCTAGCCATCTCGGACCTGCGAAAGACATATGGTCCGGTGACCGCCGTCGCGGGTGTCAGCTTGGATGTTCGTGAAGGCGAGTTTGTCACTTTGCTCGGCCCCTCGGGGTCGGGCAAGACAACTCTCCTGATGATGGTGGCCGGCCTAACCTGGCCGGACAGTGGCGAGGTCAGGATCGACGACCATCTCTGCACCTACCTGGCGAGCCACAAGCGCGACATCGGCATGGTGTTCCAGAACTATGCCCTCTTTCCGCATATGACGGTCTTCGAGAACATCGCCTTTCCCTTGCGCATGCGCCGGATGCCCGACGGGGAAATCGCCGATAAAGTCCGAACGGCGCTCGAAAGGGTTCAACTGCCCGACGTGGGCGAGCGCCCGACGTCGGCCCTTTCGGGCGGCCAGCAACAGCGTATCGCCTTGGCCCGTTGCATCGTCTACGAGCCGTCGATCATTTTGATGGACGAGCCACTCGGCGCCCTGGACAAGAAGCTGCGCGAGCAGATGCAGCTCGAAATCAAGAACCTGCACAATCAACTCGGCATAACGGTGCTCTACGTCACTCACGACCAAGAAGAAGCCATGGTCATGTCCGACAAGATCTGCCTGTTCAACAGCGGCGCAATCGAACAAGTCGGATCGCCGGAGGAGATGTATTTCGCGCCCCAAACGAAGTTTGCCGCTTCGTTCCTTGGCGAGTCGAACATCTTGAGCGGCCGAGTGATAGCGGCCGACAGTGAGCGGCTAACGTTGGAGCTTCAGGGCAATACGACCATTGAGGCACCGCTGCGGTTCGCCGTCGAGCAGGGACAGAACGTTTCCTTCATGGTGCGCCCGGAATCGATAACGATCATCGAGGAGGCCGCCAAAAGCCAGAACGTCATAGAAGGTGAGGTGCTTGACCGCATCCTGACGGGTGGAGTCACGAAATATTTTGTCGAGGTTGCGGGCGAGGTCACAATGTCGGCCTGCAGCCTAACCTTGAGGTCGGACCGCGCACATCGGCCGGGCGAGAGGGTTCGTCTCGGATGGGCCCCCCAAGACACTGTGGTTCTCGCCGACACCACGGCCCAGCGAGAGTCTTGCTAGACTTGGGGAAGGCTTTTGGTATAAGTTTGGTATACAAAAAGAGCGACACCTGTTGCTGCCGTCAAGCTTCGGGCTTTGCCCTCGCTCGATGAGCCCTCCGGGGCCAGAGCTTGACGGGGCCATGTTCAATCGGCTCGATCAGAGGCGAATGATGAGCGTTGCGCTGCAGTGGTCACCAAGTCTCGGCATGCCGTTGGCGTCCGTCGGCGACCTTGCGCCGCAGACTCAAGCCTTCTCTCAATCGCGCTCTCGTGTGGTGGACCCCGTTGCACGCGGCTCCAAGCACGGAGCGAGCTTTGTCGAATGGACGCCTTTCGGACGATCGTGGCGACAGTCGAGCCGACACGTCCGACAGCGCTGAACGCTGCCGATGAAAAGCAAGCTGCTGTTCCTGAACAACACGAAAAAGCCTGCGGCCCTGCCGCCTGCCTTGGCGGAATTCTTGGGAAGCGATCTAGAGGTCGAGAGCGTCTGGGCGGCCGGGTCGGATTTCCCGGAATCGCTCGACGGCTACGCCGGAGCGTTTGTCTCGGGAAGTCCGCATTCGTCCTACGATGACGAGCCTTGGATCGCGCGCGAGCACGCAGTGATCGCCGAGCTGGCCCACTTGGGTACGCCCACCCTGGGCATATGCTTCGGCAGCCAGATCCTGGCCTCTAGTCTGTTCGGACGCGATCAGGTCTATCGCCGCGCGGCATGCGAGGTCGGCTACAAGTGGTTGGATGTCGATCCTGACGCCGCTGCCGACCCGGTGTGCGGCGGTCTCGACCGGCGCATTCGCATGTTCGTGTGGCACAACGACGACGTTCATGCCGACCACGACGACATGCAGGTCATCGCCACCACCGATGTTTGCGACAATCAGATCTGGCGGCATAGGACACGTCCGATATGGGGCATCCAGGGTCACTTGGAGATCACCGCCGCCGAAGCACCACAGTGGTTCGGGCGCAATCGCGAACGCCTTGAAGCCGACGGCGCGGACGTGGACCGACTGATCGCCGAGGCCGAGCAGGCAGAGGTTGCCAAGACTATGTTGCACAGATTCGTCGATCTCTGCCGACCGACCGACGCAAGGCCCAGGTCGGCCGTAGTGGCGGCGCAGACCGGCGCCCGATAGAAAGTCCGAAAGGGCGCATGTACCAGTACGCCACATAGATAAGACCAACTAGGCAAACGAAGGGAGGACAGGATGAAACGGTTTCTTACTTCAACCGCGGCGTTGGCCGCCGCCATCGCTTTGGCCACAGGTTTCGGATCGGCGCTCGCCCAAGACAAGGGCCACGTCGTGGTCGCCTCCTGGGGCGGATCGTTCCAGGACGACCAACGCAAAGCCATCTTCGAACCCTTTATGGAAGAAACCGGCATCGAGATTATCGAAGCCACCGGCCCCTCGCTTGCGAAAGTGCGGGCGATGGTAGAGAGCGGCAACACTGAGTGGGACGTCTCCGGCATGGTGCCCGGCGACCTGCTGGTGTTGGCCCGCGACGGCCTGGTCGAGAAGCTCGACTACGACAATTACTTCCAAGGCATGATGGACGATATCGTGCCCGAAGTGGTGCACCCCTATGGCATCGGCAACTTCTTCTACACCAAGGTGATTGCCTTCAACACCGAGGCGTTTCCGGGTCCCGAGCGGCCCGATAGCTGGCAAGATGTCTGGGATGTCGAGAAGTTTCCCGGGCCGCGAGCAATCGATGCCGGCGACTGGGTGATTCCGCCGCTCGAGTACGCATTGATGGCCGATGGCGTGGCACCGGAGGATCTCTATCCGCTCGACATAGAGCGGGCCTACGAGAGCCTGTCGAAGATCCAACCCAACGTCGCCAAGTTCACCACGAGCTCGGCCATGGCGCCGCAGATGCTGGTGGACGGCGAAGCCGTCGTCGGCGCGGCTACTCTAGGCCGCACTGTTCGTCGGAAGAATGAGGGGGCGCCGATCGATTTCTCGTGGAACCAAGGGCTGATCCAGTTCGATTACTGGATCATTCCGAAGAACGCACCGAACTACGAGAACGCGATGAAGTTCATCGAGTTCGCGACGCGGCCCGAGATCCAAGCCGCCATGGTCGAGCTGCAGCTGCTCGGCCCGGTTAACCTGAAATCTTTCGACCACCTGTCGCAGGAGCGGGCCGAACAACTCCCCTCCTATCCGGCAAACTTGGAGAAGCAGGTGTTTCTCAACGCTGACTTCTGGGCCAGTTCCGATGCCGAGGGCAAGAGCAACGTCGAAAAGAATCAGGAGATGTGGAACCGCTGGTCCATTCAGTAGCCGGCAGGCCGGAAACGCGGTCCGGGCCACGCCCCCGTGCGGTGGCCCGGTTCCGCGATTCAGCAAGGAGACCGGTCTTATGGGCGTGAGTTCCGTCTCGCAGGACCTGCCGTTGCTGGACCAGCCTTGGTTCCCAAAGGAGGAATACCGCTCGCGCCTTGCTAAGGTTCAGGACGAGATCGCGGTGCGTCGGCTGGACGGCCTCGTCCTGTTTCAGCCCGAATCCGTGACCTGGCTCACTGGTTTCTACACGCGGGGCTACAGCTCCTTTCAGTGCGTACTCGTTCCGCCGATCGGCGAGCCGCTCACCTGCTGCCGCGACATGGAGGCCTACTACCTCGATCATACCGGCGTTTTCGCACCCTATCGCTTCTGGAGTGACAGCGACGACCCCCTCGAGGTGGCGGCTGCCGAGATCAGGCAACTGTTTGGACCGGGGGGCAGCTTGGGGGTCGAGCTCAGCGCTTGGCCGCTGACCGCCCAGCGGTACCAGAAACTCTTCACAAGCTCCACGAACACCACGGTCATCGACGCTAGCCCGCTTCTGGCACGAATGCGCAGCATCAAATCGCCTGCGGAAATCGCGCTCATGCGGCGCGCCGCGGAGGTTGCCGAGGTGGGCATGGCGACAGCGGCGGCCGAAGCTCGTCCCGGTATCACCGAGCGGACGCTGGCCGCCACCATATCCGAAGCGCTGGTTCGGGCCGGCAGCGACATTCCGGGCCCCGGCGTCCTCTCTTCCGGCGAGCGCGCCTTCCATTTGCACGGCAGCTACACCGACCGCCAACTGGAAGAGGGCCAGACCGTTCAGTTCGAGGTCCTGGCCTGCGTCCGGCACTATCACGCCCGCTTCATGCGCACGCTCAAGCTCGACCGGGCAAGTGAGGAGGATCTGGCTTTGGCCAAGTGCCTGATCCAGATCCAGGAGGATGCGCTTGCCGCGGTCGCCCCCGGCGTGCCCGCCACCGTGCCGGACGCGATCTACCGGGACGGGGTGCGCGAGGCGGGCCTCGCGGAGAACTACACCAACAAGACCTTTTACGGCGTCGGTCTGCTGTTGCCGCCATCGGGCGGCGAAGGCCCTGAGGCCAGCCCGGCGGCCGATTGGTGCTTCGAGCCGAACATGACCTTCCATAGCTACGTGTTGGCCCGGGACTTCGGGTTTTCCGAGACGATCCTGGTCACAGATGCGGGCTGCCAGTGGCTGACGAACTATCCTCGAGAGCTGATCATCACAGGGAGTGCCGCGTAATCAGGCCGATTACTCTGCCGAGCGGGTGCTCGGTAACAGGGCGCTAAGGGAGACTTTCGTGCTGCAAGCAGCCGAAACACCGCAGAACAGCGCAATCGCGAAGGGTCGCTCCATGGCCGCGGCCAAGCCCAGGCCGTCGCTCGTCCCTTTGTTGCTGGCGCCCGCCATGATCCTCTTCTTGGGCGTGTTCATCGTGCCGCTCTTGGGCGTACTGTTCGAGAGCTTGGGCCGTTCCGACTTCACGCTTCAATACTACATCGACGTCTTCGACGATGCCGTCCTGATGGAGGTACTTCTGAGGACGATCGTTCTTTCCCTGATCGTGACCGCGATTTGCCTCCTGCTCGGCTATCCCATCGCCTACGTCATGTTGCAATCGAGCGGTTGGCTGCAGCGATTCATTGCCCTGCTGATCGTGCTGCCGCTGTGGACCAGCCTTTTGGTGCGCACCTATGCCTGGATGGTCATCCTTGGCCGCAAGGGGCTGGTCAACGAAGCCTTGATCTCTCTGGGCGCCATCGACGCGCCCCTCAGCCTCCTCTACACCCGCTTCAGCGTTTACGTCGGCATGGTCAACATCATGCTGCCGTTCATGGTGCTGCCACTCTTCGCCGTGATGCGCCGGATCGACATGGGGCTGCTGTCCGCCGCCTGGAGCCTCGGTGCCAGCCGTACCAAGGCCTTTTTCGTGGTCTTTCTGCCTTTGAGCCTGCCTGGAATCGTCGCCGGCTCCCTGCTGGTCTTCATTCTCTCGATCGGATTCTTCGTCACGCCGGCGCTTCTTGGCGGCTTGGGTGACACGACTTTCGTGATGCTCATCGAACGCCAGGTCAATCGTTTGGCCAATTGGCCGCTGGCCGCAGCCATGTCGGTGATCTTACTGGCAGCAACCTTGGCCTTGGTCATCATCTACAATCGTGTCATGTCGTCCAACAGCGGCGGATCGGCGATGTCCGGCAAGATCTGGGTCCAGCTGATCTCGCTTGCATCCCTGGGCAATGGTGCGGCAGCGGCACTGAAGAAACTCTTTCACAGGTTGTTTCCCGCCCGGCCTCAGAAAAGACCGGCGAGGAGGCCGCCACGGAACTTCCCTTTCGCAAAGATCGTTGCCTGGACGACCATGCTTCTGATGATTTTCCCGATCATCATCCTATATCCCCTGGCCTTCAGCGACGCGCCTTATCTCCAGTTCCCGCCACCGGACTACTCGACGCGTTGGTTCGAGAACTATTTCGCCCGCAATGACTGGATCCGGCCCACCATCATCAGCTTCGAGGTGGGGCTTGTGGTGATGCTGCTGGGGACGGCAATCGGAACGTCCGCCGCCGTTGCCCTCGTACGGGGCACGTTCCCCGGCAAAAAGGCGGCATTCGGACTTCTGCTGTCGCCGATCATCGTCCCCACGATCATCTCTGCGGTTGCGCTCTACTACCTCTTCGCCAGCTACGGCCTGGTGGGGACTCGTACGGCCCTCGTGCTGGCACACCTTACCCTCGCGGTTCCATTCGTCCTCGTCGTGGTTGCCTCGGCACTCGAGCGTGTGGACCCCGCTTTGGAGCAGGCGGCTTGGACTCTCGGCGCAACCAAGTTCGCCACCTTCCGCAAGATTACGCTGCCGCTGATTCGGCCGGCCGTCATCACCGCGGCGCTGTTTGCCTTCTTGGCCTCCTTCGACGAAGTTGTGATTGCGATCTTCCTCAGCGGCGTCCGGGTCAAGACCCTGCCGAAGCGCATGTGGGAAGGCATCCGCGAGGAGATCGACCCGACCACGGCGGCGGTTGCCGCTTTGCTCGTTACTCTCTCGCTGGTGTTGGTGATTTTGGCGGAGGTCTTGCGCGCCAGAGGTAGCAAGCGCGGCGCCGCAGGTCATGACCAGTTGGTGAAGTAAGAGGAAGTCGGGAAGATGGCGACGGACACCGCCCAATTGGAGGTCGTCCCCAGCGGCAAAGCGCTGGGAGCGGACGTCGGAGGCATCGACCTCAACGATCCTCTGTCAGACGAGGCTTTTCAGGAGATCCTGGAGGCCTGGTACCGTCACCTGGTGCTGCGTTTTCGCCGGCAGTCGATTTCCGACGACACTTTGACCGCGTTTGCGTTTCGCTTCGGTCAATTGCATCACGCCGCGGGGTCGGAGTACGGCGGCAAGCCGGACGGCCTGCACCCCGCGGTAGAGCTGATCTCGAACATCGTCGAAGACGGCCGGCCGATCGGCGCCCTGGGCGCCGGCGAGGCCACTTGGCACAGCGATATGTCGATGTTCGAAGTACCGGCCACCGCGACCCTACTGTACGGCGACGAAATTCCGCCGTCGGGCGGCAACACCTTCTTCACCAACCTCTACCTGGCCTACGAGACCCTGGCGGAGGATTTGCAGCGCCTCGTCGAGAGACGGCGATCGCTTCACGACGCGGCCTACCTGGCAACCGGCGGCGTGCGGCCGGGCTACGATGCCGTTTCCGACAAGTCACGGGGGCCCGGCGCGCGCCATCCGATCGTCCGAGTTCATCCCTGCACCGGACGCAAAGCGCTCTATCTCGGTCGCAAGGGCTTCGGCTACATCGAAGGCCTTTCGGTCGAGGAAAGCGACGCGGCATTGGCAGCGCTTTGGGCGCATATGACCCGGCCAGAGTTCGTCTGGGAACAGGAGTGGCAGGCTGGCGACCTGATCGTCTGGGACAACCGCTGCGTCGCGCACGCCCGTGGCGCTTTCGATCCCGCAGCCCGGCGCCTGCTGCGCCGCGTCACCGTCATGGATGCAGAGGAACGCGAAGGTGCCGCTGAAGATCATACCTAGTGGTGGTGCGCTCGCGGCGGAGATTGCCGGTCTCGACCTGGCCGTGCCGCTGCCCGAGGCCTGCCTCAGCGAGATCGCTGCGGCGTGGCACCGGCATCTCGTGCTTCTTTTTCGCGGCCAAGAGCTCTCTGCGGAGCAGCTGATCGCCTTCGGCCGCCAGTTCGGCCCCTTGCACGCAACCGAAGGCGTGGCCTACGGTGCCAAGCCCGCCGACACGCCTGCGGAGATCGAGATTATCTCCAACCAGCCGGAAGATGCTGTGCCCGAGGGCGCCAGGCCGTCGGACGAGGCAACCTGGCACAGCGACATGTCGATGTTCGAGGACCCCGCCGCGGCGTCGATCGCCTATGCGGTGGAGGTCCCCTCGGCAACGGGACAGATCAGATTTGCTAACCTCTACCGGGCCTATGACACTCTGCCCGGAGACCTCGAGCAAGCGGTCCGGGGCAGGCGCTCGATTCACGATGCGGCCTATACGGCAATGGGCGAGGTGCGCGGGGGCTACAAGGCCGTATCCGATCGATCCCAGGGTCCGGGCGCGCGCCACCCCGTGCTGCGCCGGCACCCCGAGACCGGGCGCACGGCCCTGTTTCTGGGGCGCAAGGGCTACGGCTACATCGAAGGCTATAGCGTCGCGCAAAGCAACCGCCTGCTGGATCGGCTGTGGCGGCATATGACCCAAGCGGCGTTCGTCTGGACCCACGAATGGCGCAACGGCGACCTCGTCATGTGGGACAACCGCTGCTGCGCCCACATGCGCGGGGCATTCGACCCCGGCCTGCGGCGGCGACTGCTGCGCGTCACCGTGGTTGGCGAACGGCCGGTGGAGGCGAACGAGGCCATTGCTGTCGAGGGAGCGTTGCTATGACGGGGCTGCATTTCGATCGGTCGGAGCACGAGGCGCGAATTGCGAAGGCCCGGGCACTGCTCAAGGAGCGGAGCCTGAGCGCGCTGTTGATCTTCGCGCAGGAGAGCCACTACTACCTGACGGGCTACGATTCGACGGGTTACCTCTTTTTTCAGGTGGCTCTTCTCACGGCC
>JABAHS010149699.1_pt3 | contig 13353 bp, 6 predicted proteins | sample 7062111 | NCBI WGS metagenome assembly JABAHS01 (sample SAMN14534600, study PRJNA622989) | marine sediment metagenome | biome: marine biome [ENVO:00000428]; feature: marine pelagic biome [ENVO:01000023]; material: deep marine sediment [ENVO:00002113]; isolation source: pool of 4 deep marine... | reverse complement strand
CGCGACATCAAAAAAGACAAGTGCAGTTAAGAAATCATACTGCATGGGTAGAAATGGGAACAGAGGGAATCTGAATTCCATATTTTGAAAGAACACTCTGGTTCCCCTTAAATCTCCGAAATCCACCCCCCTGAACGTAAAAGGCCCTCCGATGCTAAAACGCCGCGGATCTGGACCAAAATTCGTCCCGCCTACCAAGCGATAGGCAAAGGAATATCTTGGGATGCTTATCGCGAAGTACTTTCTGTAATCTCCCAGCAGCGTTGTATATTGCAAGTCACCCAGATTTTGTTGAACGGAGAAACGCGCGCGGGTGCCGGAGATCGGATGGGCAAAACCCCAGAACGCCGTATCTCGGACCAGCGCTGCACTGACATTTCCGAATATGGCATTATCGAAGTCCTCGGTTTCCGTATCAGCAGTGAAGAAATTAAAGCGCACAACATCGCTATTTACAAAATAGAGATTTGATCCGAACTCCAATCTTGTAAAGGTGTTGAACGGCAACGACGCGGCACCTCCGACACCTCGAAATATTTGGCTCACAAAAGCTGCTTCGTTAGAAGCTGTAAAGATGCCAAAATCATCACGGAACTGAAATCCCGAAATGGCCCAGTTCAGCCGACGTTGCTGATTATAATAAGTCGCAATAATCGTGGATTCAAGCGGATCGCCAAAAAGTGCCGCTTGCAATATCAATGTCTTGTCCCCGAGCATGTCGCTGAACAAGAAAGCCGATTGTCCGGCGAAACCCACATTTGTAGCGAAAGCGCCACCCCCGACAATCAAATCGGGTGAAAGTTCGGACTTGTAATCCGACACTGAGAACTCCGCGCTATCTGCTAAGGAGTATTCATGATATTTGTCATTTGGATCTCCCAGGGTCTCCAAAACAGGAACACCCGGAAATTCAATTTTCTCTTTCTCGTAATCGTCTAAGGTATAAATGTACCAGCCGGCATTGGAAAACGCACTGAAAGCTAACCGTCCCGTATCACGCGCCAGACTGATTGCCGGGCTCTCCGTAATGATCCCCGCGACACCCGTGATAAAATTCGTAATTCTATAAAGATCCCGAGTCTGAACGTCAATCGAATAAATATTGGGGATGCCCGACATATCCGACACGAAAAAGACTTCATTTCCATCTGCAGTCCACGTCGGATTGATGTGATTGCCACCCGTCTCGGTGAGAAGTTCTACTTCTCNNATATCCGTGTTGGGTCCACGATCTGTGGTAAAAGCGATCTTCTTACCATCCGGGGACCATTGGGGATGCAAGTATGAGAATCTATCGTCCGTGAGTTGCACTAAATTTGTCCCATCGGCACTCACCAAGTACAAATCAGAAATTCCCCCACTCAAACCTGAAAACACCAGGCGATCCCCATTTGGGGACCAACTCGGCGCCGCCATGCCGGTTAACCCCTTGAAGGCCAGTTTCTTAACCACTTTTCGTTTCTCGGCATTCACGATATATATGGCGTCGTTGCCGCCGGCTTTTGCGACAAAGGAAAAGTGCTTTCCATCCGGCGACCAGTTCATGGATGTATCAAAATATCTCAGTATCTCGTAACTCTGGCTACTCCCGCTTCGAACGATTTTGTGTACTTCATCCTCTTTTTCTAAATCGCGCAAAAACATGTTTAGCGCAAAGTTCTTATCGCCGATATACGCCAAGTCTGTACCGTCGGGAGAAATCGCAGGAACGATATTAATGCGTGTGCAATCTTTGCAGGGATCAAGAATCGGATCCGCCACTTCTTCGGGTTTCTTGAGCACGACCTCGCCTGGCAGATAACGTACCCGTGCATCTTCTTGCCAGCGTTTGGACAGCTCAACCAAATCCAATCCTGTATGAGCCTTGAAGGCACGATTCAAGTCTCCAGTTGCACGGGCGGTTTTGAATATCCGTCCAACCACCTCTTTTCCGTAGCGTTCCCCAACATAGTACCAAATCGCCTGTCCCATCCGATAAACGCGGATGTCATTCACGTACGCCATTTCGGGTATGGATAAAAGCATATTGTTTAGGACAGCATCACGCATCCACATTCTTGTGATGTTGTCCATGCCGACCGACAAGTACTCCGCCATGCCCTCGATAAACCAGAGTGGTGGATTGAACCGCCGAACCATATCTGTTGCACCCTCGGCAAGCAGAATATCAAACTGGAACGCATGTACCATTTCGTGTGTCAGTACATGGATAAATTGTGCATAAGAACCCGTGATAGGCAGAATCATTCGACCTTTTAGCGATTCAGTCACGCCCTGCGTGCCTTCACTAATGTAGCTTTGAATCGCGTTCGTTTGCTGAAAATCGTTATGCGAGGCATAGAGCAAAAGAGGTATTTTCTGCTTGAATTTATAATCTAAAATCTCGGATAAATATGCATATGATCTCTCGGCGATCTCAGCAGCATCCATTGCGGCTTGTCGTTCTTCTTTGTAAAAGTGGATATCGAAATGCTCTGTGTGAATTACGGACCAGTCGAACGATTTATAATGAACTTTATTCTTCCCAAATCCGAAATAGTCACCGAATTGAGCGAAAGCGCTCGAACTCGCGAAAACCATTAAAATTAACACACAAACCTGGGCCAACCTTGACCAAGAAACTTTGCCTCGCATGAGATTACCTCCTTAAGGGAGTACAGAGTAAGATGGACATTTTATCAATATACTCCAAAAAACCAAAATAATCCAGTGATTTATTTCATAATTCAACAAATTATGTTAACACAATTAACAAAGGCTACAAAATATACTTGTTAAAATTGGTATTATTCCCACCTGCCAACTCCATGCCAAAAAAAAGCCGCCCTGAAGTTTCGAGCGGCTGCATCGCACAGTCTAGATTTTTCTCAGATCTTGTTAAACTAAAACGTCCGGTTTTACGCGTGTAAGCCGTGGTGGTTCGGATGCTCTCAAATATCCGTTCGACAAATAAATCGCCAAACCTTCAAAAAAAGCAAGATCCACCTGACGACTTGTTTTCGTGGCCAGGATCAAGTCTTTGGTCTCGGCCAGTACAGTTAAGGTTATTTTACTTTTCTCAAGAATGTTCTCGCGCTTCATATCACGAATCGCTAAGCAGTGGCGGGTTCTGCTTCGCCTTTATTTTTCATGTATTGGGTCCGAAACTCATCTGCATAACCTTGAGCGATCCACAAAACCACCGCATCCTGAAACGACACGTTTTCTTCGCTTTGATGCGACAACGCCATACGAAAACTCTCTATTTCCATAAGCTGCAACGACATATAGTCTGACTGCTTAAATTTTCTTTCGCCCATTTTATATACCTCCTTCTTAAATAGGAGTCAGTTTCATTCTGTTTATCAAACCTGCATCTAGTGTCAATTTATTTCAGCAAAAAATATACCAGGTCCNNGAGCAGTTTGCTTTGTTTCATTATGCCAACGACGGAATACGGATTGTGCAAATCCGAACAGCCCCATTATCGACTTGAACCAATTTAAACAGAATTTTGGACCATTAGTTTGAGAGTTAAGTTATGATTTTGTTGTCTTATATGAATAGAGAGGCAATTTCCCCTGAGCTTTTCTCAAATCTTTCAAAAATTTTCTAAATAAAGAGGAGGGATTTCAAATGGCTACCTCGATAGATTTAGATGCCCTTGAATCTGAACTGAAAACCTCGATGGACTTCGAGGGGAAGAAACGGGATGCAGCGTCCATTGCGAAGGCCTATTTTCTCGAACGGAAGGGAAGGGATCCTACGGACGACGAAATGAATGAACATTTTCTGCAAAAGTGGCACTCAAAAATCGCGGTTGACTTGTCAAACAGACCGATCAGCGACCTTTATTCTGTCAACGATCTTGAAGAGTCGTTTTTTGATTTGATCAGTCACGCACTATATTCCCGATTCAAACAGGATTCTGATGTTTCAAACTCACATTTTTCCAAGGCAAAGAAAATTGCCAACATTCTGAACAACTCATTCATCACAAATCAGTATGACTACGCGATTAAGCTGGACAGCGCAGCCTTAAAGAAAAAGCTCAAAACTGACCGGTGCTATGAGTTGGTCAATCAGACAGTGGCAAACGATCGGAACCGGGGAATCGCTTTGATTGGTACCGGGCTTTCGTTAGCGGATTCCAACAACGACACCAAGCGTCTCTTGGACCTACATGCCAAATGTCAGTACGTGCTTTATGAAATCGAAAACTGTCCTCATGTCGCTATGAGCCTGGGAAAGTATTTACTCTCGGAATCCCCGAATTACCATGCACTCGCAGGCTGGACCCATTTCCATAATGGCAACATTTGGCTGGATCTCGAAAATCCACAAGCGGCTAAAGAGGAATTCGAGGGAGGGATAGAATGGGCCATTCAAGCCGGCTTTCCCTACGCACAGATGACATTATATGAGCGATTGGGCCTGGCGTGCAAGAATCTGAACAAACTCAACCTGGCGCAACAACACTATGAAGATTCTTTAACCATAGGCGCAACCGAAGAGATCAAACCATGGCTGGTTTCGAAAAATGAAGTGAGGTGTTACATTGGCTTGGGGCTCATTCAATATGAGACAGCTCTAAACCCATCCGGTTCGGGACAAGACGCGACCTCTCAATTAGCGGAGGATTACTTTAAACGGGCTCTGGAAATTGCCAACCAAGTTAACTACGTTGCTAACCAAGCTGCCGCCCTGTCAAGCCTGGGAGACCTGCAGCGTCTCAAAGCGGGCGACACCGATCCGGACGCCAAACGTTATCACAAGTTGGCCTATCAAATCAAGACAGAAACTCTTGGGCTTGACCCGACACTCATCAAAAGGGTAAAACATGACAAAGATCATATGTAGTTTTTCAAACAGAGAAGGAGGACGACATGGTGAATGGCAATCTTGAAATCTTCGTGACGTACGACCAGGAAGACCCTCGCGACGGTCCCGGTCCGGAACCGAATCGAACGGTCTAACTGGGCTCAACTCGGCTCTATTAATTAAATCCCCAATTTTCGTGTCCACAGGGTGTGGCAACTGAATTGGGGATTTTTTTGACTCACCCTTAAAACTTCGCAAACTTCTCCCCCAACTTAACCGGACAACCTGGACCAAATGAATAGACTGAGCGGAAGATCAAAAGCTCCTGTCAACACGGAGAAACCGAGTTTGCGGAGTCTCACAACGCAGCGGAGCCGCAACCAAAGGCCCCTTGAAGTCTGAGCCACGGATGCACACGGATTTTTGAATTGGTTGTTGTGAAGACAATTTGCAAAATGCCTTCAAGCAGTTGCAAAACAGTCCGTTCAAAAAGCTGAAAACCAAATCCGTGTTCCATCAGTGTAAATCCGTGGCTAAAAACGTTGCCAAAAAAACACAATGTTGCAGGTTTGTAGTACGGATAAAGTACTTATGTCTGTCATTCTAACTTCTCATCAATCGCTCCACTCCAACGACCAGTCTTTCAATATGAAAGTTGTTAGAAGGCCAACCTCGATGCCAGTATGACGTATGCAGGACAACACCTGTGCTCTATAGATAGAAGGTCATCAAGATTACATTCAGGGCCAGTACCGAATGATAGGTAGATCCCAAAAGCCCTGGCCCAAGATGCCGGTACACTTCCATGGCGGCCTGATGATCTTTTCATGCAAATCTCTATAAGGCGTCCCGGCTCCTTTCGGCAAAAATTATAAAGGATAAAAACTCAATGTTCCTCCACCGCTCGACGACTCCGTGTTCAAACTAAAGCATTAATTCAAAGCAAAATGCAACTTCAAATTTATGCTTGCTAATATGGCTTAATCCTGTATATTTTTTAAATACATTAACCATTGGCAACAACGTTTTTTCACAATCAAGACATTGCCTAATGCAAATGTCTGTGTAACAAACATTCAGTGGAAATGTGACCAAGTTTTCTCCCTAAACTAGCGCTTTCAACATGTTGAAAAAGAGCATTGCCATAGCCGTACTCGTCGCCGTTGCCCTCCTTGTGTTTTTCAGACTGGCTCGCAAGCCAAGCAGTCTTGAAGACTTTGAAAAGAGGTTTGCTTCCGGGAATTTAAGCGAGACTGAAAGACCCGAGCTCGTCGACGAATTGATTCTCTATTTAGAGGACCACCAACTCCCGGGTACCCAAAGATCACAGTTGGACAGTACCCTCACGAGCCTCACATTTATTACCGAGGATTCGATGTTGAGAAAAGTTGAGAATCTGAAGCGCCAGGGCACGTCTTCTGACATTGAAACCTTTTTTGCAGAAAACAAAGCTAAATTGCACAAATTGTTTTTTGAACTGCTTGACCAAACAGTTTTTTTAAGGTGCTATCAGCCCGAGCAAATCGAAAAGATAAGCCATTATTTCGAAGCGGCAAAATGGCTTGCAAACCTGTTCGCTCATTACTTGAATCACGATTTTCTTTTATCGCAACTCAATTTCTACCGTCAGTTGGAGCCGCCGGATCTCATAAAGAAGCTGAAAGTGGAGCAGTATTTTGGGAAAGCGCACCGCATGTTGCGCTCAGAACCTGAAAACTCGCTCAAATTCATTGGCTCCGGAATTAAGTTGGCAAAACAAATTCATGACCGGAAACGGAAACTGGAATTTTATACCAGATTTTTGTTCGTTCTTTACGAAAAATTTGGCCTGACCAACTCCGGCCTCGCATTGGGGAACTACCTGGCCGACGAAGCACAGGAGTTTGGACACGAGCTTTACGACGCAGTCGTTCATTATTACATGGGAAATATCTTGATCGATCAAGGCCGATTCCAACGTGCGCTCGATGAATTTAAAATTGCACAGGATCTGTTTGTGAAGTTCAATCACCAGGGTTGGCTACCTTACATATCCGAACGATTTGCCGTCGTCCATAGAAGAATGGGACAATTGGATTTGGCTCTGCTCATCTACGATGATTTACTTCAAGAAGCAGGGAATTCCTTTAGACGAATTTATTATCTGCTCGGCCTGGGATTGGTTCAGCAAGAAATGGCGCTCTATCCTGACGCAAAAAAATCCTATTTAGAGAGCCTAAGACTGGCAAAAGAATTAAGGGATAGAAACAATGAAATTGTATCACTCATCAACCTCGGAATGCTGTCGTTTGATCTTGGGGACTATTCAGAGGCTTTTAAATATCAAGATCAGGCCCTTTTGCTTGCACAAAACACCGGAGCGCCGTTCTCGATCGCGTCAATCTGGTCGCACAAGGCTCAAATCTATCTGATGATGGACAAAATTGATTCAGCAAAAATATGTGTCGACCAAGCTCTGGACCACCTCGCTCGATTTGATTACGGCTTAAGGGAAGCGGATGCCTACATGAATGCCGGGACGCTTGAGCTTCAGCTCGAGGAATGGCAGAATGCGCTTGACTCATATGAAAATGCACTTGAACACTTCAGAAAGGAGAAGCTGCTGGTTCGCCAGATCGACGCGCTGAATATGATTGGAGAAACCTACAGAAGAATGGGAAATCATGCAAGCGCATTGGATATCCTGGAGAAGGCCATCGAGTTAGGCAATGACATTCCCAAATTTGGGCATCGTTGGGAAAGCGAATTTTATTTGGCTCGAGTTTATCGAGATCAAAAGAAGATTGCCGAAGCCGAGCAGCATTTAAAGAAATCCATTTCACCGGTTGAAACCGTAGCAGGGGGACTGACGGATGATGAGGCACGTTCAAACTTCTCACAAAAGATTCAGCCCATTTTTGAAGACATGGTTCTGCTGCAATTTGCCAAGCAGGATACACTGGCGGCATTGGCTTACGCCGAACAAGAACGGGCACAGGCTTTGAAACTGCTCCTGCGAGACAACAGCACGGTTCAGCCGGTGAAACAAACGCTGGCCTCGACCTTGGCCCTACCCTTGCTCAACCTGTCCGCCGAACGAACCGGAACAATCGACATCAGGGACTTGCAACAAAGTCTAGAGAAAGACGCGAGCTTTGTCGAATATGAAATTACGGACCAGCACCTGTTGATTTGGACCGTCGATAAGAACAGCGTAAATGCCGTTAAGCTGACTCTGAGCCGAGCCCAAATTGAAGAATGGATTGCGGACTTTCGCCGATGCATCGAGCCTGATAACGTCTCTCAAAATCAAGATTCAACGTTTCAGAGAACCCGAATCTTGGGACGCCAACTCTTCGACAACCTAATTGCACCGGTCAGCAAATATCTGGCACAGGCCAAATTGGTTTATTTCATTCCGGATGAAACCCTGTACCACTTGCCTTTTTCATCGCTCATCACAACCGAGGGCAACTATCTGATCGATAAATTCGCCATTGGCATGATGCCCAGTGCCGAAATCCTTTCGCAGAGCTTAAAAAAGGAGGAGAGCGCCCGGCCCGAACGCGGACTTTTGGCCATTGGCTTGAATCAGGCCGGGTTAAGGCATGCAGAATCAGAAGCGATAGAGGTATCGAGGTTGCGTAAAGGCTCGACGGCTTTGGTTGGAAACGATGCAACCGAAGAGCAGGTTCGTGAAAAGATGATAAAGTCTCATCTTGCAATTTTATTCTCGATTCACAGCAGCATCAACGAGAAGAACCCTTATCACTCTTCCCTCATCCTCTGCCGAGATTCTACCGATGTTGACACGACGGAAACCGACGGCTATTTGATGGTTCGCGAAATCCAGCAACTCAGATTAAACGACGTGGACCTGGTGTTTTTATCTGCTTGTGAAACCGCTTCGGGCAAGCTGTTTCGTGGCGAGGGAATTGTAGGCATGCAGAGAGCGTTTATGATTGCTGGCGCCAATAGCGTGATCGCCAACCTTTGGCAAATCGACGATAAAATGGCCAAACGTCTAACCTTGGCCTTTTTCAACAACTGGTTGAACAAAAAACTCAACAAAGTCGAAGCATTGCGGCGTGCTCAATTGGAGACCATTCGCGCGCTGGAAAAAAGCGCCATACATGAATCCATTCCGCACCCATTCTATTGGGCGTCCGCTACCTTGACAGGAAGTTCAAATTAAATCCTAACCCGGCGCAGTTGGAACAGAAAGAAAGAATCTCACCCACTGTAGAGACAGTAATGCTGGGATAGGCAAAGTTTTTTGCCGACTCGAAGGTCTCCCATCAGAGAAGGAAAATACTATTCCGCCGTTTTCCCACGAACGATCCCTAGTGCATAGTTTTCTAAATCAAAATAGTTTTGAACAGCACTGAGAATATCCTCGGCGGTTACGTTTTTAATTCTCTGTTCATACTCATGTACATTCTCAAACCCCTTGCCCATTATTTCATCATGAGCGTAATGGAACATTTTTGCGCGATTTGTTTCCAAACCGATTTCGTGGCTTCCTATCGTATATTGGATTGCGCCTGTTAGTTCTTTTTCACTGATGGGTTCTTTCGCCAATTTTTCAAATTCGCGCAGTAACCCCTCCCTGGCCACTTGCTCATTTTGCGGAGATGTTGCAATGTATGAGACGAAGGAACCTCCGTGCAGTCGATCGAGAAGGAACGCAGCAACTGTATAAGCAAGACTCTGCCGTCCGCGTAATTCTTCAAATAGGCGCCCGCCCAATCCGGAAAGCGCATTTTGTAAAACCGTTAACGCGTAATATTCGTTATCCGAGTATTTGGGACCGACAAATCCAAGCGCTAAAGATGTTTGCTCCTTATCTCGTCGATCGGAGTTTTCTTCAATTCCGACGGGGCTTTGAATGTCTGCATTTTGAACAGGGGCTTCGTTCGCTGATCTAAGTTCATTGAAACGTTCCTCTATCAGCTCCCGAACCCTGTCTGATTGAACATCTCCAACCACGACCACAAAGAGACTTTTCGGATCTAAAATCCTCTTGTGCCACACTTGTAACCTCTCCCGGCCAAGACTCTTTATCACGTCAGGTTCACCGTTAGAAGAGATGCCGTACGCGTGGTCCTTGAAAAACGCTTTGTAAAACAATGTCAAAGGATAGCGAAACATGTCATCCTTTTCCTGAAGGATTGCATTCAAGGTGTTTTCTTTTTCCTTATCGAGTTCTTCTTGTGGAAACGTCGGTTCCAAAATTATATCCGTCAAAATCTCGAATCCCGAAACGAAATTTTTTGACAGGATATTCATTGAATAACCCAAATAATCAGAATCGTTTGAATAATGAATGCCGGAGCCTAAACGCTCAATTTCGAGTGCAATCTCTTCGGCGGTAAGATTGCGTGTTCCTTTCAGGGACGTTCGAAGCGTCAATCCGGTAATTCCAGCGATTTCAGGATTCTCATGTATTCGGCCGCTTCGGGAGAAGAACCCGGTTGACACCAGCGGCAACTGGTGGATTTCTTTAACCAAAAGCGTCATGCCATTTGGAAGAANNGATTCCTGGGAATCTCCCTGCTCATGTTTTTGATCCAAAATCTCATGCCCAAGAACTTTTTCATAATCGGAGACTTTCTCATCCTCAGGAATAAATTTGATATGGACATCTTTTGGCACATATTCTAAGAGACTGCAGTTGCTCACATTCAAGTATTTATTTGCCGCTGCCAGCACATCGGTCTTCGTGACCTGGTACAAATTGTTTAAATACTCTTCGGCGTAATGGTAATCGCCTAAGGCTTCGTAAGTAGCCAGGATATTGGCCTGGCCAGCAACCGAGTCCATGCTAAATGTATACATGGAATCCAACACGTTCCTTGCTTTCGAAAGCTCTTCATCGGTGAGGGGTTCGGTTTTCAGCCTTTTTATTTGGTCAAGGATAGCCACCTCTGCTTGCTCCATATTTTTAGGTTTTGCATTCGCCTCAATTAGCAACATACCCAAATCCCTCAGCTCATAATTGGCGGCAGAAATCGTATTCACGAGATTGCTTCGTTGTTTGACATGCTGATAGAGGCGTGAGCTTCGACCGCGGCCGAGAACAAATGCCAAAATCTCCACCGCGTATGAATCCGGATGGAATACTTCGGGGGTATGAAAACCAAAAGCGATGTAGCTATGCTGGATGTCGCCGCTCTTTTGGCGGTATCTAAAATTGCGTTGGGCCGGTTCGGCTGGCGACTCTTGCTTTTGCAGAATCCCTTTTTCGAAATCGCCGTAATATTTTTCAATGGCGCGAAACGCGTTTTTCGGTTCAACATCGCCAACCACAACCAGGATGATATTTTCCGGACGATATAAGTCACGATGAAAATTCAGAAAGTCATCCCGAGTGAGCGCTCTCAAACCTGCTTCGGTGCCAATACGCCAGCGCCGCATGCGATGCTTTTCGAAAGCCAATTCAAACATTTTCTCCCTGGTTACCGCCGCCGGCGTGTCGAGCTTGCGTTTGGCTTCCTGAATAACAACTTCGGTTTCCTTCCACAACTCAGCGGGATCAAACGCCGAATGAATCAGCGCGTCTGACTGAATATCCAAACCTTTTTCGAAGTTTTTACTTGGCAAAACTGTGTAATACAACGTATGATCGTAAATGGTGCTCGCGTTCAGATATCCTCCCAAAGCCTTGGTCTCCGCCGCGATCTGGCCGACGCCTCTGCGGTGAGTACCTTTGAAAAACATGTGCTCCATCAGGTGTGAGATGCCGACGAGTCCATCTGGTTCATTGAAGTATCCCGCCTTCACATAAGTGAAGATGCCTACTACGGGCGCTTTGTGATTTTCTTTGACCAAAACGGTCAAACCATTATCCAAAACTCTTTTTTTGACACCTGTACTTATCATAATCTGCCTTCTTAGTACTTCGTGTCTGAACGAAAAACGGAAGAATCAAGTCATTCCGGTAATCCTTTGTGCCGGAGTCTCCTTGTTTTGGATAAGAGATTCCCCCTAACCCATGCAGCAATGACTCGAAAGGACTGTTTGGTTCAGACACTAATTAAAAAAAATGCGCACCAAAATGATGCGCATCCAGTAAATCATAAAATTAAGGAACTTACGGAAATGGATCAATAACTAAGATTCAGTCTCGAGAAAAACTTTTGAGTGTTTATCTTCAACAATTGGAATGACAATTTCTTCATCTGCCACTAAATGCAACAAGTCTTTGTCCGGGTTATATTTCTTGACAAGCCAATATGGAATCTCAACCTCTCGATTGCAGATCAGCCAAATATTGTCACCCTGCCTGATTCTGTAAAGTTTCTCTCCTTCTATGCTGAAATTGCGGTAGAAATCCTCTTCAATTCCTTGATGATATTCAATTCGGCGTCGGTGGAATTCTTCGGGGGTCACGTTCCTGAACGTCAACCAAAGCGGCTGGCCAATTCGAATCGGCTCCCAGAACGAAAGTCCATTGATATTGCGGATTTTTTGTGTGGACACGTCAAGCCAGTCGGCAAAGTGACCCAGCGTTTCATCGGGCTCAACCGTAACCTGGCCATTTTGAGGAAAATTCAAATCTCGAAACGATTCTTGAACAGCCTCCATATGCGGAACCTGAACAATTCGGACGTCCATAGATTTGGTGACCTGCACATAAAAATCTGGGAGTGCCAGCGCCATGTCTTCCTCGATGTTCTGTGTCTGGATTACCAAATTTTGAATTTCAACGGACTTCAGTTCTCGCGGCTGCTCTCTTAGATTGTCCGAATGAAGGTTCGATCTCGCGGGGAGGTAAGCCAATTTGCCCTCCCCAGTGCCTTTTGGATGTTCCCGATCGCTTGAGCCTTTTTCGCTAACTTCGTCGGTAGGGTATTCAAGGCTAATGGACGACGGCACATCGACAACACTGGCGCTCATTTCTTTTGTTAAGTCGGTTGCCTCGGCTAACTGTGTCGGTTTTTCAACTTTAATTTTCGGTTCGGATTTCGCAACTTTACGGCTTGCCTGCGATGGTAACTGCAAATTCTGACCGGCGTAAATCCTATGCGGATTGCTTATGTTATTGAGTGCCATTAAATCACTCAGCGGCACCCGATATTTTCTCGCGATAGTAATTAAATACTCTCCCGGCCGCACTTTGTGCCACTCTGGTCGCACCTGATCCTCAAACTTTTCTTTAGGGGAAATCTGAGCGTACAGTTGTTCGATGTCCAAATTCTCCTGGAGTGGAATTCGGATCTTAAACCCTTTTGGTATGCGGCGTCGCGATTGAAGAACCGGGGGCCGCAAAGCCGGATTAAATTCAGCGAACTCCTCAACGTCGATGTTCAACGCATCGGTCAAAATCTTAACCCACACATAATCGGGCGTTTCAAATGTGGCATAGCCTCGTGCCCGATAGAGCTCGATATCTCCGAAATAAAATTTGTAGTTATTGGAGACATGCAAAGCTGCCAGAAACTCAGCGTAAAAATTGCGTGAAGCAAACCCGAAACTACGACTGCGATAATATTTTACAATCTTTCCCAGGTCATTCCCATACCTTCTTCTCGCCCGTTTGATTCCGTACAAGCCATGGTTGTACGCCGTGAT
>JABAHS010130399.1_pt1 | contig 13355 bp, 14 predicted proteins | sample 7062111 | NCBI WGS metagenome assembly JABAHS01 (sample SAMN14534600, study PRJNA622989) | marine sediment metagenome | biome: marine biome [ENVO:00000428]; feature: marine pelagic biome [ENVO:01000023]; material: deep marine sediment [ENVO:00002113]; isolation source: pool of 4 deep marine... | reverse complement strand
GAAGGAACTGAAGAAGTTGCAGAAGCCTCAAATACCGAGGAGCCAGTGGATGAAGACGCTGCGGATGAGTCTGAAGAACCCACTGAGGAACCAGAAGAGACCCAAGAAGAAAATAAAGATACAGAAGAATAAAGGAAGAAATCAGAATGGCTATTACAACTAAACAGATCAAAGAGCTTAGAGATTCGACCGGTGCAGGTATGATGGATTGTAAAGAGGCATTGGTGAATGCGGATGGTGATTTTGATAAAGCAGTGGATTTTCTTCGTGAGAAAGGTCTTGCAAAAGCCGCAAAACGCGCTGGGCGTGAAGCCTCTGATGGTATAGTGGAATTATATTCGCATGGTGATGGTAGAATTGGTGTGATGGTTGAGGTCAACTGTGAAACTGATTTTGTCTCTCGCAGTGACGCTTTCCGCACATTTGCTCATGAAATGGCATTGCAAGTTGCTGCTACATCCCCGTTATGTGTGACAGAAGATCAGCTGACCGAGGAAGTATTGGAAAGAGAGCGCAATGTAGCAAGAAACCGAGCCAAAGAAGAAGGAAAACCTGACCATATTTTGGATAAGATTGTTGAAGGGAGAATTGAAAAATTCAAGGATGAAGTAGTTTTGCTTCGACAGCCCTACATTCGAGATACTTCAATGACAGTTCAGGATTTGCTCAACGAAAATATTTCTGCCATTGGTGAAAATGTTGTTATCAGACGTTTTGCTCGTTGGGAACTTGGTGAGCATTCTTTTGAAGACGAAGACCAGGAAGATTAAAGGATGAAAAAAAGCCAACCAAAGGGTTGGCTTTTTTCTAATTGAGTAGGCTAGTTATCTTAGATAAAACAAAAATTGATAAAATCATGTTGAGTAGTAAAAAATCAATTTGTCAGAACCCGATAAAATAAGGAGACTTATTTATGGCGGATCTAAAATTTAAGCGTGTACTGCTAAAACTTGGAGGGGAAGCGCTTTCTGGTGAGGGGGGCAAAGGGATTGATCCTATGAGGGCAGAAGCAATTGCCCAAAGGGTTGTCCATATTCATCAGATGGGTGTAGATTTAGCGATTGTGATTGGTGCTGGAAATTTGTGGCGTGGTGTACTTGGTCTGGATAGAGGAATGGACCGTGCAACTGCGGATTATATGGGTATGTTGGGTACTGTAATGAATGCTCTGGCATTGATGGATGCAATAGAACGGGCTGGGGTAGTGGTTAGAGTGCAAACCGCAATTGAAATGCGAGCAGTGGCAGAGCCTTTCATCCGCCGTCGCGCGATACGTCATTTAGAAAAAGAGCGTGTGGTCATTTTGGGGGGTGGTACAGGTAATCCGTTTTTCTCAACGGATACTGCAGCTGCATTGAGAGCGGTAGAAATGGGCGCTGATGTTTTAATTAAAGCGACCAAAGTAGATGGTGTATATGACTCAGATCCCGCTAAAAATCAAGACGCTAAGAAACTCGATCACCTAAGCTATATTGATGTCCTCAACCGCCGTTTAGAGGTGATGGATAATACCGCGATTACCCTGTGTATGGACAATAACTTACCGATACTAGTGCTTAATTTCTGGGAAGAAGAAGAACTATTGAGAGCTTTAAAAGGGGAGAAGGTTGGCACCCTGGTTTCCAAAGGGGAGGATATCTAATCTATATGAAACCTGGACGTCAACTATATCTTGCCAGATGGTGGCTTCTGGCATTGATTGTGATTCTACAATTAACAATTTTATTCATTTCTCCGGAAGAAAAAACGCTGGGTGTTGGTATCAAGCCAGTTTACCTGCATGTCTCATTGACTTGGACAGGAATGATATTATTTCTCATCAATGGTTTGCTCGGGCTAGCAAATTTAATTATTGGTAAAGAACCACTCATAAATTGGCAGAGGAGTGTGTTCCTCAGTGCTCTTTGGTTTTATGGGATTGGATTTCTTGTCAGCATGTATGCTTCCTGGCTAAATTGGGGAGGAATTCCCTATCAGGAACCGAGGATCCAGGGGGCTATTAATGTTTTTGTTTCTGCAATTGCAGTTTGGGTATTAAGCGAGTTAACCAAAATAGGCAGGGTAAATGGTATTTTGGGATGGATACCCATTGCTTTTATATTTGCAACTAGACAAAGTTCAAGTGTGGTTCTCCATCCTGATAATCCTGTTTCGACTTCACCACTAAGCATTAAGGCCACCTTTATATCGATGTGGGGATTATCAATTTTATTAGCAATTTGGTTCATTTGGGTACACAGAAAGCAAAGCCAGCATTTATCTACACAAAATTAACAGGCTTATGAATTTTCACATGGTGAAAATTTTATCCTTGCCTGCTTTCATTATGATAAAATACTTTTGATTATTAGCCCTGACTTCAGGGTAACCTTCCGACCATGAATCTGAACCAAAGAGGAGGACATCGTGATAAAAGATGCTTTAAAAGAAGCAACTGCTCGAATGAGGTCATCTTTGCAATCGCTACAAGATGATCTGGCTGGGATTCGAACCGGGCGAGCTACACCTGCATTGGTAGAAAGGTTGTCAGTAGACTATTACGGTTCACCAACGCCTTTGCAGCAATTGGCAACTTTCTCTGTGCCTGAGCCCCGCCAAATTCTGATCAAACCTTTTGATCCCTCCTCGATCAAAGATATCGAGAGGTCAATTCAAACATCAGATTTAGGGTTAACCCCTAGCAATGATGGAAAAGTAATTCGTCTCACACTTCCACCGCTTACCCAGGAGAGGCGTCAGGAATTGGTCAGAGTGGTGAATGCCAGAGTAGAGGAAGGCCGTATATCTGTGCGTAATATTCGCAGGGATGTGATTAAAGACCTGCGTGAATTTGAGGAAGAAAAATTAATTTCCGAAGATGACCTGAAACGCGCTGAAGACGATATTCAAAAAATCACCGACGATTATGTAAAGAAGCTTGATGAAGTTGGTGAAGAGAAAGAAAACGAAATAATGGAAGTTTAGGTTTCCTAGGAGTTTGTGGTTGTGGCGAAAAAAAAGGAAACGAACCTGCCTGAAAGAATTCCAGAGCATGTCGCGATTATTATGGATGGCAATGGCCGATGGGCAAGAGCCAGGGGATTGCCGCGCTTAGCAGGACATCGTGCCGGAACCGAAAACCTCCGACGCATTATTGAAGCTTGTGTTGAATTCGGTATTAAATTTCTCACGATTTACGCCTTTTCAACAGAAAATTGGGGAAGGCCAATTGATGAAGTTGAAGGATTGATGAATATCTTCGATGATGTATTTGATCGAGAGCTATATGAGCTGCATAAGCAAGGTGCTCAACTGCGGCATGTAGGCCGATTAGAGGGTGTAAGACCTTCGATGATAGAAAAAATCAAGCGCGGCGTTGAGCGAACTAAGAACAATGACCGCCTAATCTTAAACGTGGCCTTTAATTATGGGGGAAGAGATGAAATATTATCCGTCGTTCGTTCAATTGTCGATTCAGGAGTTGAACCCGAGCATGTCACGCCTGAACTAATCGAACAGTATCTGTTCACCCACGGTAGCCCAGACCCTGATCTAGTGATCCGTACATCCGGTGAAATGCGGACCAGCAATTTCCTTTTATGGCAAACAGCTTATTCTGAATGGTATTTCCCGGAGGTATATTGGCCAGATTTTGGCCGTGAACAATTACTAGAGGCAATAAAAGAATACAATCATCGGGAGCGCCGGTTTGGATTGGTCCCCTCAAAATAATTGACAATGTTCTTACAAAGATTGCTGGTTGCTTTAATTCTTTTGCCCATCGGTTTGTGGGCATTATTCTCCAGCGATATTTCATTTGCTGTTTTCATGATCCTGGTATGCCTGATTGCCGGTTGGGAATATGACAAAATGTTTCGGATCGGTGGGTACCAACCTGCCAAAACTTCCATATTGGGCGCAGTGGCCCTGTCTTTGGGTTCTGTAACGATCTTAAAGTCTGTTGTTCCACTCGAGTATTTAATTCCTTTCATATTCATCGCAGCCGCATACCACCTTTGGAAGTATGAGAATGGTCGAGATGAAGCAGTCTTAGACCTGACAATTTCTCTGGCTGGTATCTTTTATCTTGGTGTGCTGGGTAGTTACTTTATGGCAATCAGGGTGCTTACTGGAGGGGAATGGTGGGTCTTTACGGTATTGACGTGTGTCTGGTGGGCAGATGTTGGTGCATACATGATAGGCAAAAATTTTGGGCGGCATGCCCTTGCACCACGCTTGAGTCCCAAAAAAACATGGGAAGGATATTTATCTGGGATCGTGTTCACCTTGGTTGGATCACCCTTATTGTTAAAATTTTATTGGCTGATGGATTTTAATGTGCCGCAAGAAATCACGATTCCGAGGGTAATGGTACTTGCGGCCGTAATGGGGATTTTGCCCCCTCTAGGCGATTTGACAATTTCGATGTTTAAGAGATATTTTAAAATTAAAGATACAGGAAGAATATTAGCAGGCCATGGTGGGATGCTGGACCGGATTGATTCATGGCTGTGGGGTGTTTCTATTGGATATTATCTGGTAACAATTTTATTTTTAAACAGCTAGAAGAATTCTTAGGATATATAGGAGAAGGAAATNNCAGCAGCATTGATGGCAGCACATTATATGGGGCGTGATGATAAAGAAGCGGCTGATCAGGCTGCGGTGGATGCGATGCGTTATATGTTAAATTCCGTTGAAATGGAAGCCACTGTCATTATTGGTGAGGGGGAGAAGGATGAAGCGCCTATGCTTTTTAATGGTGAGATTTTAGGAAAGGGTGGAGCCCCAAAATTGGATCTTGCGGTTGACCCAATTGATGGCACGCGTCCTTTGGCTCAGGGGAGACCTAATTCGATTGCAACCGTGTCAGCTGCACCTGCAGGAACAATGTATGATCCGGGACCATTTGTTTATATGGATAAAATTGCAGTCGGTCCTGCCGCTAAAGGTTTAATCGATATAGAGAGGCCAGTACAAGAAAATTTAGAAGCTATTGCCAAGGCAGTTGGGAAAAGACTGCGTGATGTCACCGTAATAATCTTAGATAGACCCAGGCACAAAGAGTTGGTAGCGGAAGTCCGCCGTTGCGGTCCACGTATCCGGTTTATTGATGATGGCGATGTGGCAGGGGCTTTGATGACTGCTTGGCCAGATTCGGGAATTGATGTTTTGTTGGGAGTTGGGGGTACGCCGGAAGGGGTGTTAGCTGCATGTGCTTTACGAGCAATGGGAGGAGAGATACAAGGCAAACTATTTGCTAGAAATGAAGATGAAAAACGCCGGGGAATTGAGTTGGGTTATGATTTCGATTCGGTAATTACGATGGATGATCTGGTATCGTCCGATGATGTTTTCTTCGCTGCAACTGGGATCACCGATGGGGAACTTCTTGATGGTATTCGCTACCACACCAACGGTGCTACAACAGAAAGCATTGTTGTGCGGGGCGTCACTGGTACGGTCCGTTTAGTTAAATCCAGACACAGCTTCGAACAGCTTGAGTCGATCAGCGATCTCCCTTATTAGCTGATCATATTAACGCAAAATCTGAAACCAGCTCCNNAACCAGATCCATTTGGGATCTGGTTTTTTGCGCTTATTATTCACATTAATGGATAAGAAGGAGAGAATCAATGCGTTTAATACCCGAATCATTACGTTTCGTATAGGCATAAAGGGAGTGTTATAAATCAATTTAATTTTTAAGAATTATGTCTTCAAAGTTTTAAGAATTTCTACCAGACGGGTCTTCCATGCCTTGCCTTCTCCCTGCGAAAACCAAATTGCATTTTTACCAGTTCGAACGTTGTTTCCCAGATTTGGATAATTTCTGGCTGGTGCGCCTTGCGGGATTGCCGGGAAACGGATTGTGATCATTTGGTTTTCAATGCTTACGGAGGAAACGCCTGCCTTTTCAGCGAGTGTGCGGACTTTGATCTGATAGAAGAGGTTTTGAAGCGGGTTTGGGGCTGGACCGAAACGGTCAATGAATTCGCTTTTGAGGGTGTTTAGTTCTTTCATTGTATGGGCATCTGCCAATCTTCGGTATAACCGCAAACGCAGATCTTTGTCTGGGATATACGATTCTGGAATTGAAATGACCAGCGGAAGGTCAACACTGATGATTGGGTGAAATGTAACTGCGGAGATGGGTAACGCATCTTGCTGGAGTTTACCTTCTTTTTTGATCTGGCTGACAGCCTGTGAGAGCAACCTAGTATAAAGATTGAGACCGACGGCCGCGATTTGCCCGTGCTGCCGTGTACCAAGAAAATCCCCAGCTCCTCTGATTTCCAGGTCCCGCATAGCGATCGAATATCCTGCTCCCAGTTGGGTGTTTTCAGCCAGGGTTTCCAGCCGGAGTGCACCTTCTTCGGTTGAAGAACGAGATTGGTGTTTAAAAAAGTATGCGTAGGCACGTTGGGCACCGCGTCCAACACGTCCCCGCAGTTGATAAAGTTGAGCTAATCCAAAAGTATCAGCACGATCTACGATCAGTGTATTGGCATTGGGGATATCTAAACCTGATTCAATGATTGAGGTTGAAAGCAAAACGTCAATTTCACCTTTGGTAAATTGGCGCATGCGTTTTTCAAGATCCCTTTCTGCCATTTGTCCATGGGCGATTCCAATTCGGGCTTCCGGTATTAATCTTGCGAGTTGATTTTGCACTCCCGCAATACTTTGGACTCGATTATGGACAAAAAAGACCTGACCGCCGCGTTCTAGTTCTCTAATGATTGCCTGACGCACCAGATTTGCCTGGTAAGGCCCTACATGGGTAACAATCGGGAGCCGTTCTTCGGGTGGGGTGTTGATGGTTGATATATCTCGTACCCCAGTGAGTGCCATATAAAGTGTTCGGGGGATCGGTGTTGCGGTCATGGTGAGCACATCTACTTCCGTTCGGAGTTTCCTGAGATGCTCTTTATGTGTAACGCCGAAGCGCTGTTCTTCATCAATGATCACCAGTCCTAAGTTGCTAAATTCAATATCCGGCTGGATAAGACGATGGGTGCCAATGATGATATCCAGGCTACCGTCGGATAGCTCTCGTATGATCTCATGTTGTTCAGCACGGGTACGGAAACGGGACAGCATTTCTACTTTAACTGGAAATGCTGCTAAACGGTGTCGAAACGTTCGAAAATGTTGTTGGGCAAGGATCGTGGTCGGAACCAGAATTCCGACTTGTTTTCCACTCATCACGGCTTTGAATGCTGCCCGCAAGGCAATTTCAGTCTTTCCATATCCGACATCTCCACAGATCAGCCGGTCCATGGGGGTGTTTCGTTCCATGTCCCTTTTAACTTCCTCTAAGACCTGAAGTTGATCTTCTGTCTCGATGTATGGAAAGCTGGCTTCCAGTTCTTTTTGCCATGGGGTGTCTGGGTCAAAGGCGAATCCTGAACTGAGATGGCGTTTGGCATATAGTTCAAGTAGTTCTTCTGCGACATTCTCAACAGCTTTTTGAACTTTAGTTTTTATCCTTCGCCACTCGTTCGCAGACAGACGGGTGATCGAAGGCCGGTGACCACGGGCACCTATGTATCTACTGACCCGATCTGCCTGGTGGATGGGTACAAATAACTGATCGTTTTCTGCGTACTCGATGCAAAGGTATTCTGTCAGCACCCCTTCTATTTCGCGCTCCACTAAACCTTTGAAAAAACCGATCCCATGGTCGATATGGACCACAAGGCTGTTGATTTCAAGGTCAGCATAGTTCGCTTCGGGCGGAGGCGCTTGTGGCCTTGGTCTCTGTCGGGGTTGGGGTCTTCGCCAGCCAAAAATTTCTCCATCTGTAAGTAGATGAATTGGCGGTCTATCTTCAGATTTAATCATGAACCCATCAGTCAGGCTGCCTTGTGCAAACCTTGGGGAAACTTGGTCCATTTCATAAATACTTTCTTGCCAAACATCCTGCAGTCGGGCGGCTTGCCTTGATACAATGAAGGTTTCATCTCCACTGGAAAGGGTTTTTTTGACATGTTCCACAAACAATTTTAGCTGCCCGCCGAAGCGGGGATTTGTGGAGAATGAATATGTCAGGTCCAGGTCAGGTTCGGAACTGGAAGGACCTAGCTGGATGGTCTCTTTTAACGAAATTGCATCCAGAATCTCAGCCTGGGTGAGGTATGGCAGCGGATATTCTTCATTAATTTTGCCTTCCGAGATGTAGTCCTTTCTCAATCCCATGGCTTGTTCCTCAAATTGTTCTATGATCTCGATGAAAGCCTGCCAATCATCAAACAAGATCAGTGTATTTTGTGGCAAATAATCCAAAATACTACCAGCATTAGAATGTAGTAGAGGTATATGGAATTCTGAATATGATTCCCCATCCTCTATATCTGTTTCACTTAGCAAAAATTCTCTAGCAGGTGCGATTAAAACACGTTCTTTCTTCTCAGTAGTTCGTTGNNGAGGCCAGATATCGAGAATGCCTCCACGTCTGGCGAATTGACCAGGTATCGAGACGGTTGAACTTGTTTCATACCCCATCATTAGCCAGTTCCGGATGGTTTCGCTCATGTTTATTTGTTGGCCTACCTTTAGAGACCGCGTAACCTTAATGAACTCTCTTTTGGGGAGTGTCCTAGACATGATGGCCCTTGTTGGTGCAATCACGATCGGTGGAAACTTTGGTTTGTCGCTTCCTGGAATCTGAGCCGCGGCCAACGCCGTCAGGGTAAGCAACCTTTCCCTGCGGGTATTCTCTCCCCAACTCAATTTTTCATAAAACAGGGAGGTAGGTTCTGGAAACAGCAATTTTGTTGCATCAGGAGCCCAGATCCCTAATTCATCAGTAAGGGAAAGCGCTCGATCAGTTTTTTGTGTAATTAGCAAAATAGGGCGGTTGGCAACTTGATGCAATAAGGAAAGAACNNTTCGAGATCTTTGAAGGCAGGTGTCGAATGAATAAAATCTAATATTTTCTTCATACGGATTTCTGATTGAATTTATTCATTGCCGAATTAATATCATACTCAATGAATTCCAAAACGGCTTCAACTGCACGATCAATGATAAAAGGGAGTACCGTTTTTTCCTCTGGAGAAAATGGTCGAAGGACATAATTTGGTGTTGGCATCTTCCCTGGAGGCCGACCAATTCCAACTCTTAATCTTGGGATTTTGTCAGTTCCCAACGATTTAATCACGGAATCCATTCCTTTTTGTCCCGAAGAACTTCCATCTGGTCGCAATCGGATGATTTCAAAATCCAGATCAACGTCGTCATAAATTATTAAAATATTTTCTTCAAGTACTTTGTAATATCTGGCTAAAGCGCTAACAGCTTGGCCAGAATTATTCATGAAAGTACGCGGTTTTGCTAGGATCAATCGATGATCGAGATAGCGGGCTTTGGTCACCATTGCGTTACTTTGCATTTTACTGAATTCAACCCCCAACCTGTTTGCAAGTTTGTCCACAATCATAAATCCAATATTATGCCTTGTTTCTGCATATTGTTTGCCGGGATTTCCTAAACCGGCAATTAAAATTACTTTTTCTTCTTTCAGCATGAAACGATTATTGAGCCTCCCAAAGTATCTTAATCGGCGAATCGAATTATTGATTACCAGCTAATTATACTTGCTGAAGGACGATCAAACATGTATCTACTCGAATAAATTGTTTTAACTGAATGTGATCAACGAATTTTTGCTGCTCGGTATAATAGAAAGATGATAAATAAAACGATACCTCCAATCGCACCGCGGAAAAAGATCTCCAGGATATCTTGCTNNNNGTCTCCAGAATTGCTTCTTCGATTGTTGGGGTTAATGTGGGCAGATCGCTTGTTGGGGCTGGAGTATTCGTTTCGATTGGAGAATAGTTCCGGACGCGAATTCCTTCGACAACCAGGATCACCGGTGTTAAAGATTTACTGTAAACTGTCAATCGTAGGTTATATTTCCCGTCTGGGATGGATGAGGTGTCCCATTCTCCCAGAGTATCCTCTATTATGGTGGCATCACCTCTGCTAATATTGAACCATGCATCGCTGGTGCTTTCCTGGAAGGCAAATTCTAATGAGTAATAATCTAGTTCTTCAATTTCAATAGTACCTATGATTTGAAGAAGGCCTTGAGCCGCCTCTCCCGGAAGGGGGAAAATTATTTCCACGGTTGGTTCGATATCTTCTTGCGCTTGAACATGCACATTGATAGAAAAAATTAGGAGTGGAATTAGTAAAAGAGAAATTAATTTAACACTTTTCATTGCGAGATTTGAGTGTAACATGAAGGATATTAGGGGTCAATTATCTTGCGTTTTAGAAATTTGATCTATCGAGAAGGTGTTCAAATTTTGTGTATACAATGGTTACAATGGTCTATCCTAACTTTTTGCAAATGTAGATTGATTATGGTAAACTCATTTAGATAATGAATGGGTAGGATCAAGAGCGATAAGCTGAATAGGAACAAACTAATGACTGAGACAACCGCAGATAAAATGGTTTCCAGGTTACGCGATATGCAAATCGCTTCTTCCGACATCATCGCATCGGCTGTCGTTTCAGTAGATGGTTTAACAATGGCTTCAGCCTTACCAGCGGATGTTGAGGAAGACAGGGTAGCCGCAATGTCTGCGGCTATGCTGAGTCTAGGGGAACGGATTGCTGGAGAACTCGGTCGAGGGGGGTTGGATGAGGTTTATATTCGTGGTGAAGATGGTTTTGTTCTGCTCACCGCTGTTGGAGAAGAAGCAGTTCTCACCGCATTGGCTAGAATCGAGGCAAAATTAGGGATGATCTTTCTTGAAATGAGAAGAGCGGCAGAGGATTTAGAAAAACTTGTAGGATGAATTATTTTTATTCTCGTCAATGGTTATTAAAGTGGGGAGGGGTAACTAAATCCCTCCCCACTTCTCTGTTAATTTGTCAATTAGAAATTTTTTCTGGGGATTAATCTTATGAAAACAAAATACATTTTTATTACTGGTGGTGTAGTGAGTTCAGTTGGGAAGGGTGTATCTGCTGCAGCGTTAGGCCTCTTACTCAAAGAGAGGGGGTATACAGTTTCGGTTCAAAAGTTGGATCCATATATCAATGTGGACCCAGGAACAATGAACCCATACCAACACGGTGAGGTATTTGTTTTGGACGATGGTTCTGAAACAGATTTGGATTTAGGCCATTATGAAAGATTTATTGACGTCCCGCTTAGTAAGGTATGCAATGCTACCACAGGACAGGTATATGCAGAAGTAATTGCAAAAGAACGCAGGGGAGATTATTTAGGTGGAACTATTCAGGTGATACCACACATCACCAATGAAATTAAACGGCGGATAAGATTGGTCGCGGAAACTAGCGAGGCTGAAATCGTATTGATAGAAGTTGGTGGTACTGTAGGCGATATTGAATCATTACCTTTCCTTGAAGCGCTGCGTCAGATGAGAAGCGATGTTGGACGTAAAAATTCGTACTATATACATGTCACCTGGCTACCTATTATTGGGGCAACTGGAGAATTAAAAACGAAACCCACACAGCATTCGGTGCGGGAACTTAGATCAATCGGTATTTCCCCGCAGATGATCATTGCCCGTACANNCCCGTACAGACCACCATGTGGACAAGGGCCTTCGAGAAAAGATCGCCTTGTTCTGTGATGTGGATTTTGAGGCGGTTGTACCAATGGTCACCACACCGGTGATGTATGAGGTTCCACTAATGCTGGAAGAGGCTGGAGTAGCCGATGTCGTTTTGAAGGGATTGAAGTTGAAGGCACATAAAACTCCAGATCTATCGGCATGGCAAACAGTTGTCCAGGAAGCCAAAAAGGAAAGACCTCACGTAAGAATCGCTTTGGTAGGAAAATATGTAGAGCTGCAAGACGCTTATATGAGTGTGCGGGAGTCGCTCAATCACGCAGCCATTCATTTAGGTATTGACCTTGATATTGATTGGATCCATTCTGAAAAAATTGAAGGCAATTATGAGGATTCTAAACTTTGGAAAAAAGTCACCACTGCTGATGGAATATTAGTACCCGGTGGTTTTGGTGGAAGGGGAATCGAAGGTAAAATCAATGCAATCCAGTTTGCCCGAGAAAGCAAAACACCATATTTTGGGCTCTGTCTTGGTATGCAGTTAATGGTGATTGAATTTGCTAGAAATGTCATGGGATTGACTGAAGCGAATTCAACGGAATTTCAGTTGAAGAATCCGCACCCGGTGATTGACTTAATGCCAGACCAACGCGGAATTATCGATAAGGGAGCTACCATGCGTTTAGGGCTTTACCCATGTAATTTGAAGTCTGGCAGCGATGCAGCAAAAGCGTATGGGAAAGCTCAAGTGATTGAACGGCACCGACATCGCTTTGAATTTAATAACCAATACAAAGAAGATATGGCAAATGAAGGGATGGTATTTTCAGGTATATCTCCAGATGGACGTTTGGTAGAGATTGCAGAATTGGCAGACCATCCCTTCATGTTAGGAACACAATTTCACCCCGAATTCCTTTCGCGTCCGACTCGCCCTCACCCGTTGTTTGTGGGCTTTCTGAAAGCAGTCTGTGAAAAAAGCGGGGTTGAATATACACTACTTGCAGAAAGAAGGTAAATTATGGATTCAAGAATTAAATTAATTGTGGGTCGCCAAATCCTTGATTCACGCGGTAATCCGACGGTGGAGGTCGATGTTACCCTGAATGATGGGAGCAAGGGGACTGCTGCAGTACCCTCTGGCGCCTCTACAGGCGTGCATGAAGCTCTTGAAATGCGAGATGGGGATCAGTCTCGCTTCCTGGGGAAGGGTGTAACCAAGGCTGTAAACAATGTCAATACTGCTATTCGAGATCATCTTTTGGGGATGGATGCTCGCTTACAAAGAGAGCTGGATATGAGCTTGTTAGCTCTGGATGGTACGAAAAATAAAAGCACCCTTGGTGCCAATGCAATTTTAGGAACGAGTTTGGCAGTTGCCAAAGCTGCTGCAAAATCAGTTGGCCTTCCTTTGTATCGGTATATCGGTGGCGTTTATGCTCATGTTCTTCCCGTTCCTATGATGAACATACTAAACGGAGGAGCACATACAGGTTGGCAGTCTACGGATGCTCAGGAATTCATGGTGATGCCGTTGGCGGCTGACTCTTTCGCTGAAGGCCTGCGTTGGGGTGCAGAAATTTACCATGCTCTGAAAGCAGTCCTGAAGGCTAGGGGCTATACTACCTTGGTGGGTGATGAAGGTGGATATGCACCTGCTTTAAAAGCCAATGCAGAAGCCGTAGAAGTGATTTTAGAAGCGATAGAGAAGGCCGGGTATAAGGCTGGAGAGCAGGTTTCGATTGCTCTCGATCCCGCAGCCACAGAATTTTATGAGGTAGAGGATCAAGTCTACTATCTTAGGACTGA
>JABAHS010025212.1_pt1 | contig 13360 bp, 14 predicted proteins | sample 7062111 | NCBI WGS metagenome assembly JABAHS01 (sample SAMN14534600, study PRJNA622989) | marine sediment metagenome | biome: marine biome [ENVO:00000428]; feature: marine pelagic biome [ENVO:01000023]; material: deep marine sediment [ENVO:00002113]; isolation source: pool of 4 deep marine... | reverse complement strand
GTGGCATGCCGATGGACGTGCCCGGAACGGGTTGGCTCAACCACATGAACATGGTCACGGTGCGCCCGGATAGCTTCGAGGTGGCGACCATACCGGTCGGCGCGGTACTCGACCCCGAGGCGATGACGCCCGAACACCTGGACGACATCGACCGTGCACGTGCTCTGCCAGTCGAAGGGCTGACGGAAAGCTTGAGGATAAGCGGCGAGGGGGGCGCCTCGGGCGAGGTCCGCTACCGGGTGCTGAATGGGACCCAAGCGCCGGTGGAAATCTCAGCGTTCATGGATAATCAGGCTGGTGATTGGCGCATCCGGCCGCGCCATCAACACCTGGCCTTGGCGCCCGGCGAAAGCCGCGAGATCGCCTTTCGGCTCGAGCGGCCTCGCGACGATTTCCAAGAGATCTTCTCGATCCCGCGGCTGGCGGTTCAAGTCGACTACTTGGGTGGCGGCCGCCGTGTGGGCCTACCCGAGCGGCGGCGCTTCGTACCTCTGCGACCGGCGCCCCTGGCCTATCCCAAAGCTGCGGCGAAAGGCGATCAGGCCTTGGCATTGGACGGTAAGGGGGGCGCTTTGTGGTTCGCCGCCGAGGCGATCCCGGATCTCGCCGGCCCCTTCACACTGGAGGCCTGGGTTCGCCCCGAGGCCCCGGAGGGTAATCATACGGTGATCGGACGCTTCGCAGGCCGAGGTTTGGCCTTGCTGCTCTCCGACGGGCGGCCGCGACTCCTCCTGGGTCACCGGAAGCGACGCTTGGACCTGCGCGGCCCAGCAGGCGCGCTGGAGGTCGGTCGGTGGCACCACCTGGCCGCGATCTATGACGGGGCGCGGGTGCGGCTCTATGTGGACGGTGCCGAGGTCGCCGCGGCCGAGGTCGAGACCGATGCCTTGCGACTGAAAAGCGGTTTGCCGCTGTATGTCGGCGCCAATCCGGACGAGAACGGTGGCGCCGGCGCCTTCTTCCAGGGCGCGATCGACGAGGTCCGCATTTCGGCGCTGGCTCGCTATGAGACGGCGCGCTTCGACCCGCCGGCCCGTCACGAGGGTGATCCTCGGACCCTTCTATTACTGCACCTGGACCGCGACGATGGGCCTTTCGCGCTGGACGCCTCACCGGGTCGGCGCCATGGCATCGGCATTGGCGCGGTGTCGTTCGTCGCGCGCTAGAACGCCCCGTCTAGTGAGGGTAGTGCCGCATCGCAGCGACGATCTTGTCGTAGAACTGCTTGGGGCTGAGCCGGCCTTCACGCGCTTCCCGCGATAGATCTTGCGCGACCGGTGGGGCGATGGAGAACAGCCGGCCTTCGCGTGACGCCTCGACGTCGGTCAGGATCAGAAGGTGCGTTTGGGCCTCGCTTTCCGCCAAAACGCTGGCCACCGTCCCGACGCTGGTGATCAGCCAGGCGCGCTTGGCCGCCTCGATGGCGAAGACCGGTTGCGAGCTGATGAGCACCAAAGACATCCCTTCGGGATCACGCGAGGACAGGCAGAGCGTATCGGTGAAATCGGCGACAGCATTGACCGTCTCGGCGATGTCGCGGCACAGGCCGTGGCCCGGCTCCAACGGCTCGGCGGCCTCGATGCCTCGCGGCATCGCCACGAGCGACAGCAAGAAAAGGCCCCAAGCACCGTAACCGAAATACCGCATGACTCACACACACCGCGCCACTGATCTCCAGTGTAGCCGGTCGGGCTAGGGGATTGAAATAGGAACGTTTTCTCAGAGGTTGGGCGGATGGAGGCGCGCAAGTGGGCCCGGTTGGCATTCTTCAGCGCCCTAGCAGGACGATGGCGGGCCCGACGAGACCCGAGAGGATCACTAGTCCCGCGACGCGATAGAGAGCGAGTGCGCGCTCCACGTCCGCGGTGTCCAATGCTGACCGACCGTCGCCCATCCAATTGTCGGGCACTTCATGCGGGCCATAGCGCCGTGGCCCGCCCAGAGCGAAGCCAAGAGCGCCGGCGACGGCGGCCTCTGGCCAACCGGCGTTGGGCGAGCGGTGTCGTGGGGCATCCCGCAAGGCCGTCGTCAGAGCCTGGTACGCGCGAGCGCCCGGCATGATCGCCGCCGCTGCGACGAGGAGCAATGCGCTGAGGCGCGCGGGCACCCAGTTGGCGGCGTCATCTAGCCGCGCGGCGGCCTTGCCGAAGGCCTCGTAACGTGCATCGCGGTAGCCGAGCATGGAATCGAGGGTGTTGATCGCCTTGTAAGCGAATAGCCCCGGCAGGCCGAGCAGCGCGAAATAGAAAAGCGGTGCCACCACGGCATCGGAGAAATTCTCGGCTAGGCTTTCCACCGCTGCTCGGGCGGTGCCGGCCGCGTCCAGGCTCCGCGGGTCGCGACCGACGATCCTCGCCGCCGCCGCGCGCCCGGCCTCCAGGCTTTGTCTCAATCCTCGCGCCACCTCGCGAACGTGGTCGTGCAGCCCGCGGTAGGCGATGAGGCTGAAGGCGATGACGCCCTCGACGACAGCGCCGGCCGGCAGACGATGTACCAAGGCTGCCAGGGCCCATCCGAGGGCGCCGGCCAGTGACACCAACAGGGCGGTTACCAGGAGTCCCCGCCAGATCAAGGCGGAGCGGCCGCGCGCGGCGCGGTTCAGTTTGGCCTCTGTAGCTTCCACTATCCGGCCGAAGGCGGCGACCGGATGGGGCAGGCGTCGGTAGAGCCATGACGGATCTCCGAGCAGAACATCGAGCGAGAAGGCGACCAACAGAGCCAGGGCGAGCGCCGCTCCGCCGTCAGCGCCATAAAGAGCCGTCAGCAACATGGTCGGACAATGTCGGCTCGCTCAGAGTCGGTCAACGCGAAAGCGGCGGCTCTGCGCTAGAAGAGGGCGCGCTTTGCGTTGCAAAGGTGATCGCTCGGAGTAGAGTGACCCTCCTCGACCAAGAAGGGCGAAGGCCAACAGGGGGAGCGGAAATGAGCAAGACCGGGGTCATGGTCTGCGGCCACGGGAGCCGTGACGAGGATGCGGTGCGCGAATTCGAGAGCGTTGCCGCCGGCATACGCGCCCGTCTGCCACACTATCATGTGGAAAGCGGGTTTCTCGAGTTCGCCAAGCCGATCATCCGCGATGGCCTCGACCGCCTGCGAGAGAGCGGACATGATCTGGTGCTGGCGGTCCCGGGCATGCTTTTCGCCGCGGGCCACGCCAAGAACGACATCCCTTCGGTCTTGCGCACCTACGAGGCGCAGCACCCGGAAATGGAGATCCGCTATGGCCGCGAGCTGGCGATCGACACCAAGCTTCTGACCGCGGCCGGCGCACGCATCGAAGAGGCCTTGACCCAAGCCGGCGACGGCATCGCCAAGGAGGAGACGCTCCTCATGGTGGTCGGCCGCGGCGCCTCCGATCCCGATGCCAACTCGAACGTCGCCAAGGTGATGCGGCTCTTGTGGGAAGGCTTCGGCTTCGGCTGGGGCGAGACCTGCTATTCCGGCGTCACCTTCCCGCTGGTCGAGCCGGGGCTGGAGCACGCCGCGCGGCTCGGCTACCGGCGCATCGTGGTCTTTCCCTACTTCCTCTTCACCGGCGTCCTGGTGAAGCGGATCTATCACTACACCGACCTCGTCGCCGCGCGTCATCCGGAGATCGAGTTCGTCAAGGCGCCTTACCTGAGCGACCATCCGGCGGTGCTCGACAGCTTCGCCGAGCGGGTCGAGGAGATCCTGACGGGCGACAACCTGATGAACTGCAAGCTCTGCAAGTACCGCGAGCAGGTCCTCGGCTTCGAGGCCGAGGTCGGCCTCGCCCAGGAGAGCCATCACCATCATGTCGAGGGCATCGGCACGGGGTCGGCCCAAAGCGGCCACGACCATCACCACCACCATCATGATCATGCGCACGGTCATGGGCACAAGCACGAACACCACCATCATCATCACCCCTATCCGCACGCCGACCACCCGCTCGGTCCGCGCAGCATGAAGAAGAAGGCCGGCTGAGGGCCTCTGTCCCATGTCACCGCGCTACGACTATCTCCGCGATCCGCAGGAGATCTACCGGCGTTCCTTCGAGACCTTGCGCGCGGAAAGTTCGCTGCAAGATCTACCCGCGGGCATCGCCACGGTGGCCGAGCGGCTGGTCCACGCCTGCGCCATGCCGGACATCGTGCCCGAGCTTCGCTATCACCCAGCGCTGGCCGAGTGTGCGGCCGGGGCCTTGCACGCCGGGGCGCCGATCCTGGTCGACGCCCGCATGGTGGCCGAGGGCATTACCCGGCGCTTCTTGCCGGCCGACAACGTTGTCCTTTGCACCACCGGCGCGCCGGAGGTCCCGGCCCTGGCCCAGCGGTTGGCGACGACGCGCTCGGCGGCGGCGGTCGAGCTCTGGCGCGACCACCTGCCCGGGAGCGTGGTCGCCATCGGCAACGCGCCGACCGCGCTGTTTCACCTGTTGGAGATGCTGGCCGAGGGGGCGCCGCGCCCGGCGGCGATCCTCGCCTTTCCGGTCGGCTTCATCGGCGCCGCGGAGTCGAAGCAGGCGCTGATCGAGGCAGGCCTTGATGTCCCTTACATTACGCTCCTTGGGCGGCGCGGTGGAAGCGCCCTTGCCGCCGCTGCGGTCAACGCGTTGGCGGGGCTCGAGCCATGAAACCCTGGCTCGCGATCGTCGGTATCGGCGAGGACGGCGTGGCCGGACTTTCCGATGCGGCTCGTTCGCTGCTGGATGGCGCCGAGATCCTGATCGGGGGTGAGCGTCATCTCGCCATGGTGCCGGAGGACGGGCGAAAGCGGCTCACCTGGCCCTCGCCGTTGCAGGCCTTGATCGGGGAGATCGAGGCGCTGCGCGGCCGGCCCGTCTGCGTTCTGGCGACCGGCGATCCCATGGCCTATGGCATCGGTGTGACGCTGGGACGGCATATCGCCCGGGAGGAGATGGTGATCCTGCCCGGCGTTTCCGCCTTCAGCTTGGCGGCGGCGCGGCTTGGTTGGAACCCATTGGCCTGTGAGTGTGTGACCCTGCATGGCCGCCCGCTCAGTCTCTTGGAGCCGGCCATTCAACCGGGCGCGCGGCTTTTGATCCTGAGCGAGGACGGCGCCACCCCGGCAGCGGTCGCGGAACGCCTCGTGGCGCGGGGCTTTGGCCCCAGCCATTTGACGGTCTTTGAGCACATGGGCGGCGAGGACGAGCGTCGTTTGGAGGGAACGGCGGAGGACTGGACCCACCCGCGCGGCGCCGACCTCAACACCATCGCCGTGGACTGCCGCGCCGGCCCCGACGCCCGGGTCCTGCCCCGCCTGGCGGGACTGCCTGACGAGGCCTTTCGCCACGACGGCCAGCTCACCAAACGCGAGGTGCGGGCGGCCACCCTGGCGCGACTGGCGCCAGGTCCCGGCCAACGCCTCTGGGACGTCGGCGCGGGCGCCGGCTCGATCGCCATCGAGTGGCTGCGCGCCGCCCCGGGCGGAGAGGCCATCGCCATCGAACGCAACAAGGCGCGACTCGCCTTCATCGCCGAGAATGCCGAGGCCTTGGGTACACCCCACCTGCGAATCGTTGCGGGTAAGGCGCCCGATGCCCTGACGGAGTTGGGCCCTCCCGATGCTGTTTTTATCGGCGGCGGCGTGACCGCACCGGGGCTGATCGAGACTGCGTGGGCGGCCTTGCCCGCGGGCGGGCGACTGGTCGCCAACGCCGTCACCTTGGAGGGGGAGCGGGCGCTCGCCGATGCCCAGGAGCGCTACGGCGGCGACATGCTGCGGCTTTCGGTCTCGCGTTTGGCGGCCATCGGGCCGCGTCATGGTTGGCGGCCGTTGATGACCGTCACGCAGTTGGCGGCGGTCAAATCATGAGCGCGACCCTCTATGGTTTGGGCGTGGGGCCGGGCGATCCCGAGCTGATCACGGTGAAGGCGCTGCGCATTCTGCGATCTGCGCCGATCTTGGCCTATCCGGCGCCGCAGGAGGGCGACAGCCTGGTGCGCCAGATCGTGGCGCCGCACATCGATCAAGCGGACCCGCCGATCGAGGTCGCGATCCGCATGCCCATGCTGGCCGACCGCTTCCCGGCGCAGGAGGTCTACGACTGGGCCGCGGCGGAGCTGGCTGGCCATCTCGAGGCCGGCCGCGACGTGGCCGTGCTCTGCGAGGGCGACCCCTTCTTCTACGGCTCCTTCATGTACCTCTTCGGGCGCATGGCCGAGCGCCACGCCGTCGAGGTCGTGCCCGGGGTCTCCTCGCTCACCGCCTGCGCGGCCATGGCCGGTGCGCCGCTGGCCTCGCGCAACGATGTGCTGACGGTGATCCCCGCGCCCCTGCCCGAGGCGGCGTTGGTCGAGCGGTTGGCCGGGGTCGAGGCGGCGGCAATCATCAAGGTCGGCCGGCACCTGGAGAAGGTGCGCCGTGTGCTGAGCGACCTGGGGCTCAGCGCGCGGGCGCGCTACATCGAGCATGCCACCATGGAAAGCCAGAGGATACTGAGCTTGGACGAGGTGGCGGATGAGGCGGCGCCCTACTTCTCGATGATCTTGGTCCACCGGCGCGGGGAGGCCTGGTCGTGAGCGCGGACACCGCCCCGGCGATCCTGGTGCTGAGCGAACAGGGCGCGGCGGTGGCCCGGCGCCTCGCCGAGGCTCTGCCGGGCGCCGAGATCCATACTCGCCAGGATCGCGTCGCCGTCGGCGATCGCGTCTTCACCGAGACCACCGCGGAGATCGCGGCACTCTTCCGACAGGGACGACCGATCGTCGCGCTGATGGCCGCCGGCATCGTCGTGCGCGCGCTTGGCCTCCACCTTGCTGACAAGACCAAGGAGCCGCCGGTGGTGGTCGTGGCCGAGGACGGCTCGGCCGTGATCCCGCTCCTGGGCGGCCATCGCGGCGCCAACCGGCTGGCGCGACGGATCGCCGAAGTCCTGGGGGTGGCGCCGGCGATCAGCACCGCCGGTGATCTCGCCTTCGGCCTGGCGCTGGACGACCCACCCGACGGTTATGCCCTCGCCAACCCCGAGGACGTGAAGGCCTTCGCCGCCCGCTTACTGGCCGGCGAGGCTCTGCGCCTCGAGGGCGCAGCGCCCTGGTTAGCGTCGGCCGATCTGCCGCGCGATGAGGCTGCCGCGCTCAGCGTCCTGGTGACGACCGAGGCGCGGACGGGCGATGCGACGACGCTGGTCTATCATCCGCAATGCTTGGCCTTGGGGGTCGGCTGCGAGCGTGACACGGACCCGGAGGAGCTCTGGAGCCTTGTCATGCAAGGCCTGGCGGACGCCGGGCTGTCGCCGAGGGCTGTCGGTGGCGTCTTCTCGATCGATCTGAAGTCGGACGAGGCGGCGGTCCTCCAACTCGCCGAGTGCTTAGGCCTGCCCGCGCGCTTCTTCCCCGCCGCCCGCCTGGAGGCCGAGCGGGAGCGTCTGACCCAGCCCTCGGAGCTTGTGTTTCGCGAGGTCGGCTGCCACGGCGTGGCCGAGGGGGCGGCCTTGGCGGCGGTCGGCCCCGAGGGCGAGTTGATCGTGCCGAAAACCAAATCCCGGCGCGCCACCCTGGCCATTGCGCTCTCTCCGGAGCCCTTGAGGGCGCGGGAGATCGGACATGGCCGCGGCTCTCTCGCCGTCGTCGGCATCGGGCCGGGGGCGACAGCCGGCCGCACCGCCGAGGCCGCGGCCGCCATCGCCGCCGCCACGGACCTGGTCGGCTACGGGCTCTATCTCGATCTGCTGGGGCCCTTGGCGCCGGGCCAGCGGCGGCACGACCACGAGCTGGGCGAGGAGGAGGCGCGCGTCCGTCTCGCCCTCGACCTCGCCGCCGAGGGTCGCGAGGTCGCCTTGGTCTCTTCCGGCGATCCGGGCGTCTATGCCATGGCGGCCTTGGTCTTCGAGTTGCTGGAGCGGGAGAGCCGCCCCGATTGGGGACGCATCGCCTTGCGCGTCGTGCCCGGCGTCTCGGCCATGCAGGCGGCGGCGGCGCGCTGCGGGGCGCCCTTGGGACACGATTTCTGCGCCATCTCGCTCTCCGACCTGCTGACGCCCTGGGAGGTCATCGAGCAGCGCATCAGCGCGGCGGCGGCCGGGGACTTCGTGGTTGCCTTCTACAATCCGGTGTCGCGCCGACGCCGTCACCAGTTGGCGAGCGCCCTGGAGATCCTGCGCCGCCAGCGGCCGGCCGAGACGCCGGTGGTCGTCGCCCGTAACCTGGGCCGCGAGGGCGAGGCCGTCACCGTCACCACCCTGGCTCGTATCGACCCGGAGGAGGTCGATATGTTGAGCCTCGTCCTGGTCGGCGCCAGCTCGACACGGACGTTGGTAACCGGCACCGGCGACCCCAAGGTCTATACGCCGCGAGGCTATGCCAACAAACAGGACCGTGGGCGGGAGAAAGCGGGATGACGGTCTACTTCATCGGCGCCGGGCCCGGCGCGCCGGACCTCATCACCCTGCGCGGACGCGATCTCATCGCCCGCTGNNTGGTCCACGCCGCCCCCGGCGCGCGCCTCATCGACAGCGCCCCCATGACGTTGGAGGACATCATCTCGGCGATGGTCGAAGCCAACCAAGCCGGCGAGGACGTGGCGCGGGTGCATTCCGGCGATCCCTCGCTTTACGGCGCGATTGCCGAGCAGATGCGCCGGCTCGACGAGTTGGGGATCGACTATGAGGTGGTGCCCGGCGTGCCCGCCTTCGCGGCCGCCGCCGCCGCCTTGAAGACCGAGCTGACCCTGCCGGGGGTCAGCCAGACGGTGATCCTGACCCGCACCGCCATGAAGGCCTCGGCCATGCCCGAAGGCGAGGAGCTGGCTGAGCTCGGCCGCTCCGGCGCGACCTTGGCCGTGCATCTCTCGATCCGCAACCTGCGCGCCTTGCAAGAGGCGCTGATCCCGCACTACGGCGCGGACTGCCCTGTCGCCGTGGTCTACCGTGCGAGCTGGCCGGACGAGCAGGTGATCCGCACCACCTTGGGGGAGGTTCGGACCCAAGTGCGCGCGGCCAAGATCACACGCACCGCCCTCGTCCTCGTTGGCCGGGTGTTAGCGGCCGAGGGTTTCTGCGACAGTGCGCTCTACGATCCGGCGCACCTGCATTTGCTGCGGCCGCGCCGCCGCGGCTAGGCGAAACGCTCGCACACCCAAGCAAGCGCCGCCTCGACGCTCTCCACCGCGGGACCAGGCAGGGCCGGCGGGCGCGCGATCATGACGACCGGTAGGGCGAGAGCCCGCGCCGCGGCCAACTTGGCGTGGGTGGCGGCACCACCGCTGTTCTTGGTGACCAGGGCGCCGATCCGTCGTGCCCGAAAGAGGTCTCGCTCTTCCTCTTCGGCGAAAGGCCCGCGGGCGAGCAGGATCTCATGCCGGGCGAGCGGAAGGGGATCGGTTGGTGGCTCGATCAGGCGAACCAAAAACCAGATCTCCTCAAGACCGGTGAAGGCCGTGATCTCCTTGTGGCCGGTGGTCAGCAAGACCCTCTCCGCCAGGCCGGGTAGCAAGGACGCGGCGGCCGGCGCATCGGCGGCTTCGAGCCAGCGATCGCCAGGCCGCTCCTCCCAGGCCGGTCGGGTCAAGCGCAGCAGCGGCACGCCCGTCGTCGTGGCTGCCGAGCGCGCGTTCTCGCTGATCCGTTGCGCATAGGGATGCGTGGCGTCGATCACGGCGGCGATGCGCTCGTCCCGAAGATAGCGTGCGAGCCCCTCCGGACCACCGAAGCCGCCGACCCGCAGCTCACCGGCGACCGGCGCTCGGCCGTGGGTGCGTCCGGCCAGCGAGGTGGTGATTTCGAGACCCGGCATCTCCGTCAGCGCCGCGGCGAGCCGGACGGCCTCACCGGTGCCGCCGAGGATCAGGAGCGGCTCAGGCATGCGAGCGCCCGCGAAGCCGGCCCGCGCGGTCGAAGATCAGCACCTCGACCTCGGTCTCGGGCGCCGCCAAGTCGCTTGCCACATGCTGAGCGTCCCGCGCCACCGCGTCGGCCAAGGGCAGGCGCGCCGCCTCGGCCAGCTCCAGGGCCTGCAGCGCCGTCTCGGCGCCGGCGATGGCATCCCGGAGCTCGGTAGCCGCGCCGAGCCCGCCGGCGAGCGCGGCCAAGTGATCGAAATCGACCTGACTGCGCCCGGAGTGGAGGTCGAGATAACCCGCGGCCAGCTTCGAGAGCTTGCCGAATCCGCCGGCGATGGTGAGCTTGGGCAGGGGGTGCTTGCGCAGGTACTTGAGGAGACCGCCGGCGAAGTCGCCCATGTCCAAGAGCGCCGTGTCGTCAAGATCGTAAAGCGCCTGCACGGCGGCCTGCGAGGTCGAGCCGGTGCAGCCGGCGACGTGCGCGAGGCCGGTGGCGCGGGCGACGTCGATGCCTTGATGGATCGAGTGGATCCAGGCCGAGCAGGAATAGGGCACCACGACCCCGGTGGTGCCCAGAATCGAGATCCCGCCGAGAATGCCGAGCCGCGGGTTCCAGGTTCTCTCCGCCAGCGCCTCGCCGCCGGGCACCGAGATCTCGATCTCCAGGTCGGCGGTCACGCCCTGGTTGCACGCGATTTCTTCCACGGCCTCGCGCATCAGCTTGCGCGGCACCGGGTTGATCGCCGGCTCGCCGACCGCAAGCGGCAGGCCCGGCTTGGTGACGGTGCCCACGCCGGGTCCGGCCTTGAAGATCACGCCCGAGCCGATGGCACCATGAGAGACACGCGCCTGGATCAAGGCCTGGTGAGTGACATCCGGGTCGTCGCCGGCGTCCTTGACGATGCCGGCCTGGGCGAAGGTCTCGCCCAGCTCCTCGCGCGCCAGGGCGAAGGTCGGCTCTTCGCCACGCGGCAGGCGGATCGTCACCGGGTCCGGAAAGGCTCCGGTGAGAAGCGCCGTGCAGGCCGCCTTGGCGGCCGCTGTGGCGCAGGCACCCGTGGTCCAGCCCCTGCGCAGAGGTCCTTCCGGTTTTCGGCTCATGTCGTCATTCTACAAATGGCGTCGCTTACTTGACTAGTGTGGTGGTTTTGACGTTCCTCTCATGGCCGGGGTTGGCGCGGTGAGGAACGTCAAAACCATGAACCACACGGGGCCTCTCAAGTATCCTAGTGTCCGTGTCGAATCAGAAGTTCGTTGGGCGCTTGCCGCAAATGATGCGAACTTCTGATTCGGGACACTAGGCGGTGTGGTCGCCTTGCGGTAAGAATGCTCCGATGGATGAGGCATTGAAAAATTTCCCTGACTTCGCGCCCGGCTGGGTCTGGCTCACCGGCGCGGGCCCAGGCGACCCCGGCCTCTTGACCTTGCACGCGCTGAACGGCTTGAAGCAGGCGGACGTCGTCGTTTACGACGCGCTGGTCGGCCGCGCCATCCTTGATCTGGCGCGGCCCGAGGCCCGGCTCGAATATGCCGGCANNTCGGCCGCGGCGGTGAGGAAGCCTTGGCGCTGGTCGCCGCCGGCGTTCCCTTTCGCATCATTCCCGGCATCTCGGCCGGCGTCGGCGGCCTCGCCTACGCGGGCATTCCGGCGACCCATCGCGACACCAACTCGGCGGTCACCTTCCTGACCGGCCACGAGGCCGGCGGTGCCGCGACCGATAACGTCGATTGGGCGGGTATCGCCAAGGGTTCGCCGGTGATCGTCATCTACATGGCCTTGAAGCACCTGGCGGTAATCACCGAACAGCTGATGGACCACGGCCGGGTGCCGAGTGAACCGGTTGCCATCGTCAGCAAGGCCACTCTCCCCGAGCAGCGTGTGCTGGAGACCACGCTGGGCGCCGCCGCCGCCGACGTCGCGGCAAGCGGCATCGAGCCGCCGTCGCTGGTCGTCGTTGGCCAGGTGGTGCGCCTGCGCGACGGTCTCGATTGGCTGGGCGCGCTGGCGGGCAAGGTGCTGGTGAGCGACCCCCTGACCGGCCCCGCCCGGCGAGATGTGAGCTGATCCCTTGGCGCGCGGCCTCATCCTCGCGGCACCGGCCTCGGGCAGCGGCAAGACCGTCATCACGCTCGCGCTGCTTCGGCACCTGCGCCGCTCCGGAACGGCGGTCTCCTCCCTCAAGATCGGACCGGATTACATCGACCCGGCCTTTCACGCGGCGGCCAGCGGACGCTGCTGCCGCAACTTCGACCCCTGGACGATGCGCGCGGCGACCCTCGCCGAAGTGCGCCGGGCAGCCGAGACCGATGCCGAGATCGTGCTAGCCGAGGGCGTGATGGGTCTCTTCGACGGGGCGGCCGATGGGTCCGGCAGCACGGCCGAGGTCGCGCGCCTGACCGGCTGGCCGGTGGTGCTGATCGTCGATGTCCGCGGCATGGGCGCCTCGGTCGCCGCCCTCCTGCGTGGCTTTGCCGCACACGATCCGGTGATCGAGCTGGCCGGTGTGATCTTCAACCGGGTCGGCAGCGCGCGTCATCTATCGATCCTCAACGAGGCGGCGCAAGCCCTCGGCGTGACGGTGATCGGCGGCCTGCCGGCTGACCCCGCGCTTGCCCTGCCGGAGCGGCATCTGGGCCTGGTCCAGGCCACAGAGCATCCGGATCTGGAGCGCTTCCTGGATGAGGCGGCGGTCATCGTCGGCGAAAGGCTCGATGTCGACAGGTTGCTCGGGCTCGCCGGGATTGGCAACGAAACGCGGACGACGATTGGCGAGGCCGGATTGCCGCCGCTAGGCCAGCGCATCGCGGTGGCGCGCGACGAGGCCTTTCGCTTCACCTATCCCCACTTGTTGGAGGCCTGGCGGGCGGCGGGCGCGGAGATCCGACCCTTCTCGCCCCTGGCTAACGAAGCGCCCGTGGCGAGCGCCGATGCGGTCTTTCTGCCGGGCGGCTATCCCGAGCTGCAAGCGGGCCGGCTTGCCGCCGCCGGTCGTTTCCTGGACGGCTTGCGCGAGGCTGCTAGCCGGGGGAGCGTCGTCTATGGCGAGTGCGGCGGCTATATGGTCCTGGGTGACGGGTTGGTCGACGCCGCCGGCCAGCGTCATGCGATGGCCGGGCTCTTGCCGCTGGAGACCTCTTTCGCCGAGCCTCGGTTGAGCCTTGGTTATCGCAAGGTCGAACTGGCCGAAGACGGCCCCTTGGGCCGCCGTGGCGCGGTCCTGCGCGGCCACGAGTTTCACTATGCCTCGATCGTCGATGAAGAGGGCGGGGCGCCGCTCTTCGCCGCGCAGGATGCGCGGGGCCGAGCGGTCGCGGTTCGCGGCGCGCGGCGGGGTGCGGCCATGGGATCCTTCGTTCATCTCGTCGACCGCGGCGGAGGACAAGAGGCATGATGACGACTGTCCTCACGTTCGGCTTTCTCATCGGCCTGAGGCACGCGCTGGAGGCCGACCATGTGGCCGCCGTTGCCAGCTTGGCGACGACGAGCCGCAGCCTTCGCCAGTCCGTGCGCCTGGGCGCGGCCTGGGGGCTGGGGCATGCCTTGACGCTGCTCGTGGTGGGCGGGCTGCTGCTGGCCTCGGGCAAGGCCCTACCG
>JABAHS010003866.1_pt1 | contig 13365 bp, 9 predicted proteins | sample 7062111 | NCBI WGS metagenome assembly JABAHS01 (sample SAMN14534600, study PRJNA622989) | marine sediment metagenome | biome: marine biome [ENVO:00000428]; feature: marine pelagic biome [ENVO:01000023]; material: deep marine sediment [ENVO:00002113]; isolation source: pool of 4 deep marine... | reverse complement strand
TACGTGTCCGTTGGGTGCTCACGCTTCATTCGAGTGCTCCATTCCGTTCGGTGTGGTGTTCCTATCGTGGCCATAAGAACTCACTTGGATCCGTTGCGAGTTCGCCGGACAAGCCAGTCGATGAATACGAGGAGTGCAACAGCCAACAGGAGCCAGAGCCACCATCCGGCTCGGAGGCCGTGAACCAACCATTGCCACACGGTGTCGTGAGTATGGTCATCCACGCGTCACCTCCTCGTGTCCGGAGCAGTCCGCCTGGCACCAAGGTTGTAGAGCACCGCGATCAGCGCGCCGGCGAGCCACCCGAGTATGAAGATCTCCAGGACACCGATCGCCGCCTCCCACCAGGGCATGTCCCAGCGCATGATGGGCGTGACATCCCAGCCGTGCATGATGCTGTTGAAGAAGCGCACGACGGCTTCCTGCGGGACGGTGAGCATCACGAAGACGCACCCGAGATAGAGGAGCGCGCACGTGCTGCCCAGGGCGAAGCCCAGACGTTTGATGCTAATGGTGTTCATGATTGGAGCCTCCGCGAGCAGCGTCGTCATCGGAATCCCCGTGACCGTGGCCACCGAGCATGAAGAGATGACATGCGAACATGAGAACGATGAACACAAGGAGCGTGACACCTTCTCCGACGCCGAAGAGCGGCAGCACGAAGATGAGCAGAAGCGGAACGAGGCAGCCAATGAGGTGTTTGATGGTGTGGCTCACGACGTCACCTCACGATTGTCACCGCACCGTCGGGATTGCAGCGGAGTATCCGTTGACGCGGAAGTCGCGCCGATGCGCACGACGATGGCTGTTACATCGTCGTGGGCATCGGTGTGGCTGCGATGCGCCTCGAGCGCACTGCGCAGGCGAGTCGCCACCGCCGGCGCCGAACGCGAGACGCTATCGGCGGCGAGGCGAGCGACCTCATCGCGTCCGTAGGGCGTACCCTCCGGCGAGCGGCACTCAGTCACACCGTCCGTGACCAGAACCAGCATGTCGTGGGTGTGCACCGCTACGGGATTCGCATCCCACGAGGCGTCCGGATCGATGCCTAGCAGCATGCCGGTGGATGTGAGTGCTGTACCACTCCCGTCTTCTCTGGCAAGGAAGCAGGTCTCGTGACCCGCACTCGCGTACTCGAAGCTACGAAGAAGGGGCCGCCACTTCACCAGAATCAACGAGGCGAAGTCCTCCGGCAGAGTGATCGTGCAGAACCGCCGGTTGATCGAAGCGAGTATCTGTGGCAGCGATGAGGATGCGTCGATCGCTTCGGCAAGTAAGGTCTTCAAGATGGCAGCGCCCATGGCCGCGGGTACTCCGTGGCCACAGACGTCGCCGAGCGCGAGAAGCCAGTCAGAATCGTCCAGCGTCAGGACGTCGTAGAAGTCGCCGGCAATCTCGGTCGCAGGCTGGTAGAGCACCGCGATCTCCAGGCCCCCGACCTCCGGATGGCCGGGATGCAGGTGAGCCTGAATGCGCTGCGCCTTCTTGAGCTGCTGTTCCCGCTCCTGGTTGGCCGCGGCCAGCGACCGGCTCATGGCATTGATCTCCGATGCCAAGTATGAGAACTCGGACGAGTTGAACGAAGGCGCCTGCGAGCCAACGTTCCCCTGGCCAATATCGCGCACCGTCTGGACAAGCCTGCGTAGCGATGTCCCCAGAGTGCGAACGAGAATGAGATTGACGAGCAGTGCCGCCACAAGCCCCAGGCCGGCGAGCGCGACGCTTCGACGGGCGACTTGCCCTTGAACAGCAGCGACGATGTCGGAGACATACTCAGAGACGAACACCCGCATGCGCGTGTCACCGGCGTGGCCCACGACCATTCGCCGCCCGTCAACGGTGGCTTCGCCGTCAGCGGCGTTGGCCCCGTCGATCATGGCGTGGAGGATCGCGGGAGACGCACGGTGATGGGCCCGAGCCTGGAGCGTCAGATCATCGAGTTGAAGAGCGATGTGGTGCCCGGGTGAGGATTGCTCGCTCATCTGCGCACAGACATCATCCAGGTAGCCCTGCAGCGCATCCTCCTCTCGATTGGGGAGTGAGCGAATCGATGAGAGGATCGTCATCGCCTCGCCCTCGAGCGCAGACCGGCGTTCGAGCACGCGTTGATCGACGTCACGTCGATAGTCGACGAGCAGAAGCACCGCGAGTCCGACCACGAGCACCACGTTGACGGAGGTCAACAACTGCGTCCGCATCGACACATGACGCAGTGCCGGCATAAATGGACGAGTTGTCTCCCGTTCCGTGGTCACGCAGCTTCCTCCAACACTCGTGTGTCTTCGGCGTGTCGACGGAACTCACCGAGGAGTGCGATGCGCTTCGCCAGATAGAAGATCACGGGGTAGAGCAGCAGTTCGAGGATGAACGCGGTCGCGAGTCCTCCGATCATCGGGGCAGCGAGGCGTCGCATCGTGTCGGCACCCGCCCCGCTGGCCCAAAGCAACGGCACGAGGCCGATGAACGTGGTCATCACGGTCATCGTCTTTGGGCGGATGCGCTGGACCGCGCCGTCGTGAACGGCATGCCAAAGGTCATCTGCATTGCGCATGCGTCCCTCGGCCTGGAACCGCTCGAAGCTGTTGTCCAGGTAGAGAAGCATGACCAGCCCGGTCTCGGCCGCGAGACCCGCCAGCGCGATGACTCCGACCCAGACAGCGAGCGAGAGGTTGTAGTCCAGCAGGTACAGGAGCCAGATTGCACCGACGAGGCTGAACGGCAGGCTGAGGACCAGTATGCCCACGCGCAACCAGCTCTTCGTGGCCATGTAGAGCAAGAGGATGATCAGGACCGCGGCCAGCGGCACGACGATCATGAGTCGCTGGCGCGCGGCCTGCATGTACTCGTACTGCCCCGACCAGATGACGTTGTAGCCGGCGGGGATCTCCACGTTCTGGGCCACCGCGCGCTGTGCGTTGGCGACGTACGTTCCGACGTCGATGCCGGCGATGTCCACGAAGACCCAGCTCGTCAGCCGGGCGTTCTCGCTCTTGACCATCGGCGGGCCTTCGTGGATCTCGAACGTGGCGAGCTGCGTAAGGGGCACCTGCGCGCCGGACGGTGTGGCGACGAGCGTGTGCTTGAGGGCAGGGATGTTGTCGCGAAGCTCGTGCGGGTAGCGGACGTTGACCGGATACCGCTCCAGCCCCTCGATCGTCGAGGTGACGTTCATGCCGCCCATCGCGCTCATGATCACGTCCTGCACATCACTCACGATCAGGCCGTAGCGCGCGATCTCGTCGCGGTTGAGGCGGATGTCGAGGTACTTGCCGCCGACGCTCTTCTCCGGGAAGGCGCTGACCGTGTATGCGCCAGTTCCCTCGTCGGTCTTGACGACAGCGGCGATCTGGTTGGAGATCTCGGAGAGCGTCTCCAGGTCCGGGCCCATCACCTTGATGCCGACGGGTGTCTTGATGCCCGTCGAGAGCATGTCGATGCGCGTCTTGATCGGCATCGTCCACGCGTTCGTGAGGCCCGGGATCTGCACGACCTCGTTGAGCCCTGGGACGTGCGTGCCGTCCGGCCACTCATAGCCGTAGGCGATCTCGTCGACTGTGATCGTGCGCTGCTGCGGCCAGATCTTTGAAGGGAGCCACTGCGCCCACCCCGGCCAGTCGTCGTAGACGCGGTCAACCGGCACGCGCCGCCATTTGCTCTTGTCGCGATGGAGCATGATCGTCGTTTCGAGCATGCTCGGTGGTGCTGGATCGGTCGCCGTCTCGGCGCGCCCGATCTTGCCCATGACGCTCTGCACTTCCGGGAACTGCATGATGAGGCGGTCGGTCTGCTGCAGAAGCTCTCCCGCCTTCGTCATGCTGATGCCTGGATCCGTCGTCGGCATGTACAGCAGGTCGCCTTCCTCGAGCGGCGGCATGAACTCCGTGCCAAGTTGGCGGAACGGCCAAACCGTTGCGACCATGATGAGGACGGCCGTGCCGAGCGTCAGCCAGCGATACTGCATAACGAACACGAACAGCGGGTTGTAGAGCTTCTGGAGCACGATGCTCAATGGGTTCCGCTGCTCGGAGTAGACCTTCTGCGGCAAGATGACCAAGCTGGTGAGGATCAGCCATCCTCCGACCATCCACCAGCGGTACGCATCCAGCCGTGGGAGAGGCGCGAACGCAAGCACGATCGCCGGCACGACGATTGCCACGCCGTAGATCAGGAGGCGTTTGAATCTCGACAGCTTGGCCGGCACGACGCGCTCCGAGATGAAGTACACCATGAGCACGGGGATGACCGTTACGGCAAGGACAGCCGCCGCGCTCATTGCGAACGTCTTCGTGTAGGCCAGCGGCTTGAACAGGCGGCCAGACTGCTCGCCGAGAGCGAAGATCGGCAGGAAGCTGACCGTGATGATGAGCAGCGAGAAGAACAGCGTCGGACCGACCTCGACGGCCGCCTCCTTGATCATCTTCGCCCGCGGCTCAGGCTGCTCCCCGCGCGCAACGCGCTCCTTCTCGCGTTCGAGGTGCTTGTGTGCGTTCTCGACCATGACGATCGAGCTGTCCACCATGACGCCGATCGAGATGGCGATTCCGCCGAGGCTCATGATGTTCGCGTTGATCCCCAGCACGTCCATGATCGTGAGCGTGGCAAGGACACCGGTTGGCAGCACGAATGCGGCGACAAGGGCGCTGCGGGCGTGAAGGAGAAAGAAAATGATGACGAGCGAGACGACGATGACCTCCTCCTTCAGGGTTTTGCTCACCGTCTGCATTGCCCGGCGGATGAGGTCGCTGCGGTCGTAGCCAACCTCGATGCCTACACCCGGGGGCAGGCCCTTCTCCAACTCGGTCAACTTGCCCTGCACGCGTTCGATGGTCGTGAGGGCGTTCTCGCCGAAGCGCATCACGATGATGCCGCCGACGGCCTCGCCCTCGCCGTTCCACTCCGCGACGCCGCGGCGGATCTCGGGCCCCACGCGCACCTCGGCAACGTCGGCGAGGTAGATCGGCGACCCATCCTCCGTCGCCCCAAGCGAGATTCCCCGAAGCTCAGCCAGCGCCCGATCGGTACGGACTTCCTCGATACGACGCCCGGCGGCGCGAGCCGCGGCGATCTCTTCGTCAGTGAGCGTGCCGAGATACCCGAGGCCGCGCACCATGTACTCGGTCTCCGACATCTCGACGAGCCGGCCGCCGACGTCACGGTTCGAGCCGCGGATCGCTGCCTTGATTTTGGTCAGCGGGAGGTTGAACGCGAGGAGTCGTACCGGGTCGACGACGACCTGATACTGCTTCACGAAGCCGCCGACGGGCGCCACCTCACTCACGCCCTCGACCGCCGTGAGTTCGTACCGCAAGTACCAGTCCTGGAGGCCGCGAAGATCCGAGAGGTCGATCTCGCTGCGCTCGAGCGGCTGACCGTCAAGTGGGCACGAGTCGTAGCCTTTGACAAGCACGATCGGCTCGACGCGCTCACGGGCGTCAGGAGGAACCGCATCGAGCGAGTCGTAGCGGCGGTTCTCTTGAAGATCAGCGTAGATCACCCGCTCTTCGGGAAACACGCGATGACGGACGAGGCGCTGCTCCGCGACAGCATCATCCGGAACGTCGGCGAGATCGGCATACCACTCGTCGGTCTCCGTGTCATGCCACGCGCCGTTCGGGTGGTCCGGGCAGTGTCGCCCGGTCACCAGGACGTACTCGTAGATCCAGCCCACACCGGTCGCGTCTGGACCGAGTTGGGGTGAGACCTCCTTCGGCAGCGACCCCGCGACGAAACTCAACTGCTCGAGCACGCGGCTGCGCGCCCAGTACATGTCCGTCCCGTCTTCGAAGATGATGTAGACGAAGCTCGTGCCGAACATGCTGTAGCCGCGGACGACCTTCGCGTACGGGACGGCGAGCATCGCGGTCGTCAGCGGATACGTGACTTGATCCTCGACGATCTGCGGAGCCTGCCCGGGGTACTCTGTCCGGATCACGACCTGTACGTCAGACAGGTCCGGGATCGCATCCACCGTGATGTGGAACGACGACCAGATGCCCGCGGCGACGAGGAACGCCGTGAGTAGCAGCACCATTGCGCGGTTGCCGACACACCATTCGATCAGCTTCGCGATCATCGGTTGGTCTCCCCGTTGTCGCGTGATTTGAACGTGCGCTTCACCGAGCCACACCGGAGCATGTAGGGTGCATAGGGGTTGGCGACCTGCTCGAAGGGCTGGAGCCAGCTCTTCTTCTCCATCGGGCAGTACACCTCGTAGATCGACGGAGCGACCGACTCGCTTGCTCCGGCGATCGGAAGGAGCTCCAGGAGCGCGTCCGAGATCGTGAGAAACACCGAGCGCTGACCTTCGAGATCGGTCGGCGCCTTCTCCGCAGCGGCGCGCATTCGCTCAGCAAGCGCCGCCACTGACTCTTCCGCGTTGTTCTGAAGTTCGGCCGCAGCGTCGCCGATTGCCCGCAGCCGTTCCGGCACGCTTTCGGCATCGTCCTTGGTCAGCTTGTCCTGGACGTCGAAGTACGACGTGAGCAGCCGGTCAAGCGCTGCCTGCGCGCCGCTGTCAAGTGCAACAGCGGGTCCTGGCGAAGCCACATCGTCGGTCGTCGATGACGCACCCGCCGAAGCCGGCGCAACAGCGTCGGCTGCGGCACCCGTCACGGGTATCACGCTTCGCTCATCGAAGCACTCGAGCATGACTGACCCATAGAAGGGATTCCGAACGGCTCCCTTCGGCTGCAACCACACGCTCCCGCCCTGTCCCTCTCGATACATGGGACAATGCAACTCATGAACCTCGGCGTCGTAGGCGGGCGGGATTCCGGTCGCGCGGGTGAGCTTCGACAGGGCAATGCTCAGATCGGCGAAGACAAGGCGGGCCTCCTCGATGTCGCTACTCTCGAGGAGTTCGAGAGCCTTGCCACGAATCGTCGCGACTTCGTCGTGCTTGTGCCAGAAGTGCGGATCCTCTGGAAGCTCCACGTCCAGCAGGTCATCAACTGCCTGGGCGACGCTGCGTGCGTGACCTTCAATCGCAGAGGCGGAATCGGAGGCAAGGATGTCACCGATGCTGAAGTACGCACCAAGCAATGTCTGCAGCGCAGTCGCGACGTCAGCGGGCAGTGTTGCCAACTCGCTGGCGCCCGCACTCGCGACGACCGCCTCCTGCTCGCTCGCAAGGTCGCCACGGATCATCTTGGCCAGGCCCTCGCGGATCTTGGCTTCGCTATCCAGCAGGAACTGCCCGCTCGTAACGACCATCTCGCCCGGGCGCAGTCCATCGAGGATCTCGACGAGGTCGTTGTCCGTCTCGACTCCCATGCGCACGTTGCGAGGTTCGAACTTGCCCTCGCCGAGGCTGACGAACGCAACCTGCCGCGTACCCGTATCGATGATGGCCGAGCGCGGCGCCAGTACGCGCTCAGCTGCGAGCGTGTTCTCCAGTGCGACGTTCGCATACATGCCCGGCTTGAGCAGGCCAGCCGGATTGTCGAACTCCAGTCGGACGTTGATCTGACGAGTCGCCTTGTCCAGATATGGGTAGATGTAGATGACCTCGCCCTCGAAAGTCTGACCGGGGATGTAGGGCAGCGTCATCGTGGCACGCTGCCCGCCCTGCACGTACGGCAACTGGTACTCGTACAGGGTCACCATGACCCACACCGTCGACAGGTCGGCGATGCGGTAGACCTGCATGCCCTGATCGACGCGCATGCCCTCGTTGGCGTGCTTGGCGATGACCACGCCTCGATGCGGGCTGTGCATCGTCATCGTCTTGGTGGGCGTCCCGCTCTTGATGAGTTCGTCGATCTGGCGCGGCGTGACGTCGAAGTACTCCAGCCGCGTGCGTGCCGAAGCGACCATATCCTGCGCGCCCTCCGCCGCTTCTGGAACGAACTCGGCGCCGATGCGGTCCTTGTTTCGGTACGCGAGGAGGAACTCCTCCTGGGCGGCGTACAGCTCCGGCGAGTAGAAGTCGAACAGTGGATCGCCCGCGGCGACCTCCGCACCGAGGTAGTCCACATGAAGCGCTTCGATCCACCCCGGCACCTTGATGTTCACGTCACGGACCTTCGTCTCGTCGTAGTCAATGGTGCCGACCGTGCGAATCGTTTTCACCAGTGGGCCGGTCGTTACCGGCTCGATGCGCACTCCGATGCTGTGCGTGACCACCGGATCGACGGTGATCTCGCCCGTGAACTTGTTCGGGTCAATCGGGGTGAGGTCCATCTGGCAGATGGGACAGATGCCCTCGTCAGGGAGGATCACCCAAGGATGCATGCCGCAGGTGTAGAACGACGAGCCCTTCGAGTCGTTCGTCTCGTCGCTCGCGTCTTCGTTCTCGGCGCTTCCTACGCGTGCCCAAAGGCTCGACAGGCCCGACCTGAGGTTGTCTCCCCATGTCACGCCAATCCAGAGCGCGATCAAGGACGCCACGACGACCACGGCAATGGTCCGCCAGCGCGGTCCGCGCGGCGGTGGTGGGCTCGGCGCTGGGGCCGGCTTCTTCTGCGGCGTGTCTGGCGCACCCGTGCCGTCTGCAGATGCTGGAGCGGCACCGGGTGGAGCGTCGCCCTTACGTTCAGTGGTATGTGTCGTCTCACTCATGGCGATCCCTCGTCGTCGCCCGTGCTCTGGTCGTCATGGCGTCGTGGTTCCGAAACGGATGAATCGGGCGGGGTCGATGGACGGCGATCAGCGTCGTCTCCAATCGCCCGCTGGAGTTCGGCGAAGCTCTGTTCGAGCTGCGTCAACGTCTGGTGGTACATGAGCTGGAAGACGAGCAACTTCCGCCAGTTGTCGATCAGCGTGAGGAAGTCGACGGTGCCCGCGCGATAGCTGCTCAGCGAGGCGTCGACCGTCTGCTGAGCCTGTGGCACGATGACGTCACGGAACAGAATGACCTGCTGCTGCTGGCTCTCGACCTTGGCAAAGGCGTCCTGCACGCGAAACGCGACGCGGTTCTGCTCGTCGTCGAGTTGGGCAATCCCTTCCAGCCGCCCGCGAAGTGCCTCACGTTCCGCTGCGTCGAGCCGTTCCGTCCAGATGGGCAGGTTGATGCCGAAGCCGACCCACCACTGGTCGTCGCCGTTTGCAATGGCCGACAGCCCCTCGCTCTCGACGAGGTTGTAGTTGAAGCTGACCGTGAGATCGGGCCAGCGATTGAGACGAGCGAGCTCGTAGCGCTGGTTGAAGCCCTCGATGCGTTCCTTGACGCGCTGGATAGTCGGATTGGCGACCGCGGCGTAGAGGAGCAGCGCCTCGAGGTCGAGCTCGATCTCATCGAGCGTCGCCACGCGCGGCTGCGGTATCGGAGCGTTGACCGGACGGTCGACGAGACGGTTCAGCATCGCTCGTGCAGACGTCTGTCTCTGACGAAATGCGATCAGCTCGTTCTCGAGGTTGCTGAGCTCGACCGACGCTCGCAGGACATCCTGCTGGGATGCCGTGCCCGCGCGGAACTTGGCCTCTGCCACGTCCTTGAACTGCGAGAGGAGATCGCGGTTGCGCTCGGTCACGTCGATGGCGCGGCTGGTGTAGTAGTAGCTCCACCAGGCTTGCCGCGTGTCCGCCACGACATCGATCTGGACTTGATGGAGCACTTCCATTGCCTCTGCAACATCCTGGCCGGCGATGCGACCCCTTCTTTCGAGCTTCTGCGGAAGGGGAAGGCGCTGACTGACTCCGGTCATCAGTCCGACCTGACCAGCCGCTGTCTCTGCCATCTCGCCGAAGGGCGCGACCTGGAGCATCGGGTCATCGAGGCTCGTCACCTGCGGGACGCGCTCGGCAAGGCGCCGCACGCGTTCATCGGCCGCCTTGATGGCGGGATTCCGTTCGAGAGCGAGCGCGACGAAATGCTCGACGTCGGCGTCGTCCGGGATCGTGAGATGCGGTGACGGAGGCCCTTGCGGTCTGCCGCTGGATCGGTACTCGTAGTCGTCCAGCTGGGATACGAGTGTGCTCGTGTCGTCTTCTAGCAGGTCATCAAAGGGGCTTCGCGTGGAGCAGCCAGGAAGGACAAGCACCGCGAGGCTCAGCGCACATGCGGAGCGATGTGGTGAGGACGACATCGGGATGGTCAAGGGCAAGAGCTGCATTGTTCACCAGGCATCGTGGTCGAGTCCGTACACCAGCGATCCATCGAGAACACCGACGACGCTCACCAGACCAGTGCCCGGGAATCGCGAGAGTCGGTAGCGCAGCGCCGCTCGAAAGTTGGTGCGACGTCGGTGGATCTCCCTCAAACAGCAGAAGGTGATCTGCTGTCCTTGGTACTCGGTGAAGATCTCCGGATCGACGGCTTCCTCAGCAGTGACCGGACACATGACATGGAGAGGCTCCCCTCCCGAGGGAGGGGAGCCTTGCGGGGCAGCGTCGACCGCGGCGGCAAGCGACAGCGCCGCGGTCAACGCGAGGCGAAGCAGGGCCGAATGGCGAAGGAATCCGGGCATCGTCAGGACATCCTTCAGTGGTCGTGATCACCGCCATGACCATGCCCGTGGCCGTGATCGTGGCTTTTGTGGGAGCGGTCACGCTTCCCGTCCCGATCGTGCCCGGCACCGGGGGAATGTCCGTGCTTCGCCCATGCCTCGTCCAACTGCCCGTAGTACTTCGCGGGGTCCTTCCAGAAGGCCGGCAGGCAGCCCGCACAGCAGAAGCGCACCAGGCGATTGGCGAAGACGAGCTCCATCGGGCCGCCCATGGCGTCGAGCTTGCCGCCGGCGACCATGCACGTCTCGAGCGGATAGTGCTCTCGCTGCTGGCTGATCACAGCAGCATCGAGCTGCGCAAGGAACTTCGCCGGCGTGCGCATGAAGTCCTTCTTGCACATGTTGCAGCAGAGCCGAATCAGGCGGTTCTTGTAGACGAGCTCAACCGGCTCATCCATCGCCGTCAGACTCTCGCCTGACACGGGGCATGTCTGAAGCGGATAGACCGCCTGCTGTTGCTTGACGATCTGCTTGTCGATCTCGGCCCAGTACTTGTCCGGGTCTTTCTCGAACGAGCGGACACAGCCCTTGCAGCACAGTCGTACCTCGCGGCCCTCATACGCCAGGACAAGCGGCTCGCCCATCGAACCGAGCTTCTCCCCCGACACCGGACACACATCGAGCGGGTACGGATCACCAAGCGGCTCGGGGCCGTGCAGATGGAGCTCCAGCACCACCAGGTCGAGGTCGCACATCGGACACGTGCCCTCGGAGGGCATACGCACCTGTTTGTGCGCCGAACAGGTCCAGGCCTCGACCGTGACGTCCTGCGAAAGACTTTCGGTCTCCCCAGGCTCTGATGTCGTGGTCTGTGCGATCGTCGGCTGGGTCATGAGCAACATCACGCCAACCGTGACGACTGCCGCCGCCATTCTTCCTGCCTTGTAGATGCACATTGCTGTTGGACTCCTTCGAATGGGTGAATCAAGCGCCGCGTCGAGCGGCAGCCCGGGTACTGCCTGATCACGTGAATGCGGCCCGACCCCGAGGCGACGCTGCGTGTCGACGGTTCGGAGACGAGTGTCGGTTGTGGTGCGGGGTCCGCGCGCTGACGAGGCGTGCGCGCGATGGTGCGTTAGGTGCTAGACCGTCATCATCGTATGGTGCGCGAGCAGCGACTCTGTGCGCGCACAGCGCCACCGCTGATCCGCGGGCGGGCCATGGGCATAACCTGCAATCCAAGCCGCCCGACTAGCCAACTCCGGCGTCGACACCTGGGCTGCTCGCGGGATCAGATCCTCGTCGTGGGACACCGGCAGAATCGCGGCGCGGACGAGATCGGCTTGCTGATCGTGGTTTCCGCAACCACACGACGGGCGATCACGATCCTCGTCGTGTCGCCCGCTCGGCGCATCCTCTGATGTGCAGCAACCCGCATTGGCCTCGGCACCATAAGATGCAACCGCGCCTGAAGCCGCTCGATCCCCGGAGCACGGCGAGCCCGAGCTGGCACAGCAGCACCAAGCCGCTGGCGAACCAATCACCAACGTGAGTGCAACGGCGGCGCGGATGATCATCGAATACGTCACGGGACTTCGCCTCAATAAGTAGAACGACGCGGCGCGGGCCCCAGGTTCAATGAGGTCACCACAAGGACGAGATTCGAGTAACTCGTCCCTCGGCAAGTGATTACCGGCCGGTTAGGAGTCGCGCACCGCGCTGCACGCCCGCCCGCGGGTACTCGCCGCTAACCCACTGTCGTGGTTACAGATACAATGAGTGACGATGTTGCGGCCGTGGCGCACATCCCGGATTCCACGGGCTCAGGTGGATCGCTTCAAGCGACTGTGCTGGCCGGCCCTACCCCTACTGCTCCGCTCCGCCCGATTCCTGACATGGGACGAGGACGACGCCGAGGATCTCGTGCAGGACACGATGCTGAAGGCACTGAGGGCGATCGACTCCTTCCAGGACGGCAGCGACGTGCGGGCGTGGTTGATGACTATCATGCGCCGCACTCAGATCGACCGTGTGCGGGCCCAGAGCCGACGGATCGAGTGCGTTCCGCTGGACGACGAAGCAGCGGTGGATCCAGGCGAGGAGCCGCCGGTTCCGCAACTCGACAAGGACTGGAACGCCCCGGAGGCCCTCCTGGAGCAGTTCGAAGACACCCAGATCGTCATTGCCTTGAGGTCTTTGCCCGACGCCATCCGGTGGACGCTTCTGCTTGTCGATGTGGAGGGCCTGGGGCACCAGCAGGCAGCGGAGATCCTCGGCATCCCCGAGGGGACGGTGAAGTCGCGGGCCTATCGCGGCCGTCGGATGCTCTGTGTCGCTCTGGGCGAATCAGGCAAGGCGGCGAAGCGGGAGGTATCCGCCCGTGAGTAATCGCATTGTCTGGAGCCCGTCTGCTGGCGAGTTGAACCGAGACCGTGCTTGCCGTCGTTTACGTGGTAGGACACCCGGCCAGAGCGCCGCGGCGCGGGGTCGGCGCGAGGAGCGGGCGCGTCCACGATGAGCAGCGAGCAACTCCAACCCGATCGTCTCGATGCCGCTGTCCGGTCGCGGCTCCGACGTCTGGCCCAGGCTCGGTGTGACAGCTCTGCCCTGGAGCGGCGGCTCGGATCTGCTATCGAGGCCGTCACGGAGATCGACGAATCGACGGGTAGCTGGGTCTTCCGGTTCCGTCGGCCTCTTGTCGCAGCCGCCGCACTGGTGGCGATCGCCGCGACCCTGGCCATCGTCCTGACTCAGGTTGGCCGCGGCGCCAGCGCCATCCAGCTTTCCGAGGTCGTACTCGCGCACCAGAGGTTCCTCAGTAGCGACATGCACTTGATCCACGTGCAGGATGTCGGCCAGGCGAATCACGAGTGCCAGTCGCGCTGGCCAGGCGCGCCCACGATCCCCGAGGTGGGCGACGTGTCCGTTCGATGCTGCTGCGTCGAAGAGATGCGGGGCTGTCGCACGGCATGTCTGCACT
>JABAHS010149924.1_pt1 | contig 13370 bp, 8 predicted proteins | sample 7062111 | NCBI WGS metagenome assembly JABAHS01 (sample SAMN14534600, study PRJNA622989) | marine sediment metagenome | biome: marine biome [ENVO:00000428]; feature: marine pelagic biome [ENVO:01000023]; material: deep marine sediment [ENVO:00002113]; isolation source: pool of 4 deep marine... | reverse complement strand
GCCTTTTTGTAATACTGGATGGCCACTTCGGTTTCCCCCTTTTTGGCATATGCTTCGCCCAGGCTGTCCCAGGGATTGGACTGGTCGGGAAAGTATTGCGTATTCAAGGTGAACACTTCGATGGCTTCGTCGATTTTGTTTTGTCCCAGGAGATCGTATCCCCGGCGGTTGACGGCACTTTCCACAAAGCCTGCGACCTCCTCATTATGCGTGCCGCTGGCCTTGTAGGCCTGAAGCATGGCTTTCGCACCGTGGTTTTCTAATTTTTTCTGGAGTTCGGCCAGCAGTTCCTCCATTGGATCATAGGAAGCGGCTAAGTCAGCGAGCTTGTTATCCAGCGTGTCACGAGACAGATAGCGGCCATTCAAAAAGATGCCTGAAATATTGGTCGTGTTTTGAATATTCTCAATGGGATTTTCATTCACCAGCATTAAGTCCGCTCGCTTTCCGATTTCAATGGTGCCCACTTCATCTGCCACCCTCAGAAATGTGGCGGGGAGAATCGTGCCAGCACGCAGCGCTTCGTATGGCGTGAGGCCGCTTTCTACCAGCAGGCGTAAATCTTCGTGTGCAGAGTAGCCGGGCATGACAAATGGAATGGGCGCGTCCGTGCCGAGCATGAGCGGCACCCCCTCCTCATGAAACGCCCGCACCATGTCCTGTTGCAGCTCGAACGCTTCTTTGAGCCAGAACGTGGTTATGGGACTCGGGTCGCTGCGGTAACCGCTGTTTTTCCAGGACTGTCGCGTGGTCGGACTGAGATATTGCATGTAGGCTGTCGCAAGCCGTTCTTCGTAAACTTCATCGATACGCTGCCGCCAGATCATGTTGAATGAGATGAGCGTCGGCGTGATCCAGATGCCGGATTCCTTCACTTTGGGCGCCAGGCTCTGGACTACGTCGGCAAGCTCTCTACTCAAATCGGTGCCGTTTTGCGCCTGCTTCTTTTTACCCCAATATGGCCGAAACTTCTCAGCGATGGCAGGATGCGTGTAAATGATTTCCTCCATGTGGGCCAAAGCCTGACCTTGTTTCTCAAGCACGGTTTCGAAGGACAAATTGCGTGGCGCGTGTCCAATAATCGGAATGTTGTGTTCTTGGGCTGCAGTCATGAGGCGTTCATAGGTCTCGGCCTGCAAGCGACCGTGAATTTTGATAAAATCGTAGCCCGTCTCTTTGTGCTCCGTAACCGCTTTTTCGGCGTCCTCCGGTGTCTTCAGGCGGGGCTCGTTGACGTACCAACCGGTGCTGAACACGCGTGGTCCGAGGATCTCACCTCGTTCGATGCGTTTACGCAAATCCAGATGATATTGGCCGCCTTTCATATTCAACACCGTGGTCACGCCATTTGCCAGATAAAGTATCAAATGTTCGTCTTTGTTCAGATGGACGTGTGTGTCGATCAGTCCCGGCATGAGATACTTGCCCGAGCCATCGATGACAGTTGCCGCGTCCGGAAGGTGCATTCTCTCGCTCGTCCCAAGCGACACGATCTTGCCATTTTCGATGACCACTGTCTGGTCCCGTAGCAGGTGCTTATCGTGCATCGGGATGACGTTGACTCGAGTTATGGCATAAACGCCCTGCCGTTCTTCCGATGAAGAGGTTTCCGGATTGGTTTGAACGCCCAATTTTGGAAGTGCGATTTCGGTTCCGATAAGTAAAAAACTGACCCACAAGATTCTTCGCATAAACCCTCCCAAATTTTTTGCAATTCTCGAACCCATTAAAATTTGCAGTTGATGAAACCCATAAATCGACCTTGCACTACTCATACCGTAGCGAATCCACGGGATTGGCCAACGCCGCCCGAATCGCCTGCGTACTCACGGTCAGTATTGCGATTACCAGCGATAGTCCCCCAGCCAGAGCGAACACCCACCACGAAATGTCGACACGATAGGCGAAATTTTCCAGCCATCGCTGCATCGCATACCAGGCAATGGGACAGGCCACGATAATTGAGACCAGCACGAGTCGAACGAAATCCTTTGAAATGAGTCGAACCACCCCAACCGCAGAAGCGCCCAACACTTTGCGAATGGCGATTTCCTTGGTGCGCTGTTTGGTCGAGAGTGCTGTAAGACCCAAAAGTCCCAGGCAAGCGATAAAGATCGCCAGCGCTGTGAACAGGTTCCATACTTGTCCAAAACGTTGCTCAGCTTTGTAGAGTCGATCGAAACGCTCCTCCAGAAAAGAATACTGAAACGGACGTTTGGGGACGTAGGCCTGCCAGATATTTTCCAAAAACGCTAACGTTGCCGATACATCTTGCGATTGGATCCGGACCGCCAACTGCCGAAACATATCCGGGAAAATCAACATAACCAGAGGCTCAATTTCCCGGTACAGGGAGGCAAAATGGAAATTCTCGACGACGCCGACAACCCGGCCATCGCGATTCCACCAGCCAAATTCTTTGCCGATGGGATCATCCCAACCCAATACATTTACCGCTGCTTCGTTGAGGATGAAACCTTCGGTGGCATCCGTGACAAAGTCACGGCTAAAATCGCGACCGGCCTTAATTTCGATGCCCAGGGTTTTGATATAATCGTGGTCGACATACAGGGTCTTCATCGATGGCCGCGCTTCTTTCGGGACACCTTCGACCCGGAACGTGTTCTGCCCAGCCCCGGCACCCGGAACGGCGTAACCGGCGCTCACTGAAAGGATGTGCGGATGCTTGCGCAATTCATCTTTAAAGGTCTCATAATTTTGAGTCAGCTCTGCCCCCTGCAATGGAAGCACGACCACCTGCTCTTTGTTGAAACCGAGCCTCTTGGTTTTAACAAACTGAAGTTGCTGATGCAGCACACCCGTTCCCACAATGAGAACGATCGCGATTACAAACTGAAAGACGAGCAGCCCGCTTCTTTGCGTCAGCTTTAGAACCCCGATTTTATGCGGGCTTTTGAAGGCTTTTATCGGCTCAAACCTTGACAGAAAAAAAGCGGGATAAAGACCGCCCACCAGACCGACAACCAGCACCAATGTGACAGAACCGATTAGAAGTCCCCAATCGTTTGTGTAATCAATTGTGAGGCGAAGACCTGTGATGCGATTAAAAGCCGGCATGAGAAGATCGACCAAAACGAGGGCGATAAGTAGACCCGAAAATGCGATGAGGATCGATTCGGCCAGAAATTGCCGGATGAGATTGCCGCGCCGGGCCCCCAACACTTTACGCATCCCGACTTCTTTGAAACGCTCGAAAGAGCGCGCCGTGGCAAGATTGATGAAATTGATGCAGGCGAGTAGCAAAATAAAAAAAGCAATGGTCGATAAAATGTAGACCGTGGTTGCATTGCCATTCGGCTCGATTTCCCGTTCGAAATTCGAATGGAGATGAATGCTGGCAAGCGGCTGCAGAACGGTGCGAATTTTCCATCCCGACCGTTCCAGCACATCCCCGGTATTCACTTCGTAGATTTCGTCAATCTTCTGTTCGAGAAGTCCAGGACTCCGATCTGCTGGGAGTAATAGATACGTGTAAAAGTTAATTTGATTTCGCCACCGCCAGTTCTCTGTTTCGTCTATGCCCAAGGTGCGGAAAGAAGCCAAAAAATCGAAATGGAAATGCGTATTTTCNNCGTTTTGCCTATCGGATCTTCGTTTCCGAAATACCTCCTGGCGGCTTGCTGCGTAATCACCACGGAATTGGGCTGGAGGAGCGCCGTTTTGGGATTCCCGCTTTGCAAGGGAAACGTAAAGACTTCAAAAAAAGTCGAATCGACATAGAAGAAACCCTGGTCGGTAAACGCTTTCTCTTCATAACGAACCAGGTGCTGCTGAGGCAGCATTCGGATAGCATACTTAACTTCCGGTAGGCTGCGCTGGATGGCAGGCGCCAACGGGGAGGGTGTGGTTGCGAGATGCCGCACAACGCCCGCTTGCTCTGAGTCGCGTGCTACCCGGTAAATGCGTTCTTTGTTTTTATGGAAGCGATCATAGCTGAGTTGATGGCGCGTGTAAAGCAAGATCAACATGCAGCAGGTCATGCCGACCGCCAGTCCCGCGATGTTGATAAGCGTATATCCTTTATGTTTACGCTGGTTGCGCAGTGCGATTTTTAGATAATTCTTGAACATGATCTCTCCGATTTCGGATTTTAGAGTGCGGATTGCGGATTTGAATCTTTATCAGATCATCTGGACTTGATTCCGAAATCACAAATCCGAAATCCGCAATTTGGATTTATTCACACAGCAAGCTCTCCACCGGATTTGCCAGCNNTCCACCAGGTCAAATCTCATGATTTAGCCTCGTTAGGACTCCTTCCTATCGTCCCACAAAATATTGACGATCAACCATCTGCCGTCCCATTTTGTCAAGTGCAGATAGTCGACATAGTTCGCCGAAACCGCCTTGACCGTCGCCATGTTTTTGTAAACGTCCAGAATCGTGACCTCGTAGAAGAGTTTATCTTTTGGCGTGTCTTTGCCGCCACCGGAGGCGGTGTATTCTACAAGCGTGGTCTTCGAGATGTCAGCAAGCACGGGACGTCCGGACTTGGACAGTTTTCGAACGGCGCGTTTAACAAGGTCGGGATGCAGGCTCTTGGCCATCCGCTCAGCATCTGCCTGGTACCATCCCTCGACGTAGTCCATCGATGCGCTCTCGATGGCCGCATCTTCGTTGTGATTTTGAGTATAGGCGTTAAGAACTGCCGTTAACACAATTAGCACAGTCAACAAAAGTATTTTCTTCATGATTTGGCTCCTTTATTTTATACGACTTATTAGATCTCTCAGCGGGATAACCCAAGCTCACACGCGTGTGGAGCCGGCCTCCGATACTTCAGAATCCTCACCAAACTGAATTTGCCTCATTTTTATTCAATTTTTTCCCACTTTTCACCATCCCACTTCCAGAAATCACCCAGCGCTACCTGGTTGTCTCCCTGATATTCCTTCCCCCCATACAAATATCCATAACGATGTTGGCTGTCGTAGGCAAGGCCGATACTATGCCGGCCAGATGGTCCGTCCCTTGACAGTACAATGACCTTGTCACCCACAACTGTCAGAGTATTTTGCTGAACCTGGTATCGGTAATTTTTCCCACCAAACATAATTACTCGTTCCAGTTTTTCATCGTACACCATGGCATGATGATCGAGCGACGAATTGTCGTAAGGCCCTCCCCTGGAGTTCCATTTACCATCCGACCATTCCCATAAATCTGCGTACTGCCCGTTTATCCACAATCCACCATAGAGAATGGCCTTATCTGCTTGTTTATGATAAGCCATGGCAAAGGCAGCTCTTTTATTGGGGCCGCATTCTTCAGCTTTTTTCCATACTCCAGACCAAATCCAGGTTTCATCGGATACATTTTTTCCATTCCAGCCGCCTTAGGCTAGGATAACATTATCGCTGGCAACATAGACCATCTGATGATGATCGGCTGCAAAGGTGCTTTGAGATTCTAATTGCTTCCAGTCGGTACCAGTCCACTCCCAGGTATCGGAATAAGTTACTCTCTGATTCCCACGGCCGCCGTGGAGAATAATGGTTTTTCTTTCTTCGTGGATGGCTGCCCCACAAAATCCCCGTGCTGTTGGGCTGACGACGTTTTTTCTATGCCATTCGGTCCCGTCCCAGATCCAGGTATCATCTAGATAAGATCCCTGCTTCCGAGCACCACCAAATAGTAGAATTTGTTTGTGAAACGGATCATAAATAAATGTATGCCCCCAGCGGGGATCGGGATTATTTGATTCTTTCGATTCACCAGCCGGCAATAGAGTGACTGCAGTAATTAATAAATGGAGAACAACATATGTTCTAGCCCTGCCAATACAATTAGTAGTGTCAGAAACGTAGTTTTTCATTTTGTTCAGCCTGTATTACAGAAAACTCGCCTTTCATTACATGCATTTTGACGTTAGTTATAGCTTTTTGGCGGTAGCCGGCGTTTGAGACTACGCCGACGCTGTAATTCCTTCTGATATTCGGGATGCTTTTGATAGAACTCATCCCCAGGGCGAATGCGTTTATCTTCGACCCCAAAATAAATTAGGGCATCCGCGACATCTTTTAGGGTTCCTACAGCACCCGGCAGGTATGCTCCGGCCTTCAACTTTCGAAACGGTTCGGAATGCGTATCGATATATATTGGAGCGTTCTGTAGGGTGAAATCGTCGATAGCCGCGGCGTTAGCCTCCACTTCACCCATAGGAATTACAACAGAAAATTTCTTTTCCGGATACAGGGCCTCCAAACGACGAATCTCGTTATCCTCCTCATCCATTTCATCGTCGAAGCGCTGTACGTTACCTCGACCTGTAATCACCAATGCTTTGCGATCTTTTGCCAGTACTTCCCGCTCAATCTGCCGAACGGTCCACCACCCCCGATAGACAAATGGCAGTTTGTCTTCATAAACTTCTACTTTACTCCAGTCGATGGGTGGACCAGCTGCTACGACACGAATGCGACTCCCCCGCGGCAACCGTTCATTTATGTTGCGCAGCTCGAGGAGAAATTGGCTGTACACGGGCGAATCCCAGGTCCCGATCTGAGTCGTGTTTCTCCATACTTGATTTAGCTCGTCCTCTGGCAGCTTTTCAAGGAGGAGAAAATAATCATCCAGAATATTTTGGTAGAGAGAGTTGCCAAATTCAATCACCACATCATCCACCTCATTTGCAAAATCAGGATGTTTGACCAGCGAAATTCTGAAATCAGAGTCTTGCTTGCTCCAATGTCGTTCGCCGAGAAAGACAACCTGTGCATGATTGAACAGGGCTATCACCTTATCATAAGCATCAGACTGAGCATACGCATTCCCCGTAGGCAATGTGGTCAATATGGTAAAAACGGTCAGTACTCTTTTGATTATTATCATGAATTCCACGCTTACTTTACCACATGACTGAGAATTATCAGATCCTCATTCATACCGCAACGCCTCGACCGGATTTGCCAGCGCTGCCTTGATACCCTGATAACTGACTGTGAAGAGTACGATAACGACTGCCAGAACGGCGGCTCCCATAAAGACGGAAACACTCAAAGGGGTATGGTAGGCGTAATGTTGCAACCAGTTCGACATGACAAAATAGGCCACCGGCCAGGCGATAAGATTGGCAATTCCAGCTAAAATAACAAAATTTCTGGAAAGAAGAAGGAAGACCTGCGGGATCGAAGCGCCGAGGACTTTGCGAATGCCGATTTCCTTTGTACGCTGCTCAGCCGTGTACGAGGCCAAACCGTATAACCCGAGGCATGAGATTAAGATGGCGATGACTGCGAAGTAACGCGAAATTTGTTCGGCGCGCTGCTCGGCCCGGTATAGAGCATCATAACGTTCATCCAGAAAATCGAGTGAAAAGGGTGTTTCGGGGTTGAAGGTTTTGTAAATGGACTCCACATATTCTACGGTCTCGAGTATGTTTTCCGGTCTCGTCCGCATGACCATGACATTAAATCGGTCCGGGTCCATGAGCAGGACCAGCGGTTCAATTTTGGTTCGAACTGGTTTGAAATGGAAGTCTTTCACAACTCCGATTATGTGCAAGTCGGTCGAGCCGATGGAAAGCCGCTTGCCAACAAGAGATTCCATGTCCATGATCCCGGCCGCGGTTTCATTGACGACGGCTGCCAGAGAATCCCGGCCGTACTCAGGTGAAAAGAACCTGCCTTCTGCCATCTGCATCCCAAATGTTTTAGCATAATCGTGATCGACAAAGAGTAAGTGCATGAGGACGTCGTCTTCGGGATTTTTGCCTTCCCATTCCCAGCCCGAAGATGATCTGGCAACGTAGGTGGGCAGTTGGCTGGTTGCCGTGACATGTGTGATATTGGGGTTTTTTAAAAGTTCCTGCTTGGCAGTTTCATACTTTTCTTCGAATTCTCCGCTCGTCCATACGTACGCCAAGTTTTCCTTTTCCAGTCCCAATTTTTTGTTGCGGATGTAATCCATCTGTCGCGACACCATCAACGTTCCGATTATCATGATAACAGACAGCGTAAACTGCACCACCACGAGAATTTTTCTAAACAAAGGATTGCCCGACCGCGTGCCGGTACCGCCTTTGAGGGTTTGTACCGGTCGAAAAGACGATAAAAACAAAGCCGGATAACTCCCCGAAATAATGCCGGTCAAAACTGCAATTCCTACAAACCCGAGAATCACATCGACGCCTAACTGATTCAATGCCAGATTTTTTCCCGAGAGATCATTAAAAGTGGGCAGGAGCAACTCGGTTCCTAAAAGCGCGATACCAAATGCAAGCAATGATATGAAAATCGATTCGCCAAAAAACTGTCTGATGAGCTGGTCGCGTTGCGCACCCACAACTTTCCGCAACCCCACTTCTCTTGCCCGTTTTTCCGATCGTGCGGTCGCAAGGTTCATAAAGTTAATGCAGGCGATAAGCAACACGAAAATCGCTATTACCGAAAATATTTTGACATATTGTATGTCGCCGTGTCCGCCGATGTCGGCGGTATATTTTCCGGCCGAATGAAGATGAATTTTTGTCAGCGGTTGCAGGTAGATTTCGGTAACACTGTCTTCATTATTTTTTTTGATAAGATCGATAATCTTGTCGTTTACCTGTTCATACGGCGTGTCTTTTTTTAGCAGAACATAAGTGTAAAAGGAGTTTCGGTTCCAGTTATCTAACGGCCTGCCTAACTCTTCCAGATAAATGAAGGGCGAGAGGAAGTCGAATTTTAGGTGAGAGTTTTCCGGGATGTTTTTTATGACTCCTGAGACCATGAAGTCGTCTCGGTCATTCATCCGCAATGTTTTACCAATCGGGTCCTCAATGCCAAAATACTTCTCAGCTATTCCTTTGGTTAACACGATGGCATGAGGATCGGACAAAGCGGTTTCAGGGTCGCCTTTAATGAACGGAAAGGTGAATATCTCAAAAAAATCGGGATCGACGAACCCTCCCTGTTCAGCAAAAATTTTCTCACCGTATTTTATGATCGTTCCCATAAACTCAAAGCGGGTCGCTTTGATGATTTCCGGGAATTGCTCCTTCAATGCCGGTGCCAGCGCAGATGGAGTCACCGCAACCGGAAAAATTTCGCCACCGGCATAATACTGGTTTTCAACCACCCGGTAAATATCATTCGCATTCTCATGGAATTTGTCAAAACCGAGTTCGTGCTGCACCCACATGAGAATAAGAACGCAAGCCGTCATTCCCGTAGCAAGACCCATGATGTTGATAAATGAATTGGCCTTTTGCCTGATGAGATTCCTCCAGGTGATTTTCAGATAGTTTTTAAACATAGATTCCTCCCGAAGCCATAAGACTATTCATAGCGCAATGATTCAACCGGGTTGGCGAGCGCTGCTCGCACCGCCTGCGTGCTCACTGTCAGCAGCGCAATCACCAGCGCCAGGCCACCAGCCAGTACAAAAATCCACCAACCGATATCGATACGATAGGCGAAGTTCTCAAGCCAGCGGCCCGTCACATACCAGGCAATAGGACAGGCGATAACGTTGGCAAGCAGAACCAGCTTGACGAAATCCTTCGATAGCAGAGATAGCACATTGACAAGTGTCGCACCCAGAACCTTGCGGATGCCGATCTCTTTGGTGCGTTGCTCGGCCATAAAAGACGCCAGTCCGAACAAGCCCAGGACCGCAATGATAATCCCGAGCCCGGTGAAAACTGAAAACAACCTGCCCATTCGCTCTTCCGAACCGTATTGACGGTTAAAATCCTCGTCGAGGAAAAAATAACTAAAGGTTCTACCTAATTGCAGTTCCTGCCACTTACCTTGGATGAATTCTAGCGTCTCAGCCAGATTTTCCGTGCTTATGGTCAGGCTGAGCATTGAAAAATCTCTCGATCTGAGCTGCATAATATGGGGCTGGATTTCACTTTGCAATCCCTTGATATGAAAGTTTTTGACGACCCCAATGATGGGCCCGCTCTCGCCACCTCGGGTTAATCGCTTGCCCAATGCTTCCTCGGGCGTTGCGAAACCGAAATTGATGACGGCGGCTTCATTGAGAACAAAAGCCATGGAAGCATCGGTGGCCATCTCCCTTTGAAAAGGACGTCCGGCAATGACTTCCAGCCCGTATTCTGAGATAAAATCATAATCCACAAAATTGTACAAGATTGTCCAGCCCGGTTCGTTTTCATCACCGACCAATTTTGTGACCAGTGAATTGTCGATCCTTCCGGGCACGTCCGATGAGGCGGTGGTGCCGGTAATCGACGGGTGGCTTAAAAACTCTTTTTTTATGGTTTCAAAATTATCACCGAGATAGATGGGCAAGATAACTTTTTGCTCTTTATCAAAGCCGAGATGCTTGTTTTTCATAAAGTCGATCTGTCGGTAAATCAACAACGTACCGATGATGAGTGCCGTTGATATGGCAAATTGCCAGACCACAAGCATTTTTCGTACCGCACCGCCGCCGGAGCCGGTGTGGGAAAATCTTTGAAACACTGAGACCGGTTTAAATGCAGACAGAAATAGAGCGGGATAACTGCCGGCGATGAGTCCCACAAATAGAACCGTACTCATCAAGGCAATTATGATATTGGGCCGAAAGATTGAGGAAGTTATGAAATGCTTCCCGGCCAGCTCATTGAAATAAGGCAAGACTAATTCGATCATCAAAAGCGCCATAAAAAGGGCGATGATGGTCATGAAAATAAATTCACCGATAAACTGAACCATTAACTGAAATCGCTGCGCCCCCATGACCTTGCGTACGCCGATTTCTTTGGCTCTCGTCCCGGAACGGGCCGTGGTCAAATTCATGAAATTGATGCAGGCAACAAGCAAAATCAGAATTCCGACTACAGAAAAAATGTAAACGTAAGTAGAGTCGCCGGGCGGCTTGATTTCTCGGTGTAAGTTCGACTGCAGATGAATGTCTTTGAGCGGCTGCAGAAAAAGGACGAACTCTATGCCAAGCTCGTCCAGGGTTTCTCCAATGTAGTCGTGAGCGACTGTGCGGATATTTTCCTCAAACTCTTGTGGATTGACATTGGGGAATAGTTTTACGTACGAGTAAAAACCGGTCCACCCCCAATTGTCTAAATTCATTCTATTTTCCACCGTTTTCAGGGACAACATGATATCGTATCTTAAATGCGTATTCTCAGGGGCATTTTCTACAACGCCGGTAATTTCATATTCACGTCCATTCACTTTAAGTGTTTTTCCCAGTGGACTCTCATTAGGGAAAATTTTATATGCAATTTCCCTGGTAATCACGATTGCTCCGGGCCGGTCCAGGGCAGTAGCGGGGTTTCCGAGTAGAAATGGAATGGTGAATACGCGAAACAGCTCAGGTTCTGTTACCATAAGCGAGTTTTCAATGAATACCTGATTATCATGCTCAACCTTCACGTTTGCAGTACTCCAATAGTGAAAACGAACCGCCGTTTCCACTTCCGGGAAGTTCTCTCGCAGCGTCGGAATTAACGGGGTCAAACCTCTCGCAAACGGTCTCTCTACGGACTTTGATTTGACGATGGTGGGTATCCGGTAGATGCGCTCGACGTCTTTGTGGTAATTGTCGTAACTTAATTCGTGACTGACAAACATAAAGATCAGAACGCAACAGGCGATCCCGATGGCAAGCCCCGTAATCGTGATAAATGAATAAGCTTGTTGTCTTTTAATATTTCTGAACGTGGTTTTGACATAATTTCGAAACATATTAATACTCCATACGAGAACTCGTTGAAGTTATGGTTTATTCAATACCATTTATTTTCCATTTACCTGTCCTATCCAGAAATGGAAAGAGTTTTTCGCCAACAGAAAAGGGGGTGGACACAAGCTCACTGAGAACCCCAGAATCCGCAAAGGAAAAATCAAATTGACTTACCTGCTGAACTTCCAATGCCAAACTATTACTTGAGTCCTGAGCCTTGGAACAGAAAGAAAAAAATCTCTTTGTGACCTCTGCTTCATTTTTGTTCTCTTTATCCCTTAACTTATCGCTTTCCAGGCAACGCTCTCATTTTAAACGCCTAATGACCAATGATTGCGCGGCAAGTATCGAAAAACTTATTCGTATCTCAGGGCGTCAACCGGATTTGCGAACGCCGCCCTCAACGTTTGCGAGCCGATAGTAAGCATGGCCAATGCGAGGAGGCCAATGACTGGCCATAGAAATGGTCCGATTTCAAGGGGCGCACGTTTTGAAAAGTCTTGTAGCATCATCCTGATCAGTGCCATGCACAAAGGCACAGAAATAGCAACCGCGATAGCCAACAAGCGCAAAAAACTTTGAGATAGGAGCATTACCAGGCTGACCACGTCCGCTCCCAGTACCTTGCGCACACCGATCTCTTTCGTACGCGTTTCGACGGCATAGATCACCATACCTAGTAAGCCGAGACAGGCAATCAGAATTGCAAATCCTGCGGCTAGGCCCAGAATCCGGGTGGCATCGCGCATGGCCGCATATTCGGTTTCAAGATGGTCATCAAAGAAGACATATCGCAGGGGTGGAGCGTGCTCGAAGGAACGCCAGGTGGCGCGCAGATGATCGAGCATTTCCGGTAATTGCTCACCGTGGAAACGGATGGCAGCGTAACGGAACCAGGTTGGATCATAACGCAGCGCCAGGGGACGACTCGCGCTAAAAAGCGGACGAAAATAGAACTCCTTGACCACACCCACCACCGGCAACGGATGCTGTTCCTCGAAGGTAACCACTGAGCCCACAGCCTCACCAGGAGACTTGAAACCGAGCTCCTTCACGGCCTTTTCGCTGAGAATGACGGCCTCTCGATCCGTTGCATGAGCAAGATTGAAATTGCGTCCGGCAATCAGCTTCAAGCCGAGATCCTTGATGAAATGCTCGTCTACCGCAAGAATGCCGATCAGTAGGTTCGATTTCATATCGGTGGTTTTGCTGCGTTGCCAGGTTTGTCCGCCGACCAACACCGCCGAGGACGCGGAGACACTCTCAATACTCGTGTGAGTGATCATTTCCTGTCGGAAAAGGGGGTAAGACACACCCTGCAGCTCCACAAAAACCAGATGATCGCGATTGAACCCGTAGTCAGCCCCCAACATGAAATTAACTTGGCGGTAAATGAATGCAGTTATGATAATGAATACAAGGGCCAGGGTGAATTGGATGACAACAAGCGTGCGGCGCAAGGTAAGTGCGGAGAAGCCGCGAATCTGTGAGAGTCCTTTGAGCACTTTCACCGGCAGAAAGGCAGACAGGCTAAATGCCGGAAAAAGCCCCGCCAGCAGGCCGACCAACAGTGTAAAACCGAAAAAATAGACATAAAGCCAGGGGTCGCGAAATACGTCGAGAGTGATTTGTGCGTTGAGCTCGCGCACGAAACCGAGATTGTTGAATGCCGGGATCAGGTCCGCCAACAGAAAGCAGCCAATCGCCATGGCCGA
>JABAHS010022779.1_pt2 | contig 13372 bp, 9 predicted proteins | sample 7062111 | NCBI WGS metagenome assembly JABAHS01 (sample SAMN14534600, study PRJNA622989) | marine sediment metagenome | biome: marine biome [ENVO:00000428]; feature: marine pelagic biome [ENVO:01000023]; material: deep marine sediment [ENVO:00002113]; isolation source: pool of 4 deep marine... | reverse complement strand
GCATTACTGAGGAGGAAGCTTAAAAAAAATTCATCGAATGTCAACTAGAGCATGGTGAAGCTTAGAAAAGTATTTGTTGAAGAGAGACATCCGTTCAGATAAATGCTGAATTGCATTGAATTAAATTGTAAAAGGCCTGCGTTAAAAAGCGACAATACAAAATTAAAAAAGCGCCCATTCCAGAAATGGAGTGGGCGCTTTAATCTCCATTATGGTTTAATCCATACTTTCATAGTCGTCGCAATTTCCCGGACCGATATCACCGTTGTTGTATTCATCAAGCATATCTTTCAAATATTCGACCATTTCCTGGTCTTCCTCGCTCAGGCTTTCCCAGTCGGTCCAATCATGCTCTGCCAGGAACATATCTGCATCTCCGACTAAAGTGCCTAGAGCTTCGTTACTTGCTCCATTGGCAAAATTAAGCTTGGTTCCCAAAAGCTGAGCATAAAGCTTAGTTATCATATTTTCATTGGAGCCATATGTCTTCATCTCCAGGATATCCAAAGCTATGGCGGCTGTAGTAACCTCGATACTCTTAGTTTCGCCAGCAGTACCCAGCCAGATTGGCAGATATTGGGTTACCATATCCTGCTGCGGCCCGAAACCGGCGTGGGTTTTCCAGTATCCAATGGTGCGGGTGCAGCCACCATTCCCGGGCTCATATACGAAATCAAACTGTAACAGCGCCTGCTTCTCCATTTGGGTATCCCATGCCCACCCGGTAAACAGAACAGGCCAGGTCCCATATCTGCTCCACGGCCAACTTTCCCGAATAAAAGCATCCTGCAGGACCATATCTGTCTGGCATTCGGTATTACCCTCATAGATGTAGCACACTTCTATATAGGGCTCAAGAGCGAGATTTTCCTTTGCGCGATATCTTGTGGCTGGAGTTGCGAAAACAGATTGATCCAACAGCAAGCCAAAATTCTCATAAGTTCCCATAATCCAATCATATACTAGATCAGTAACATCGACCGAATACCAGCCGCGGGCAGGGGTAACAAAAGAATTCTCAACGGTTGCGTCAAAAGCACCGCCGAAACTTCCCCAACTAACTGTTAGCTCATCCCACTCTGCGGTTATCCTATGCACATTGATTGTATGTCCCCAGGCCTGATCGGCATAGACATACAGGGTTGCCGATACCAGTGTTGCTCCCGTGGGAATCACTATTGTTTGCAACGCCGGGGAAGTCGACTGAGAATCAGACCTAAGTCCGAAGGGCTGGTCCTGACAGCTGAAGACCAGAAGAATCACCAATACAAAGATTGGCATTAAAATTAGATGTTTTTTTAACATCATACCTCCCTGAATTTAAAGGATTACATTCACAAGGGCTTCTTTTACCAATAAAGATTTTTTTGAACTGCTTCACCCCCTAGTTATTAGTTTCCTTTAAGATTTATATTTAGTTTCCTAGTAATCAAGAAAACCGCTTACTTCCCCCCGTGGAGCTGACTTGAAGACAGCATTAATATATTTCGATTTCAATTCATTGTCAACTTTTTTCGGTCTATTTTTTGTATTTTTGGGCAGCCAAATCCTGCCAAAATGGGCATTCCAAGGGGTCATCGATATTTAATCTATTAGAATATAATAGATTAATTTGGACTAGAGATAACCTGAGTTACACTGAATCAAGAGCAGCTGCGGCCAAGAGAATAGGATAACGAGATGACCATATCAATTATCTGATCGCACATTAGAATCATAGACCCAAAATGGGCGCCTGCATTAAATGCATTCCTCTCGCCCACATACTTCCTTTGTTGAATAACTTCTTAAATTCTTATTTTTCCTCTTAATCCATGCCAGACTGCCGCCCTTGATTATCGACATCGCGTACGATACCGAATGCTTCGCCTTAGATGTGCACACCGGATAAACCGGTGGTTTATAGCACAAAAAAAACGGGATTTCCTCCTTGCGGAAGAAATCCCGCTGCTCAATTCAAACGATATGTTACAGCCTTTTTTCGGGCTGGACAATTCCCATGCTCATACTACTGAGGAATCACCACAACGCAATCCTGCTGGCTGGGGACACCGTTAACCGATGTGTAGAAACAGAATTCGGTCCCAGCTTGGCCGGTCGGCGGACGGCAATGCACTTTGGTAAGCAGAGTATTGCCATCAGACATGTTCACATAGGCCTCCGGTACAAAGAACGTTACACAGCAATCGGCGTACGTGATCTGGACACCATCACTGTTACTGATGTTTACGGGAAATCCGTCGACAACGATATACACTTTGGCATTGCTTCCGCAATCGGGAGCCGGCTCTGAAGCAGGATTAACGGAATGTGTCACCTCGATTGTCATATCTCCGGCTCCACTGATCAGGTTATAGTAGAAGAATCCACCTGGAGCTATTTTTCCATTCGGATTGACAGTCATAACGAGGTCCGGGTAGTCTCCCGCCANNCCCCATTGGGTGGAGTATATTCGAAATCAAACTGCAGAAGGGCCTGCTTTTCGAGGTTAGTCGGTGTTTCCCATCCCGTAAAGATGGCAGGCCAATCTCCATAATTGGATCCCGGCCAGAGTTCCCATATAAAAGTATCCTGCTGGGATATGTCTGTCTCACATTCGGTATCACCTTCATATGTGTAACAGACTTCAATGTAAGGCTTATTAGTCTCACTCTCTTTACTGCGATACCGGGTCATGGGATAAACCTCGACCCCCTNNGCCCATAATTGGGATAAGTTTCCAGCATCCATCCAAGAACCAAATCGGATACATCAACTGCATACCAACCGACAGTAGGGGTAGCAAAAGAATTCTCTACGGTCGCATCATATGCTCCGCCGAAGCTCGACCAGGTTACGGTCATTTCATCCCATTCGGCTGTAATTCTGTGGATATTAATAGTATGCCCATAAGCCTGATCAGCGTACACATAGAGGGTGGCCGATTCAAAAGTCGCACCCTCGGGAATTATAATCTGCTGTAAAGTCGGAGAAGTCGACTGAGAATCAGACCTGAGGCCGAAGGGCTGGTCCTGACAACTGAAGATTAGAANNCCTCACTTAAAGAGTTTGCGCCCATCGCGGGCTAAAATTACAGAATTAGAATTGTTTTGAACTGCTTCACCCCCAGGTTATTAGTTTCCTTTAATATCTATATTTAGTTTTCCAGTCATCAAGAAAACAACCTACTTCCCCCGTGGAGCTGACTTGGAGACAATAATAATATATTTTGATTTGAATTTTTGTCAACTCTTTTTCAGGGCATATTTGCATTTTGGGGTAGCCAAATCCTATAAAAATTCGCATTCCAAAAGGTTATAGATATTTAAGCCATTAAGAAATAATAGATTAGTTCTGGTCAGGTTAATCAAGGTCTCATTAAGCCAGCCGCAGCCACATTAACAATGATGGAGAAAATGATGGCATAACAACGTATTGTTAGCCGATCAAAGTTAATGACCAAAATGAGTGCCTTTTTTGATGAATTCATATTAATGAATCGAGCCGTTATCAAAATATTGTGATTGAGGGAAAAAACAAAAAATCTCTTAGGAATAACTTGACATTAGATTGCCAGTGGGTATATTAATTTCATTATTCGCCCACTTTAGACAGGCTTCATGATACTTTTACCAGCGGGGGTTATTTGACTAGTTAGTCTTTATATAGGAATTCTGAATTTTAATTGCTTATGTGGGGGCAGTTACACGATTTTTTGCTGGTCCAATCATATATATTAAGGGTAATTTCAAAAAATCCGTTTATGAGATCAAATTGGATCCATTTGTTTTACGGACTTATTAAAGGAGGGAAAATATGCTGGAACTTAAAAATGAATTGCGGTCACCAGGCTTTTTCAAGAATTGCAGAGAAATCTGCCGCTGTTCAATGTCTCCGGTCGATTATTACCCAACCGGAAATCTGTATTCTTACAGCGACTCCGAGCATGACATCCCGCCACTTTTGATTTATGTCGGAGATGATCTTTTAATAATCGCCGCATGCGGCGAATGCGATTCAGATAAGATAGTTTTCAAGAAGATCGTAAATTGGCTCTGCTGCATCAAAAGCGGAGATTTTGGATCTCTTCATCACGATGATCGACCATATTATGCTGCGCGACTTGATAAAAATACCAAAAGACTCAAGGTCTTTTGCCTTGAGCCAGGCTCATGGATTAACCTCATAAAATTCAATGCATTAGAGAATCAGGCGGCTAAGACTATGAACTCGCATAATAATCGAAATGGATCAGATCTCGATTTTAGCCGGCCAGGCGATAGCCCTGATTTGTGAAAAGCCAGCGCTGAAGCCCTTATTTATTGGCTGCCTTTAACTTAGGCCAACGAGCCACAAACAAATACTATCTACTCAAGTTCCCGGTATACATAAATATCAGATGAAATATATTATATATAAACATTTTTGTGGACTTATGTAGAGCTTTTGAATACATACCGATAATATAGTCAGGACCAAAAGATACAGTCGATTCGGGGGGCAAAACGACAACTTATCAAGGAGGCTATTTTGAGTTCGGGAAATACGACCCGGGTTGCATGGGGATTTTTAATCTTGATTTTTTGCGCATTGATTCCATCAGCTCTTCATTCACAACCAATAATTGCCGATCACAGCGGCGTTTTAGCATTCGATGAGGTACCGTTATCAGTAATTCAGACAATTCAAGACGATGCCCGCATCTATTATGCCAGAACATCGCATGGTTACCAGCTTATTAAAGGTCTTTATTTGATTCTTGATGAGAATCCGAATTATCAATTACCTTCCATCTATGAGTATACAGACGATTTAGGTGAAGGGGGGGATACCTCATGGGTTCCTCCGACCAGATCATATTTGAATAGCCATCCAGAATGCAACATGGCTATGTTTTCCTGGTGTGGTGGGGTTTCTCTTAGTACAGATGCGGATATATACCTATATTTGGCGAAAATGACAGAACTTGAACAGGACTATCCAGACGTTACTTTTGTTTATATGACAGGACACCTGGATGGTGGTGGAATTGATGGAGATCTTTTTGCTCGTAACAATATAATCAGGTCTTACTGTTTGGATAACAACAAAGTATTATATGATTTTGCAGACATAGAAAGCTATGATCCAGATGGGAATTTTTATCCAGATGATAACGATGCCTGTAATTGGTGTTATGATTGGTGTACNNGTGTTATGATTGGTGTACTACGCATACTTGTCCGACTCCCTGTGGCAACGATTGTTATCACACACACTGTCTTAACTGTTACCTTAAAGGTAAAGGGCTTTGGTGGATGATGGCTAAAATCTACGGTTGGGATAGCGGTGGGCTTTCTGCGCCCTCAAACTGCAGCGCAAGCACAGATATAAGCGATCATATTCATATAAACTGGACTGACAATGCCGATAACGAAAGCGGCTACTGGATTGAACGAGATGGCTCCTTTCTGATCGATCTGCCGGTTAATTCAACAAGCTATGATGACTATGGGGTTAATCAGGGGCAGCAATATAACTACACAATAAAAGTGTACAACGAAGCCGATACAACTTTCTGCGATGCTGGTACAGGCATGCTCCCCGGTGAGATTGCGTCTCCCTCAGATTGCGCTGCGAGTGCCATCTATTGTGAATGTGTAAGAATCACATGGACCGACAATGCCAACAACGAGAGTGGTTATCGATTACTCAGGGATGGGTCAGTTCTCACCAGTCTGCCTGCTAATACCGAGGCAATCAACGATTATTCAGCCATTCCCGGCCAGGAGCACCTATACGAAGTCGAAGCATATAATGATCACGGTACGGGCTTCTGCAGCGCCGGCACAGGCATTCGTCTGGCGCCGCCGGACCAGCCGACATTAGTCAGCCCGGCTGATAATGCAGACGACTTAGCATTGCCTGTTACACTCAGCTGGAGTGCAGATGGCACGTGGTATTTATGCCAGGTGGATAACGACGCGAATTTTGTAGAACCGTTGATTACAAGCGCAGAATATCTGAATTCACCACAAATGCAACTGACAGATAATATGGAAAGAGGCAAGACATATTACTGGCGGGTCAGGGCTTACAATAGCTGCGGCGTAAGCGAATGGAGCGACGCTTTTGAATTCTCCACTGAATATCTCAGAATGATGGGAACCATATTCAGCCAGACGGATAAAGATACAATCATTCATGAAACAGTCGAATTATATAAATACGGTGAATTGGACCCGTTTAAAATAACCGAAACCTACTGCATTGCCACAGGTGAAAAAGATGCCGGTGATTCAATAACCATGTACAGATTCGACAGCCTGCTTCAAGAGACCTATTCGGTCAAATTCATGGATTTCTGGGTATACGACAGCATCGATCTGGAAGACAATTATAAATGCGATTCATTGAATATCGAATGGACTGGCATGGGCTGGACTAATGTAGAGGATATTGAATCGGAAGTCCTGCCTGAATCCTATACGCTTTTCCAGAATTATCCTAATCCATTTAATCCTGTAACAAGGATTGAATTTACGCTCCCGATAGAATCCTATGTTATAATTGATGTTCTCAATATAAAAGGTGAATTGGTCAAGACTCTGGTGAACCAGCATCTTTCCGCGGGCCATAAAGCAGTAACCTGGAACGGGCTGAATGAGTCAGGCAGTCCTGTGTCATCAGGCATATACTTCTATAGACTTGTCGCTGGCGGAGTTGTCTCCACAAAGAAGATGGTATTGCTGAAATAACGCTGGATTATTACATAGAATCGAAATCAGAAAACCAAAAAAATAATGACTATAGTATTTCCGGCCCGTCTCAGATGGGCCGGAAAAAATATATCTCCACCATTTATCCAAGACCACTGCAAGAAAAAAACCTCCCCTTCAACATTATTAAAAAAGGATTGAGCTTCCAGATAAATCCCATTGACCCCGGGTCTTTGTTTGATTCAATCCATGACCGTAAAACTGTGTTTAATCCAGCCTTGCGCGGGAGGAAATATNNAATCCTGTTATTTTTGGCCGCCTCTTTATTCGCCGACAATTATCTCAGCGGCCCGGAATGTGTTTCATTCGACTATGACCATAACCGCTACCTGGTGTCCTGCTGGCAGAACGGCCGTATTGTGGCAATAGATACGAGTGGTGTACAGTCTCCCTTCAAGGGAGGACTTGGCACCGCCATGGGCAATGTTATCTACAACAACACGATTTATGTATCATCATTTACTACTGTGTGGGGTTTCGATCTGGAAACTGCTCTGCCTGTGTTCAATGTTCCAATTTCCGGGGCTCGTCAGCTGGATGGTATGGCAGTCGACTCCTCCGGGAATTTGTATGTGGGGGATTTTGCTATCAATGACCCTACTCCCGCACAGCTTTTCAAAATCAATTTGAGTACCGAGAATATATCGCTATTTGCCTCCACTGCAAGCGGGCTTGCACCCAATCCCCAGGATATGCTTTATGATCATGCCAATGGCCGTTTGATAGTTGTAGGATATTCGGAAAACGGCCCAATCCAGGCGGTCAGCATTTCCGACAGCATTGTCACCAATATCGTTGACAGCGGTACGGGAAACTATGATGGTATCGCAGTCGATAATGAGGGTTACTATTATGTCACAAATTTCCAGAACGGATGTGTTTACAGATACGATAGTGATTTCAGCGATCCTCCGATTGAATTTTCCAGCGGGCATAATGGCCCGGCCAATATCTGCTATAACAAAAGGGATTCTATCCTGGCAATCCCCTGGGCCAATTCCGATACTGTAATATTCATAAAAGACCTTTACAAATTCGATTCGGATGATGATGGAATTTCTGACATCAGTGATAATTGCCTGAATATTCCGAATCCGGATCAGCTGGATGATGATTTTGACGGCTGGGGTAATCTTTGTGACAATTGTCCTTATAACTATAATCCTGGCCAGGAAGACGCTGACCTTGATGGAATCGGAGATGTTTGTGAATACACCTGTGGCGACGCCAATGCTGATGAAATGGTCAATGTCAGTGACGCGGTAATGATCATTAATTATGTCTTTGTCGGCGGCGAGGCCCCTGATCCCATTGAGGCGGGTGATGCTGACTGCAGTGGGTCAGTCAACGTATCCGACGCTGTCCTTATAATAAACTTCGTTTTCATAGGCGGAAACAATCCCTGTGATACGAGCGGAGATGGTCAGCCCGATTGCTGACTGGCAAATCTACGGCTGAGTGATGCGAAGCTGAGCTTATTGCCAAAAAATATAAATCGGATACTGTAATTCCAGTATTCGGAACCAGGCGTTCATACTCCCATGCTTTTTCAGCATGCGATGACTGAAGGAATGACAAGCCCCGGGTATCGGCAAATCAGATGCCAGGACAAAGATAAAAACTCCGTCAAAATGCTTTGGTCTTGATGCTTTTGAGATATAACCTGGATTTGATTGCCGATGCCCGGACAAATAATCTCACAGCTCCGCATCGACTTCAAAAGCTTTACATTTAAATAAAAGGACAATGATCAGATATCAGGATTGCGGGGGCAGATTATCTAGATATACTTTTGCTTTTTGCAGCTTCGAAAGATTCCGATCAGCATACTTCCAGAGATCGAGAAAGGTCTTATAAGTTACGGCAGCATTCTCAACATCGCCATTTAGATCATAAGATCGGGCCAGATAGTACCAGACTGTCACAGCCAACGGTCCCCAGTAAAGCCGTTCATAATCATATGTCCCCGATAGATTCTTGAATCGATCGGCCGCTTCGGAATAAGCCCCCGTTTCANNCATAAAGCTGCTGATATGGCGCATAAAGTAAGAGGAGTACTTTTTGGCTCGCACCACTTCTCCAAATAATATTGAGGCGGAATCGTAGTTGTGCCTGGCAAACTCGATAGCTCCGAGAGCATATTGATACTCAATCTGCGGTAACTCATTTTTCTCAAGGGTCTGTCGCAACCTCTCAGCTTCGCTCTGCGCCCGGGAGAATTCCCCATTCTCAGCCAGCATTTGTACCAGGATATGATCTGAGTACAGCCTGCTCTCATCTTGATTTGTGTCATTGTAAAGTTTCAGTGCCCGCTCCATCTCAGCGATTGCGCTGTCGAGCTCGCCCATCTCCCAATAGATATTGGATTTCAGATGATAAAATGATGGATAACGGATTTTCTCTTTTTCTAATTCATTGGCAATCACAGCGTCATCTATATACTCCAGTGCTTCGCTCAGTCTTCCCTGATAGACCGGAATATAGGCCTTATACAGCCGGCCCGAAGCCCGCGTCTGAGCCTTTGGAGCAATAATGAGCCGTTGCAGATATGATTCCGCTTCTTCATATTGCTGATAATAAATGAGAAGTAAACCAAGTTGAGAAAGTGAATTATAGAAATCCGGCTTGATTTGGACTGCCTTCTTATATGATGCTATCGCTTCTTTCAGTCTGCCGTGTTTGGCAAAGATTTCACCTTTGCTGTCATGAGGATTGGCCTCGTCCGGAGCAATTTTAATATAATGGTCTAAGGTCTGGATGGCCTCATCAAGCTCCCCGGACTGGCTGTAAGAATAAGCCAGCATATTATATCCATTCCTGTAGAATGGATCGATCTCGAGAGACTGACTGAAATATTCTATCGCTTTTTTGTAATCTGATTCAAGATAATAATATGATCCAAGGCCAAGAAGCGCATCTTTTTCATCTGGGTATCTTTCCAATAGCTTTTCAAGATATTCAGCGTATTTTTCACTATCACCCTCTATCGAGGCCTTCCTGGCGAGAATATAGGACCTTTCCTTGAAACTGATATTTTCACTGTGCTCTTCGGCCCTGTAGATCAGATCATGATCATCGGTTATCGATAAATAATAATAGGCCATTGCAAAAGTAGAGTCGTATGCAAGCGCCCTTTCAAAACTCTGCGTGGCCTGCTCCCAGTACATTTTCTGATAAAGGTCCACCCCTTCAAGATAATGTCTGTATGCATCGGTTGAACTTGTTGTCAGATCCTTAAGATTTCTGTCGATTTCGGAGGACATCTCGGCAGGAGTCAATATATCTTCTTTTACCGCCTGGCTCAGACGATCCACAATCGAGAAGATATCCTCATCCTCTCCTCCCATAATTCTGCGCGAAGCCATAACCGTACCATTGGTGATATTAAAAAGCTCGTAGCTTAATACGATATTGGGTTCGGTCTGGACAATGTTCCCGGTCAGAACTAGTCCGGCGCGGACCTCTCTGGCGATCTTTAATGCGTTCTGTTTTTGGCTGACATTCTTCTCATCGATTCCCATGCCGGAAATTATATCTTGCACATGACCGGAAGACACAACGCTTATAATATATGACTCCGAAAGATCTGTCATAAGCAGGTTAGCCACCAGCCGTCCAAGCATATCGGGATCAGATTGATCCGCCAGGTTTTCAAACTCCAGCACAAGCAGATGCTGTTCGGAGGCTATTGCCTCTTCAGTAGGCCTGAATTCAATGCTGAACGGTTTTAAAAGCAGGAGCAGGATTATTGCTGCGACGGCAAATGAGGCCGGTACGAGCCTCTGCCAGATTGTGCCGGCGGCCTTGCTCTTTTCCTCAGACTCTTGCTCAATATTCCTGCTGTCCATGCGCGCGATTTCGTCTCTCAAATGCTGGCTGTTTCGCAACTGGTGAGCCGTCTCCTCAAACGATTTCACTTTTTCAAAGCAATGGTCGCATTCATAGAGGTGCAGTTCGAATTCCTGCTTTTCTTCCTCACTGAGCATCCCGAGCTCGTAGAGGTAAATCATCTTTTCAAAGCGCTTTTCCACGCAACCGCTCATCAGCGAACATCTCCCTTTGCAAGGCAGTTTTCAAGCATAGCTCTAGCCCGCGACATCATTGAATATAAATTCGTACGCGATATTTTCAATTTTGCGCATATATCTTCAACGCTATAGCCCTGATAATGGAGATTCAATACACGGGCATGCCGGGTATTAACCTGATGCAATTTCTTCAGACACTTTAACAAGCGCGCCTCCAGATCAGGATTAATATTATGTTCAGGCCCGGGGGACTCATCGGCTATCTGCACGAGCTTTTTCTGATGCAGGGTCTTAGTTTTTACAAAGTCCATTATTTTATTATTCAGAACCCTGTGGGCCCATGCAATGAAGCTGGTCTGGAATTCGATATCCCTGAACTTCTTTAGAATGACCACCAGTGCATCCTGAACTATCTCCTCAGAGTCAGCTCTGTCTCTAACCTTTTGTTGAGCGAAAAGCCGAAATCTTGTAGTCAGGGCATCAAATAATTTTTCCTCGGCCTCCCGGTTGCCCCCTATGGCATTCTTATGAAGAGCGTTTAGACTCACATCCCGTTCCCATTTTCAAATGGCAATCCATATAAGATATATTCCAAGAATATAGAAAGCTATGCATTTATGTTAGATATACTTAAAAACGAGGGATTTGTTTAGCCTTACCTGATAAAAAAATCCTGCAAGATCAACGCGATCTGCTCAACACTTTTTAAACCGTTAAAGGTTGAGGTTAGGAGCCGGGAATGGCTTGCGCAGTTGAAACTGCGGAAACTGTGTAATCCTGCCCGGCTGTATCGCCCGGTTCCATGTGCGGGGCACTCCGGAATTGGGCGGTGATTTTGAAAATAATAAGGGATTGCCCCTTGTTTGGAGCCTTTCCTCTGTATATTCTCCCCGGACCCGCCTGATGTCCCCAGGCGGGATATTTATTCCTGAGAAATCTGCCCCGAGCAATTCACAATTGCCCACAGCTCCAAGCAAGAGATTGCTAAGACAATCAACTTTTAGGTACAGAATTGATCGAGTATCTATTGGGCTGGAAGGTCAATTTCCAAGTGCTGTAAAATTTTCCATCTTTTCATAGGAGGAAGCATGAATATTTTCATCAGAGCGTTATCTGTTGCGATTTTAATCATCCCTATCTCATCATCGGCTGAAAATCATTTGAGTCAGCCTGAAAGCGTGACTTTCGATACGCTGCAAAGCCGCTGGCTTGTTTCCAACATCGGCGATGGTAACATTATTGAAATCGACAGTCAGGGCAATCAGAATATCCTTATAAGCATGCCTGGCAGGGCCTATGGCAACTGTATTGTAAACGATATATTCTATGTTTCCAGGGGAACTCTTCTTTACGGCTACGATCTTGTCGGAGATTCGGAAGTTGTCAGCTTACCACTACCCGCCATAAATAGTCTTGATGGTATGGACGCGGACACATCGGGATTTCTATATATTGTTGACACAGGCGGCAGGATCCTTAAAGTCGACTTGAGTAATTATACTTTTTCGCTTTTCGTGAGTTCTGGAATGGCCAGCTCTACACAGGATTGTATTTTTGACCGCGCTCATAACAGACTCTTGATTGCGGGCTACAGCATGAATGCCCCCGTGCAGGCTGTTAATCTTGAGGATTCAACCATCAGCAATTTAATTTTTACCGCGGAAGGCTATTTTGATGGGATTACGATAGATCAGTATGGTTATGTTTACCTTTCAGCCACGCAGACAGGACAGATTATACGTTACGATTCTGCTTTCCAGGAAAAAATGGTGTTCTCAAGCGGGATTACCTGGCCGGCTGGAATCCACTATAACCAACGGGATCATATCCTTGGAATACCGGATTTTTACGCTGATGATGTTAAGCTTGTGGTTGACGTCTATCATAACGACGATGATGATGATGGAATAGTCGATATTGACGACAACTGCCCTTATGAACCCAATCCTGAGCAGGAAGATTTCGACAATGACAATCATGGTGATGTCTGCGACAATTGCCCTCTGCTGTTTAACGCTAATCAAAGCGATGATGATAATGACGAAGTTGGAAATCTCTGTGATAATTGCCAGGATCATGCAAATCCCTTGCAGGAGGACGCGGATTCGGATCTGGTAGGAGATTCCTGCGACAATTGTATCGATGTCAGCAATCCAGATCAAGCGGATTCGGATGGCGATGGTATTGGGAATGCCTGTGAATACATCTGCGGCGATTCAAATAATGATCTGTTGGTTAATGTGAGCGATGCCGTTCATATTATCAATTTCATTTTCCTGGGCGGCGAGGCGCCCGATCCTTTTAAGGCGGGGGACGTAAACTGCGACAGTATCGTAAATATTTCTGATGCGGTTTGGATAATTAATCATATATTTATAGGCGGGAATCATCCTTGTGACCTGGATGGCGACTCTATTAAGGATTGTTAACAGAAATTCTAAAAATGACATTCCAGGGAGAGTTTACTATGCATGGAATCAGAAGAAATGCGAGGAATCTGATAATCTGGATACCGGGTTTTCTGGCTATTTTATGGCTGATTTTACGGACAGGTTCGAATCCGAAGAGAATCATGTATCCATGCCAGCGCGCGGCTCTGCCAATAGC
>JABAHS010061335.1_pt3 | contig 13388 bp, 8 predicted proteins | sample 7062111 | NCBI WGS metagenome assembly JABAHS01 (sample SAMN14534600, study PRJNA622989) | marine sediment metagenome | biome: marine biome [ENVO:00000428]; feature: marine pelagic biome [ENVO:01000023]; material: deep marine sediment [ENVO:00002113]; isolation source: pool of 4 deep marine... | reverse complement strand
AAGGCGACGACGACGCTGCCATCGGCGAGTTGCTCCGGCGCCGGTCTGCGCTGGTAGCTGTTACTCACGACATTCACGAATACCTGTTCGCCGAGCGGATTGCCATCCGCGTCGAAGCGGCGGCCGAAAATATCCAGCCCGAGACCACCCTCGATCTCCGACATCCAGCTCGCGAAGAAACCGCCGTCCGACATCGTGGCGACTCGTGGCGCTTGCTGATCGCCAAAAACGACCGACGGCAACTGGATCTCCGGGCCGACTGGCTCGCCGCCCGGTCCGAATACCTGGCCATAGACTCCCTTGCCGGCGTTACCGTCGGCATCCTGGCCGTGCGACTCCCATACTACGATCGCGCCGCGGCCGACGAGCGTGTCGATATCAGCGCCAAGCTGATCGCCGTCAGTGAAGGTATTGACCCTGAACTCCGGCCCGGCAAGTCGGCCCTCGCCGTCGAAACGACGTCCATATACTCCCCAACCCGAACCGTCCTGCGCATATGAGCCCCAGACAACGATCGATCCTGAGGAGGTCAACGCGGCCATCCTCGGCACACTCTGGATGTCCGGCGAATGTTCGTTCACCTGGAACTCGTCCCCGAGCGGCCTGCCGTCGCTGTCGAACAGGCGCGCAAGGATGCCATTTTGCGAACCGTCAGCTACCTTGGAGTCATAAACGATCAGTATGTTGCGGTCCGAGAAGAAGCCAATTGCCGGGTTAGACTGCGCGTCCTCTTTAACCTGGTTGACAATGATCTCGTCTGAAAGCGGCAGCAAGTCCGCATCGAAGCGTCGAAGCACGACGCCTGCGTGGGAACCGTCAACATTCCAGGAATCCCAGGCAGCAACCAGGCCGCCGTCAGGATGTGGCAAAAAAGCGCTATGCCACTGACCCTCGAAAGTGTAGTCGTTCAAGCGCTTCTCAGGCCCGACGGGGCGCGCATTTGCGTCGAACTTTTGCGCATAGATACCCCAGTTGAAACCGTCCTGGTCCTTGGACCGCCACGCGATAACGTAACCGTCATCCGCCAGGCGAAAAACTCTCGCCATCTCCTGGTCGTCGTCCGTATAGGAATTGACGCGCGTCTGGACGAGTATCGGGACCTGATTGGGATCCAGTGTCGAGAAATACTCGGGGGGCAGGAACAGTTCGAGCGCCTCGGCCACCTGGCGGGCGATCTCTACATTCAGCCTGTTAACCGCACTGATGTCCATCCGGTAGATATCCGTCCAAAGGTGCAGTCCGGTGTCAGTGCGGGTCAGCTGGGCCATGACCTCGATCTTGTCGCCATTACGCTGCAGGCTGCCTTCAAGGATGGTCGCCACACCGAGTTCGTCGCCGATTTCCTGCGCCGTAACATTGCGAGCATGCACGGAGAAAGCCGATGCGCGGCCGATGATCTCGAGGCCTTCTATGCGATCCAGTTGAACCGTCAGGTTATCGACAAATCCTATGGCATATTGGTCGTCACCGGCCGGACGTCGATCATCGAATGGAAGTATGGCGATCGAGTTCGGCATCTGCTCCGGGACAGTTTCGTTAACCCACAGCACCGCGGTGATAGCTGCAACGGCAATGACCGAGACCACGCTTGCCGCTAACAGCGCTTTGTGCCGCAAGTGCATCACATTGGGTGCGGGGAATTGGACCGGGGCAAGCAGGCGGTAACCGCGTCCGGCGATCGTTTGAATATAAGGCTCGATTGCCTTGTCCCTGCCGAGCTCCTTTCGCAGGTGACTCAACGTGACATAGACGGAATCGTGAGATGTGTCGAGGTTTCCCCAGACATTTTCAATGATGTCATCGGTGCTGACGACTTTTCCCGCATTCTCTGCAAGGTACGCCAACACATCCATCCAGCGCGCCTGCAAGACGATCTCGTGCTCGTTATTCGAGATGCGGCACAGGTCGGGTTCAGCGGTCCATGAGCCTACGATGAAGCCGGGTTGTCCGTTTTTCAGCAGGCCTGCCCTTGTCGCAGGGTGTCGTTCGTGCGCGCTACTGGTGTGACGGGATCCCTCGCTGCCTTTCACCGACAGGTTCTCCTTGAGGCTCAATTGTTCTTCAAATTCAATTCATGCTGAAAATTCAGGTTCCGCTCAGTCCCAATTCAGGGCGGGTTTAGTCTTAATTAAGGACATTATAGTCGGCGCGGCGTACATTCGTTAGAACATGCACGCGTATCCAAACAATGCGTTCGGCGCCGACAATAAGCAAGTCTTTCGCAGCGATATGAACAACAGTTATATGACAGTTAAAAGTTTTCACTTTAAAGGAGGTACCGCAAGTAGAGTGACCTTTTCGGCGAAAAATTGGTCTAACTTTTTACAGGCGCGTTCTGCGCTAGGAAATCGTGGCCACTTCCGTCACTTTACTGTCGCGCGCACGCGGGCATGGCCATGTCTATTTTCGTAGAAATGAAACGTCGCAAGGTCCTGAGGGCGGCCTTCGTCTACGTCGTCATGGCCTGGTTGCTTTTGCAGATTGCCGACGTGGTGGCCCCCATCCTGGAGTTGCCGGCCTGGGTAGCGAAGCTGGTTTTCTTCCTGTTACTGAGTGGCCTGCCCGTGATGCTGATCCTCGCCTGGCAGTTCGATCTGACCAACCTCGGTATCTACCGCGAGGAACCCCTGCAGGAATCACGTGCCAACGGTGCGTTCATCAATGACGACAGGACGATGGGCGGGGCCATTAACTGTATAGCCTGTCTTTGGATCGTCTTCCTTGGAACCAGTCTCTCTGTGGGCGCTGCAATGGTGATCCACCTGCATGAAGCACGCATGATCGAGCGGGAGTTCGGCCTTGTTGCGCAGGAGCTCGCGCATGAGATTGGCCACCGTCTGCATTCTGACAACGAAGCCCTGCAAACTGTCGAGGCCCTCTTTATTGGCAACCAGCAGCCCAACCTCGCTACGTTCAAGCAAGTGGCGGACAAGGTGATGGCGGAGCGCAAGGGAATCAGGGCGATCGAGTGGGTGCCGCTGGTCACGGACGACGATCGGGCGTCATTCGTCGACGCTATGACAGCGGTTTATAGCGGCTTTGAAATTAAAACGTTCACCGCTGACGGTGAGGAGCAAGTATCAGTACAGCAGGGCAAGTATTTTCCCGTCGCCTACGCGGTCCCGAAGGCCGGCAACGAGGCGGCGATCGGTTACGACCTTTACTCGAACCCGGAGCGGGCAGCGATGTTGGACGCTGCGATCCTCATGGGGACGACCCGGCAAAGCGAGGCAATCAGACTTGTCCAGTCGGGCACCATGGGTTACTTGCTGGCCAAGCCGGTGTTCCTGAACGATGATCTGCCCGTCAGCCGGGCCGAGCGGATGACAAGCGTCAGGGGATTTGCTCTGGGTGTGATCGATGTGGAGAGGACGCTAATCGAGGCGGTTGCGAATACGCCTGGCGCCACCAACTTTTTAGGTGCGATCACCTTGTACGAAGACGAGGTGCTCCCGCATGAATTAGTGGTCGGTATCGATTCGAGCAATGGCTCGGAGCTCTCTGTCTCGACACAGTCGTCGGCCGTGGTCGATGCGGGTTTCGGCCCGACAGGCCTTGTCTCATTGCAGCCGACGCGGGCGCTGGTGCGCGGGCTATTCTCCAGCGAGCACTATGTCGTCGGCGTAGTGGGGGTATTGCTCTCGATCATTTGCGCTCTGATCATGAAAGCAATCTCGAGTGCGGGAACGATGCCGAGCCAGGCGGGCGATTCGAAAGCGGCCCGGGACGAGGAAATTGAAACGGCTTTATTGGAGGCGGCCCCGCAGCAAGGCAACCGGCCCGCAGCGAGGGGCCCGGAAATACCGCGACAATGGACCGCCTCCTCGATCGCATCGGTCTCGTCGGGCTTGTCCTCGCTGACTTTCACGGACCCTTCCTGAAACTCGATTGAAGCTGACATCGGGTCCTGACTTGTTCAGCTGGCATATGCCTCCGTAATGGTCGATTACATCAGGAAGTGCCAGGGCTCGAGTGACGAGACGCTCTGCACAAATATAAGCCCGAAGCCGGTGTCTATGGCAATGCCAGCTTCGCTTTGTTCGAATGCCAGGTCGTCAAAGCCAACGCCAAGTGCGCTGATATCGATGCGATCGATCTCCGGGTCGAATGCAAGGATGGATTTCCGTTCGAAACGCTTCTCGAAGACGAAGGTATCGCCGCTCTGCTTGCCGACAAGCGCGTCGCCGGACAATTCTGAAAAGACGAGGCGCCTGCTGAAGATCCCGAATTTCGAGCCGTCCCAGTCGTCAGCCTGGAATGCGACCACGACGCTGCCATCGCGCAGCGTGGCAGGACTGGGTTTTCTTTGATAGCTGTTGGTGATGACATTCACGAACAGTTCGCCACCCACGGCTTGTCCCTCTGCATCGAATCGCTGGCCAAAAATATCCATTCCCGAAGCGATCTGGCCATCAGACATCCAGACAACGAAAAATCCACCGTCAGGCATCGCCGTAACAATGGGCAGACTCTGGTCTTCCCGGGTGAAAGAATTGACAGAAAATTCCAACCCCACTTTTACTCCGTTCGCGTCAATTCTCTGACCGAATATGCCCCAGCCACCGACCCCATCAGAATCCTGTCCCTGGGACTGCCAGACGACAACCGCGCCGCCACCGGTGAGGCCGACCACGTCCGCCGAAATTTGTTCGTGATCGAAGTACGAATTGACCACGAGTTCGCTTCCCGCAGGCTCCCCGTTGGAGTTCAGCACCCTGGCTGCGACGCCGTGGGCAGACCCGTCGACGCCGATCGAGTCCCAAGTCACGAATAATCTGTCACTGCCGAGATTTGCGATTCGAGGCTTGCCCTGGTTGTTTGATGCGAACGAGTTGACCTGGACGGACGGGCCCTCGGGCGAACCGTCGGCAGAAAACATTCGTATGAATATTTCGTATCCAGGACCCGCCTGGCTCTTCGATTGATATGCGACCCCAAATCGTCCATCCGGCAGCGCAGCGATGGTGGCACTAGATTGCTCCTTGTCCCCATAGTCATTGACGACGAATTCCGGAGACGACGGTTCGGCTTGCGTACCGAAAAGCCGGCCCATGACTCCCCAGTGAATTCCGTCGGCTTCCCAGGAATTCCAGACCGCGGCAAATCCGCCGTCCGGGTTGGTGGCTGTGTCGATCAGGTACTGGCCTTCGCGAGTCGTCGTGTGGGTCCGGAATTCGGGTCCGGCACGTGCGCCGCTCGCATCGTAGCGCTGCGCGTAGATGCCCCAGTGGGAACCATCCTGATCCGTCGAACGCCAGGCAATGAGGTGGCCACCGTCAGGCAGTGCAAGCGTGTGCGGCCATTCCTGATTATTGTCGGTGTATGTATTCACTCGAGTTCGCAATACGATTGGGACGTCGTACGAATTCAAAGTGGTCAGGTATTCGGGAGGCAAATAGAATCCCAGCCCTTCCGCGACTTGCCGAGCGATGTCTGTCTGGATTCGATTGACCGCGCCGACGTCCATACGGTAGGTGTCTGCCCAGATATGCAGACCGCTGTCGGTCCTGATCAGTTGGGCCATTACCTCGATTCCGTTACCCTCGCGCCGCAGACTGCCCTCAAGCACGGTCGAGACCCCGAGCTCTGCGCCGATCTCCTGGACGGTTGCTTGCCTCGCATCCATCGATAGCGACGAAGTGCGACCCATAATCTCGAGTCCATCGATGCGATCGAGCTTGACGATCAGGTTGTCGACGAAGCCGAGGGCGTAGTCTGTATTTGCCTCCGGCTGCAAGTCGTCAAACGGGAGTACGGCAATCGAGTTTGGTACCGGTACCGGATCAGCGTCCTCGTTCCACAGCTGCGACGCCAGCCCTGCGACAATCACACCGACGACGGCGCCAGCTGCAATTAACGCTTTTCGACGACTCTCGGCAGCGACAATCTCCGGCATCTCGACGGGGGCGGCAAGCCGGTAGCCTCGGCCCGCAATTGTCTGGATATAGGAATCAAAAGTCTGATCCTGCGCCAGCTCCTTGCGCAAGTGACTTACCGTGACATAAACAGAATCGTGTGATGCGTCAAGATTGCCCCAGACATTCTCAATGATGTCTTCGGTACTCACGACGTTACCCGCATTCTCGGCGAGATAGACGAGGACGTCCATCCACCGCGCCTGCAGGGTCACCTGGTTCTCCTTGCTGGACAGTCGGCACAAGTCCGGCTCGACCAGCCAGGCACCGACGGTAAACTCGCGAATCTTGTTATTCCCCACGCGCGAACCCTCCGAACGGTCAGTCCCGAACCGCCGGCCACCCAGCGGAGGTGCTGAATTGCCGGGGATCAACAAACTTTTGTTCAGGCCCCAATATGCAGTGGATGACTTTTTCATCGCAAGAATTTAGGGGTTGCTAAGTCGCTCTTCAGGTCGGATTAAGGTCTCTTTAAGGACATTATAGTTGTTGCCGAGCAGCTTGATCGCAGACCTATCGAAAGCACTAAAAGTAATAAGAAGGGCGAACAGACGGAGGCGAAATGGCCACTGCATTGATAAGGATCACGGCCGCGGTATGCATGCTTTTGACGGGATTGTTTATGTTTGAAATACCTGCGATTGCGGGGCCAGGCTGCGACAGGAATCCCGATCATCCGAATTGGGGCGATGGCGGTGGCTTACCGCCTCCGCCGAATCCAGCCCTGGTGTATGGAGCGATGGCGGGAACCAGCAGCGCATCGACGGTCGAGTCGGACGACGCAAACCTGGTGGCCTGCCCGGACCGTAACACCGCGCTGATTGTGGACGCGTTGCTGTCTGCAGGCCAGCGACGGACGAGCGACTATTGACGCCGAATGACCCTCCCGGGACGCGCGTCCGTCGTGGCGCCGTCTCGAAAAACCAGTTCGCCATTCACCCAGACGGCGCTGACGCCCTCGGACAGGCGTTGCGGCTCCAGCGGCGTTGCGTGGTCGATAATGGTCTCGGGATCGAAGATGACGAGATCCGCCATCATGCCCGCCCTGATCAGTCCGCGATCCGTGATGCCCATGTGTTCTGCCGCCATGCCGGTCGACTTGTGGACGGCCGTCTCCAGCGGCATCAGGTTCTGTTCGCGGACGTAGCGCCCGAGGATGCGTGGATAGGATCCCGCGCCGCGCGGGTGCCGGTCGCGCAGTCCGCCGTCGGTACAGATATTGGCGTACGGCCAGGTCAGGATCTTGTGGATGTCGGCCTCGACCATGCTCGTCCCGATGATCGCTTCGGCACGCTCTCCGTGCTCCGCTTCCCAGTCGAGGGCCTCCTGCGCGATCTCCGTGAAAGCCGTGATGACGTCCACCTCGCGAATCGCCGCAATTTCAGTCAGCGTCTTGCCAACGTAGTCCGGGTTCGGCTGGAAACGCGTCATCCAGAGCCCGTCTGGCGGGGCGATCTGGTCGAGCACCTCGGCAATCGTCTCGCGGTTGGTGTGATCGCGATCGGGCAACAGCACCATGATCGTCGACTGCCAGTATTCGTAGGGGTAGATATCGGCCGTGATATTGATGCCTTCGGCGCGCGCCGCGTCGAGTTTCTCGATCACGTCGTCCGCGCTGCCCCAAAGCCGCTTCATCGCCAGCTTGATGTGCGACACCTGCACCGGCATGCCGGTCTCGCGGCCGATCAGGATGATCTCGTCGATCGCATCCTCGAACCAGCGATCCTCGCTGCGGACGTGACTGATGTAGCGCGTGCCCGCGTCCGCTGCCACCTGCGCGAGCGCAAGCACTTCGGAAGTTTCGGAATGAATACCGGGCTCGTATTCCAGGCCTGCCGACAACCCGAGAGCGCCTGCGTCAAGTTCGCTGCGCAGCATCGCTTTCATCTGCGCCACTTCTTCCTCGGTCGCGATCCGCCTGAAGTCGTCGCCCATGACTTCCCTGCGCAGGCGGTTGTGCCCGACATAGGAGGCGACGTTCAGGGTTGACGGCGCCGCCTCGAGTTCGGCGAAGAAGTCTGCGAGCGGATATTGCGAGCCGCCATCCTGGCCGATCACGGCCGTCGTAATGCCCTGGCTGACGTGGCGCAATGCGTCGGGTAATTCGCGGATCGCGCCGTCGGCATGGCTGTGGGTATCAATGAACCCGGGTGCGAGGAGCTGTCCGCCGCCGTCGACGATGGTCTCGCCTTCGCAGGCCGCCAGCGTGCCGACTTCAGCGATGCGATCGCCGGTGACGCGGACACTGGCATCAATCGCAGCAGCGCCCGTGCCGTCGATCACGGATACGTTCGTGATCAGGAAGCCGTTGTCATTGGTGCAGGCTGGCGGCGGCGCCTCCTCCCGCGCGCACCCCAATAACGTTGCCAGGGCAAAGATCGAACAGGCCTGTGTCAATACTCTACGCATGTAAGTTACTCCGACGGAAAGACCCGATTTCAGTCAGTTGTCGCCGTCGTCGACCTCGAACTGACCCGTCAACCTGCGCCACACATGTGACCAGCTCAATCCGACGGCTAACAGCAGCGCGATGCATACGAGACCGACCCAGGTCGCCGACGACACGGTCTCGACATTGAGCCAGCCGATGTCGATCAGCAGCCAGACGACGCCGCCGAGCAGCATGATGCCGAGCAACAGGCCGAGAACGCCGAGCGATCGCTGCGTTGCGGCGAGCAAGATGACCCAGCCGATCATCAGCACGACGCCGACCACGAAATGTTCCGGGCCAAGCGTCGACGGCTCGTTGTTCATCGCGCCGACCACCCAGTCCCAGAAGGAATAGCGGCTCGGGTTATAGGTGACGAGCACCAGGAACAGCGACGCAAGGAAGCGCCAGATGAAGCTCATGAAGTTGAATTCGCTGCTCGGGCGACCCTTGCCGCTTTTTTCCGACTTGTCTTTTGCCATGTCTGATCTCGTGAATGTCAGGCGGTCTGTTCCTGCCGCAGTTCTGCGATTCTTGCCTGCACTTCTTTAAAGAGCGCGTCGCGCAGGCCGACGATGCTGAAGATTTCGACGACCGTAAAAAATGGCGCCGCGAGATTCGCCTGCACCGGGTGCTTCAGGATGACTGGCGCCGATTTTTCGACGGCGTGGCCAACGAACTGTGCGGCATATCCGCCGAAGAAGGTCGCAGCGGCAACCGTGCCCGAGACGGCGAGGGGCTCCGCGCCGATCCTGGTCGCGAACCAGGCCACCGGGACGGCGTAGGCGAGGAACGCGAGGCTGAAGACGACATCGAGCGTCAGGTAGAAGACGAACAGGATCAGCGTTGCGATGTGCGCGCCGTTGACCGTGACACCAAGAATGTCGATCTCCAGCCAGCTGAAGACGACAAACACGCCGAACATGATGGTCGGGATGCCCACCAGGTGTACGGCGACATTGAACGGGTGCTGGTGCGCCGAGGCGTAGCCGGTCAGCATGTCCATGAGTTTCGAGTCTTCCGTCATGACGCGAATGTAACACGACTTTCGCCCGCGGCACTCGCGTCCGCACCTGCGGTATGATCGACGCCCGGCCAACGAGGAAAAGCGATGACATTCACGCCATTCGATCTCGAATACACCCAGTCCATCTGGGAACAGAAAGTCGACATCAACCTGACCGAGAGCGGGGTGCACCCTATCCGGCTGGACGAGCTGCTCGGAGAGGATGGCGAGACGGTCGCTGAACTGCTGGCCACTGAAATCAACTACCCGCATGTCAACGGTAATCCGGCGCTGCGTCAGAACATCGCAGCGCAATACGCTGGCGCTGGAATCGATAACGTGCTCGTCACCGTCGGCGCGGCCGAGGCCAACAACGTCATCATGCAGACCCTGATGGAACCGGGCGACGAGTTGTTGACGATGACGCCGACCTACAAGCAGGTCTGGGGGCTCGCAAGCAACACCGGACATACGGTGAAGACATTTCGCCTCGATCCCGACCAGGGCTGGGCCGTCGATACGGACGAGCTCAATGCCGGCTTGAGCGACCGGACCAAGATCATCGCGCTCGTGAATCCCAATAATCCGACCGGCTACATCATGACCGAGGAAGAGATGAATGCGGTTATCGCGGCTGCCGACAAGGTCGGCGCCTGGATTCTGGCCGACGAGGTATACCGGGGCGCGGAGCGACTGCGCGAAGACGAGACTCCGTCATTCTTCGGACGTTACGACAAGGTACTTTCGCTCGGCAGCATGAGCAAAGCCTATGCGCTACCCGGGCTGCGCGTCGGCTGGGTCGTCGGGCCGGCGGCTACCGTCGACGACATCTGGCGCCGGCATGAATACACCACGATCACCGCCAGCATGCTGAGCAACATCCTCGCGACGCATGCGTTGTCACCGGAGGTCAGGCCGCGTCTGATCAAGCGCACGCGCGACTATATCCGCAATGGTTTCCCGGTACTCGAGGAGTGGATGCACAGCCAGGACGGCCTGTTTTCGTATACGCCGCCGCAGGCGTCGGCCGTCTCCTTCATTCGCTATCACCTCGACATCAATTCGACCGAACTGATGGAAACGCTGTGCCGCGAGGCGAGCGTGTTCCTCGGCGCCGGTGATTCGTTCGGCATGGATTTCCACCTGAGGATTGCGTTCGGGCAGGAGCGCGAGACCCTGGAAGAGGCTTTCCGGCGGATCGAGAAGACCCTCAAATCGCTGGCCCGGTGACCGCGCCGACGGGCCCTACTACAGGGCCGGAGTGAAGCGGCTCCAGCGCACGACCGGTCCTGGTTGGCGACAAACCCGGCCGGCCCTGAAGCCGCCTCCATATCTGCGTTGTCATTGCGAGAGGCCCTTGAATCGCTCGCAATGACGGACTCATTTCGCATCGTCAGCCGCGCTGGCACCTGCAGCTGACGATCCGGGCTGGTGGTAAATCGCGCGCCGAGCGCGTTTATCCCGGGAGCGGCGCTCCTACTCGTACCTCAGAGCCAGCACGGGCCTCGCGGTCGCCGCACGACCCGCCTGCAAGGCAATGGTCACCCACGCCACTACGAGTGCGACGACGGCAGACGCCACGAACATCCAGGCCCACTCGCCGAAGGGCGCGCGATAGGCGAATCGCTCCAGCCAGCCATTCATGAAGAAATACGCAACTGGCCAGGCAATCAGGTTTGCGACCAGGACCAGTTTCGTAAAGTCGAGTGTCAGCAACATGACGATGTCCTTCACAGAGGCACCCATCACCTTGCGGATGCCGATCTCTTTCGTGCGGCGCTCCGTCGTGAACGAGGCGAGACCGAATAGGCCGAGCGTCGCGACGAAAATCGCGAAGCCCGAGAACGTCCCGAACATCTGCGCCTGCCGCTGCTCCGAGCGATACAGTGCGTCGAATCGATCGTCCAGAAACTGCCATTGAAGCGTTTCCTGGGGAACTATCCTGTTCCACGTGTTCTCGAAATGCTCGATCGCTGCGTCGGGATTGCCGGGCGACAGCTTCATCGATATGCGTCGGCCAAAGTTCCCGTCCGGTGGTCCGTATACGGTGGCTTTTCGTTCGGCATGCAATGATGAGAAGTGGATGTCCGGAACGACACCAACAATCTCCGAATCGATAAACCGGATCAGTTCACGGCTCTGGGGCTCCCGTATGACTTTTCCTATCGCCTCATCGGGTGTCCAGCCGAACAGTTTTACGGCGCTTTCATTCAGGATTGCGTACGAGCGTGTCACCGGGGATTCATCAGACGGTTCATTAAACCTGAGTTCGTTTTCCCGAAACGGACGTCCTGCCAGGAACTCGATTCCATAGTGACCGAACCATCCGTCATCGACTTTGATCACGGCGATCGCTAGGAAGTTCTCCAATACGACCTGTGTCCCTTCCGCGATGTATCCCTGTCCGTCCAGATTCTCCTGGCTTGGAATTCGTGACGAGTAAACGACTGACTCGATATCGGGATGTGCCTCCAGTTCCGCCTTCATTGGCTCGTACACTTCCCAGAGATCGGTAAAGAACGGGAGATTCGACACCAGGTTGCGGGACTTGTCGTAGCCAAGATCAATATTGCGGGCGTAGGCCATCTGCGCCATGACCACCCCGGTTGCAATCAACAGGGCAATCGATGTCGCGAACTGCACCACCACGAGGGATTTGCGCAGCAGCGCCGAACCGCTGCTGGAAACCGTTCCCTTGAGCACCTCGCCGGGCCGAAACTTCGACAAGTACAGCGCCGGGTAACTTCCAGCGAATCCACCGACGACGAGAATGCTCAGAATAACGATGCCCAACGCTTCAGGGCTGGCCAGCGAATAGGTGAGCGGCCTTTCGAGGAACGCGGCAAAAACGGGGAGCACGATCTCGACGATTGCCAGCGCCAGTAACATTGCGAGTCCCGTGATGATGATCGACTCACCCATAAATTGGGAGATCAGCTGGCCACGCTTGGCGCCGACAACTTTGCGCACGCCGACTTCTTTCGAACGTTGAGTCGATCGGGCCGTGGTGAGATTCATGAAGTTGATGCACGCGATCAGCAGCACGACCAGCGCGACCGCGGAGAAAGTGTAGACAGTCGCAATGCTGCCATTTGCTCGCCATTCATCGTTGCGATTCGACTGCAAATGAATTTCCGTCAATTTCTGAAGGCTCAGGAACGAACTCGACTCCGCAGCTGCATTCCAGTGACGAACCAGGAAGTCGTTGAATTGGGACTCGAGATTCGCCGGATCATATCCCTCGGGTAAGCGGATGTAAGTGAAGTAGTTATTGCTACCCCAGCTGTCGAGTGCATTCGGACCAAGCATGGTCGGGATCGCCGCCATCGAACCGATGAGCTCGAACGACATATGGGTGTTCTCCGGGAGGTCCCGGATGACGGCCCGTACTGTGACGTCAGCCTGACCCATCAGGTTGATCGTTTTGCCGATCGGGTCCTCATTACCAAAATAGCGCTCGGCGGCTCTTTCCGTCAGCACGAAGTCAAGCGGTCCAGCCAGCGCCGTCGAGGGATCGCCAGCTACGAACTCGAGATTGAAGAATTCGAATACGTTCGGATCGGCGATGACGAAGTCATCTTCAAGATACTGGTCCTCATCGACTGCCAGCGTGACCTCGGTCTGCAGAATCCTGGTTGAATCCTCGACTTCTGCGAAGTCCTGCTTGAGTAACGGTGCAATTGGAGGTGCGATTCGTGACAGCTGGAGGTTGTTGCCCAGGAAGTCTCGCGTAACCCGATAAATTCGATCGGCGTCGTCCCAGTGCTTGTCATAGGACGTCTCGTAGCGGACGAATATCGTGATAATGATGCAGCAGGCCAGGCCGATCGACAGGCCAACGATATTGATCGCGCTGAACAAGGGATTGTCGACAATATTGCGCCACGCTATCTGCAGGTAATTCTTAAGCATGGCGCACCTCGTTGGCCGCCTGTAAGCTGACGATATTCTCGGACAGGATCCGTCCGTCGAGCATGTTCACAATCCGGCTTGCGTGTTCTGCGTGGCCCTGATCGTGGGTCACCATGATGATCGTTGT
>JABAHS010102499.1_pt1 | contig 13391 bp, 7 predicted proteins | sample 7062111 | NCBI WGS metagenome assembly JABAHS01 (sample SAMN14534600, study PRJNA622989) | marine sediment metagenome | biome: marine biome [ENVO:00000428]; feature: marine pelagic biome [ENVO:01000023]; material: deep marine sediment [ENVO:00002113]; isolation source: pool of 4 deep marine... | reverse complement strand
CTATTTGCGCTACGATGGTGACTATGGCCGCGGCGGCTATGGTGGCGGCTACGGCGATAAAAACGGTGATGGAATAGTGAGCTACCATTATCCCGGCGGTGGCTATGGCGGCATGGGCGGATTTGGCGCCATGGGCGGCGGCGGTGGGAGCGGCGGTGGCATAATGGCGCCCTCTCCCGGCGCCTATGCTGACATGGGTGGCTACGGTATGGGCGGTTACGCTGGCGGCGGTATGGGCGGCTACGGCGGCGGCTACAGCAACTACGGCGTCCGAGGTAAGGAATTTTATTTCCATAGCAGCGGCAGAGACTCCAGTGACTCAGGTTTGAAGGCCGGCAATAGGGGGGACGCCGGTACTGGTTTCGTCAGTGGTGATACGCTCTTTATTACCGGCGGCTCTGTTGATGGTGATAAAGATTTTGGAAGCAAGGAAATCGACTTGTTCAATACGAGGCCTGATGACACTACGGTTGTCGCCAATGGTATACCCGTGGGTGGCAGAGTTATCTTCCAAAATGGCCAGGTGGTTGGCACTACAACAACAGATGGCTCTACTGTTAATATTATCGATGATTTCGAGGCATACAATAACGGCGTTACGAGTCCCGTTACAGTAGATGTAGGAAAACCGGTCACATTCGCGACACCCGCATTGACTTTACCTGCCCAGCGTAGTGTTGGTCTGGATGCCGACATTATTACGTCACCGAAGTCCAAATTGCCCCCACCGATGAAGCCAAAGAGCGATGTATCCGGCGTATCCGAGATGCCCGGTCTTAAGTTGAANNGTACAGAATCAGTAGTATGGCAGGACACGAAGGAAAATGTGTTGTTTGGCGACTGGTGGAGACGGGAATCACATAGTAAGGATGAAGCATTTGGCGGGAAAACAGGAAAAGAAGTGAATACGAGGCGCCCTCAACTCGTTCCTGAAAGGATCAAGCCTGTCAAGCCGCCTGTCCCCGGTTCACCCGGTTCCAGTTTGGTTGAGCAAGGTCAGCGGCAAGGTGATGTTTCCAAAGAGGAAGAAGAATCAACCGATGAGTTTGATGAGAAATCCGTCACGATTACAGATACAGATTTTTTGGAGTTCCCGCAGCCGACAGATAAGATAAAAGCACTAATTGGGACAAAGACAAGGCGGAGCGCAGATGATGTATCCTCGATTCCTGCGGGAGGACCGGCCGACAAGGAANNATATACCGTTGGTCGGCGGTCTGTTCAGAAAGGAGCGGACGTGGACCGATGAGGAGGAAAAGGAGATTATCGCGCACCTTTCACAGAGGAAATTACAACCCCAGGGAGAATCTGCTGATCTGGAGTACGAAACCATAAAACTCAAACACCTCGACCCGCAGCAAGCGGAAGATTCAATACAGGAAGGCATCAAGGACTTGCAGGATATCTTAAAGGACATGCCTGTTACTGGGGATCAGTCGAAATTGTTAACATTGGCGTTGCCCAAGAACCGGCAGTTAATTGTCTTCGGTAGCAAGGACCAGCGGGAAGCAGTCAGGAACATGGTCCATGCAATCGATGTACCCCCCGGGCAGTCGGTAACTGAGAGCACCGGTGCGTTCATCGGGGAGGATGAACCTGATTTGCCTCCTTCCTCTCGTTTTAAGCTTGTCCCGGTAAATCCATGGGTCATGGCTGAGCGTGACCCTCTGTCCACTTTCGCCCTGGATGTGGATACGGCCTCGTATGCCCTGTGCCGACGATACATCCGCGGCGGTTTTCTGCCGCCGGCCGGCGCTGTGCGAATGGAGGAATTTATCAATTACTTCAACTACCACTATCCACAGCGAACCAATCCAACATTCAAGGTTCACGCTGAAGCTGCTCCCTCGCCGTTTGCACGTCAAGATCAGAATCTGACGCTGCTTAAAATCGGCGTTAAGGCCCGCACTATTGGCCGCGATCAGCGCAAGGCGTCCAACTTGATACTGGTCGTGGATGCCTCGGCATCGATGGGCCAGCCTGACCGGCTGCCGCTCGTTCAACAGGCTTTGTATATGTTAGTGAGCAGACTTGCAGATGTTGACCGTGTCTCTTTAATTACCTGTGCCAGTGAGGCACGTCTGCACCTGGAGACAGTCCCGGCCCGCGAGCGTGACAAAATCCGCCAGGCCATCTACGCTATCCAGCCGGCCGGACCTACAAATCTATTGGCCGGGCTGAAGCTGGGCTATGCTACGGCACGACGGTCATTTGCACCGAAACAAATCAATCACGTGGTGCTGTGCTCCGACGGCGTCGCCAACGTGGGGCAGACTGAGGCCGATGCGGTTCTTGAGGAAGTAGCCGCAGACCGAAAACAGGGCATCACTATCACATGTGTGGGTGTAGGATACGGGTCCTACAATGATGTCTTTCTGGAAGCTCTGGCTAATCGTGGCGACGGCAGCTATGTATTTCTTGATTCTCCCCGACAGGCTCGGCGGGTATTCGTCAGGCAGTTGGCGGCCACGTTGCAGACCGTGGCTAAGGATGCCCGTATTCAGGTCGACTTCAATCCGCAGCGTGTTCGACGTTATCGTCTGATTGGATACGAGAATCGAGATATAGAAGACAAGCGTTTCCGTGACGATACAATTGACGCAGGCGAGGTCGGTTCGGGCCAGTGCTCCACGGCCCTGTACGAACTGGAATTGATTGGCCAATCGTCGGCGGACAAGCAAGGGGACCTGGGGACTGTATTCGTGCGATACCGTAACGTCGAGACAGGCCAAATAGAGGAAATCTCCAGCCGCCTGAGCAGTGCGATTGTGCGAAGGCGCACGGTCGAGAGTGCCCCCCGCTTTTTCCTCGCCGCCGGCGCAGCGCGGTTTGCTGAGATACTGCGTCAATCAGAACACGCCCGGGATGGGAGCCTGACGGACGTACTCCGTGTCGTAGAGCAGGTTAGTCTGGCCCTCGGGCTGGATCGTGACGTGCGTGAGTTAGCGGATTTGATTCGCAAGGCCGAGCACCTGCCCAGGTCACCATAACCGCTGTGTTGATATTTTACCTGGTTTTTACATTCTGTCGCCCGGATTAAGACGTATTCTTTACATAGAGTGACTTATTAGGCCATACATTTGAATAGTCGAGTATTAAAGTGAAAAATATGAATACCGTTTTCAGTGAGCCGGATACATTTTGTTTGGGAGTCTCTTTAGAGAAACGGAAGTTATTTTTTGAGAGGATATGACCATGGAATCTAAGATAGCGTCGCTGCTGCTGTTCTGGATGTTGCTGACACCCGTAGTTCTGGCCGACGAGACAATATCACTTCCGGACGAGCAGTCCACCGGAATTGAGATTGCCGAGGTACAGGTCACATGTCAAATCGACGGCAGACAGCTTGCCGTCAGCCTCGACTTTGAAGCTGTCACTAAGCGTGCTCACCGCAGGATGTTACTAATCCGGGGTGATGCGGTGCTTGAGAAGATGGAACAGGTTAAGGCCGACTACAAACTCGACTATAACCAGCCGGACAGGACCTACCATATCGCCTGGCCTCGGGCGGGTCGCCATAGAATCAGCGCAGCGTTTGTGGCAAAATCTGAAGCCGACCCTAACAGCCTCTGGCGACAGGCGAGTCTGCAGGTTCCATTTGGCCGTATGCGTCGAATCCGGCTTGTCAGTGATCGGCCTGACCTTGAGGTTAGTTTGCCCAGCGCCATGCGCGTCGAGCGCAAGATTGAAAATGGTCAATTGATAATCAGTGCCATCCTTGGTCCGCGTCAGTCACTTATGGTGCGATGGAAACCTCTGGTGACATTGGCTGATGCCAAGCTGGTACTATCCAGTCAGGCCAATACGGTTGTGGACGTACGTGCCGGTTTGCTGCATGTTGATGCGCTGTTCGATTTCCAGGTTGCTCAGGGCAAGATAGAGAATCTGACATTCGCAGTGTCGACCGGGCTGAGCATCACGGCAATCGACGGAACTTATATTCGAAATTGGACACTTAAGGACCCAAACGATGGGCTGCGTTATCTTGTGGTTGAACTGAGCCGGCCGCAGGAAAAGGACTACCGTTTGTGTATCCGCGCCGAAGCCGATATAGATATGTTTCCCGCTGAGGTTGAGGTTCCGGCCATCGAGCCTGTAGGGGGGATCCGTTCGAGCGGCCATCTGGCAGTGGGCACCGACAGTGCTCTGCAATTAGTGGTTGTGGAATCATCAGGTCTAACTCAAATCGATGCTGCGGTCTTTCCTCGTGTTCAGGCCGGTGGACAACGGAATCGGTCTATTCCTCAGAGCAAAGTGTTTTTCTACACGTATGCCGGCAGGCACTACCGGTTAGGGCTCTCTGTCGACGATATTGTGCCAAGTTATGACGTGGCTGGACGCTTCGTGGTAAAGGTAAAGGAAGACGACCTTATAGTTGATGCTGAGTTGGAGTTGGATGTACGAGATGCACCGGTCCGTCAGCTTGAGGTCGTAGTTCCCGCGGGTATGGTGGTAGTCTCTGTTGACGGAAATCAGGTTGAGGACTATCACCTCTCCGAAATGCAGGAAGCCAACGAGATCACGACGGTCCGCACGGTATTTGTCAAGCCCGTAATAGGGCGTACCCTGATCCATCTGCGTCTGGAATTGGGTCATGGGCCACTGGATCAGAAACAGACAATCCCCGCCCTGCGGGTGACAGGAGCCAAAATCCATCGAGGTTATGTGGTCGTCGCCACGGAAGCCGGAATCGAAATCGATGATCCTCTCGTTGAGAACCTGCGCCAGGTCCATACGGCCTCGGTCCCGCTGCGTGTGGCACAGGCGGAATTTGCCTATCGATTTCGACAGGCTGACTGGACTTTAAGTTTAACAGCCAGAAGCAAGCCGACTGGAATACGAGCGGAAGTGTTTCATTTGCAATCAATCGGTGAGGCTCTGGCATACGGCTCGGCAGTGATTAACTATATCATAACCGGTTCGCCGGTGGACGAACTTCGCTTTAGTTTACCGGAAAGCTTTGAGAATATCGAATTTGTCGGCAGTGATGTTCGCCGCTGGACACGTCAAGGCAATGTCTGGGTGGTCAAGCTCACGCGCAAGGTCATTGGAGATTACAACATAGCCGTGACATACACACAGCAATACGGTCCCGGCAGGCCGATTCAACTGGGTTCGCTGCATTGCCGGGATGTACAGACACAAACCGGCTATGTGGTTGTGACCAGCCATCTGGATCTGAAGCTGCAGCTAACACCGGGCCAGGATGTTGATAGCGAGGGCCTGCTGCCAATAACAATGGATGAACTGCCCGGTGACTATCGCTTAATGACGAGCAGCCCGATTCTGTCCGCATACAAGTACGTCACCGATGCGCATACGGCAACGCTCAGTATCGATCCCTACCGTCGGAGCGGGCTGCTGCCGGTGATACTCGATATCTCAGCCCTCCAGACAAGGCTGGGGGTACGGCCGGATGGACAGATCGAATCGGTTACTACCATTCGTTATAAGGTCAAGAACACCACGGGTCAGTTCCTTTCATTAGCCATGCCGGAAGGAACCCGTGTTTGGGCAGTGTCTTTGATCGAAACCAAAGACGGCCGTGAAAAAGCTACCAGACTGGCGGCATCATACGATACCAAAAGTGGCCGACTACTTGTTCCACTCAGTCGTAAAGCCAATCCAAATGATCCGACGACCGTCGAGTTGGAGTATGGTCAGGTGCATAAGTCGGGCGGCTGGTGGCGACGCCGGCTTGACCTGACTGCTCCGCTTTCCGCAGTCCCTATAACATACGCCGATTGGCATGTCGCCGTACCTGATGAGTGGGCGATCACAGCGGACGGAGGCAACATGCAGCCGCAGCCTCGCCGGATTACCCGCGTGGGTTTGGCCTGGGTACTCAACCGGGTAGGGCAGTTGTGGACAAGATCAATTGAAGAATTGGTGGAACAACCAGTGATATGGATATTGGGTATAGTAGTCTTGGTCTTGTATGTTCTCTGTCTTATCTTCTTCCGTCGATGGTTACCGGAGTTGATCTCAGCAATACTTCTGATTATGCTTGTCATGGCCGGAATTGGAGCAGCGATGAGCGGTCGCATAGATAAACCGGCACCCGCGACTTTATTGAGCTACGCACAGGCAGTCAACACCGATCCCGATCAGGCGCTTCAGGTCAGTGCCGTACTCATTCCTGCCTGGCGGCAGCATATAACGGCAGGAGACGTGTTTTTAGTGTTTCTGGTCATAGCTGCGGCACTGGCAATCATCATCTATCGGCGACGATTATGGCCGATTGCTGTGGCTGCGGTCCTGGTCTCTGCGCTGTATTTTGCAGCCAGGATACCGGTTACATGGTCCGTACTGAAGGTACTGATGACGTGGGGAGGACCAACGGTTGTCTCTGTGTGGTGCCTCTGGCGTGTATTTCGCAGGTTTCGCCAAAAGATGCCGGTTCCTGCGAAGACCGGTGCTGCAATAATCATATTACTAATCGGGCTCCTGAGTGTATCCGGAGGGTGTGCGGGCCTGGGACCTGCCATCAAGCCGGTAGCCGACCGTCCGATGATTGAAAGTATAGAATGTTATCTGTCGGCAGGTGTGGATAGTATGGAACTTCAGTATAAATTGCGGATTTCAGCCGATAAACCATCGAGTTTTCCACTGCTTGATGAGTCGGCTGTGCTGGTATCGCCGCTCAAATTAGGTTCAAATATTACTGTGCGCACAGAGGATGGCTGGCATACCATAGAGATAAAAAAGGCAAATGTCTACGAAATGGAGGCAACGTTCCTGGTTCCATTGCCACCGATAGGTGAAGACAGGCGGCGTCGATTCGAACTACCGATGCCGATGGCATTGACCAATAGTGTCAGCCTGACTGTACCTGACGCCAACGTGTTGATAGATGCCCCACAGGCGGTTCACTTGGTTCGTCATGAGCAGGAGAATCAGACTATAGTGGAGACGATGTTTATGCCTGGCGCCCCTGTTGTCTTCACGTGGCAGCCTAAAGAGCGACAGGCCTCACAGGAAGAAATTCGCTTCTACGCCCAGGATGTGGCTCTGGCAAATTTAACTTCCGGTCTGCTGCAGGTGTTCCATTCGGTACGCCTGCAGATCGCGCAGGGTCAGATTGATACGCTCAAGCTGGGCATCGCCGGTGGTGAGACGGTAACTTCTGTTAGTGCACCACACGTAGGCGGCTGGCGTTTTGATCCGGCAGCGCATCAACTTGAAGTACGCTTGACCAGGCCGGTAACAGGGACCTATGAGCTATTGCTCGTTACCCAATCGGCAAGTGCTTCCGTTCCATACGATGTGCGCCTGGAACCGCTGGTGGTTCATGATGCTTTGAACCAGCACAGTGTGATGGGCCTGGCGACTGACCCGTCTGTGTACGTGCGTGTTGATAAGCATCCGGCCTCTATGAATGCCGGCGACTATATTCGTGATAGCGCCGGCCTCATAAAAGTAGTGCCGGGACTTACTCCTGAAAACATCAAACAGGCATTTCGATTCGATACTGCCGAGAGTGTCGTCGCTGGACGTGTGCTTGCGGTACAGAGTGAATTGCGAAGCCAGGAAACGGCCAGGTTTAACGCAGAGGACGACCGTCTGATCTATAACAGCCAATGGGTCATTGAGATTGCCAAGGCCGGCCGGTTCGATGTAGTTTTGCAAATACCTGAAGGTTTCGATATCGACACGCTCGTCTCTGAGCAGGTCAGCCACTGGGATGAATCAGTCGAAGGAGGCCGGCGCCTTGTGCGCGTACATTTCAAACGCAAGTTCACAGGCTCGGTTCGGTTGAAACTAACCTTAAGTCAACCTGTGACGCAGATGCCGGAGCATCTGACAGTGCCGCGTGTGATGTTGGAAGGTGTGCTCAAACACAAGGGGTATTTGGTTGTTGGCTCTGAGCAGGGTGTACGCCTTTCGGTGGCAGCTCGGCAGGGCGTCAGCGAGGTCAATCCCGCCGAACTTGGTTACCCGGGCCAGAACCTGCTGGCATTTAGATTGTTACGACCGGATTGGCAGTTGCAACTCCAGACTGAACTGGTGCAGCCGCGATTGACTGTTCAGGCCTTGCATTTGGCCAAAATAACTGAGGGATTAGTGCGTCATCACCACTACTTATGGTATCGACTCTTCCAGGCGGGGACTAAGGTTTTCGAGTTCAGCCTGCCGTCCGAAGCATCGGGTGTGACAATCACCGGACCGAGAATTGCAAGGCGCGAGCAACTGGGGCAGGGTAACTGGCGAGTAGAACTGGCGGATAAGGTGTACGACCGGCCTTACCTTCTGCGAGTGACTTATGAAACTCAATACAACCAGGCCAACGGCAAGGTACAGTTGATACCGGTACGTTGCCGGGACGTATATCTCCAACAAGTCCATACAGTGGTGTTTGCGACCGAGCGGGTAGAACTTTCGGCTGATTCCACCGAACCGGGGCTGCGACCGGCGGAAGCACGAAGCATTCCCAAGTACTTCGGCGCAGGCGACCTTTCCGGTGCTGCAATGTGCTATCGCAGTACTTCCCCGGAACTTGTGCTAACGGTTCAGGCCAGACGTCACGCCGCGGCCAAACAGATAGGTGCTGATGTGCAGCGGACCGATATCGCAACCGTTGTAACACAAAGCGGACAGGCGATCCACCGAGTGGCACTCACACTTCGTGTAGGCACTCAGCGGCATTTACAGACTATATTGCCGGAAGAGGCCGAGATTTGGTCATTGTCCGTTGATGGGCAGGCAGTGCAACCGTCCATTCGCAAGAATACAGACGGAGATGACGTATTACTTGTGCCACTACCACAACAGGCATCTGATAATGTAGTTGTGGATATGGTTTATGTGGCAGGATTGCCTTCTGTCAGTAATCCTCACAGGGGTGATGATTGGTCCGGAGTTCATCAGTTGTCCGGGCCGCGTTTTGACCTGCCACTAAAGCAGATAACCTGGCATGTTTATGTGCCTGAAGGCTTTAAGTATGACGACTTTGGTGGAACGCTGACGATTGATAGAAATGCGGTGATCGATGAGCGGGTTCTTCGTTACAATTTGCAGTATTACGAAAGGCAAATCCTGGAAGTAAATAGTAGAAATGACCAGTTCGCTCAGCAACAGCAGAAACTGGCCCGCGAGCTGGCCCAAAAGGGCCGGCAGGCGGATGCCCGTCGGGCACTTGCTAAAGGCTATAACTTCTCACGAGGCAATAGGGCCCTTAACGAAGATATCCGGGTAGATCTCGATAATCTGCTGAGGCAACAGGCCAAGGTGGGCCTGGTCAATGCCCGTGGCCGGTTGCGGCAGCAGGCATCGGGGACGGCAGGGGGGCAGGGTTTGCTCATAGTGGATGGTGCAAGCGTAAGCTTTAGCCAGCAGCAGGCTGAGCGTATCGAAAGCTCGCTCGGACAGGCGGACAGCGAGAACCTGGAGCTAATTACGCAAAGGATTATCCAAACACAGGAGGCAGCCGAGGGTTCAGTAGCACAACTGAATATTACGATGCCATATAGCGGCAAGCTGCTGCGTTTTGACAGTCCTTTGCAGGTTGAACCGAAGGCCGAGATGGCGGTGATATTTCGGGCCAGTCCACAGCGAATGCGTGACCTTGATTCCAGCGGCTGGTACGGCCTGAGTCTTTTCGCCGGTCTGCTGATTGTAGGTGGCGGGATTGGATTTGTTCGCCGGAGATGGGACCGTATGCATGAGATTCTAACGCCCGCACCTAAACCTGAGAAACCGACAGAGCCTACTAAGCCCGGCGACAAGGACGAGCCGGATAGCCAGGTTTCGGCCAAAGAGCTAATCTGAAAGCTGAGGAATCCAGTTGAAGAGGGAAAAGTGAACCGGAGAAGATTATTTTCTGGATTCCTGCCTACCGAATGTGGAGGTTCGGGCAGGCTAAAAGGGTATGGCAGCATGGGCTAAAGCCCATCCTGTCACGCTTTGGGATATATTTTCAAAGTTCCCAGCCCTTTCTATACTCACGGATCAGATACTTATTTGCCTGCTGAGAGTTTGTTATTTTCATATTTTTGGAATCGTAGTCCACCCTTGTCCCCGCTCTTAACGCCACAGCGGCGAGGTTTATTGTCTCAGTGACAGGGCCGGCCAGCAGGAAACTTCCGGGTGATTCCTGGTTTGTTTTAATGGAGTTTACCCAGGAGTTGGACCTTCTTTGGCGGTCTTGTTGGGGAATTTGTTTTGGGCCGGAGTAGGCCTTCATTTTCTTTTCCGGGATAATCTGCGGATTTTCACCACGGAAGCCGGCCAGGATTTTGCCTTTATCCCCCACGAACATCATACCCTCGCGCGGTAAGGATTTGTTATCCTTCTCCAATTCTTCGGGTGGGAAGGGCTTTATTCCTCCATCGTACCAAAAGAGATCGAAAGGAGGCAAAATTTTCTGTTTCGGGAACCTGAACCGGACCATGCAGGAATAGGGGAAGGCCACATCATTTCTCACTTCCATGCACACCTGATCGACGATGGTCCTGGTGGTTGTGCCATAGGCCTCGGCGCTGATGGGGGCGGTGTTTATTCCGAGAGTTTGAAATAAAGGAAACAGGCTGTAATGTCCCATATCGGCAATGCTGCCGCCGCCGAAATCATACCAGCCGCGAAAAACATTGTGTGTATAATTCGGGTGATAGGGACGATCCGGGACAGGGCCTAACCAAAGTTGCCAGTTGAATCCCTTCGGTATCGGAGGAGTATCGGTGGGATTGGACATCCATTGTGGCCAGACGGGTCTGTTTGACCAGTTATGTATCTCTTTGAGTTTACCGATTACGCCGTCTTTTATCCATTTCAGTGTCAGCTCATTTTCAGGTCTGTCTCTCCAGGCCAGAAGATGTGTTATTACCTTTGTTTTGCGGGCCGTTTCAATTGCCAGTCTTCCTTCCGAAACCCTGTTGGCAATGGGCTTATGGGTGACGACGTGCTTTCCTTTTTTCATGGCGGCGATTGCTATTGTGGCATGAAGATGGTCGGGTGTCATTATTTTTACGGCATCGAGGTCTTTTTCCTTATCGAGCAATTCGCGGAAATCCTCATAAGAATTGCATCCGCGGTATTTTCCTGAAGAGGTGTTTTTGGCGTAATATTTTTCCACGTAATCGCGGCCAATGTCACGTCCTCCGGGAATACCTTCGATGCTCTCACCCCAGGTCGGGTCCTGTAATGTTGTGCGGATGCCGTTTACGATGCCATTCGACGACCAGTCAATGTAATCGGTGGTAAATTTATTAGAGTCGCATACGGCCACAATCTGCACATCCCGGTTTTGGAGCATGCCGGGCATTTCGCGAAGTCCCTGTGTGCCGCATCCGATATTGGCGATGGTTACCTTATCAGAAGGGGCAACATAACCGGAACCTCCCAAAACTTTCCTTGGGACCACGGCAAAGGCTATTGAAGAGGCGGCAGCAGAGCGCAGAAATTTACGACGGTTCAGTTTCTTTTTGGATTTCATTTTAAGCCGGTACCTCCTACAAAAAATGTCGGTGTCTATTTACAAGGATTTATATAAAATCCTGTAGTGCAATTCGTCATAAAATTTACCAAGATTTTCAGGAAAAATCAATACTAAAAATCCTGAGCAAAACAGGGCGGTTAATTTTAAGCTTCAGGATGATAAATTTAATTCATTTAAAGCCGTTTTAGCAGATGTTTCAGTGTGTTAGGTTAGAGAAGGGCGGTCCAGCCGGACAGAAAATCTCATATTTAAGAATTATTTTCTGAGTCCAATGCGATATTTTTCATCGTGCCTCAGAGTCCGCCTGATACGACTACAAGATGTGTTTATTTGCACTTCGGTTTCGTTGTCTTTCGGAGTGGCTATATTAACGCTTAGGGTCGCGTCGCTAATGCTCATCGAGGTAACATCCAGTTCTACGGTCCTTTTAAAGTTTACCTTGCTTTCATTTTTTATATTTCGTTTTGCCCATGCCATTCCGCTTGCTACCAGGTTCCTCTCGCATGCCTGGAGATAAGCGGTATCCGATTGGAACATGATTTTATTCGCACTGGTGGTTAAAACGGTCATCATGACTCCAATCAGGGCTATTGCCACGATTACAAATATCAATATGAAACCATTTTGCCGGGGATTTTTCATCTCAACTCTGCCACCTTTCGAAAAGCACCTGCGAAATACAGATAAGAACCGGTCATCTTTTCTTCCGAACGGCCCCGAACATTAGGCTCTATATGGGTCTTGACCTCTACGGCATAACCGGCACCGTTGTTTCTGTGGACCCGCCATTCTATTTTAGCATTCGGCACCGACCATACTCTAACGGCTTCTTCGTGGTCTTCCTTAGCGGTCGGCAAGATGCGTCTGAGCACTCTGCCATCTTTTAATTGATAGCAGACAACACCATTTTGCAATTCAATCAAAAGCAGATCCTTATCTGTTGTATATTCGGCGAAGGATTCCGGCAGTCCCTTCGCAAGGTCAATATCCTCATGCATTTGCTCCAGCATATTGAGCACACTTGTATTCTCCTGTACAATCCTGTAGGAGCGCGGGATATCGCTGATAATGGTGATAAACAGTTTCGACGTAATAACCGATACAATCACGAAAATGGACATCGCAACCAACAATTCCACCAATGAATGACCTCTTCGCATTTCTACTGCTCCCGCTCGTCCAAAAAATATCTACACAATTGAACTTTAACTTCCTTACCGAAGGTCCTGCCGTTTGCCGTAACCTGGACTAATTTCATGCCCTCCCATTGACCGGCCCCCGCCGACTCTTCGATAGAAACACTCAGGTTAGGCCAAAGTCGCCTGAAATCCTCGTCACGAATCGCTTCGCCCGTTACAGCTATGCTGTCAAGCTGGGCCTGGGCCGCCGCTATGCAGCGTTGCTTCATCCACTGGCAGCGGTTGAGCTTTGCGAATGTTTGCAGCGATAATGCCAAACCGGACACAACCATGCCTAAGACCACAAGCGCAACTATTACTTCGGCTATTGTAAATCCGCCGTCTTTATTCTTAGTACCAGACATAACCATGCTCCATTTAAGGTGCTACGGGACCACAATGTCAGCTAATTGATGAACAATTGACACGAGGGGAGAGAAAATAGCATAAACCACAAAACCTACCATTGCTCCCATACTTAGTATCGCCAAAGGCCACATTATGAACCTTACAAGGTTTGCATAGTAGCCGTAGTTCGAGCGATAGAGCGACTCAAGCGTTTCCAATACGGTCAAAGTATTGCCCTGATTTACCTGCTCATCAAACGCCCAGGCCAGAGGAGAGCCTAATCCTGCCTTTCTGGCGGATGTTGCTATGTTGTCACCCCGCTCTACTTTTTGAAGCCATTTTTTCAGTCGTTTCCTAAAACAATTGTTCACGTCCAGGCCGAGTGTATTGGAGATCGCATTATTGACGGTACAGTCGGCATTGAGTGACAG
>JABAHS010012742.1_pt3 | contig 13392 bp, 11 predicted proteins | sample 7062111 | NCBI WGS metagenome assembly JABAHS01 (sample SAMN14534600, study PRJNA622989) | marine sediment metagenome | biome: marine biome [ENVO:00000428]; feature: marine pelagic biome [ENVO:01000023]; material: deep marine sediment [ENVO:00002113]; isolation source: pool of 4 deep marine... | reverse complement strand
CGCGCTACCGGCGCCTGCCCGACATCTGGCTCGATTTCCTGCGCGACCGCGGCGTCGATCCCGACGAGTATCCGCTGTGGGCGCTGACCGCGCGCAGCATGCAGTACTCCTGGGGCGCCAATGTCGGCATTCCGCTGATCAACGAGGTGGCCCAGAACATCGCCGGCCATCGTGGGGTGGTGATGAACCGGCGCACGGCCCGCCAGCTCGGCATCGGCGACGGCGATCCCGTCGTCATCGAATCGGTGGCGGGTGAGACGCGCGGGCATGCCGTGCTTCGCGAAGGAATTCGCCCCGATACCGTGCTCATGATCGGGCAGTTCGATCACTGGGCGACGCCGGTTGCCAAGGACCTTGGCGTGCCCAGCTTGAACTCCGTGCAGTCGCTGGCGCTCGAGGAGCTGACCGACGCCACCGGCAGCACGTCGGACATTGCACGCGTGCGCATCCGCCGCGACGCGGCGCGACAGCGGGGATCTCCGTGAGTCCGCGGTATGGCATGGTCGTCGATCTCAATCGCTGCGTCGGCTGCCAGACGTGCACGGCTGCCTGTAAGCACGCCAATGACACCTTGCCGAGCGTGCAGTGGCGGCAGGTGCTCGACGTCGAGATGGGCCGCTACCCCGACGTCGAGCGCCTGTTCCTGGTGGTCGGCTGTCAGCACTGTGCGGAGCCGCCGTGCGTCCCGGTGTGTCCCAGCGGAGCGACCTATCAGCGCGAGGACGGGCTCGTAGCCATGGATTACGATCTCTGCCTCGGCTGCGGCTACTGCGCGGTGGCCTGTCCTTACCAGGCGCGCAGCATCGTCCATGAGGGGGCCTGGTACTTTGATGCACCAACCCTGCAGGAGCGTGCCGTCGCTCACCCCGAGCGACTGGGCGTGGCACAGAAGTGCACGTTCTGCGTCGAGAAGATCGACGAAGCGCGGAGCACCCGCCTCGACCCGGGAAGCGATCCTGCCGTGACGCCCGCCTGCGCGGCGTCCTGTATTGCCCAGGCGATCCGCTTCGGCGACTTCAACGACACCGACAGTGCAGTCTCGAAGCTCGTTGCGGCCGTTCCGAGCTTTCAGATGCACGCCGAGCTCGGTACCGATCCCCAGATTCGTTATCTCTACGAACACCCCGCCGTGCCCGGCCGTGCCATCACCGCGGACGACGACGCGCCGCCTTGTGCCGCGGACGGCTCGTCGGTGCTGGGCGGCACGCCGCAGCGCTGGTGGGACGCTCGGGCGGCGACCAACTTCACCCTGGGCGGCGGCGGCGCCGGGCTTGCCGTCATGGCCTATCTCTCGCATCTCGTCGGAGCCGTTCCGAGCTCGACGCTGCCGGGGCTGTTCGTGTCGAGCGCTGTCCTCATCGCCGCCGGCCTGCTCGTCGTGTTTCTGGAAATCGGCCGCAAGGTGCGGTTTGCGTATGTCGTGCGCCGGCCGCAGACATCGTGGATGACGCGCGAGGTCTATGCCGTTGCTTTGTTCTACGCGTTCGTCTTGGGTGTCGTCGTGGCACCGTCGCCGTTGGCGCACGCGGGGGCGGCGCTGGCGGCGCTGACCTTTCTGTACTGCCAGGCGCGTCTTCTGCACGCGGCGAAGGGGATTCCCGCCTGGCGTGTTCCGCTCATGCCGTGGATGCTGCTGGCCAGTGGCGTGCTCGAAGGCGTCGGTCTGCTCGCGCTGACGGCCGGGCTGCTGTTGCCGTCTGCGGCGCTCACGGCGCCGATAGCGGTAGCCGGCATCGTGCTTGCTGGTGTCAACGCGGCGCTGTGGCATCGCTACCGTCGAGGCGCGGCCGGCAACGGCGTCGGTCGGCCTGCGCGCGCCGCCATCGATGACGTGACGCCGTGGCTACATGGCGTGGGTCACTTGTTGCCCACCGCGCTGCTCGGCGCCGCGCTGCACATCGAATCACCGCGCGGGCTGTATGTATTTGCCGGCGCGGCGGCGATCGCGGGTGGGGCGCTCTGGAAGTTCGCGGTGATTACGCGTGCTTGCCATCAGCAAGGCTTCGCGCTGCCCAAGGGACCCCGGCGGGGATCGGGGCGGTATGCGGCGCCGCAGCGACGGGGCGCCGGCGATACGGTCCGCTAGGCGTCGGGGTCGCCGACCCGCGGTGCCGGGGCCGGGTGCGCGTCGATCCGCTAGACGCGTTTTGGCGACAACCGCAGAGGTGCTCAGGAACGCAGAGGGAGACGATCGCCGCGGCGGCCACATGCGTGCTCGCCGTCGAAGGCTTATCGGCAAGCATCGTGTGTTTTTTTGGGGCGGCCGTTCGGATACTCTCGGCGCCTTGCGCTGCCGGGACCCGGCGTCGACCCGACCGACTCCGCCATCGGGTCGAATCTCGCGGGTGCACGACGGCGGCATTCTCCGAACGCATTGCCAGGAGAGCTGAGATGGAGGTCCTAGTGGGATCGTTGATCGGTATCGTCATCGCGCTGCTGCTGAACTTAGGGAGTTACGCATGACCAAGCGAATGAACCTGTTGTCGCCGCTTTGCGCTGTTTTGCTGTCCATCGCCGCAACCGTGCCCGACGCGCAGGCCCGGCAGGGCAAGAATCAGGCGGCGCGGCTCTGCGAGCAGAAGATGACCGAGCGCTACGGTCTCGATTCCTTCCGAGACGTCTGGGTGGACCAAACCGGCAACCGCAGCTTTGAGGTGCATGGCAAAGCGAAGTACGAGCGACAGCGCTATCCGTTCGAGTGCAGGATCAAGAACGGCTACGTCAAGTCGTACTACTACAATGGGCCGCATCGTGCTCACGAGAGCAATGACGACTCAAAGCTGGGCACGGCGCTGGCGGTCGGTGCGGGGCTGGCCATCATCGCCGCACTGGCGTCCAAAGGTGGCGACGCCGAGGACGACGACTACTACGACTTCGAGGCGAGCACCGATCGGGACGCCGAGCTCCTCGAGGATGACTGCTACGACGAGCTCGCCCAGCGCATGCGCCACGAGCACCGCGAGCATGTCGCTTTGAGCCTGCAAAGCAAAGACCTCCGCGGACGCACCCTGAGCGGCGAAGGGATCGTGCGCTGGGCACACCATCCCAAGAGCCGCTTCGAGTACACGTGCTTCTTCGACGGCCGCGGCCACATTCGCGACAGCGAGTACCATTACTACTGAGCTCGCAGGCGCGGTGAGGGGATGGCGATGCGCCGTACGGCTCGGTGCCTTGGTCGCACATGGACATGGCCTCCGGCGAGCGTCTGTGAGCCGTGGCGATAGTGCGGGTGACGCGACGGCACTGCCCGCGAGCTGCATCGGGTGGCGGCCGTCTGCCGGTGTGGTTGTCCCTAGCGGCCGGGGACGGCGCGGGTTCTCGCGAGCTCGGAACAGTGGTGCCGGGGGTATCGTGATGCGCACACACGCGGTGCGAGCTGACAGGTCGTGGGTGAAGCGCATGGCGGGGCTGGCGATGTTCTTGCTCGTCGTCGCCACACCGCTCGGCGCGCAGAGCGAGGCGGAGGCGCCGGAGTTCGTCGAGCGTCTGCGGGAGGCCGTCGAGCAGCTTCACAGCATTCGTCTGGCAGTCAGGGAGCACGCGGAGCGCACGGCCAATCTGCAGCGTGAGATCGAGGCCCTGGAGGGCACCGATCGGGAGCATGCGCAACGGGAGCTCGAGCGCCTGAAGACCAAGATCCCGNNAGACCAAGATCCCGGAGCTCGAGCAATCCTTCGAGACGCTGGCCATCGGCGGTGTCGATCTGAGCGTTTTCGCCGAGCAGCCCAAGGACGATTTCGACTGGCGCGCGGAGCTCGTGCAAATCACCCGGCCGGTGCTCAACAGCCTCAAGCAGCTCACCGAGAAACCGCGCAGGATAGAGGAGCTACGGGCGCTGCTGGACCATTACGACCAGCAGCTCGATGCGATCGACAAGGCCATGTTGTCGGTCACCGCGCTCGAGCAGCTCGCCCCACCGCCCGTTGTCGCCGAGGGCCTGGGTGAGCTCGCCGCCGAGTGGCGCCAACGGCGGCGAGAAGTGGAGCGCGCGCGCGATATTGCCCGCTACCAGCTCGGCAACCTGCAGGGGCAGCGCGTCGAGCTGCTGCACGGCGTGCGTAAGGTGCTGAGCGATTTCGCCAAGGGTCGCGGGCTGACGCTGCTGCTCGCCGTGGTGACCGGCGCCATCGTGTGGGCAGCGTTGCGGCTGGTGCCGCTCGTGTACCGGGCCTTTGTGCTGCACGGCCGGGTGCGCTCCCCCGCGACCTGGGGCCGCGCCCTGCTCTACGGCTACCGCCTGGCTACCGCACTGATCGTCGTGCTCGCCGTGCTGGCGGTCTTCTACGCGCGCGGTGACTTGCTGCTGCTGCTGCTGACGGTGTTCGCCCTGGTCATGCTGGCACTTGGCGCGCGGCAGTACGCGCCGCGCTATGTNNGATCGGTGCGTGAAGGTGAGCGGGTGCTGTACAACGGGGTGCCGTTCCAGGTGGGGCCCATAACGATGTATCCCGAGCTCCGCAATCCAGAGCTCGAGGGTACGGTGCGTCTGCCGCTTTCGGGATTGCAGGGACTGGTCTCGCGCCCCGTCGGCGAGGAACCCTGGTTTCCCTGCCGTGCGGGCGAATACCTGCTGTTGCCGGATGGTCGCGTTGGCGAGGTGCTGCAGCAGACGGTGGAGACGGTCACGCTCAAGGCACGCGGCAGCGTCGTGCAGCTGGGGACGGCTGAATTGCTGCGGCTGGGCTTCAGCAACCTTTCGCGCGAGGGCTACGGTATCCCGATCACTTTCGGCGTCGACTATCGCCATCAGAGCATCGCCCTGGATGTCGTGCCGGCGCGCTTTCACGCCGCGCTAATCGAGGCCTTCGGTCGCGCGGGGCTGGGCGGTGCGCTGCGGGAGCTGCTGGTCGAGCTCAAGGAGGCCGGCGCCAGCTCGCTGGATTATCTGGTCTACGTGACCATGGGTGGGGAGGCGGCGGACGCCTATTTTGCGGTCGGCCGCCTGGTTCAGCAGACCTGCGTCGACGTCTGCAACCGCGAAGGTTGGGGAATTCCCTTCGCCCAGCTGACGATTCACCAGGCTGACGTCTCCAACGCCTGATGGCGCAGCCCGAGGCCCGCGCGCGACGGCCTCGGTCGAACGAAGGGCAGGCGGGACCGCTGCCCGCTCACGCACCGTCGCTGTCGCCGTGGGCACCGCCGCTCTGCTGCGACGGATGTTGAGCAGCAGAGCACCCGACGCCCGGCCCGAGAGGCATCAAGGGCCGACGTTCTCGACCTCGCGTGCCGCCGCGTCTTTATCGGACACGTAGAAGTAGACCTTCTGATCGGAGCCGTCCTCGACGACGATGTTCGTCTCGCCTTCGTAGGTGGAATACCGACCCACGAAGGGAACGGCGCCCTCGCTTCGCATCCGAACGCGATGCGCTCCTTCCCACAGCAGCTGAAATTCGATGTCCGGATAGCGCAATGTGGTCTCCACAACCCGGCTGTCGTGGTGCTGGTTCGTAACATCACAGAGGTAGCGATAGGTGTCGCCGCCGACGATGACTCCGCAGAGGGTTCGAAAGTCCTCGGTCGCGGACCGGGTAGCCGACATCGGGCGGCGTTGTCCGATCGCGNNTCCGAACCAGTCGACGGCGGCCTCGCCGTGGTGCTCCCAGAACATGACGTTCCCCGCCGTGTACTTTGCGCCGCTGCCGGAAGGAGCGAGCAACGCGATCAGCTGAGCGTCGCCATAGGTGATCACGGCGCTCGGCGGATCGGTTTGCCGATAAAAGGCAACAAAGAAGGGCTTTTCGTCGCCGTCGTCACAGGCGTAGCCGACAGGTGTGGGCGCGCTGAGCTGACCCGATTGGATCTGGATCTCTACGAGCCGCGTTCGGTAGGCGGAGTCGACGCAAGCTCGCACTTCGTCGGATTTCCAGCAGTCGTTGCGCCCCTTGATCCAACCGCGCTGGAAGGCGCGCTGGTTCGCCACCTCGGCGGTCGGCCAGCGCTCGAGCGCCTTGCCGAAGACCTCCGCCATACGACGGTCGAGGCCCGCAAGACCCTCGTCGGCACAGATCAACGACTCCACCTCGCCACGCGCTTTGGCACAGTCGTAGCTCGGCGACGCGGCCTGCGCCAAAACCGGCGAGGCCAGAAGCGCCGCTATGACGATGACGCCACAGGACGGATTCCCGTACATCTGCGAACTCCTCCGCCGACGACCTCGACGCCGCCACCATTTCCCGGGTGACCCGGGGACCAGCGCCTGCCTTGGGCCCGGACACGGTCTCGCAGCCGGTGTGGATGGTGACCATGCCCCGACGCGCCGCGAAGGCAAGCGGGGTCGCCGAGCAAGGCCGGCGGCAGCGCTGCCGTGACGATAGCGCATTATCCCCGATCGGCGTCGCGAAGGGCGTCAGAGGCTGGACATCCGTCACCCGAGTCAGATGTACGTCGACATTGCTCGAGGCTATGATCGCCTGCGGGCCGGAAGGCTCGAGCGGTGCTCGCGTGCCGGTACGAGGGGCTTGCGGAAAAGGAGAGCTAGATGCGTGCCAGTTTATTGACGGGTGGGTTGTTGCTTTCGGGCTGCGTGCTCGGCGTCGCTAGCGCCGCCTCGGCGCTCGGGGTGGAGCAGCTGCGTTCGGCCACGTACGCCGGTATCTATGACGAGCCGGTCTCGCTGACGGACGGTCGCTATGAGGGTCCCCCTTTCGTGCCGGGCGGTGCGTCGCGACCCGTCGTCGTCATGGTCGACCATCTCGTGGCGCACGGTGATCTCGACGGCGACGGACGCGCCGACGCGGCGGTACTGCTCGTCGAGAGCTCCGGCGGCAGCGGCAGCTTCATCTACCTCGCCGCGATGCTCGATCGCGACGGCGAGGCGCTCAACGCGGGCACCGTCCTGGTGGGCGACCGTGCGAGTATACGGCGCCTCGCCGTCGACGACGGCGCGATCGTCGCCGAGACACTCGTGCACGCCCCCGCCGACGCCATGCCGAGGCCGACGCGCAAGCGACGGGTGACGTTCGACTGGCGCGATGGCCAGCTGTCACCACGCCCCGACGAGGATGACGGACCGCTGTCGATTGCGGATTTGGCCGGCACGGCGTGGCGGCTGTTGCGCATCGACGGCGAGGGCGAGGTGATGGCCGACACGGAGCTGACGGCGGAGTTCTCCGCCGATCGCGTGGCCGGCACCGCGGGCTGCAATCGCTATTCGGGCAGCGTGGCGGACGGCGGGTTCGCCGGCATCGCCATCGGTCCGCTGCTGAGCACGCGCATGGCGTGCCCTGAACCGGTCATGGAGCAGGAGACAACGTATCTGGAGCGCCTCGAAGAGGTGACGCAGATCGGCTTCTCTTTCGGGCGGCTGCGACTCTCGAGCGCGGAGACGCCGAGCGCGCTGCTGTTCGAGGTGCTTGCCACACCCTAATGTCCAGCGCTAACGGGGGCGTATCGGCAACGAGGAGAGCTGGTCGTCACCCTGGAACTGCGGGTCGTTGCGCCGGAAGATCCGGCTGCAGCCGCGGTCACACCCCGACGAGACCGTGGCGCGGTGCGGCCCGCGCCACCGGCAGGCCGGCGATCTCGCGCAGGGCCGCCTCGGTGTATTTCTCCACCATCTTGCCGCGCCAGGCGGGCACGAAGTCCGTATTGTCCATGGGCCGCGCTGCGCGGTGCGCGAGGCGACAGACGGCGGCGATGTTCTCGTCGTCGAGGCGCTGCCCGGCCAGGATCTGCTCCGCGCCCTCGACGGGCGTCGGGCGGGAGCCTACCGCACCCAGGTACAGCGCTGCGCGCTCGACGTGGCCGTCCCTCGAGAGCCATACCGCCGCTGCGACGGACAGCACCGCGAAGTCGATCGCACCGCGGCGGCGCAGCTTCCAGAATGCCGACCGGCAGCGACCGGACTCGGACGCGGCGGGCACCAGCACGTCGGTGACGATCTCGTGAGGATGCTTGGCAAGGTAGTCGATGCCGTCGTCGCGATACAGATCGGCGACGGGCAGTCGGCGTTCGCCGTGTTCGGACGCGAGCTGGACGCTGGCGCCCAGCGCGCACAGCATCGGCGCCGCGTCGCTTGCCGAGTGCGCCCAGCAGCGCGGGGACTTCGTGGCCACCCAGCAGATCTCACCCGCCTCCTTGAGGCAGTAGTCGATGGCGCGCCGCCACTCCTCGCTCTGGTTGTAGTAGGTGCAGCGTGTGTCCACGCAGAGGTTGCCGCCCAGCGTGCCCATGTTCCGAAGCGGCGGAGAGGAGATTGAGGCGACGGCCCGGGCCAGGCCGGGATAGGCCTGCCGAACGCGGGCGTCCCGCACGATGGCGGACAGCGTCGTCGTCGCGCCGATGCGCAGCGCGTCTGTCTGGAGTTGGATACCACGCAGCGTGTCGATGCCCGTGAGACTGATCACCGTGTCGGCACGTTGATGGCGGCGTTTCATGTTGGGCCACAGATCGGTGCCGCCGGCCACGAGGCGGGCGGCGTCGCCCGCGGCGGCGAGCATCGCGGCGGCGTCGCCCACCGTCGTGGGACGTCTGAGCTCAAGGGGTGGTAAGCGCAGCATCGTGGCCCTTGCGCAGCGCCTGCTCGCGCTCGCTCATGGTTCCGTCGGCGGAGCGGGTGCCGAGCGCTTTCTGGCGGCGCGGGTCGTCCAGGGCGCGCCCGTCGCCGCCCTGCTGCGGTGTCGGCACGCGCAGCGGTTCGCCGAAGTCGACGTCGGGGAACGCGTTGGGGCCGATGCGCGGCTCGCGACCCTTCTCCGCCGTCGCCAGCGCCTTCAGCAGCAGGTCTGGTTGAATAGGCACCTCGTCGATGCGCACGCCGACGGCGTCGTAGACGGCGTTGGCCACCGCCGGCATGATCGGCAGCAGCGGACCCTGGCCGACCTCCTTGGCGCCGAACGGCCCCTTGGGATCGGGGTCTTCGATGAGATAGCTGGTGATCTCCGGCATGTCGTGGAAGCTCGGGCTCTTGTACTCGAGCATCGAAGGCATCTTGTGCACCAGGGCCCCGGAGAGTCGTGGGGGCAGGCGGCGGAATGCCTGCTCTTCCATCATCGCTTCGCCGAGCCCCATGTAGACGCTGCCCTCGATCTGTCCGAGCGCCAACACGGGATTGATTGCTTTGCCGATGTCATGAGCAATCCAGACATGCTCGACGTCGAAGAGGCCGGTCTCTGGGTCGACCTCCACTTCGATGACGGCGGCCGTGTAGGAGTAGGTCGGCGACGGACCGACGCCGGCACCGCGGTAGCGCCCCGGCGCCCTCGGCGGCGTGTACGATCCGGCCGTCACGAGTGTGCCGAATCGGGCCTCCGCCGCGACCACGGCGTCGGCGAAAGACAGGCCGGAGGAGGGATCCCGCGCGTCGAACACGCGCCCCTCGGCGAAGACCAGCTGCTCCGGCGGCACGTCGAGCTGCGCGGCCACCGCCTTGACGATGACGGCGCGCGCGCGCTCGGCGGCCTCGACGGCGGCATGACCCACCATCAGCGTGACCCGAGACGAGTAGCTGCCGAGGTCCACCGGCGTGAGATCGGTGTCGGCGACGCACAGCCGAACGTCCGCGAGCTCTATGCCCAGAATTTCGGCGACGATGGCCGCCAACACGCTGTCGGATCCCTGGCCGATCTCGGCCTCTCCGCAGAACACGGCGACGTTGCCGCTGCGATCCAGCTTGATGTGCACGCCGGACTGCGGCATGTGGTTCCAGTAGATGGGCAGCCCTGCCCCGCAGAGATAGGCGCCGCAGGCGAGCCCGAGTCCGCGCCCGTGGTGCAGCCTGCCGTAGCGTTTCCGCCATCCACTGCCGGCGACCACGGCCTCCATGCACTTGGCCAGACCGATGGTGCCCAGCTGCAGCCAGTTGGCGGTCACGGAGCCGGCGGAGGCGATGTTGCGCAGTCGCAGCTCGGCGGGGTCGATGCCGAGCATATGTGCCGCTTTGTCGAGATGCACTTCGAGGGCATAGCGCGGCTGGGGCGTGCCGTGGCCCCGCTTCGGCCCGCACGGCGGTTTGTTGGTGAACGCGCGCACCGCCTCGAACTGATACGCGGGCAGGTGGTAAGTCGTCGTGGGCAGGGCGCCGGTGTAGTAGGTGCTGGCCACGCCGTAGCTGCCGTAGGCCCCGCCGTCGAGCGCCGTGCGCAGGTGCTGCGCGGTGATGGTGCCGTCGCGCCGGAATCCGGTGCGCAGGTGCATCAGCACCGGATGGCGGCCGCGGTGGCAGTAGAAGACCTCCTCGCGCGNNGACCTCTTCGCGCGAAAGAGTAACCTTGACCGGTCGGCCGAGCGCGAGGGCCATCTTGGCGACTGCAATCTCGTGGTTGAAAGGGTCGGTCTTGCCTCCGAAGCCTCCGCCGTTGGGGCAGGCGATGACCCGGATGCGCGCTGCGGGGATGCCGAGCACCTTGGCCAGTGCCCGATGCACGTAGTGCGGCGTCTGCGTGGAGGAGTACACCGTGATGCGCTCATCGTCCTCCGGGACGGCCACTGCCGCGTGCTGCTCGAGTGCGAGGTGAGTGTTGCCCTCGTAGAAGAATGTGTCTTCCAGAAGACACTCGGCCGTCTCGAAGCCGGCCGCCGTGTCGCCGAAGGCGAGCGACACCGTCTTGTGGATGTTGCCTTGCTCGCCGTACTGGTGGATGCGTGGCTCGGGGGTGTCGAGCGCTTGCTCTACGCTGGCGATGGTGGTGAGGGGCTGGTAGTCGATGATCACCGCCAGCGCCGCTTCGTGAGCCTGCTCCTCGCTGGTCGCCGCCACGGCGACAATCGGATCGCCGACGTAGCGGACGGTGTCGAGGGCGAGCGCGTGTTCGTCCTCCGACACCGGCAGAATGCCGTAGGGTTGCGGCAGGTCGCGGCCGCTCAGAAAGCCAAGCACGCCGGGCACCCGCCGTGCGGCGGCGAGGTCGATGCCGCGGATGCGCGCGTGGGCGACTGTGCTGCGCACCAGCTTGAGGTAGGCCATGCGCGGCAGCGCGATGTCGTCGGCGAACTGCGCCTGACCGGTTACCTTCGCGCGCGCATCGACGCGGGTGAACGGCTGGCCGATCAGTCTCGGCGCGATGCCGGGCTGCCGCTCGACGGCAGCGGCGGCAACGTCGTTCTCAGCATCGGCCGCGGGCGCTCGATCCGCGGAGCGGCTGTCCCAGCTGTCGTTCACGACGTACCGGCGTCGTCCGCCGCCGTAGCACCGAAAAACGCCTCGGCGGGAGGCCGCCACGGGTCGCCCCGCAGCATGGCGGCCGCCCACTGCACTGCCTGCACGATGCGGCCGTAGCCCGTACAGCGGCAGAGATTGCCCGACAGCGCTTCCTCGATCTGTGCGGAGGTGGGCTCGGGGTGCGTCCGCAGCAGCGCCTTAGCCACCATGAGCATGCCGGGCGTGCAGTAGCCGCACTGCGCGGCGCCTAGGTCGGCGAATGCGCGCTGCAGGGGATGGAGGCGATTACCCTGTTGGAGGCCTTCGACGGTCTCGATGCGTCTCCCGCTCGCCTCGATGGCGAGCAGCAGACAGGAGAGCACCGGCTCGCCGTCGACGAGCACCGTGCAGGCCCCGCACTCGCCGAGCTCGCAGCCGTGCTTGGTGCCGGTCAGCCCGCATCGCTCGCGCAGCACCTCGAGCAGCGTGTGGTGCACAGGAAAGGCGATCGTCTGCGCCTCGCCGTTGACGACGAACGACGCGGTAGCCGAATCGCGCACCGTCATGTCGTCACCTCGCTGTTTTCGCTGCATCGGAACGACTGCTGGGATACCGAGCGCCTGCGAGCACCGCTTCGATTCCTGAGCGTTGCCGTGAGCAACCGCGTCGCCGCGTGTCTCGAAAATCACCGCAAGTCGTGCGTCCGTGCGTCGATTCCGGAGCATCGTCGGAAACCCCGGCGGTGCGTATCGTCCAGAGCTTCCGCCGTACACGTTCGCGGGGCAAGCAAAGGCGTCGGGACGCTTGACGGGCACATCGCCTTCGACCCGGGAGTCCCCCTCCCGCAGCCGTCCGGTGCGGCGCCGGCTCATGCCGCCGCAGACTGCTTTGCCGCGGCGAAGAGAATTTGCTCCCGGGACGAGCATCCGACCGCGCAGTCTGCGATCATACCCGGCCCGCCTGTTCCGGTCCATGGCGACGCCGGAGGTGCCCTGGCAATGACGCGGGCACGCGTTTGTCGGAAGGAGAAAGCGTGAGCGAGTTGGCCGAGCGATTGAGCAGATGCTGCGCCAGCGCAGTGAACGACGTGTTGGGCGAGATGGGGCACCGCAACGTCGTGCTGCCCCCGCGCATCCGCCCCCTTGATCCCACGCGCCGGCTCGCGGGGGAGGTGTTCACCATCTCCGGTCACGTAGACCAGACGCTCTCACGCGAGGAGACGTTGCTGCGTTGGGCGCGCGTGCTCTCGCGGGTGCCGGGCGGTCGCGTCCTGGTGTGTCAGCCACAGACGCGAACGATCGCGTTGATGGGCGAGCTGTCGGCGCGGGCGCTGATGGTAAAAGAGACGCGCGGCTACGTCGTCGATGGGCACTGCCGTGACACCGAGGACGTGCTCGAGATGGGGTTCGCGGTGTTCTGCGAGCTTGCTACGCCTGCCGACATAGCCGAGCGCTGGACCTACGATCGGCTCGGTGAGCCGATCACCATCGGCACCGTGACGATATCGAGCGGGGACTATCTGATCGGCGACCGCGATGGCGTCGTGGTGATCCCGGGACGTGATGCCGAGCAAGTCGTGGCGCGGACCGAGGCCGTGATGTCGACCGAGAGCGAGATGCGCAAGGCCATACTCGCCGGGATGGATCCCGAGCAGGCGTTTCTCAAGTTCGGCCGCTTCTGAGGCGGTCGTTATCCCACGAGCGCTAGGCGGTGACCGCCACGATGACGTCTTTTGCCGGCATCTACCCGATGTTGTATGCCTTTTTCGACGAGCACGATGTCCTCGATCGCGAGGCCATGCGCCGGCAGACCGCCGCCTGTGTCGGCAACGGCGCCCACGGCATCGCTGTGCTCGGTCTCGCCACGGAGGTGGCGAAGCTCGACGATGCCTAACGCCGCTGTCTGCTCGAGTGGGTCGCGGAGGATGTGGCCGGCGCGGTGCCGCTCGCGGTGACCGTCTTCGGTAGCACCGTTGCTGAGCAGCGCGCGTTCGTCAGGGTGGCGCGCGACGCCGGGGCGAGCTGGGTCATTCTGCAGCCGCCCCGCGATCGCGGGCAGTCCGAAGCCGAGTTGATTCGCTTTTTCGGCGCCGTCGCCGACGCCGCCGAGCTCCCGGTGGCCGTGCAGAATGCGCCGCAGTATCTCGGCGTGGGGCTGTCGCCGGAGGGTCTGGCGGCGCTTCGCCGCAACCACCCCAACGTCGTCCTGCTCAAGGGCGAGGCGTCGGCAGTGGAGATCCGGGCGCTCATCGAGGCGACCCACGGCGAGCTCACCGTGTTCAACGGCCGCGCGGGGCTCGAGCTGCCTGACGTGTT
>JABAHS010066986.1_pt2 | contig 13398 bp, 8 predicted proteins | sample 7062111 | NCBI WGS metagenome assembly JABAHS01 (sample SAMN14534600, study PRJNA622989) | marine sediment metagenome | biome: marine biome [ENVO:00000428]; feature: marine pelagic biome [ENVO:01000023]; material: deep marine sediment [ENVO:00002113]; isolation source: pool of 4 deep marine... | reverse complement strand
GTGGTGTTCACACTGCCTATTATACTGCCTCTTCTTTATCTGGTTACTAACCGTGAGGTATCGTGGTCGGATGAGAAAATCGCGGAAATCGCTCCGGGGATACAAAATATCGGGGAGCTGGACTTTGCATACGGGGACCCGGACGACTTGACCTTTGGACCAGATGGTCCCACACTCAACAACACGTGTGTTGTACTGAAACTGCGTCTGGAGCCACCAGAGGCAACAGAAGTAAACAGGATTTTAAAATCCGCTCACAAACGATACCAAGAACTCGAAGCACAGCACACCGAGCAACTTCGCTCCGGCAACAGCCTTCAAGTGACTATCTCACCATTTAGAGAAGAGGCCAAGAACTTTCTTGAGGACCTATGGACGGAGTTGGACAACGTATTGGATGAGGAACAGCGCGTCCTTGCACGCAGGCACATTCCGCTTGGCTATCTTTTCGGAAAGAACCAATTCGGCCAAGCCAAGATCATTTTCATGATAACTAAGGAAAACGACATCTTTTCCCATACTACGACGGTCGAATGGCCTGATCGAAGTAACACAGGTATGGGAAGGGGCAAAACATTGCCAGGCGAACTCCAGCGATACTGGGAAGAACCTGAAGCGGAGAAGAAGTAAACCCAAGTTCGACGGCAATCTTACTATCGGTTTGTTTAAGTAAGAGGTGGAAGCAACCAATATTCGGAAGGGAAAGTGGGGGCTGATTGGCTGCCGGGTCTGGTTGGCCCTGCAATTGTTTATATCCGTCCATCTTTTATTGCGTTCTCCCGGCAGCTATGTTATCCTGTATACAGGTAAGCGGAGGGACGTGGCTGAAACAGGATGGCATAGAGATGTCAAAGAGAACGCAACAAAGCTCTGATTCGCCGGGTCAATCCCGGTTTGCCACGACGCACTGGAGTGTCGTCCTGGCGGCAGGGAAAAGCTCATCGGTACAACATGAGCAAGCTCTCAGCACGCTTTGTCAAACATATTGGTTTCCTCTTTATGCATATCTTAGACGAGGCGGCTACAGCGCCGACGAAGCCGCGGATTATACGCAGGGATTCTTTGCCCAAATGCTGGCAAAGCATTATCTGAAGAAAGTTAAACGCATGCCGGGTAAATTTCGCTCGTTTCTGCTGGCTTCACTGAAGCATTTCGTAGCCAACGAACGCGCCCGCGCCCGCGCCAAAAAACGAGGTGGAGGAAGAAAAGTCCTGTCTTTCGATTTTGAGAACGCTGAGAGTCAGTACGCCCTTGAACCGACCGACGATTTATCACCGGACAAGGTCTTTGAGAAGTCCTGGGCGCTGACAGTATTGGAGCGGACAATGGACCGCCTGGAAAGCGAATTGGCCAGCAAGAACAGACAGAAGCTCTTTGACTACCTTAAAGTTTACTTAGGCACAGAGGCAAGCTCGGTTCCCTACAGCAAGGCAGCGGCCGAACTGGATATGAGCGAAGGAAGTGTCAGAGTCGCTGTACATCGGCTGCGGAGGCGATGCCGGGAACTGCTGCGGGACGAAATCGCCCAGACAGTTGCTTCCGACGAGCAGATTGATGATGAAATCCGGGGCCTTTTCGCCGTCCTGACCGGTTAGGTAGGTAAATCGCAGGCTGGTGGAACTTTTGTTTCAAGTGGACAAGCAGCAGGATTCGAGCGGATAGACTCTTACAACGGTTTTAGTGCCGGTTTTCCCGCCGGACGTACATAAAAATCAAAAAAAAATGTGGATTTTCTGTAACATCTCGGCCTTTTTACTTCGGTAAAGAGAGAACAAAGGCAATAGAAAGAAAGGAAACGTTATCATGGCCGAGGAAAATCGTTGTCCACAATGTGGTGAAAAGCTTGGCGCAAATGCCCCCCGTGGTGTCTGCCCGAAATGCCTGATAAAGGTCGGTCTTCCGAGCGGCGCTGACGTCGAAAAAAACGCCACGCCTGACGATAAAAAGGGTGTTGCAACCAGTGCAACGCCGCCGGGCGGATTTGTGCCTCCCGAACCGGCGGAACTGGCCGAGAAATTCCCACAACTCGAAATCATTGAGCTACTGGGCCAGGGCGGTATGGGAGCGGTCTATAAGGCCCGCCAGAAGCAGCTTGACCGGCTGGTGGCCCTGAAAATCCTTCCCCCGGAAGTGGGCCGGGATCCGGCCTTTGCCGAGCGTTTCACACGTGAGGCACGCTCAATGGCCAAGCTTAGCCACCAGCATGTTGTCACTCTGTACGAATTTGGCCATACTGAAGACGGACTATACTACTTCCTCATGGAATTTGTTGATGGAACCGATCTGCGACACGTAATCCAGACCGGCGAACTCGGCACAAATGAAGCGCTGGCTATCGTCCCGCAAGTCTGCGAGGCCCTGCAGTACGCCCACGAAGAGGGCATCGTGCATCGCGACATCAAGCCGGAGAACATCCTGCTCGACAAAAGGGGCCGGGTGAAGATTGCCGACTTCGGCCTGGCAAGACTCCTGGATAGGCCGGCGACAGCGCTTACACTAACGCAAGCGGGCCAGAGAATGGGTACACCACACTACATGGCCCCCGAACAAATCGAGGGCGCGCACGAGGTTGACCATCGGGCCGATATATACTCGCTCGGCGTTGTATTTTACGAGATGCTCACAGGTCAGCTGCCCATCGGCCAATTTGCTCGGCCATCACAAAAAGTGCAGGTTGACGTCCGCCTTGACAAAGTCGTGCTCAAGAGCCTGGCACATGAGCCCGAACGCCGCTACCAGCGCGCCAGCGAAGTAAAAACCGATGTCGAGACAATCACTCACGCCGCACCGCCTCCAAAATCGCCGCCAGCTGATGTTGAACTGCCGGCGTCCAAAACAAGCAGGCTTGCTATTGCCTCGCTTGTCCTGGCGATTCTTAGCCCTTTTACCTTTTATATCACGGCGATACCGGCAATAATTATGGGTATCGTGGTTTTAGTAAAAATTCCTCAAAGCCGTGGTCAACTGAAAGGCACCGGTTATGCAATCACAGCAATAGCCTTGCCTGTAGTCCTGGTAGTCCTGGTGCCGGTTGTCGCGTGTTTGATGGGAATGTTGATGCCTGCCATTTCCAAGGCCAAACAAAACGCCCTCCAAACGGTCTGCGTTCAAAACATGCACGGCCTCGGAAAGGCTATGCATTCTTATGCCAACGACTACGATGATAAGTTCCCGACGCAAACAAAATGGTGCGATTTACTGATAAAGTATGCAGAAGTACCCCCCGAAAGATTCCGCTGCAAAGGTGCACCGCATCAGGACCGATGTAATTACGCTATGAACAAAAACCTGGAAAACGTTGACAGGGAGAGAGCTTCGGGTGATATGGTCCTTGTTTTTGAAAGTAGCCCCGGCTGGAACCAATCCGGCGGACCGGAATTGCTGACGACCGACAACCATCGGGGCGATGGCTGTAATGTCCTCTTTGTCGATGGCCACGTAGAATTCATTAAGAAACAAAACCTTGATGAGCTAAACTGGTAGATAACCCAATCCCCACGTCATCCCGACCGGAATCTCCCGCAGACATCCTGATGCTTCAGTGCCGGGGGCACTTTTGTTTCAAATGGACAAGCAGCAACCGAGCGGATAAACTCTTACAATGTTTTTTAGCACCGGTTATCCTGCCGGACGTATAAAAAAGAAAAAAATGTGGATTTTCTGTAACATCTCGGCCATTTTACTTCGGTAAAAAGAGAACAAAGGCAATCGAAAGAAAGGAAATTTTATCATGGCCGAGGAAAATCGTTGTCCACAATGTGGTGAAAAGCTTGCGGCAAATGCCCCTGGCGGTGTCTGCCCTAAATGCCTGATAAAGTTAGGGCTGCCCAGCGGTGCAGATGTCGAAAAAACCACCACGCCTGACGATATGAGCGGTGTTCCAACGAGCGCGACGCCGCCGGGCCGATTTATGCCTCCTGAGCCGGTGGAATTGGCAAAGCAGTTTCCCCAGCTTGAAATCCTGGCTCTATTGGGCCAGGGTGGCATGGGGGCGGTTTATAAGGCCCGACAGAAGCAGCTCGACCGTCTGGTTGCGCTGAAAATCCTTCCGCCGGAGGTTGGCCAGGATCCTGCCTTTGCCGAGCGTTTCACACGTGAGGCCCGCTCAATGGCCAAGCTCAGCCACCAGCACGTTGTCACACTGCACGAATTCGGCCAGACAGAAGAAGGCCTGTATTACTTCATCATGGAATTCGTCGACGGAACAGACCTGCGACATGTAATCCAGAGTGGTGAACTTAGCGCAGACGAGGCGCTGGTTATTGTTCCGAAGATTTGCGAGGCCCTGCACTATGCTCACAAAAAGGGCATCGTGCATCGCGACATCAAGCCGGAGAACATCCTGCTGGACAAGGAAGGCAATATAAAGATCGCCGACTTCGGCCTTGCCAGACTTCTGGGCAGGCCGGGCACTGCGTTTACACTGACACAGGTGGGCCAGAGAATGGGCACACCCCACTATATGGCACCCGAGCAAATTGAGGGCGCGCACGAGGTTGACCATCGGGCGGATATCTATTCGCTCGGCGTTGTATTTTACGAGATGCTAACAGGGCAGCTGCCTATCGGCCAATTCGCACCTCCATCACAAAAAGTGCAGGTTGACGTCCGTCTTGACAAAATAGTGCTCAAGAGCCTTGCGCACGAACCCGAGCGCCGTTATCAGCACGCCAGTGAAGTTAAGACCGATGTAGAAACAATCGCGGGGCAAAAGCGAGTGATAAGCAGGCCGCTCGTGCAATCCGACGCAGAAGTGATTCGTCAACAAGTCAAGCGGCCAGCCATCGGGTTGCTGGCTACCGGAATCGTCAACTGGATCGGCACGGGCGTAGTGATGCTCACCTTAGGGTACCTGAATTTGGTTCCCCAAGAGGCACTGTGGATGATGGGACCCGTCATACTCATCCTGAGCGGATTTATTTTCTTTGCGGCGCTAAAAATGATGCGTCTCGAAGCATATCCCTGGGTCATCGCCGGCAGCATTGTAGCCATGATTACAACTCCGGGTAACATTATCGGGCTTCCTATCGGTATATGGGCACTGGTGATTCTAACCAGCGACGAAGTGAAAGGAGCGTTTACCCGAAAAAGGAAAGTGGCTGAAAGTAAAACCGGCAAGCCGGAAGGTGAATCTGGCCAACGGAGATTTTCACGGGCGGCTATTGTCGAGGCTTGCTGCGGCCCCAAATCGAAGCCCCCCTCAACCTCCGAAGACAAAATCTCGGCCACAGGCCGCTTTTCACGGACAGCGATCGTCGGGGCCTGCTGGGCATCGCTTTTTCTTCCCTTACTTATTCCTGTTCTCATGCACATATCTGTTTCTCAAGCCACCAGCCCAACCGGCGATGTTACACCGGATGTTACACCTAAAGTCGGCATCAGCTTCTTTGGGCTGATAATCTTATTACCTTTTTTGATACTGGGCTTGTCAGCACTCTTTGGTACAACCATCCTTGGCCTTATTTCTATTTCGCAGATTCGCAACTCGTCAGGCAGGCTTTATGGAATGGGTCTTGCGGTGTTCGATGCCCTGTTGTTTCCATTGCTGCTGCTGAACGTCGTGATTGTCCTTATTACAGCCAGCAACATAGTCCAAAGTCCATTAGGTAGCAACGGACAGTATGCACTACTCATAGCGGTGCTGGCCTGCCCTGTGCTGGACTTGTTTATTATCCGTTGGGCATGGCGTAAAGCGAACGCCAGCCTTGAACTGTAGCAAGGTGACCAGCTTGCCGGCACACCGTGACCGGACAAGAAAGATACATAACAAAATCAACGCGCCAGCCTCGACGGTGCGCATGAAAAGAGATACTTTACCCCAATATCCAAAATTTCGCCTGGCGCGTTTTTAAGGTCTTCAATCATATCGTATAAGGGGTATTGGGGTGATTAGAAATTGCCTCCGGCCGGCCAGACTGTTTGCATTGTCGGGATAAATAGGTTAATTTAATGGGCGGCAAGCACGGTAGTACGTCCCGGCCGGGTTTAAATGGAAAATTTTAGTTGAATTGAGGATGTGGATATGGCAGAAAGAGCTGTAGCAATTGTTACGGGGGCAAGTCGCGGTATCGGAAAGGCAATCGCAATAGAGCTGGCGAGACTGGGTTACGACCTGGTGGTCAGCCATTTTGACTTTACCGCCGACGGCGAACCCGAGGAGTCCTTTGCGAAAGAGACTCAAAAAGAAATCAGGAACATCGGCTCGGAGTGTGAAATTTTACGAAGCGATGTCAGCAAGGTTGAGGACCGCGGGCGGCTTGTAGAATTGACTAAAAGCACCTTCGGCCGATGCGATATGCTTGTTAATAACGCCGGTGTCGCACCGCTGCAACGACTGGATATTCTCGAAGCGAGCGAGGAGAGTTTCGAGAGGGTAATCGGGATAAATCTTAAGGGGCCTTACTTTCTGACTCAGCTTGTTGCCAATTGGATGGTCGAGCAGAGGAAGCAATACCCGGACCGTCCCTTTCGGATCGTCAACACCGGCTCAATCTCGGCATACACAAGTTCGCCGGGGCGAGGTGAGTACTGTGTAAGCAAAGCGGGCATCTCCATGATGACCAAGCTTTATACGGACAGATTAGCCGAATATAATATCGGGGTATTCGAAATCAGCCCGGGTGTTATCGCAACTGATATGACCAGTGTCGTCAAAGACAAATATGACAAACTTATCGCCGAAGGGCTGACTCCTATAAAGCGATGGGGACAGCCTGAAGACGTGGCAAAGGCCGTGGGGGCCATCGCGGAAGGCAGGCTCGATTTTTCCACAGGTCAGGTGATTAACGTCGACGGCGGCTTTCACTTGAGAAGACTTTAAGAGGTACAAATGGACATCAAAAATTCAATTACAACGCTGTTAAGGGATGGGTTTATCCTCGTGTTTAATCAGGACAAGCTCGATATTGTCAAGACAGCCGAGGCGCTAATGAAATCGGGCGTCAATAATATGGAGGTGACCTGCCGGATAAGTAAGCCCCTGGAAAAACTCGGTAAGCTTAGGAAAGAGCTCCCGGATTTTGTGGCGGGAGTGGCAAGTTTAATCGACTCGCGCGAAATGCTCGATGTTTACAATAAAGTGCATCCTAAGGATCCGCTGCCTTCGGTTAAGGAAGTTTCCGACGCCGGTGCGTGTTATCTTGTTTCGGCCGGTAACTTCACCGATGAGACCTTCGAAAAATATGCCGGCAAAACAGCCTTAATACCGGGGTGCGGCAGCGTGACCGAAATTATCAGCCAGTTCTCCAATGGGGCGAATCTGTGCAAGATATTTCCCGCCAAACAGCTCGGCGGCCCGGCCTTTGTCAAGGCAATCGATCCGGCTATTCACAAGACCATCAGCCTGGTGCCTACAGGCGGAACGAACGCCGACAACATACCAGATTACATCGATGCGGGAGTGTTGGTGCTGGGCGCCTCATTTAGTTTAATAGAAAAAGCTACAATGAAACAAATCATAGACGAGCAGGATTATGCTCTATTAACAGAGCAACTAAAAAAAGTTAAACAAATGATAGACAAACTGCGAAAAGAAAAATATCCCGATATCGATTTTGCCACAGCTTCGGTCGAACATATAAGCCGGACAACCGGCAGAAATTTCAATATTCTCTAAAAGCCTAACCTGTCGTGAGAAATGCGATAGCAAAAAATCTTTTCGACAACAATTTGAGGTTAACAGCAAGTCTGTTGACTTTATTTGCAGCGATTGTCACCTTGACGTTTACGGCCTTTGGAAGGTCCGGAAAAAGTGCGGGTACACTTACTTCAGCGATTACAATCAATGCTAAAGATAACGGATATCGCGGTATCTGGTATATGAATCAGCCGTCCGGTGATGAATACGTTTACAAGTACAGCGGGGGCCTCGGCACATATTGCGCAAAGCATAAACCTTTCGCGGTCTATTGCAAAGAGGTAAACAAAACTTTCTTCTGTTACGGCGGAACAACCAAAGACAGCAACAGGAAACTACTGCACATGGTTTCATATTATGACCACCAGACAGATATGGTGCCACGGCCTACAATCCTTCTCGACAAAAAGACCAGCGACGCACACGACAATCCCGTGATATCCGTCGACGAAAAGGGGCACATCTGGATTTTCTCAACGTCTCACGGCACGTCCAGGCCGTCTTATATACATAAAAGCATAAAGCCTTATGACACAAATGAGTTTGAGTTAGTCCGCGCAACGAAGATTGAGAACGGCAAAGAAGTTGCAATGACGAATTTATCATATATGCAGGCCTGGTATGTTAAAGGCAAAGGTTTTGCGTGTTTCTTTACACGCTATAACTACCCCGCCGACCGTACTATCTGCTTTATGAAAAGTCAGGATGGCGTGAAATGGTCCGAGTGGCTTCGGCTTGCGGCAATCGATAAGGGGCATTACCAGATAAGTGCAGCAAGCAAAAATAAGGCAGGTACAGCATTTAATTATCATCCCAATCCGAAGGGACTGAATTGGCGCACGAATTTATACTATATCGAAACTACAGATCTGGGCAAAACGTGGCGGAGCGTCGACGGATGGAAATTAAAGCTGCCGGTAGTGGCGGTCAAAAATCCCGCCCTTGTTCACGATTACATGGAAGAAGGACTGAAAGTTTATTTGAAGGACATCCGCTTCGATAAACAGGGAATGCCCATCATTTTATTTCTGACAAGCAAAGGGTACGAATCCGGACCTAAAAATGATCCACGTACCTGGACCACCGCCCGCTGGACGGGACAGAAGTGGCAGATAAAACCGGCTTTCGTTTCGGATAACAATTACGATATGGGTTCGCTTTATATCGAAGAAGATGGTACTTGGCGAATAATCGCCCCTTCCGATACCGGGCCGCAGCCATATAATCCCGGCGGAGAAATGGCAATGTGGATAAGCAAAGACATGGGGAGCACGTGGGAAAAGAAGAGAGAACTTACGAAAGACAGTCCCCGCAACCATACATACGCCAGAGAGCCGGTAAACGCTCATCCTGAATTCTATGCGATATGGGCTGACGGCCACGGCAGAAAGCCTTCTGAATCTATTCTCTACTTCTGTGATAAAGAAGGAACTGTACGAATCCTGCCGCGGGAAATGGATGACGATTTTGTAAAACCGGAAGTATTACAACAATAAGTGAAAGTGAAACAGGTGAACTTGACATGGTGGAAACAAGACAAATAGCAAATCAGAGTGTTACTATTCATAGTTACAATACAGTGATTGTAGGCTCAGGTGCCGCAGGTATGAACTGCGTTGTACATCTTTATGAATTCATGAGCCAACAAGGAGTAGAGAATGCCCAGGAAAGGATAGCCGTAGTGACTGCAGGCATCGGCCTCGGCGCATCGCGGATGAGCGGCTCCGACAAGCAGACCTATTACAAGATGGGCACGAGCCCTGATGTTCCCGACAGCGCCGAGGAGTTTGCTAAAAGCCTGACGGCGGCCGGCTGCTGCCATGGTGACTTATCGCTTGCCGAGGCAATCGGCTCGCTGCGTGAATTCTATCATCTTGTCCAGGCAGGCGTTCCCTTTCCTCACGACCCGATTGGAAGCTACTGCGGCTACAAGACCGATCACGACCCTTACGAGCGCGCAACATCAGCCGGTCCAAAGACCAGCAGGTTTATGAGCGAATGCCTGGAAAAACAGGTACGCAGGTATGGAATACAAATAATAGACCGGCAGGAAGCGGCACATTTACTAACTGTCGGCAGTGGCAAATCAAAACAAATTGCAGGAGTGGTTACAATAGACAAATCCAAAATTGGTGATGGTGATTTAGCTATCAATGTCTTCTACTGCTCGAACCTCGTTTTGGCCGCGGGCGGTCCCGGTGAACTTTATAAAACCAGCGTTTACCCGAAAGGCCAGGTTGGTATTCACGGGCTTGCATTACAGGCCGGGCTGATTGGTGAAAACCTGACCGAATCACAGTTTGGACTTGCCAGTATAAAGTTTCGCTGGAACGTCTCTGGCACATATATGCAGGCAATCCCAAGAATATTCAGCACGGACGCCGATGGAAATGATGAACGTGAGTTTTTGGCGGACTTCTTCCCGTCAATGAGCAAGATGGCAACGAATATTTTCCTTAAAGGGTATCAATGGCCTTTTGACCCGCAGCGTATTTCAGGGCACCAGTCCTCGCTGATTGATATTCTGGTATTTAGAGAAAGGCAAAAAGGCAGGCGGGTCTTTATGGACTTTCTGCATAATCCTGTCGGCAGTGATTCGATGAAGCAGTTCGATATTGATGGCCTTGAGCCGGAAGCATTGGATTATCTGAAAAAAACAGATGCTCTTCAGGGCACGCCGATTGAGCGCTTAGCTCATATGAATCCATTGGCGATAGAAATCTATAAGGAAAACGGTATTGATTTATATTCGGAGCCGCTTGAGATAGCGGTGTGCGCCCAGCACAATAACGGCGGCTTTGCGGTGAACAAATGGTGGCAGTCCAATATTGACCACACTTTCATAATTGGGGAGATGGCCGGGACGCACGGGGTGAAGCGGCCGGGCGGCTCGGCCCTGAACGCAGGCCAGACCGGCGGACTGCGAGCGGCTGAATACATTGCAAACGTTTATGGCGGCGACCTTCCCGATTATTCGGGTAATCAGGCAGAGATAGACGGGCAATTAGAGCAGCTTGTCACCGAGCTTGAGGCGTGGGGGGATTCATCCGGTTTAGTACCGAGAGAAGTCATCGAGCAGATCCAGAACCGTATGACGGCATCAGCGGGCCATATAAGAGAATTGGAAGACGGCCGGAAAGCTTTAGCAGAAGCGGTTGGGCTTTATAAAGATATCAAGCAGCAGGGATTCAAATTAAAAAATGCTAAGGAGATGATAACGGCAATCCAGGCCGAGCATCTTGCTTTATCCTGCGCGGCTTTCCTTAAGGCGATTGTGGAAATACTCCGGCTCGGCAGCGGGTCGCGCGGTTCGCACCTTGTGCTTGCCGAGGACGGTACCGAAATTCATCCCGACATTACCAACGAAAAGACCGGGCAAACTTTGAAGTTCAAACCTGAAAATGAGAAGCTGCGAAATTCAATACTGCAAACTGAATACGATCCGAAGGAGCCCGATTTGTTCCGATGTAACAATACAGAACTGAGGCCGGTGCCGGACCTGGGTAAGGCGTTCGAGTTAGCCTGGCAGGATTACAGGGAAGGAAAAATTTACGGGGCCTGAGGTAAAGGTCGATAAGAAGTTTGTAACAAATACGAAGCACCCGTAACAAGATACGAAACATGATTGCTCAGACACTGAAATGGATTGGCGATGTTGACGGCTTTTTGGAGCTTATCGACCAGCGGCGTCTGCCCGGTGAATTCGTTAAACTGCAATGCCGGGATACCGAGCAACTCTGCGAAGCGATAAAGACGCTTGCCGTGCGCGGAGCACCGGCTATAGGTGTTTCGGCAGCCTACGGGCCGGTTCTGGGAATGCAGAAGTTGTCAGAAGCGGACAATTTGAAACGAGGACTCGATGTTCTGAGAAAGTCCTGCGAGTACCTTGCGTCATCGCGTCCGACCGCCGTAAATCTTTTTTGGGCGCTGGAGAGGGTAAAGCAAAGGGGTGAGGAATTTGTTGGAAGTAATCCGGATGCAAAGCTGCAGGGGTTGCGCGAGGTTGTTTTGGCCGAGGCGAACGCCATCTATCAGGAAGATGTGGAAATGTGCAGGCGGATTGGAGAAAACGGAGAGAAGTTTATCACTGAAGGCAGTGGAATCCTGACACACTGCAACGCCGGGGCGCTGGCGACTGCGGGACAGGGGACGGCTTTGTCACCCATGTTCGAGGCACATAAAAAGGGCAGGAAATTCAGGGTTTATTCAGATGAGACCCGGCCATTGCTGCAGGGAGCCCGGCTGACGGCGTGGGAATTGAAACAGGCGGGTATCGATGTAGTTGTTATTTGTGACAATATGGCCGGTAGCCTGATGAAGCAGGGACATATCAACGCGGTAATAACCGGCGCCGACCGAATCGCAGCAAACGGTGACACCGCAAACAAGATCGGCACCTACAGCGTGAGCATACTTGCCAAAGAACACGGCATACCTTTCTATATTGCGGCACCTTCGAGCACCTTTGACCTGAGCATTAAAAGCGGCGATGAGATACCTATCGAGCAAAGAGCTGCTGAAGAAGTAATAACAATTGGGGGAACTCCTGGAAAAACTCAAATTGCTCCCGACGACGTAAACGTGTATAATCCTGCTTTTGATGTTACGGATGCGTCGAAAATAACGGCCATTATCACTGAAAAGGGTGTAATTGAAAAACCCGATACCGAAAGCATCTCCAAACATTTGAGGTCCTGATTTTATGGATGAAGCAACGAGTCAAACTTCTCAACCGCCGCAAACAGATGCCACAAATGGAACGGAGGAGATCCCAAACGAAAAGCGACTATTGCGCTGGCGAAAACATAATGCGTATTATTACAGGTGGCTGGACAGGATCTATAAATTCGTTGTTCGTCCAAACAGCAGAGTCTTACACGTCGGCTGTGAATGTGGAGACCTTCTTGCTGCGGTTGAGCCTTCCTACGGAGTCGGGATCGATTCAGACCCTGAGCTTATTGAACTGGCAAAAAAACGATTTCCACATCTGAAATTCCATACGGCGGATCCTCACGAATTGAATCTCGATGAGAAATTCGATTACATTCTCATCTGTAATTCGCTTGGGCGATGGCACGATATTCAGCAGGTCCTGGAGCGCGTGCATCCTTTAACAACGGAAAGCACAAGGATAGTAATAACCTATTACAATTATCTCTGGGAATGGATTTTGCGACTTGGCTCACTTTTGAGGATTCGCCGGCCCCTTGCCTACCAGAACTGGCTGCCGCCGCAGGACATCGCAAACATGCTCAGGCTGACGGACTTCGAAGTGATTCGAACGGATTCTTTCCTTCTGATGCCGAAGCGGATTCCGCCGTTGACGATACTTTGTAATTATTTTCTCTCTTTGATTCCCGGAATTAGATTTTTTAACCTTGTCAATCTTCTTGTGGCCCGTCCCGCCCCCACTCCCAATCAAGACGAGGACTTGTCGGTATCCGTAATAGTTCCCTGCAGAAACGAGCGCGGTAATATCGAAGATGTTGTAACAAGAGTGCCAAAAATGGGCAGGGAAACAGAGATAATCTTCGTCGACGGCAACAGCACGGACGGTACACCCGACGAGATAGAACGCCAAATTAAGGAACATCCAGAGCGTAAAATTCGCCTTATTCCTCAGGGAGACGGAGTTGGTAAAGGCGATGCCGTAAGGAAAGGCTTTGCGGCTTCAACGGGTGATGTTCTTGTTATCCAGGATGCTGACCTGACAGCTCCGCCGGAAGACTTGCCGAAATTCTTCAGGGCGCTGCGCGACGGTA
>JABAHS010033791.1_pt1 | contig 13405 bp, 14 predicted proteins | sample 7062111 | NCBI WGS metagenome assembly JABAHS01 (sample SAMN14534600, study PRJNA622989) | marine sediment metagenome | biome: marine biome [ENVO:00000428]; feature: marine pelagic biome [ENVO:01000023]; material: deep marine sediment [ENVO:00002113]; isolation source: pool of 4 deep marine... | reverse complement strand
GCTTACCGGCGACGACCTGTTCGTCACCAACCCGAAGATCCTCGAGCGCGGTATCGAGCAGGGCGTGGCCAATGCCATTCTGATCAAGCTCAACCAGATCGGCACGCTGACGGAGACCCTGCAGGCCATCGACATGGCCCAGCGGGCCGGCTACGGCGTCACCATCTCTCACCGCTCGGGGGAAACCGAGGACACGACCATCGCCGATCTCGCCGTCGCCACCGGCGCCGGGCAGATCAAGACCGGGTCGCTGTGCCGCTCGGAGCGCGTGGCCAAGTACAACCGCCTGCTGCGCATCGAGGCGGAGCTCGGTGAGCGCGCCCGCTACCCCGGGCGCGAGGCGTTTGCCCGCGGCGGCGGGGCGGCGGGGTCGCGGCGATGAGGCCCGTGGTGTGGCTGCTCGTCGCCGCGCTTCTCGGGCTGCAGTACGTGCTGTGGCTCGGCAAGGACGGCGTGCTGGACCTGCACCGGCTGCGTCAGGCGGTGGCGGCCTCGCAGCACGAGAACGGGAACCTGCAGGCGCGCAACGACGCGCTGGCGGCAGAGGTGGCGGACCTCAAGCACGGCCTCGAGGGCGTCGAGGAGCACGCGCGTGCCGCGCTCGGCATGATCAAGCCGGGCGAGACGTTCTTTCAGGTAATCGAGGAGTCGCGCTAGCGCGCGGCTTTACCCGGCGACGTCGGCGTAGGGCAGCTCGCGCAGGTGCAGCGGCGCGCCGGCGGCGTCGCCCAGACGCAGCCCCCCGGTTGCGGTGTCNNCCCGGTTGCGGTGTCGGCCAGCGGCACCACGCAGAGCACGTCCCATCCCCCTTGCGGAGCGCGCTCGGCGTCCACCACGGTGCCCCCGCGCTGATCGCCGAGAGAGGGCGCGTAGACGGCGTCGCCCGGCGCCGGCGCCGCTTCGGCGTCGGCGTGCGCGAGCACCATGCGGCTCTTGAGGCCGCCGCGATAGCGAATGCGCGCGATCACTTCCTGGCCCGGGTAGCACCCCTTGGTGAAGCTCAGGCCGCCGACGAGGTCGAGATTGGCGCTCTGGGGAATGAGCTTGTCGAGCGTCGCCGGCAGCACCACGGGCAGTCCGGCGGCAATGTCGAGCCAACGCCAGCAGCGGTAGCCCGCCGCGCGAGCATGCTCCTGCAGGGCCTCCCACAGGGGCGCAGCGCGCGCCGCCGCGGTCATCAGCTGGAAGCGGGGGTGCAGGCCCGGGACCCGCACGGCGTGCGTGCCCGACGCGGCGAGGACGTCGTCCACCTTTGCCGGTGCGGCGCCCAGAGCCGCGCGCAGCCGCGCCTCGGCATGCTCGCCGCACACACCGATGTGCACCAGCTCGGCGTCGGTGGGCTCGAGCTGCACCCGGGCGCGCAGCACGAACAGGCGCAGCCGCGTGAGCGTCGCCTCGAGGATCGCTTGCGGCAGCAACAGCCAGAAGTCGTCGTCGACACGCATCACGCGCACCACGGCGAGCATGCGTCCCTTGGGGCTGCACCAGGCGCTCAGCTGCGAGCGCTTCGCGCTCACCGCGTCGAGGTCGTTGCTGAGCTGCGCCTGCAGGAACTGCGCAGCGTCGGGTCCGCGCACCCGCAGCGCGCCGAGGTGCGAGAGCTCGCAGAGCACGTCGCCGTGCGCGGCACTCTCGAGCTCCTCGTGCGGTTGGCCGAAGTCGGCGACGCCCATCGCGTCGCGGCGCGCGCCTCGGCTCGTCAGGTAGGATTGCCAGTGCTCGATCATCTCGCTTCGCTCGCCTGCGGGGCTCTCCTTAGCAGAAAGCCCTCGCTCTTGACAACTGCCGGCCCGGTGCCGGAGCGGGTCTTGTATTCGCCCAAAGGCCAATGGAGAATACCCGGGCTCACGCCGCACGGAGACAGGGACGACGACATGCACGACCGGCACGAGATCGGCAGCGACTCGGGCCCCGCCAACCGCCCTCGCCGTAACACGACCGAGCTCGCGATGACGCACGCCGGGCGGCCTGCCCGAGCCGGCGCCTCGTGCCGTAAGCAGACCGCGCCGGGCGCGACCCACCGGGCCATGACCTGAGATGCCGAGCGTCAACCGTCCCCTCTCGCCACATCTGCAGATCTACCGTCCCCAGCTCACGTCGGTGCTGTCGATCCTTCACCGGGCGACGGGCGTGTTCCTGTCGCTGGGCGCCCTCGCCCTGGTGTACTGGCTCCTGGCCGCCTCCCAGGGGGCCGATGCCTTTGCCGCCGCGCAGGGCGTGCTCGGCTCGTTCGTCGGTCGGCTGCTGCTGCTCGGCTCGACGTTCGCGCTCTTCTACCACCTCGGCAACGGCATCCGCCATCTCGTGTGGGACGCGGGCTTCGGCTTCGACCTGCGCAGCGTCACCGTCTCGGGCTGGATCGTGGTCGGCGCCGCCGCGGCGCTGACGCTGCTCAGCTGGGCGCTCGCCTATGCGCTGCGCTGAGCGGGAAAGGGCAACGGGCTTGACCGGGAGGAAGACATGATGTTGCGCACGCCGCTCGCCCGGGCGCGGGGGCTCGGCTCGGCGAAGGACGGCGTCGCCCACTGGTGGTGGCAGCGCCTGACGTCGCTCGCCCTGGTTCCCCTGAGCCTGTGGTTCGTCGTTTCGGTGGTGCCGCTGGCGGGCGCCGACCACGCGGCGGTCGCGGCGTGGATGGCGTCGCCGTGGGTGGCCGTGCTGCTGGTGCTGTTCGTCGGCGTGCTGTTCCACCACCTGCAGCTCGGTCTGCAGGTGGTGCTGGAGGATTACGTACATCTGGAGTGGTTGAAGCTCACGAGCCTGATCGCCATGAAGTTCGTGGCTGTCGTGCTGGCGGCCGCGGGCATCTTCGCGGTGCTGCGAGTGGCATTGTAGGGTCAATCCGTCATGAACATCGGTGGGTACGAGGTCATCGATCACAGCTATGACGTCGTCGTCGTCGGCGCCGGCGGCGCGGGGCTGCGCGCCACGTTCGGCATGGCCGCGGCGGGGCTGTCCACGGCCTGCATCACCAAGGTGTTCCCCACGCGCAGCCACACCGTCGCCGCTCAGGGCGGCATGAGCGCCGCGCTCGGCAACATGGGTGAGGACGATTGGCGCTGGCACATGTACGACACGGTCAAGGGCTCTGACTGGCTCGGCGACCAGGATGCCATCGAGTACATGTGCCGCGAGGCCCCCGCCGCGGTGATCGAGCTCGAGCACTACGGCGTGCCCTTCTCGCGCACCGAGGACGGCCGCATCTATCAGCGCGCCTTCGGCGGCATGACCACGCACTACGGCGAGGGGCAGGCCATGCGCACCTGCGCCGCCGCCGATCGCACCGGCCACGCCATCCTGCACACGCTCTATCAGCAGTCGCTCAAGCACAACGCCGAGTTCTTCATCGAGTACTTCGCCCTCGATCTGATCATGGAGGACGGGGTGTGCCGCGGCGTCATGGCGTGGTGTCTCGACGACGGCAGCCTGCACCGCTTCAACGCCAAGATGGTGGTGCTGGCCACCGGCGGCTACGGCCGCGCCTATTTCTCCTGCACCTCGGCGCATACCTGCACCGGCGACGGCAACGCCATGGTGCTGCGCGCCGGCCTGCCGCTGCAGGACATGGAGTTCGTCCAGTTTCACCCCACGGGGATCTACGGCTCGGGCTGCCTCATCACCGAGGGTGCGCGCGGCGAGGGCGGTTATCTCACCAACGCCGACGGTGAGCGCTTCATGGAGCGCTATGCGCCCAATGCCAAGGACCTCGCGTCGCGCGACGTGGTGAGCCGTTCCATGACCATGGAGATCCGCGACGGGCGGGGCGTGGGCAGCGAAGGCGATCACATTTACCTGCACCTCGAGCACCTCGGCGCCGACGTGCTGCAAGAGCGCCTGCCCGGCATCTCCGAGACCGCGCAGATCTTCGCCGGCGTCGACGTCACCCGCGAGCCGATTCCGGTGCTGCCGACGGTGCACTACAACATGGGCGGCGTGCCCACCAACTACCACGGCGAGGTGGTGACGCTGCGCGACGGCGATCCCGAGCACGTCGTGCCGGGTCTGATGGCCATCGGCGAGGCGGCCTGCGTGTCGGTGCACGGCGCCAACCGCCTGGGCTCGAACTCGCTGCTCGACCTGGTGGTGTTCGGCCGCGCCGCGGCCCAGCGCGCGGCCGAGCTGATCGAGCCGCGCTCGCCGAATCCGCCGCTGCGCCGCCAAGCGGGCGACGAGAGCATCGCGCGACTCGATGCCCTGCGCCACGCCAAGGGCGACATGCCCACCGCGCGCATCCGCCTGGACATGCAGCGCACCATGCAGAACGACTGTGCCGTCTTCCGCACCGGCGAGACTCTCTCCGAGGGCATCGAGCGGTTGCAGGGCGTGTGGGATTCCCTCGCGAACGTGCGTGTCGAGGACCGCTCCATGGTGTGGAACTCGGACCTCGTGGAGACGCTCGAGCTCGACAACCTGCTGCGCCAGGCGCTGGTGACCATCCACTCGGCGCGCAACCGCGAGGAGAGCCGGGGCGCGCACGCACGCGAGGATTTCGCCGAGCGCGACGACGTGCACTGGCTCAAGCACACGCTGGCGTGGTGCGGGGACGAAGGGGTGCCGAGGATCGACTACCGCCCGGTTCACCTCAACACGCTCACCGACGAGGTGGAGAGCATTCCGCCCAAGGCGCGGGTGTACTGATGGCGCAGTTCATGTTGCCGGCCAATTCCGTCGTCGGCGAGGGGCGCGCCCACGACGCTGCCGCGGGCGCCGCCAATGCAAAGACGTTTGCCGTGTACCGTTGGGACCCGCAGAGCGGGGACAACCCGCGCGTCGACCGCTATCGGATCGATGTGGACGACTGCGGCCCGATGGTGCTGGACGCGCTGATCAAGATCAAGAACGAGATCGACTCGACCCTGACCTTCCGCCGCTCCTGCCGCGAGGGGGTGTGCGGTTCCTGCGCCATGAACATCGACGGCACCAACACCCTGGCCTGCACCAAGCCCATCGGGGAGGTGGCGGGCACGGTCAAGATCTATCCGCTGCCGCATCTGCCCGTGGTCAAGGACTTGGTGCCGGACCTCACCCACTTCTATGCGCAGTACGAGTCGGTGCAGCCGTGGCTCAAGACGCAGACGCCGCCACCGAGCCGCGAGCGACTGCAGTCGAAGGAAGAGCGCGAGCGGCTCGACGGCCTCTACGAGTGCGTGCTGTGTGCGTGCTGCTCCACCAGCTGCCCCAGCTACTGGTGGAACTCGGATCGCTACCTCGGCCCGGCGGTGCTGCTGCAGGCCTATCGCTGGATCGTGGACAGCCGCGACGAGGCCACGGGCGAGCGCCTCGATGATCTCGAGGACCCCTTCCGGCTGTACCGCTGCCACACCATCATGAACTGTGCCAAGACCTGTCCCAAGCGCCTCAACCCGGCCAAGGCCATCGCCGAGATCAAGAAGCTGCTGCTGGCGCGGCGCTAGGCCGCGCACAGCGGTACCATGAGCGAGCGGGCCCGTCTGCGCTGGCGCTGCCGCCGCGGCACGAAGGAGCTCGACACCCTGCTCAGCGGATTTCTCGAGCGCCATTTCGAAACGCTCGCGGCGGCCGATCGCGCGGCCTTCGAAGCCCTGCTGGAGCAGCCGGACGACCTTCTGCTCGATTGGTTGCTGGGCCGCGCCCGACCCGCGCGGGAGGACTGGCGGCGCCTGGTGGCGCGCATACGGCCGCCCGGCGGGGGCTGAGGGTTCGCGTCGCCGTTCGCAGCCTCAAGCGGTGTGCGGCGCGCGCGCGGGGGGGGCCGGCGCTTCGAGCCCCGGCGGCACCAGCACGGTGTCACGGGCGGCGTCGGCGTCGGTGTTGGGGCAGTCGAGGGTGTAGTGCAGGCCGCGGCTCTCGCGGCGTGCCCGGGCGCTGCGCACGATGAGCTCGGCCACCGCCACCAGGTTGCGCAGCTCCAGCAGGTCGCTGTTGATCTTGAAATTGCCGTAGTAGTCGCGGATCTCCTCGGCCAGCAGGTCGATGCGCCGCTGCGCCCGCTGCAGCCGCTTGTCGGTGCGCACGATGCCGACGTAGTCCCACATCAGCCGCCTGAGCTCCTCCCAGTTGTGCGCCACCACGATCTGCTCGTCGGGATCGCTCACCTGGCTCTCGTCCCAAAGGGGCAGAGGGACCCGTCTCGCCGTCGCGACGCGTTCGCCGCCGGCGATGTCCTCAGCGACCGCCTCGGCGAAGACCAGGCACTCGAGCAGCGAGTTGCTCGCCAGTCGATTGGCGCCGTGCAGGCCGGTGAAGGTGCACTCGCCGAGCGCGTAGAGGCCTTCGAGGTCGGTACGCCCGTCGACGACGACGCCGCCGCAGGTGTAGTGCGCCGCGGGCACCACGGGCAGGGGCTCGCGGCTCATGTCGAAGCCGAATTCCTGACAGCGCCGGTAGATCGTCGGGAAGTGCGCGACGATGAATTCGTGCGGCTTGTGGGTGATGTCGAGGTAGACGCAGTCGTAGCCGCCGCGCTTCATCTCGTAGTCGATGGCGCGGGCGACGATGTCACGGGGCGCGAGCTCCGCGCGCGGGTCGTGCTCGGGCATGAAGCGCGAGCCGTCGGCGAGAAGCAGGCGGCCACCCTCGCCGCGTACCGCTTCGGAGATCAGAAAGGACTTGGCGTGCGGGTGAAACAGGCAGGTCGGGTGAAACTGGATGAACTCCATGTTGGCGACGCGGCACCCGGCCCGCCAGGCCATGGCAATGCCGTCGCCGGTGGAGGTGTCCGGATTGCTGGTGTAGAGATAGACCTTCGAGGCGCCCCCGCTCGCCAGCGCCACGTGGCCGGCACTGAGGGTGTCGACACGATTTTCGGCGAGGTCGTGTGCGTACAGACCCAGGCAGCGATTGCGACCGGGCAGGCCGAGCTTGGCCGAGGTGATCAGATCGACGGCGATGTGATTTTCCAGCAGCGTGATGCGCGGATGCCGGCGCACCTGCTTCTCGAGGGTGTCCTCGACGGCGCGCCCGGTGGCGTCGGCGGCGTGGATGACACGCCGGGTGCTGTGTCCGCCTTCCTGCGTGAGGTGGTACTCGTCGTAGGCGCCCTCGTGCTCGGTCACGTCGACGTTGCGACTGAACTGGACGCCGCGGGCGATGAGCCAGTCTATGCAGGCCGGTCCGCGGCCGACGACGAACTCGACGGTGTCGCGGTGGCACAGGCCGGCGCCCGCCGTGAGGGTGTCCTCGACGTGTGCGCGGAAGGAGTCGTCGCGGCCGAGCACGGCGGCGATGCCGCCCTGGGCGTAGAGCGTGGAGCTCTCCGTGAGCGCCTGCTTCGTCAGCACCAGGGTGTCGAGGCCGGCATCGGCAACGCGCAGGGCGAGGCTCAGTCCCGCGAGCCCCCCGCCGACCACCAGCACGTCCGCACTCCTTGGCTCCGTCATGGCCGCAAAGACACCGTCAAAGCAACTGCGTTATTATAGAGAAGCGTGAAGGGATCGCGTCCAGGGGTGGTCGGGATGGCAAAGGCGTCCAAGCGGACGTCGGCGCGCCCGTCGGGTCGTGTCTCCGCAGACCCTGGGGTTCAGCGGGCAGTCGGTGCCCGGCGGGACATCCCCGAGCGGGCGGCTTCAGCCCCCGCCTAGCGGCGATTCCCGCCGCAATGACAGCCGGCTTCGCGTCGCGTCTGCGTCTCATGTCCAGAAAACGGGGAAAATTGGCGGCTCACCCAGAACTTTGCGGGCACGGCGTGGTCTGTGGGGATAGCGCATGCGGGGGGCGTGACTCATGCCTTCGGGACCAGTAGCACATGGAGCGCCAGCAGGTAGACCAGGCGCTGGTCGATCGGGTCCAGCGGGGCGACAAGGAGGCGTTCGATCTGCTGGTGCGGCGCTACCAGTTCAAGATCGCCAACGTGGTCTCCCGCTACGTGAGCGACCAGGCCGAGATCGAGGACATCGTGCAGGAGGCCTTCATCAAGGCCTACCGGGCGTTAGCAAGGTTTCGCGGCGACAGCGCGTTCTATACCTGGCTGTACCGGATCGCCATCAATACGGCGAAGAACTTTCTCGTGTCCCAGGGCCGGCGGCCGCCGGGGACGGACATCGATGCGGCCGACGCCGAGAGCTACGAGTCGGGGCGGGGCCTGCGCGAGATCGGCACGCCCGAGGCCGATTTGCTCAGCCGCGAGCTGGCCGACACGGTGACCCGGGCCCTGGAGGCCCTGCCGCCGGATCTGCGTGAAGCGATCATGCTGCGGGAGCTCGAAGGCCTGAGCTACGAGGAGATCGCGGCGGCGATGGAATGCCCGATCGGCACGGTGCGCTCGCGGATCTTCCGTGCGCGTGAGGCCATCGATCGGGAGCTGCGCCCGCTTCTGCAGTGACGGGCGGACGCGGCGGGCGCGAAGGGCGAACACAGAGCGAGAGTGAAGCCATGAAAGAGAAAGTATCAGCGGCGGTCGATGCCGCGCCGGGTGAGGAGCACGCGCGCGTGCTCGAGCAGGTGTCCAAGGACGCCGGGCTCAAGCGTACGTGGGAGCGTTATCACCTTATCGGCGCCCTCATGCGCAGGGAGAGGGGAGTCGACGCCTGCGTGGACGGCGGCCTCGCCGAGCGCATCGCGGCCGCCGTCGATGACGAGCCCACCTGCCTGGCGCCGGAGGCCGCCGCGCGAAGGCGGCGCGTGCCCGTCGTTAATCGTGATTTCCTCAAGAGCGCGGCAGGGCTCGCCGCCGCGGCCGCCGTCGGCGCCCTCACGGTGCTCGGCCTGCAGCCCGCCCAGGACCCCGCTCCGCAGCTCCTGGCCGAGCACGTCACGCGCTGGCAGACGGATCAGCCCGAGCACGAGGCGGACCTGAACGCGTTGCTGGTGGAGCACGGCGAGTTCACGCTGCCCTCGGGCATGAACGGCCTCATGGCCTACGCCCGCTTCGTCAGCTACGACACCAGCCGTTAGCCGCCGCCGGTCGCTGCCGACATTGTCCCGCCCGTCCGTGCCGCCTTGCCGTCGCTTCCCCGCGCTGCGCGGCGCCGGGCTCGCCGTTGCCTTCGTCGCGCTGGGGCTGCCCGCCTGGTCGAGCGAATCGGTGACGGACTGGCTCATGAAGATGAACGATGCCGCCAGCGCCCTCAGCTACCAGGGCACCTTCGTCTACGTCCACGACAATCAGGTCGAGACGATGCGCGTCGCGCGCCGGGCGGGGTCGGCCGGTGTGCGCGAGCGTCTGTTCTCGCTCAACGGCGCGGCGCGCGAGATCATCCGCGACGAGGAGCGCGTGTGGTGTTACTTGCCCGATCAGCGCATGGGCGTGCACCAGTACCGGCAGGCTTCGGATAACACGTTCCCGAGGATCCTGCCGCGCGATATCGGCGAGCTTGCCGATAACTACCTCATCGACAAGGGCCGTCGGGAGCGGATCGCCGACCGCCACTCGCAGGAGATCCGCGTGCGGCCGAGGGACGATTTCCGCTACGGCTACGAGCTGTGGGTGGACGAGCAGACGGGGTTGCTCCTGCGCGCGGATCTGGTCGAGCCGGGCGGGGCTTCCCTCGAGAAGTACATGTTCACCGAGGTCAGCATCGGCGGCGTCGTCTCCGACCGGGACCTGGCGCCGCGCACGCCGCGCAAGGACCTGGTCTGGTTCGGCGAGCCGGACGACGACGAGGCCGCGCCCGTTCCCGGTGAGCTGGAGTGGACCGCGGACCGGGTTCCGGAGGGTTTCATGCTGTCGCGCCATATGCGGCGCATTTCCGCCATGCGTAAACAACCGGTCGAACATCTGGTATATTCCGATGGGTTGGCCGCCGTTTCGGTGTTTGTCGAGGACAAGCGCTCGCTGACGCAGACGCCCATGCAGGGACTGAGCCGCATGGGCGCCGTGCACGCATTCGGAACGATGGTGGGCGATTACCAGGTGACCGTGGTCGGCGAGGTGCCGGGCAAGACGGTCGATATGATCGGTATGTCGGTCAGGCGCCGACAGGGAGACTCGGATTAGACACATGGCAGGACCGCTGTGGCAGGCGTTCGGTGGGGCCGGCGGAGCCCGCGCGGCGGCGCTCGGCCTCGTCGCGGCGCTGCTCGCCGCGCCGGCGAGCGCGCAGACGCGTTACGGGCTGCCCGATTTCTCCCCGCTGGTGACGAGCAACGCCGCCGCGGTGGTGAACATCAGCACGGATCAGGTATCCAACCGCCCCGCCTCGCGGCGCCAGTTCGACCTGCCGGACCTGCCCGAGGACAGCCCGTTCCGCGACTTCCTGCACCGCTTTCTCGACGAGATGCCGGAGGAGCGCGACGCGCGCTCGCTCGGCTCGGGGTTCGTCATCTCGGCCGACGGCTACATCTTGACCTCCGCACACGTCATCGACGGTGCCGATCACATCTTGGTGCGTTTCGCCGACCGGCGCGAGCTCGACGCCGAGGTGGTGGGAACGGACGAACGCAGCGACGTGGCACTGCTCAAGGTGGAAGGGCGGGGTCTGCCGAGTGTCACCATCGGCAACGCCGACGATCTCAACGTAGGCGAGTGGGTGCTCGCCATCGGTTCGCCGTTCGGCTTCGAGAGCACGGCTACGGCCGGCATCGTCTCGGCCAAGGGCCGCAGCCTGCCGAACGAGAACTACGTGCCGTTCATCCAGACCGACGTCGCCATCAATCCGGGCAACTCGGGCGGTCCCCTGTTCAACCTCGACGGCGAGGTGGTGGGCATCAACGCGCAGATCTACAGCCGCACCGGGGGCTTCATGGGTCTGTCCTTCGCCGTGCCGATCAACATCGCCATGCGTGTCGCGGGGCAGCTGCGCGAGAGCGGGAGCGTGCGCCGTGGCTGGCTCGGCGTCGCCATTCAGGACGTGACGCGCGAGCTCGCCGAGTCTTTCGGCATGGACCGGCCGCAAGGAGCGCTCATCTCGGATATCCTCCCGAACAGTCCGGCAAAATCCTCAGACCTCGTGCCGGGCGACATCATCGTTGCCTTCAACGGGGAGCCCGTGGCGCGCATGTCGGAGCTGCCGCCGCTGGTGGGCCGCACCCTGGTCGGCGACGTGGCCAAGCTCGAAGTCGTGCGCGGCGGCGAGACCCGGGTGGTCGAAGTGACCATCGGCGAACTGCCCGGCGACGAGGTGGTGCAGGTGACGGTGGTCGAGCCGCCGGTGGACGAGAGCCTTCTGGGTCTGACGGTGATCGACATCGAACCCGCCGACCTGGCCAGCCTCGAGCTCGATAACGGTGTCCTGGTCAAGGACATCGAGTCCGGCCCCGGCAGCCGTGCCGGCATTCGCGCCGGTGACATCGTCACGCAGTTCAACGGCCTGCCCGTCGAGAGCGTGGAGCGTTTCCGCGCCCTGGTCGAGGCCATGCCCGCGGACCGCTCGGTGCCCGTGCTCATACGCCGCGGTGAGCGCTCGCTGTTCCTCGCCCTCAAGTCGGCTGACTGATCCCCGCTCTGACTTCGCGCTTGTCTGCCATGCTACGCGCGCCGCGACCGCGTGCCCTCGAGAGGCAGCGGCCGGGGTCGCAGCGTTCGTTCTGAGCCTGCCACGAGACGAGCAAGGCCATGCCCGGCTGGGAGCAGAAGCGGATCCGCAACTTCGCCATCATCGCCCACATCGACCACGGCAAGTCCACGCTCGCCGATCGCTTCATCCAGCTGTGCGGCGGGCTGACGGCGCGCGAGATGGCGGAGCAGGTGCTCGACTCGATGGAGCTCGAGCGCGAGCGCGGCATCACCATCAAGGCGCAGAGCGTGACGCTGGTCTACCGCGCCCGCGACGGCCTCGACTACCGGCTCAATCTCATCGATACCCACCCCCGGCCACGTGGACTTCTCCTACGAGGTGTCGCGCTCGCTGACCGCCTGTGAAGGGGCGTTGCTCGTGGTCGACGCCGCCCAGGGGGTGGAGGCGCAGACGGTGGCCAATTGCTACACCGCCGCAGAGCTCGGTCTGGAGATTGTTCCGGTGCTGAACAAGATCGACCTGCCGACCGCCGATCCCCGGCGCGTGGCGGCCGAGATCGAAGACGTCGTCGGCATCGACTGCAGCGAGGCTCTGCTCGTCAGCGCAAAAACGGGGGAGGGCGTCGACGCGCTGCTGGAGGCCATCGTGCAGCGACTGCCGCCGCCTCCGGGGGAGCGCGACGCGCCGCTCAAGGCCCTGATCGTCGACTCCTGGTTCGACAACTATCTCGGCACCGTGTCGCTGGTGCGCATGTTCGACGGGCGGCTCAGCCCCGGGCAGCGTATCCGTGCGATGGCGACGGGGCGTGAGCACGTTGTCGAGCAGACCGGGGTCTTCACGCCCAAGCGTCGGCCGGCGGAGGCGCTGTGGTCCGGCGACGTGGGCTACCTGATGGCGGGCATCAAGGACGTGCGCAGCGCCCGCGTGGGAGACACCGTCACCGACGCGCGCAATCCGACGGCGGCGCCGCTGCCCGGCTTTCGCGAGCCCAAGCCGTTCGTCTTCGCCGGTCTCTATCCCGTGCTCAGCGCCGACTACGAGGCCTTCCGCGACGCGCTCGCCAAGCTCAGCCTGAACGATGCCTCGCTGCGCTACGAGCCGGAGACCTCGCAGGCGCTCGGCTTCGGCTTTCGCTGCGGCTTCCTCGGGCTGCTGCACATGGAGATCGTCCAGGAGCGCCTCGAGCGCGAGTACGACCTGGACCTGATCACCACCGCGCCCACGGTCGTCTACGAGGTGGTGCGGTGCGCGGCGACGGCGCGGTGCAGATGGTCGACAACCCGAGCGTGCTGCCCGAGTCGTCGAAGATCGCCGAGATTCGCGAGCCGCTGATCCTGGCGCACATCCTGACGCCGGCGGAGCATCTGGGAGCCGTGATCGGACTGTGCATGGAACGGCGCGGCGTGCAGAGGAACATGCACTTTCACGCACGCCAGGTCGTGCTCGACTTCGAGCTGCCGCTGAACGAAGTCGTGCTCGAGTTCTTCGATCAGCTCAAGTCTCGAAGTCGCGGCTATGCCTCGCTCGACTACGAGTTTCTCGAGTTTCGCGCCGCGGACATGTGCAAGGTCGATCTTCTCATCAACGGTGAGATCGTGGAGCCGTTGTCCGTGCTGGTGCATCGGGAGCAGAGCCAGCACCGCGCACGGGAGCTCGTCAGGCGGATGCGCGATCTCATTCCGCGGCAGATGTTCGACGTGGCAATACAAGCGGCCATCGGAGGCCGTATAATTGCCCGCGAGACCGTCAAGGCGCTGCGCAAGAACGTCACCGCCAAATGCTACGGCGGCGACGTCACGCGCAAGCGCAAGCTGTTGGAGAAGCAGAAGGCAGGCAAGAGGCGTATGAAGCAGATAGGCTCTGTCGAGATACCCCAGGAGGCGTTTCTCGCGGTGCTGCGTGTGGACGGGGACTGAGGCCGATGGATTTTTCCCTCATCCTGTTCATTGCGCTGGTCGCGACCGGCCTCATCTGGCTTTGGGACCGGCTGATCGGGGCACGCCGCCGCGCGGCGGTGGCGATCTCGGTGGTCG